>Ga0302251_1000077_pt1 | contig 120616 bp, 108 predicted proteins | sample AAG_RA_Gln_MG_FD_193534 | JGI IMG/M metagenome (GOLD analysis project Ga0302251, IMG submission 193534) | Enriched activated sludge microbial communities from anaerobic digester in WTTP, New Holstein, Wisconsin, United States - AAG_RA_Gln | ecosystem: Engineered > Bioreactor > Anaerobic >... | reverse complement strand
TATTGAAGGATCTGCCTGTCGTCAGGGACGAGCGCCTTATCGCGTCGTGGAACAGGGGCGAGGACGCCGCGGTATGGAGGATCGACGAAAAAAGAGCCGGCGTGCTGACAGTGGACTTCATCACGCCGGTGGTGGACTCCCCGTTTGATTTCGGAAGGATAGCCGCGGCAAATTCGCTGAGCGACGTCTACGCGATGGGCGGGAAACCGCTTGTTGCTCTCAACGTGGTGTGTTTCCCGACGTCGTGCGAGCCGATAGAGACGCTCAAGGAGATACTGCGCGGCGGCGCAGACAAGGTGACGGAGGCCGGCGCGATGCTGGCGGGCGGGCACAGTGTGCAGGACGAAGAGCCCAAGTACGGGCTCGTGGTCTTCGGCGAGGTAGAGATCGACAGGATGTGGCCGGTGGCGAAGGCGCGCCCAAAAGACGCGCTGATACTGACCAAACCCATCGGTACAGGCATAGCCGTGACGGCGATAAAAGCGGGGCTTTTCCCGCGCCGCGACACTGAGGCCGCGGTGAGGAGCATGTCCGCGTTAAACGCGGTGCCGTGCGCCCTGTCGGACAAGACGCGAGGGCTCGTCCACGCGTGTACCGACGTGACCGGGTTCGGGCTTGCCGGACACGCCCTTGACCTCACGGACAACGGAGTTTCAGTCGAGATAGATGTCTCGGCTCTGCCCGTGCTGCCCGGCGTCAAGGAGATGGCCGACATGGGGCTCATACCGGCCGGCACATACACTAACAGGGATTATTTAGGCCGCAGGGTCGAAAACGGCACCGAGATAGGCCGTTTCGCAGACGACCTAGCGTTCGACCCGCAGACATCTGGCGGGCTTTTGATAGCCATACCGGAGGAGCATGCCGATGAACTGCTGGGGGAGCTCTTCGCCGCGGGTTTCTGCGACGCTTCCCGCATAGGGAAATTCACGGAGGGCGACGGCACTTTGAAGCTCGTGTGAGGCGCGCGGCGTTTGCCGCGTGCCTCACCCAAGCCTGTTGGCCCTTACGGCAAGCCCCGCGCCTATCGCCAAAAAGAGCGCGTTTGCTATCCATGCCGCCACGAGGGGCGGCAGGTAGCCGGCCTCTCCGAGCGACTGCGTGAACGACATCACGACGTAGTAGACGAACACTATTATGACGCTTATCCCGAGCCCGACGCCTGACCCGGTGCGCTGAGGCCTGCTTCCCATAGCGGCTCCGACAAGCGCCAGCACTATGCACGCGAACGGGACGGAAACCCTGAGGTGAAGTATCATGCGAAGTTTGCCGGTGTCCATGCCGCGCTTTTCGTTTAGTCTTATCATGCCGTAAAGCTCGCGCATGGACATCTGGTCCGGGTCGTCCGAGGCCCTCGCTATCTGGGCCGGGTTCAGGTCAAGAGCGAGCGCCTGCCTGTCGAACTTGAACAGAAGGCTGACCTCGCCAGACTCTTTTATCTCAAAAACCTTGCCGTCCTCTATCCACCACGCTCCGTCATGCCACGTGCCGGACTTTGCGGATATTATGCGTACAAGGCTGCCCTTCTCGAACTCCTGCACGACTATCTCCTTCATGTCGCCGGACGCTATCGCCATCTGGTTTATGTATATGACGCGTTTGAGCTCCCCGTGGCTCTCCTCCTTGAAGAAGACTTTCTCCTTGAGCACTGGGGGGGCTTCCCTGAAAACCTCGTAGGCCATGACGTTGGCTGCGGCCCTCTCGCTGAGCGGGACCACTGTCTCGTTGACGAAGAACGCCGCTATGGATATTATGACCGACGCCGCTATGACGGGGCGTACTATGCGGCCGAAAGACAGTCCGGCTGATTTGAGCGCGACTATCTCGGAGTTGGCCGACATTTTGCCGAAGCCGAGCAGCGCGGCCAAAAGGCAGCTCATCGGTATGGTGAACGACACAAGCCTCGGCAAATAGTAGAGGAACAGGCGTATGACCACGCCTACCGAAACGCCCCTCTGTATGACGAGGTCGGCTATCTTGAAAAGCAGGCTGCCGGCCACAAGTATTATAGTGAAGGCGACCATGCCGAAGAAGAAGGGGCCAGAGAGCTCCTTCAGTATGAAGCGGTCAAGCAGCCTGAACCTGTAGGAGGCAAGGTTTACTTTCAAATTCTTCCCCCGTTCACCTCAAGTATGTATTCGGCGCACTCCCGCACGGCGCCGCGTCCGCCCGGCTTGGACGAGACCCAGCCGGCGGCCGCCTTGATCTCGCTCACGGCGTCGGCCACAGCCATCCCGAGCCCCGCCCACCTCACGCACTCAAGGTCGGGCAGGTCGTCGCCAGCGAACGCGATCTCGCTCCTGGCGACGCCAAGCTCGCGGGCCACCCTCACGAGATCGGTCAGTTTGTCCGCGGTCCCGTTTATGCATGACGTGACGCGCAGGTCATCCGCCCTCTGGCGCGTGGCGGGCGAGTATCTTCCGCTTATCAGGACGACCTTGACGCCGGCCTCCATCAGCATTACGATGCCGTACCCGTCACGTATGTCGAACCTCTTGTACTCGCTGCCGCTGCCGTCCATGTATACCCCGCCGTCGGTCAGCGTGCCGTCGACGTCGAGCGCGAAGAGTTTAATCAACTTCAGAGTCCCCCGCCTTCTCATCCGCGGCGTCCGCGGCTCTTTTCGCGCGGCCCGCGCGCGGAGCCAGCCCGCGAATCGCGGCGGCGGCAAACGACAGTATCTCCCTTGCGGCGCCCTCTTCGCCATAAAGCCGCTCCACTTCCCTGAGGCCCTCGCTCATCGTGAGGCCCGAGTCGTAGATTATCCTGTACATCTCGCGAATGCGCATGCGCGTGACCGAGTCGAAGCCGCGGCGACGAAGCCCTATCCTGTTTATGTCGTAGACGCTAAGCGGCGCGCCGGCAGCCAGGCAAAAAGGCGGCACGTCCTGCACCACACGCGACATGCCGCCTATCATACAGTAAGCGCCTATATGCACGAACTGGTGAAAACCGGAGAGCCCGCCTATCACCGCGTAGTCCCCTACTCTGACATGGCCGGAGAGCCCCGCCTTGTTGGCTATGGTGCACTCCCTGCCGACGGTCACGTTGTGAGCGAGGTGAACGCCCTCCATTATGAAACAGCCCTCGCCGACAGAGGTGGACTCGCCCTCGCCGACCGCCCTGTTTACCGTTACGAACTCGCGGCATACGACCCTGTCGCCTATCCTGGCCCACGTGGTCTCTCCTTTGTAGCTTAAGTCCTGCGGGACGCCGCCTATGACCGCGTGCTCGTGGAACGTACAGCCGCTGCCGATCTCCGTGTAGTCGCAGACGCGAACGAACGCCTTGAGCACAGTGCCGTCGCCTATTTTTGTCCTGGCATCAACTATGCAGTAGGGGCCTATGGTTACGTCGTCGCCTATGGCCGCGTCTCTTGAAACTATCGCTGTCGGATGTATATGGACGGCCATTTAGTCTTCCTCGCTTTTGTTAAGCGTCAGGCCCGAGAGTATCGTAAAGCCCATTATACCCTCGACGGCTGTTTCCCCGTCCACTGTGGCCACAAAGGAGAACCGTCCCACGTTGCCGCGCCTTTTGACGAGCCTCGCGACCGTCCTCAGCTGGTCCCCCGGCTTCACGGGACGGCGGAACTTGGCCCTCTCTATCGAGGTGAGGTAGACGAGGCGTCTCGTGTTGTCCTGAAACTCGGGCTGCAGCTTTATGAGTATCGCGCCTACCTGCCCCATTGCCTCAAGTACCAAAACGCCCGGCATGACCGGTTCGTCGGGGAAATGCCCCTGAAAGAACGGCTCGTTTATCGAGACGTTCTTGATGCCCGTTACCTGCTTCACTTCGTCCGTGTTTATTATCTCCTCGATCCTGTCGACGAGCAGGAACGGGTACCTGTGCGGCAGGCATTCCATTATCTTGTTGATATCCATAGCCACTGACATAGCGCTGTTTGCCCCCTGTTTTATTTTTATTTTAAGCGGCAGGCGCGGCCTGAAAGAGCCTCTTAAGCCTGTCGGCCAGCTTGCCGTGTATCCCGTGTCCGGCGCACACGCATATGTAGTGCGCTATCGGTATCGGCCCCGCGAGCAGAAGGTCTCCGATAAGGTCTGTCACCTTGTGCGTCACGGGCTCAAGCGGAAAACGCAGCCCTCCGTCGTTCAGCAGGGCATCCTCGCCGAACACGAGCGCGTTGTCAAGCGACCCGCCGAGCGCAAGGCCGTGTTTCTTAAGGTAATCGAGCTCCTGTGTGAGGCAGAACGTCCTTGCCCCGGATATCACGCGCTCGAACGTATCCGCGTTTATCTCATAGGTCACCCTCTGCGTTCCGACAAGCGTGCCGGGGTAGTCTATGACGTAGGTGACGCGCGTCGCGCACGACGGGACAGCCGCTATGAAGCGGCCCGACTCTGGCTCATCGATGGTTATCGGAAACGCAAGCGCCCTCTTAGCCGTCTTTTCTCCGGCCTCGCATATGCCGGCTGCGGCCATAGCCTCCACAAACGGACGGGAGCTGCCGTCCCCTATCGGGACCTCTTCGCCGTCAAGCTCTATCAGGGCCGAGTCTATCTCCATGCCGGCTATTGAAGCAAGCAGGTGCTCGGCGGTCCTCACGGCGGTGCCGTCAGGCAGGCGAAATCCGGTCAGCCTGCTGTCCTCCTCGACCACGGCCGATGTGAGCGGAAAGACGCCGGATGCGGTCTTAAACGACACAATCCCGTCAAACGACGGCTCTATCGAGACGCGCGCGAACTTGCCGGAATGCAGCCCCACCCCCTCGACGCGGACAACGCCCTTTAAAGTGCGCATCACTGCTTCCCCGATTCAAGTTCCGCTATTTTTGCCTTGAGGTCGCGGATCGTCCTGTGCATTTCGGGAAGCTCAGTCAGCAGCGCCTGAATGCGCATCTCAAGGCGATGGTCCTTTGCGGGGAAGCCCGAGACCACGCGCCCCGGGGGTATGTCGCTGACAACGCCCGCGCGCCCGGCCACGGTTACGCCGTCGCCTATCACTGCGTGGTTCGCGGCCGCCGACTGGCCCGCCATTATGACGCCGTTCCCAACCGTTGAGCTTCCCGCGATGCCGCACTGCGATATTATCATGCAGTACTCCCCGATGCGGCAGTTGTGGGCTATCTTGACCTGCGAATCTATCTTAGTGCCGCGCAGCACGCGCGTTTCGCCGAACGTGGCCCTGTCGACGCTGGTGCAAGATCCTATCTCAACGTCGTCCTCTATCGTCACAGTCCCTATCTGCGGGATGCGCAAAAGCACCGTCTTCGGGTCCGGCATAAAGCCAAAGCCGTCGCAGCCTATGACGGCGTTGGCGTGTATGAGGCAGCGCCTGCCTATTGAAACGCCGTCGTATATCACCGCGCCGGGCTCCACCCTGCTGCCGTTTCCTATCCTGACGCCAGCGCCTATCCATACATGGCCGTCCAATACGCAGCCGTCGCCTATCACTGCGCCTTGCGATATGACGCAAAGGGGCCCTATGTATACGCCGTCTCCAAGCGAGGCCGCGTCGTCGACCACCGCCGTCTCATGTATGAAGCCGCACGCCTTGGGCACTTCCGGCCCGGACCCGCTGAAGAAGTTGAGCAAATCCACGAGTGAGCGCCTCGGGTCGTCAGCCTCTACGCCGAAGCAGCCCTCCGGCATCCATCCGCGCTTCGTGAGCAAAACGGCTCCGGGCTTGACGTGCCTGAGGAACTTCTTCTCCCAAAGAGGCGAAATGGAACCCGGCGTGTGGTTTTCGGGCTCTGTCACGGACGCCACGACGTAGTCCGCGTCCCCCATGAGCTCGCCGTTGACCATCCGCGCCAGATCCCCCAGTTTGAGTGTCTTTGCCATATCGCGCATTTCCCCTTTTTGAAATCTTTTTACAGGTTGCCTATCATCCGCAGGCTCCACGAGTCGCTGTCGCGCGAATCATAGTGGGCCTCAAACGATATGTACTCCGTGGCCTTCCATCCGATCGCAAAGTTCGTCTCGTCGCCTATTGCGCGCAGCCAAGCGTAAGGCTTGTGCAGGCGCGGGTCTATTGCGACCTTCGTCCAGACCTCGTCGTCAAGCGTCGACCACTCCGCGCCAAGCCACACTCCGCGCCACGGGGCCCACCTCAATCCGAAGCGCCCCTCGGTGTCCCAGTCCTGCAGCTCCACTATCGCCTCTCCGTAAAGCTCCATGTCCCACTTTGGGAATATTTGGGCCTTGCGCCCAATATGCAGGCCAAGCTCGCCGGACCTGTCCTGGGTGCCGGCGTAGACCGCGGCCCATGCGCTTAGCGTGTAGTGGCGGCTCTCGACGCTCACGTCCATGCGCGATATCTGGGCGGCTGAAAACGACGCCTCCGGCACAGAGGAGGTCTTGGCGACTATGTTTCTTTCCAAGAGGAAGTCCTCCGCCCACTTGACTATGTCGCCAGAGTGCCTGTCCGCCCACTCGACGGGTATGCCGATGAACGGCGCGAACCTCGCGAGGAGGCTCTCCTTAAGCTCGCCGTGCAGCAGCATCGGCAGGGAGTTTGAGACGAACCTCGGGCTTATCGCAAGCACAAGCGGCATCTCGGGCGCAAACGACACCCTAAGCGTGACGGCGCCGCTTCCCGAAACAACGACTATCGACGGCTTCCATCCCGGAAGGGCGATGTCAGTAAGCTTAAGTATCTCGTCCATGAGAGCCGAATCGCTCCACGCAAGCGACTCAAGCGGCACACCGTCCACTAAGCCTCGGACCTCTTCCTCCATTTTGCCGGCGTCCTGCCTGAACCAGCCGTCGGCAGGGCTTTGAAGCGGGGGGAAGACGAGCTCCGTCCTCCATCGCTGACGTTCGCCGTTCAAAGTGAGGAAGACGGTTATGACGCCTGACGCCACAGAGACAGACGACGTCCTGTAGCCCGCGAACAGCTTGTCCGAGACTATACCGACGACACGCGCGACCTCGCTTTCATCCCTATCTTCGGGGAGCTTTTCGGCAACAGCGGCCAGGCTTTTTTCGGCAAGCCCCCGCTGCCATGAGGGAAGCCCCTCGACGGTCACGGTGTAGGCGCAAGCGCATGACGTCTGCGCCAACAGGACAGCCGCGGCAAGCCCCGCGGCTATCCTGCGTATGAGAATGTCAAACAGTATCCCGCTAGAAGAGCTCCCCGAAGCCAAAACAGAACCTGTCCTCTTCTTCGCCGCTTGCGTAGTCGAGCCTCAGGTTGCCTAACGGCGTGTTGAGCCTGACGCCGAAGCCCGGCGCGGAGCCCATGTCGCTGCCGAAGCTCTCGTCTTCGGTCTTGCGCCACGCCCTGCCCACATCGTAGAACGCGACTATGCTGAACGCCTTCTCAAGCGGTATGCGCAGCTCGAAGTTGCCGAGGAACATGTCCTCGCCGTGGAAGTATTCGTCGTCGTAACCGCGCAGCGTCGTATCCCCTCCAACGGTGTAGAGTTCCTCGTACGGGACGTCGCTCGACGACGAGCCCACTATTATGCGCGCCGCGAAGAGCACGGGCCTGTCCATCTCGCTGCCAAACGACGTCTCAAGGACGTTTTTAAGGAACTTGTCCACCGGGATGTAGACCTTGGCCTCAAGCCAGTACTTGAAGTAGTTGTAGTCCTTGTCGCTCACCTCGGCCTGGCCGTAGAGCAGGTTCACCGTCTCGACGTCCCCCTTTGAGTATGGCAGGTATTCGTCGAGGTTGAGCCTGCGCAGGGATGCGGTGGCCGAATAGTATGTGCCGTCGCCCAAATCGTCGAGTATGGTCGTGTCTTTGTCTATCCATGTGCTGCCCCAGCTGTCCTTCGTGCTGCCGTCGGTCGGGTCGTTCTCGACCTCGTGCCAGTCAAGCGTGAGGTACCAGTTGTAGAGAGAGTCGTCCTTGAACTTGCGCCCGAAGCCTATGAACGCGCCCGTCTTGTCCCTGTCGTACTCGAACTCCTTGAATTTATTGTCGGCGTAGTCCGTGTAGTTGTAGTAGAGGTCGTCCCACGCCCTTTTGTAGACGCCGACCTTCCACGCCGTGACCTTGCCGCTCATGTACGGCTGTTCGTAAGTCAGCCAGTATTCCTCCCTGTCGCCTAAATCGAACCCGACGCTCAGCTTGAGCCCGCGGCCGGCTATGTTGAAGTTGTCGTAGCTCAAGCCGCCTCCGAAGCCGCTTTGCGTGCCGTAGGCTATGTTGAAGCCGAGCTTTCCCGTGCGGGCCTCCTCGACCGTTATGACTATTATCACGTCGTTTCCGTTCTCATCGGGTTCGAAGTTCACGTTGACATCGCTGAAGAAGCCAAGCCCCTGCAGCCTGCTGAGCGTGAGCCTCAGCTTGTTGGAGTTGAATATCTCGCCCTCTTTTATCTTGATGTAGCGCCTGACGATGTAGCCCTTGGTTATCTTGTTGCCCTGTATCACTATCTGGCTCACCTTCGGCTCAACTATTATCACGTTTATGTCGCTGCCGTCGATCTTGACGTCAGCCACGCTGGCCATCACATATCCGTCAGCCTGATATTTTTCCTTTATCCTCTGGATATCGTTCCTGAAGAAGTTTCTGTTGAATATCATGCCGGGCTGCGTGAAGATTATCTTGCTGAGCTGTTCTGACGTGTATACGGTGTTGCCCGTGAATTTTATCGACCCTACGGTCGGGTTTTCCTTGACGAGAAACGTGACCTTGACGCCGTCCTTGACGTCCGTGACCCTGTAGTCCGTCGCCATGAAGAACCCCAGCTCGAAAATCGCCTCGGCGTCCTTGCGAAGCTTCTCCTCGTCGACAGGCTCCCCCACTTTCGAGGATATCACGCTCATTATATGCTCCGTCACGACCGCCGAGTTGCCAGCGACCTCTATCTCCTTTATTTCTGGCCCCTTGATCTCCGGCATATCCGGCTTTGCGGCCGAGGCGCCGTTTCCGGCCATGTCTTCCTGAGCTTCGCCCTGCGCGGGCCCGGTTTGGTCTTGCGAAACCGCGCCGCCCGATGCCTCAGCGACGTCCGGCGAGACGGGCGCAGGCGCCTGCGCGAAGGCCGCCTGGGCTGAAAAGAGCATTATTAAAAGCAGCAGGGCTGCCTTGATTCTAAAACGAAAGGACACCGACACCACTCCTTTGGCGGATACAAGCGCACTTAAGGCGCCAATGCGCCGTTTTCATTTTATTACCTTTATTACGGGATCTTTTTCGTGCAGAGCCCTTTCTCCTGCCTGCACCAGAGCGAGCATCTCCTCCGGGGCAAGACTTGCGTCCCGCGCGGCTGCGGCCGGTCCGGCCTGGACGCGCGGCTGCGGAAGTTTCGCGGTCATATTGCGAGCCTTCGGTTTTGCGGCAAACATTATAGCAGATGGGTTATTGTTGTTCAAATCGGACCTAAGCGCTTTGATGAGCCGCTCTTCCTCATCCGTGACCCAGCTTAGGTGCTCGTCGTTTGCGTCGGGCAAAGCACGCGCCTGAGGCGCGGCAAAAGGCCTGTCGGCATCCACGGAAAGCGGCGCGCAGAGTGCAAGCAGCATCAAAAGCGAAAGCAGCGCGCTCCTTAGGCTTATGCCGACGGATTCGATTGAGAACATGCGGCGGTGCGGCAGGTCCTCAGCGGCAAGCAGGGACACTATGTCCTCGCGCACGTTTTTCAGCTCGGCCGACAGACAGTCCGCCTCTGCCACCGCAAAGTCCCATCTGCGGTTCTCGCACGCGCACGCCAGCCTGTCAAGCCAGCGCCTGAGCCTTGCTATCTTCTTTTCCATAACGGGCACACCCCCTGATGTCGGCGTCTTTGAGGAAGCTCTATATTTATCACCCGCTATATGCCTGTTGTGGCCTCTTTTGTGTCTCCGCCGAGGAATCTGCGCAACTTCGAGACAGCTTTTCTTTTTATCCTGTAAACGTGGCTCACGTCTATGTCTATCTCTTTTGCGACCTCCTTCGCGCTCCTTTCGCCCAAGACAAGCGCGCTTACTATGTCGGACTCCCTTGCGCTGAGGCGCGAGAGGGCGGACGCGATGTCTATGGTCCACTCGGCGCGGTCGGCCTCGCTCATGACGCGGGAGGCCGCCCTCATGTCCTCAGCCTCGCATACGGCCTCGTCAGCCGGAATTGGGGCTTTTGCCTCGACGCGCTGCAGGAAGTTTATCATGCGCCCCCTTATTTTGTAGTATGCGTAAGTCGAGAAGTGGTTCTTTCTGCCTATGTCGAAGGCGTCAACCGCGGTTATGAGCGCGACCATGCCCTCCTGGACCAGGTCCGGGTATGTGTTGTACGGGACCTTGAGTTTTTTGGCAAGCCAGTAGACCATCGGCCTGTACGCCAAAATCAGAGCCTCCCTCGCGTCTTCGTCCCCCGCGGAACATTTTGCCCACAGACCAGCCTCTTTTGCGTCAAAAGCTTCTCTTTCGGTGTTCCCATTAACATTAACGTCGTCCTTCAATGTCCCGTCCCCGCTTGAGTTTTATTTGATGTGAAAAAAAACGGCCCTGCCAAACCCCTATCCATGCAATTCTACCACACAGCGGGCGCGCGGCGCACAGAAGGCCTTTATTTACCTGCGGAGATTTTCCCACAGGCCCGCCCGCAGCCCCGCAAAATTTTTTCAAGTTTGCCGCATGCGGCCCTAATATCGTCACGGCAAAAACTCCGCCAGCCAGATAACGGCGGCGTCAAGCAGCGGCGCTTCAATTATCTCATGCATGACGGGATATTTTCTTTTTCATAACAGCCGGCGCAGGGCATCTCGCGACATCCGAAACGCATGGCAGCTGTCTGTGAACGTCTTCGCCAACTCCGGGTCGCCCGCGAAATGAAGGTGCAGATACGAGGCCGTGACGCTGCCGCTTGAATAACCGGCCGCGTACTGTTCCCCGCCGCGCTTTTTAGTGAATAAGAAGGCATACGGGAAAACATCCGTCTCTTTATCCGCGGAGGAAAAGTGGAACTCGTGGCCGCGTATGACAGTCCCTTTGCGGCACAGCACGTTGTCGTTCAGCGCTTTTGCCTCCACATAGCCCACGGCCCTCAGCTTATCGTTCATTTTACAACCGGTTGGCACGACGCCTGCCATTCTGTGGACATGCCCTTCAAAATCAGCCAGGGCCCGGGTCAAATACATGAATCCTCCGCACTCGGCGTAGATCGGCATCCCGACCTCGGCGGCAGCCGCCACGGACGCCAGCATGGAGATGTTTGCGGCCAGCCGTTCGGCAAACATCTCAGGGAAACCTCCGCCGAAAATAAGCCCGTCGGCCTCCGGGACGACGCTGTCGTCAAGCGGGCTGAAAAAGACTATTTCGGCGCCGGACCGTTCAAGCTCGGCCAGACTTTCCGGATAATAAAATGAAAAGGCCTTGTCTTTTGCAACGGCTATCCTTACCCTTGCCGAATCAGCAGTCCTCCGTCCGCATCCTTTCGCGACTGTTCTCGACTTATCCGCGATCTTAAGCAACGCTTCAAGGTCGACGCAATTTTCGATAATCGCCGCCAGTTTGTCCATTTGGCGCCTGTCCTCGTTCTCCCCCTCCGGCAAGAGGCCCAGGTGCCGCTCGGACACGGAAACGGAGTCCTCGCGCATCACGGCGCCCAAAACCGGCATATCAATGCGTCCCATGGCCTCCTCGACGATGCGGCGGTGGCTGTCGGAGCCGAGCCTGTTGATTATCACGCCGGCGATGCCGATCTTATCGTCATATTCGCGAAACCCAAGCGCCAGAGCCGCGGCGCTCTCACCCATCGCCTGGGCGTCTATCACGAGCACCACGGGCAGGCCGAGTTCCTTGGCGATATTTGCGGAGCTGCCGGCGCCGTCCTTGCCTCCGTCGTAGAGGCCCATTACGCCTTCAACCACTGCCGCACCGGCGCCGCTTGAAGTCTCTGCAAATATTCTTTTCATAACGTCGATGCCGGTCAGCCAGCTGTCCAGGTTGTGGGCCGGCCTGCCGCTCGCGGCCGCAAGATAGCCCGGGTCGATGTAGTCCGGTCCGACCTTATAGGCCTGGACCTCAAGGCCTCGTTTTTTCAAAGCGGCCAGGACGCCGCAGGTTATGGTGGTTTTGCCGGACCCGCTCTGGGGCGCCGCTATAAGCAGCGCCGGGATATGTTTTCCACTCATGATTTTCTCTTCGGCAGCGTAAGCTTCATAATGTCGTTTAGCAAATATTCCATATCTATGTTCCGCAGAAACGCGGCGGCCAACGCGTCGTAAGCCTCGTCCTTCGCTTTGGAGGAATCGGCCGGAGCCCTTTTTGGCAGGCCTTTCGCCTGCCTGATCTTATTGAGCCAGACGTTCCTGAATTTATCGTTGTGAAATGCGTTGTGCAGATACGAACCGGCAAGGCAAAGCCCGTCGTCAGAGACTCCGTCCGGCTTGCCGTTCAGTTCAAAGAGCTGTTCGAAGCCTTTGTGGTTCTCCGATATTACGGTTTCTCCAAAATGTATTTCGTAGCCGCAGACCGAAATCGGCGGTTCAATGGCAGGATGAACGGTGACGCCGCGGCTTTGGCACGTCGTCTTTTCGTCGGCGAAGACCGTGGCTGTCGGCAGCAGTCCAAGCCCTTCCATACAGGGGAATTGGCCGTTATCCCTAAAGCCGGAATCGATGATTTGAGAGCCCATCATCTGATAGCCGCCGCAGAGCCCGTAAACGAAGCCTCCTTTTTTGCCGAAGGAGCGTATCTTATCGGCAAGGCCCGAGTCGAGCAGATACTTCATATCGAGCACTGTGCTTTTAGTGCCGGGAAGCACAATTGCGTCAAGGCTGCCAAAGTCGGTGCCTGCGTCTATTTCTTTGACCCTGACATCTGTCTCAAAGCGGAAAGCCTCGATATCCGTGTGGTTCGATATACGGGGAAATTTAACCGCGCCTATCGTTATGTCACTGTCGGCGCTGTCGCCGCCGCGCAGCCAATTGACGCTGAGCACATCCTCAGCCTCGATGACGACGTCTGCGAGCCATGGCATCACGCCCAGCACCTTGACGCCGGTATATTTTTCCGTAAACTCTACCGCGTCCTTAAACAGGGACATATCGCCGCGGAATTTGTTGAATATGATGCCTTTGACTCGTTTTCTGTCTTCGCCAAGCAGTTCGAGCGTGCCTACTATGGAGGCGACGGCTCCCCCCCTGTCCACATCAGAGACCAGCACGACCGGGAGTTGGGCCTCTTTGGCCACGCGCATATTAACGATCTCATGGGCGTTGAGGTTGACCTCGGCCGGACTGCCGGCACCCTCGCAGACGATGAGGTCAAAGCCCTCCGCGATGTGCTTAAGAGCCTCGCGTACCGCTTTGATGCCGGTGCTCAGGGTAAAGTCCTTGTAATAATTTTTGTCGCACGGGGCATCGAAGACCTTTCCCATCAACACTATCTCCGAAGAAGTGTCTTTGCGCGGCTTCAGCAGGATGGGATTCATAAAGGCCTGCGGCTCAAGCCGCGCGGCCTCCGCCTGCACCCCCTGGGCACGGCCCATTTCCAGGCCGTCCGCGGTGACGCAGGAATTATTCGACATATTCTGGGATTTGAACGGACAGGCTCTCAGCCCCATGTCCGCCAACACTCTGCAGAGGGCGGTGGCGATAAAGCTCTTGCCGCTGTCGCTGCTCGTGCCCTGTATCATAACTCCGTTCATGTGCGGCTCACGCTCCTAATACTCAATTCCTTCGCGGGCAAGCAGCCCCCGCGAAAAATAATGTTTGACCGGTTTCATGTCCGTAACCAGATCCGCGCGTTCTATAAGCTCCCTTGGGGCGTCACGGCCGGTCAGGACAATCTCCGTACGGCCGGATGTTTCGTCGAGCAGTTTCAGGACTTCCTCCGCGGAAACACAGCCGCGCGAGATCGCCGCCATGATCTCGTCGAGCACAAGCAGATCCAGCCCCGCGGACAAAAGCCCGCGCGCTTTAATAAGCAACGGACAGGGGCCGGCACAGATTGCGCCCATTCTGCCGCTTGGACAGCGTATGATCGAAAGTCCCACCTTCACTGCTTCGATATGTTCTCCGCAGCTTTTATGTTTACAAAACTGCAGCATGGCGACCGACAGCGAGTGGCCAAGAGCCCGGAAGCAGAGCCCCAAGGCCGCTGTCGTCTTGCCTTTGCCGTTGCCGGTGTATATCTGAATGCGTGCGTTTTCCATGACAGCCACTAAAAATCCTTCCCTGCGGCGATTTCTCTGACGCAGCCAAGGAGATATTCAACATCGGCATCCGTGTGGGCGGCGGAGAAGAACATCGCTTCAAACTGCGAGGGGGCGACCAGCACCCCGCGCTCGAGCAAGCCGTTGAAATATCGGGCGAAACGCTTTGTGTCGCACTTTTTCGCATCGTCACAGTCTGTGACCCGGCCTTCGGTGAAAAACACCGTGCCAAGCGAGGCCAACCCCTGGACGGAGGCGCTGATCCCGGCCTTTTCAAATATTTCGGCCGCACATGTTCTGAAATCCGACCCCTGTTTTTCCAGACGCTCATATATCTTTGGGTCGGACTTAAGGATTTTCAGCGTCGCAAGGCCGGCCGCAGTTGCGATGGGATTGCCTGACAGCGTGCCCGCCTGATAGACGGGCCCCAGCGGCGCCACCTGCTCCATGACATCGCGCCGTCCTCCGTACGCTCCGACCGGCAGGCCTCCTCCGATGATTTTGCCGAAGGTCGACAGGTCCGGCACCACACCGTAAAATCCTGACGCGCAGCTGATACCCAGCCTGAAGCCGGTGATTACTTCGTCGAAAATCAGCAGGGCCCCGTACCGTTTCGTAACATCGCGCAAAGCTTGGAGGAATCCTTCTGCGGGCGGCACAACGCCCATGTTGGCCGCCGCCGGCTCCACTATTACGGCTGCGATATCGCAGCCGTGCAGTTCAAATATGCTTTCGATCCCCGCAATGTCGTTGTACGCGCAGGTCAGAGTGGCAGCGGCAGCCGCCTTAATGACGCCGGCGCTGTCCGGCCTTCCGGCCGTGGCAAGCCCCGACCCGGCTTTGACGAGCATGCTGTCGGCGTGTCCGTGGTAGCATCCTTCAAACTTAACGATCAACTCTCTGCCGGTGTAACCTCTTGCAAGCCTCAGCGCGCTCAGCACCGCCTCCGTTCCGGAAGAGACCATGCGCAGCATCTCCACTCCGGGCACCAGAGAACAGACGAGCTCGGCCATCTCAACCTCCGCTTCTGTGGGCAGGCCGTAACTCGTACCTTTCTCGGCGGCTTTGACTATGGCCTCCGCGACCGGTCCGCAGGCGTGTCCGAGTATCAGCGGGCCCCAGGAGCAGATGTAGTCCGTGTAGCGCCTTTTGTCCGCGTCCCAGACAGAGGCGCCCCGCGCGCGTTCTACGAATATTGGGGTCCTGCCGACGCTTTTAAACGCCCTTACGGGGCTGTTGACGCCGCCCGGGATTACCTTCTCCGCTCTTGCAAACAGTTCCTGAGATCTGTCGTTCATATTTTACCCTCCTTTATCCACCCGGCCAGCTCCGGCGCAAAATAAGTGACGATAATATCGGCGCCGCCGCGCGCAAGGCAGATTGCGGATTCGCATATGGCGCGCTCTTCGTCGAGCCAGCCGTTGGCCGCCGCGGCCTTGATCATCGAATACTCTCCGCTCACGCAGTAAGCGCCTACCGGCACCGGACTTTGCTCCTTAACGGCGCGCAGCATGTCGAGGTAGGGGAGCCCCGGTTTTAACATGATCATATCGGCGCCTTCCTCAACATCCAGTTTTGCCTCTTTGAGAGCTTCGCGTACGTTGCGAGGATCCATCTGGTAGCTGCGGCGGTCGCCGAAAGCCGGTGCTGAACCGGCGGCTTCGCGGAAAGGCCCGTAGAAAGCCGACGCATATTTTACGGCATAGGAGAAAATTATTTTATCCTGCATGTCCGCTTCGTCCAGCGCTTTGCGGATAGCCGCCACGCGGCCGTCCATCATGTCGGAGGGAGCTATGACATCCGCGCCGGATGCGGCCTGGGATACTGCCGTTTTGGCAAGCAGTTCCAACGTATGATCGTTATCGACAGTTTCGCCTTTAAGCACGCCGCAATGGCCGTGCGAGGTATATTCGCACATGCAAACGTCGCCTATGAGCATCATCTTCGGAAAATTCTTTTTGCCGATCCTCAGCGCCTGCTGCACAACGCCGTTTTCGGCGTAGGCCTGGCTGCCGATTTCGTCCTTGTGCTCCGGGATGCCGAAGAGCAAAACGGCACCGACGCCTGTTTTGGCAACTTCCTCAAGCCTGCGCGGAAACGTGTCGGGACTGTAGCGTTTCTGACCCGGCATCGCGGGAATGTCTTCGATGATATTATGCCCTTCCCTCACGAATACAGGATAAACCAGCATCGAAGCGGACAGCCTCGTCTCGGCCGTCATATTGCGGATAACAGCGTTTTCCCTTAGTCTTCTCGGTCTTACCATCATAACTTCGTCGTCTCCTCAACGGTGCTTATTAGATCTTCGAGGGTCGCGCCGGTTGCGGCCCTGACATTCACAAACCCGGCCTTAGACGCCTCGTCGGCGGTCTGTCTGCCGATACAGCAGGCGAACCTCACTTTCAGTTCGGGAAACGCGGCTTTAAAGCCCCTTACCGTGGAGGCGCTCGTGAAAACTGCGACGTCAACGTCTTTTGGCGTTATTACAGGTTTTTCATATAAAGTTTCATATACGGCAAACTCACTGAAGTCGGCGCCTCCGGCCTTCAGTTTGCCGCTCAGCTCCGGCGCGACATCTTTGGCGCGCAGCAGAATGATCTTGCTGCCTGCCGCCATGCGCAGCAGGCCTTCCGCGAGATGGACGCCGTCGTAGGCCTCGGGCACGTAATCCACGCGCAGGCCATGTGATTCCAAGGCCTTTGCCGTTGCCGGCCCAATTGCCGCCAATTTCGCGGCGCCAAGGGAGCGCACGTCTTTAGCCTGTCGGCGCAGCAGATCAAAAAAACTTTCCACGCCTGCGGCGCTCGTAAAACAGACCCAGCCGCAACCGGCAAACCGGGGCAGACGCACATCGAGCGTGTGCGTCGATATGGTCGGCAGTTCCACCACTTCTGCGCCTCTGTCCCTCAGCATTTTGGACAATTCTCCGGCCCTCCCGCGAGGCCTTGTCACAACCACCTTGATGCCTGAGAGCGGCAGCTGTCTCTTCCAATCAAATCCGGGCCCCAAAGCCGCGACCTCTCCTACGATTATCACCGCCGGAGATTTTAGCTGCGATCCGATGCAGTCCCTTTCCAGTTCGCCAAGCGTGGAGTCTATTCGCCTCTGTTTCGCTGTCGTGCCGTTTTCCACGGCGGCGGCGGGCGTAGCTGCGTCCATGCCGTTTGAGAGCAACGCCTCGCAGATCTTTGGCACGGACGACGCACCCATGAGGAATACAAGCGTGCCGCCAATTTTTGCAAGAGCCGCGTAATCAAGGCCTGCTACGCATCCTTTGCATGTGTGAGCTGTTATGACATGCATTGCGGCGGCAAGCCCCCTGTGGGTAACGGGGATGCCTGCGGCAGCCGGAGCCGCCATTGCGGAAGAAATCCCCGGCACCACCTCGAACGGCACGCCGTGCTTAAGCAGCGCCTCTATCTCCTCGCCGCCGCGGCCGAACAGGAACGCATCTCCGCCCTTAAGCCTAACGACCTTTCTTCCGGCCCGAGCCTCTTGGACAAGTATCTCTTCTATCTTTCTCTGCGGAACCGGGTGACATCCTCCTTCCTTGCCGACGCGGATCGCGCGCGCAGACTGCGGGATCATCGCCAGCACACCGTCGCCGACCAGCCTGTCAAACACGACTGAATCTGCGTCCAGCAGCACTTCGCGTCCGCGAAGCGTCAAAAAACCGGGATCGCCCGGGCCGGCGCCGACCAGCCAAACCTTGCCGGTTCTCATGCATCGTTCCTCCCTTCCAGAAGCGAGGCCGCCAGTTTTTTGCCCATTTCAGACGCTTCTTCCGCGTCCCCGCTTATCCTTCCTTTTCTATAGGCCGCGCCGTCTTCGCTCGCATAAAAACCGCGAAGCAGAAGCCTTTTCCCGTCCGTTTCGGCATACGCTCCCACCGGCGACGCGCAACCTGCGCCCAGGGCATCCGAGAAGCTTCTCTCCGCCGCGGCGCATAGCTTTGAATCCTTATCCCTGATCGCGTCAAGATATTCATATGCCTCCCCGGCCCGACCCTGGCAGGCCAGGATACCCTGCCCCGGAGAAGGCGTCATTTCGTCGACGGTAAAATACTTTGAGATGCGGCCTTCGAGGTTCAGTCTTTTGAGCCCGGCCGCGGCCAGGATCAAAGAGGAATAAAGCCCGTCATCAAGTTTTTTCAGCCTCGTCTCCAAATTGCCGCGTACCGGTTCCACGTTGATATCAGGAAACATTTTCCTGAATTGGACCCTCCTGCGGGCCGACGAACAGCCGGCGGCGTTTCCTCGGGGCTCGGCGCATTTTGGCAGGACAAGCACGTCGCGCGGGTCCTCCCTTCGTGAAAGAGCTACTACAGCGAGCCCGTCGCACTGCTTAGACGGCATGTCCTTAAAACTGTGGACTGCCACGTCTATGTCGCCGTTTCGCAGGGCTTCCTCCAGCTCTTTCGTGAAAAGCCCCTTGATGCCGAACGCCTGGGCAGAATCCGAAAACGGCCTCATGTCTTTGTCGCCCGACGTTTCCATCGTAACAAGCTCGGCGCAGATGTCAGGATAAGCTTTTGTCACCGCGTCTATCACTATCTGCGTCTGTATGAGAGCAAGGCGGCTTTTTCTGCTGCCGAAGCGCACCGTCCTTTTCATCGCTTTTCACCCTCTTCGTTTTTCAAATGCAGCTTACTTTCGGCTACCCAGGCCGGCCATACCTCCCTCAGCCTGTTCGCCAGACATCTGACAAGCTGCGGGGAAAAACCTCCGCCGGATGCCGAGACCGCAGCATCTCCTTCCGAAACGAAGGATGGGAAAAAAAACGTGCACTCGTGAGCGGCGTCCGCCACGCTGACAGGAATGCCGAGTTTTTTGGCTGCGGCGCCTATTTCCCTGTTGACGTCTCTGTCGTCGGTGGCAGCTACGGCAATAAAAGCACCGTTCAGATCGTTCGCCTCCCATTTCCTCGCGAGGACTTCAAAACCTTCGGCGGCAAATTCCTCGAGGCAGACGGGGCTTACGACCTTTACCCGGGCTTGGCATTTCCTCAAGGTCCTCGCGCGGCGCAATGCCACGGTACCGCCGCCCGCGACCAAAACCGTCCTTCCGGACAGGTCGATCCACATTGGGAAAAACGGGACCTGCGGAAGACCCAGCCGGTCCCTCGCCCATCTGACGGCGTATCCCACACCGAAACCCTCGTCTTCATCCTGTCTTTTTACCATTACCACAACCGCGCCTGTTTTGGCGGCCGCTTTTAATTTTTCCCTTGTACCGCCTGCATCCCCCCCGTCCTTGGTCACGATCGCCGACGCGTTCGTCATTCTGATCAGCGCCTCGTTCATTTCTTCGCTGAACGGGCCCTGCATGGCCACGATGTGCCCCGCGTCAAACCCAAGTTCAAAACAGCGTGAAACGACCTCCGGCAGCGGCAGTACCCTTGCGAAAAGGCGTTTTCGGAAACCGCTGACGTTTGTGAATTTATCCAGTTCCTTGCTGCCGACCGTCAGCAGGACGTTGCCCTCAATCCCTTCGATAAGCCCCGACGCCTCTTCGCAGGAAGAGACCGTCCTCACGTCAGCGCCGTCGACAGGCCCGACACTCTCGCGCAGCAAGCGCAGCAACGGCGTGCGGTTGACGCTGCAAGCGCGTTTGATATTTCTGCTCGCTTCTACGGCATAAGGGTGTGTGGCGTCGACGACGCATGTGACGCCTTCTTCTTTTATGAATTTCGTCATGTCGATCGCTTCCATGCGTCCGACGATCGTCCTGACGTTATCAAGTTTTTCCGCACATCTCGCACCGCAATCGGTAACGACCGAATAAATCGCGGGAATTCCGCTTTCAAGCAGTTCCCTGCCCTCCGTGGTGCCGCCGAATACAAGAAGTCTGCCTCTCATCGCGTCACCTCGTAGCCTCTTGGCGTCACCATCCGGCCGCCAATCAGTTTCGTGGAAGAATTGCCAATGATCACCGTGCATAGCATGTCCACGGGCTCGCGGCAGATCTCGGCCAGCGTCGTCACGCAGTGCGACTCGTCGCTGCGTCCGGCGTTTCGCACCCAACCCGCCAAAGTATCGCCGGCTCTGTTGCGCATAACGATCTCCGCGGCTTTGCGAAGATTATCCGGACGCCCGACGCTCGCAGGATTATAAATGCAGATGACGAAATCCGCCGCGGAAGCCGCATCAAGCCGCCTTTCAATTACAGGCCATGGGGTCAGCAGGTCGCTTAGGCTGATCGCGACAAAATCATGCATAAGGGGGGCGCCCAGCACTGCCGCCGCAGTACCGGCGGCTGTCATGCCCGGAATGATCTCGACTTCGGTCATGCCGTTTGCTATTTCCAGCATGATGCCGGCCATGCCGTATATGCCGGGATCTCCGCTCGACACAAGAGCAACGGCCTTTCCTTCAAGCGAAAGCCGCAAAGCTTCCCTGCACCGTTCGACCTCTTTGCGCATAGGCGAAGCGACGAGCTTCCCGCGTCCTTTGTAAATCGGGCGCAGCAGTTCTATGTATCTCTTATAACCGAGGATCTCGTCGCATTTTTCAAGCGCCGCCACGGCGCGGCAGGTCATCTGATCCTCGCCTCCCGGTCCGAGGCCGATCACATATATCATCCTCTCGCCGCCTTCGCCAGAGCGCCGTAACAGTCGACAGCAAGGTTTATGCCGACCTCTTTTTTCATCGTGAAAAGCAGTTTGCCCATCATCTTCTTCGTTGCTTCCTCCAGTCTTTTCGTGTCGGCGTCATTTTCAAAAGACAGCTCGCAGATAAGCTCCTTGGCCGCGTAGGAACACACTTCTTCTATGAGCGGCATGCAGTTGTGAATCTTGAGCCAGTCGTAGAAATACGTCATATCCTCATCGATGGCCGATCTGATGTATTTAAGCAGTTCGGGGTCGAGGCTTTGGCCGCCCATTGCGTCCATATCAAGAAGTTCGACTCCGGCTATGCCCCCGACGGCAGGCTCCACATCGTGAGGCACGGCCAGATCCATGATCAGTATTCTCCTGCCGCAGCAGGCAAGCCTGTCGGCGGTCAGCACGTAATGGGGGCTGGCCGTAGCGCTGATAATCAAGTCAAACCGCGCTGCCGCCTTGTATCTGTCGTCATAGGGGATGAAATCCACGCCTCTTAACGGCAGCAGCTCCTCCTTTCTGCGTCTGCGCAATGTCATGCTGACGGAAGCGCCGCCCTTTTGCAGCAGTTTTGCGCATAGCTGTCCTATCACTCCGCCGCCTATTACGAGCGCGCTGCGGCCTTTAAGCGGCTTCAGCTTAGCCTCTGCCATTTTGCAGGCAATCTCGGCCGTCGAAGTGTCGTGAGGCATCTGTTTGAACGCTGTCCGGACCTTCTTGCCGGCCGTTATAGCCGTACCAAAAAGTTTGTTCAGGACGGGACCGGTGCATTTCAGCGACTGAGAGAGGGACACCGCGTCTTTCATCTGCGTGAGTATCTGTTCGTCCAGAGGCACCTGAGAGCGCAGCCCCGTCGCAATTTCGAACACGCGTTCGACGGCTTCCCGACCGGAGATAGAGAAAAGACGCCCCCAGCCGCGCTCCCCCTGCAGGAGCGCGGCCGGGTCCGCGTCTGATACCAGGCACAGCTCGGTCCTGTTGCAGGTGGAAAGCAGCACGCATTCGGACGTCCTGCGGCTCACGCGCGTGAGAAAATCGGCGGCCTCCGAAGGCGAAAAAGAAAACTTCTCGCGCTCCTTTACAGGCGCCGATCCATAATCTATTCCCGCAAGCCTGATCAAGACGGTTTCCCCCAGGCGCATCTTGCCAAGGCGAGCGTAACGCCGCTGTAAACGGTCTTGCCCCGCATGAGCCGTCCTTGTGCCCCGATGACGGAAGCCCTCTCGCAGACATTGTCTGTGCCTGTGAATTCCATGACTTTGTCCGAGGCAAAGAACGTGCCTTTGACGGCGTTCAGTTCATAGGCGGCGTAAGTCGTCAGCTTTGCGCCCAAACGGTCCGCAAGGGCCTTGATAGCTGGTTCGTCCTTTTTGAGATCAATGGACGCCACCGTGCGGACAGATTTAGCCGAGACGCCTGTGGAGGCAAGGAAATCTGTCACTGCAGCCATGAGCAGCCTCGGCTCAATGCCCTTTTTACAGCCAACGCCCAGCACGAGGTCCCTGGGCCTGAGCCACAGGGTTACAGGCCATGGGGATGGCTGAAGTCTGTCCGTGACCGCGACGCCGATTTTTTCGCCTGCAATTGCCGCGGACGCGATTTTTTTGGCCGCGTACAGATCTTCGATGGCACAGTCATGCTTGACGGCCCATTCGTCTGCGGCCGGCAGGCCGCGAACGTCTGAGGCCGTCGTAACGACCGCATTGCCGCCCGTCAGGTCCGCTATTTCACGCGCCAGTCCGTTGGCGCCGCCGATATGGCCTGAAAGAAGCGCGATCACGTTCCTGCCCGCATCGTCCAGCACTACGACGGCAGGGTCCCGATCTTTGCTCCCGACGCAAGGAGCGACGGCTCTGACTGCTATTCCGCAGGCACAGACGAAAACAACGGCGTTTGAATCCGCGAATCTGCGCTTTGTCCACGCCAAAAGCGGCTCGTCAATTTCAAGCATGCCTGCCGCAGCATGGCCTTTGGCGGCCCAGGCCGTACCGCCAAGGGCTTCGGCGATCTTCGCCGCCAATAAGGCACCTTCTTCTGAGAAAGCGATCACCGCGATTTTCTTCATCGGCAGGCCTTTCTGAACGTGTGGGAGAAGGACGCGTCATAGAGCTTAGACATATCGTAATCGCCGCCAAGAAAATCTCCCACCAGCAGCAGCGCCGTATTCCTGATGCCTGCCGCCTCCGCTTGCGAAGCTATGGTGCCGATAGTCCCGCGAAGCACCTTTTCCTCGGGCCAGGAGGCTTTGTAGACTATAGCCGCTTTCGTGTCCGGCGTGTAACAGCCCTCGCTTGTCAAGGCCGCGCAACTTTCTTTCAGCAGGCCCGAAGAGAGAAAAAGCACCATCGACGCTCTGTGCTCGGCCAGCAGGGAAAGCTTTTCGCGTTCAGGCACGGGCGTGCGCCCCTCCATTCTCGCGACGATGACCGTCTGGCTCACGGCCGGCAGCGTGTATTCAACCTTGGCGGCAGCCGCTGCCGCACAGAAGGAGCTGACGCCAGGAACCACATCGTATTCGATTCCAAGCTCTTTCAGCCTGTCCATCTGCTCCCTGACGGCGCCGTAGAGAGAAGGGTCGCCTGTGTGCAGGCGTACGGTCACGACTTTCCTGTTTTCGCCTGCCGCAAGCTTTTCCAGCACCTGATCAAGCGTCATGGAGGCGCTGTCGTATATCTCGCAGCCATCCGGCGCAAGTTCAAGCAGTTTGGGATTCACAAGAGAACCGGCGTAAACTATCAGACCGGCCCTGCGAAGCAATTCGGCTCCGCGCAGAGTGATAAGATCCGGCGCCCCCGGTCCCGCTCCGACAAAATGTATCACAAGCCAACAGCTCCTTTTTCGTTTGTATTTTTCGTTACGGCTGCGAACAGCGTCACCGGGTTTTGCGCCGCCATGATGACGCTGCCGCCGATCTTTTTTGCGCCGCTCACGGCTATCTGCTGCGCCTCAAAGCAATCGAAACATTCCCCTCCGAGCAGATCTGCCGCAAGAGCGAATGTCTTGAGCGTCACGGCCGAGATTACTATCCTGACGCCGCCCAGCTTCGCAAGAAAACCTAAAATTTCCGGCAGTTCTTCACCGCCGCCGCCAATAAAAACATGCGTTGGAGCAGGAAGCGACGGAATTATTTCCAACGCGTCTTTTTCGATGATTTTGACGTTGTGGAGATGAAATTTGCGCAGGTTGTCCTTTATAAGTTCGGCCGCCGCTCTCTTACGCTCGACGGCGAACACTGTTCCCTTGCGGCAGTGCATGGCCGCGGCGGCGGAAACGGAACCGGACCCGGCCCCGATGTCCCAAAGCACGGAACAAGCCGAGAGCTCGAGCATGTCGATGATGGCGGAGCGCACACACTCCCTCGTCATTGGGACCTCGGCCCGCAGAAAATCTTTGTCACGCGGGCGTGTATTGACAGGCCTCCAATGGCCGGAGTTCACTGTTAAGACAACCGAGAGGGCATCGAACTCTTTTGACGCAAGTTCCGCCGCCGCAGCGGTCGTTATTTGCTCGTCGTCATAGCTGAGCCTTTCTCCCACCGTCACTCTGACGCAGCCCAGCTCGTTGTCTGCCAGCAGCCTGCAGAGCCATTGCGGCGTTTTGTCGGGTCCGCAGAAGAATATAACGCGCATGTTTTCACTGACTGCGTCGAGAATGCCGGCTTCGCACGCCTCTTTGCCATGTACGGAAAGTATGGCGGCGTCGTCCCATTTTTCTTTTGCGGCGGCGCAGAGATACTGTATCGAGCTGATACCGGGCAGCACCGTGACCTCGGCCATGCCGCCGAATCGTTTAACGAGCGACGAGGCCAGGCTGCAGACGCCTGTGTCCCCCGATACCAGCACAGCGACAGATCCGTCTGCAAGTTTTTCTTCTATTTTCCCGAAGGTCTCTTCAAAGCCTCCGAGCTTAATTATATTTTTATGCGCCGGGACCAGGCTCATGTGTCGCTTGGCGGCTACCACGCAGTCAGCGGCGTTTATGGCCGAGGCCGCGGCAAAGGTTAGCTGTCTCTGACTCCCTGGGCCGACGCCCACAACGCAAAGCTTATTTTTCATTTTTAAGCTCCTCCACAAAATCCGGCGCGCCTCCGCTGCATCCCAGAACAGACGCATTGTTGTCCAGGTAGGCGGCTTCAACCTTCAAAGCGTCAAACGAGCGTTCGCGGCAGCGTTTCGCCGTGATGCCGGCCAAGACGGTCCAAACATCTTCCAGCAGATATTCGCTCACAAGCTTCATGGCGTTTTCTGCCGTACCGCAGTGATAGAGATTTTTCACCTGTTCCGCCGAAGCTTCGGCAATGGCAGCCTGAGTGCAAAGTGCCTCGAGCCTGCCGTCTCCCGTCCGGTTATGAGTGTTGAACGTGCCTGCGGCTATCTTCAGCATTTTGCCCGGATGGCCGCAGAGCAGCACTTTTTCAAATTTCAGCCTTACAGCTTCGTCCAACACGTAACCAAGATAATTGCCGACCTGCAGCACGCATCTCGTTTGTACATTCCAGGCTCTTCTGAAAACATCCTCTCCAGTCCTGCCAAAGACGAGCGCGATGATCTTCCTCCCCGCGGCCGCATGTGTGTTTAGTTCCAAAGTGAGGGAGTCCCAGACAGACTCTTCGTTCATTGGTCTGACTATGCCGTCGGTGCCGAGTATCGAAATGCCGCCGGTGACTCCCAGCCGTGGGTTAAAAGTTTTTTCAGCCGTATGTTTTCCGCCGGGGACAGAGATCGTCACTTTGGCAGATCTGCCGCCGATAACCTCTCTTAACGCGTCGGTTATCATCTTGCGCGGTGCGGGATTAATGGCCGGCTCTTTTGGCGGCACTTTAAGCCCCGGCAGCGTGACTGTCCCGACCCCCTCTCCTGCCGCGAAGATAACTGGACCGTCAAAATCCCCTATTTCGACGTACGCTCTGACGACAACCCCGTTTGTAATGTCAGGATCGTCCCCGGCGTCTTTGACGACGCCGCAGGAACCGTCGGCAAAACAGAACGGCTCGAGCGTCAGGACCCTCCCCTGCGGGGTGACAACGGAAACACAGGCGGGGCATTTTCCCTCTTCCGCCAGCATCACCGCCGCTTTAGCCGCAGCGGCAGCGCAGGAACCCGTTGAAAATCCTTCCCGAAGCGTCATTTTTCAGCCGATCCCGTACATAAGGGCGTTGACTATGGCACAGGCAACTGCAGAACCGCCCTTGCGCCCCATGGCGGCGATGTAAGGAACGTTTGTTTTTACCAGACGCTCCTTTGACTCCGTGACGTTAACAAAACCGACCGGCACACCGATGACAAGCCGTGGCTGCGCCTTTCCTTCGTCTATCAGCTCGCAGAGCCTTATCAAAGCGGTGGGGGCGTTGCCTATGGCAAATACGGCCTCCGGGGTACGCTTCACGGCCTCTTCGATGCTGACCGAAGCCCTTGTAACACCCCGGGCTTTGGCAGCTTCGCAAACATCGCTGTCAAACATTCTGCACACCACATCGACGCCAAGACGCTCCGCCGCGATCTTGTTGACGCCGGCCGCCGCCATTTTGGTATCGGTGACCAGCGTACAGCCGGAGGACAAAGCTTTTCTTGCGATGCCAACGGCGTTTTCAAAGAAGCGCAGGTTGTCTTTGAAGTCAAAATCGGCTGTGGCGTGAATGACGCGCATCACTATGGGCAGTTCTTCATCCCGTCCGCGCCATGTCCCCATCTCGCGCCTGATCGTCATCATGCTCTTTCGTTCGATCTCTTCAGGTCCCATTATTCAGCGCCTCTCTTTTAAAAAAATAACGGTATGGCCGCCAGCAGCACCGTCAGAATTGAAAACGGGGCTGTCGTGCCAAAGTTAAGCCACAACATTTTGTTAGCGAGCTCGCCGGGGAACAGACCAAAATAGTACCCTGCGTTCGTGCGGATAAGCCTGGTCAAGATCCCCAGCCCGTTGCCGGCCAGCAGCGCGAAGACGGCCTGTGCGGTCGTCAGTTCATGGGCGGCGACGCTGCCGCCCGCAAGAGCCAGAGCCGACGACATATTCGCGATGGAAGCGGCCGCCACTGCCAGCCCTGCGGCAGGGAAAAATCCGCCGCCAAGCAACCATCCTTTCATGAGGCCCTCAATCCATGGAACCAACGTAAAGGCGGCTGCATAGAATATCCAGGCCAACGGCAGCGTTTGCAGCATTTTACGGCCTATCTTGAACGAACACGCCGTCGCTTGATGGACCGCGGCTTCGGCCGGCTGTTCCTCATGTTCGCCGTTTTTGTAAATAAAGATGAGCAGCAGGAATCTTGCTGCCGGCCTCAGCAGAAGGACGGCCGCAAAGACAGCGCCGGGAATTTTCGCAAGGCTGACGGCAAGCACCAAGGTCGAAGGCCACCTGTGCAGGTAGGCCGGAAACGACAGCATCAGCGTCCCCCACTTGACGGTCCGTTCCGATATCCTGCCCTCGTAGAAAGCGGAGGCGAGCAGCGCGGCTCCGGCTTTTGCGGAACCAAGGCTGACCGTCAGCGCCATACCCAAAACCGGGCCCACCCCGGCTTTGCTCAAATACGGCAGCAGGCTGTCCATAATCCTGTCTGCCAACCCGCTTCGCATAACCGCCAAGCCGGCCGCCATGCCGAGCAATATATCCAAGGAGAGCCGCAGCTCATCCCTCAAAAGAGAGTGCCAATCGACGGCGATCATCGCCGCAACAATAAGACGGACAAATATTCCCGTGCCTGTTTGAGAGCTTCTTCTCCGCGTAAAACCTTTTCGTCCGGCAAACCGGCCCTGTCGATGCGAAGTATTTTTCGCCATGGCCCGGCGTCCGTCACGACCTTTTCCAATCTGTTTCTCAGCGCGCTTGGCTTGAATATTGCGGCCGAATCCGCGGCTGCAAGCGACTTGGCAATGTGTCCTGCCGGCGCGGTGGCGGGAATGATGGTCAGTATCTCTTCGCCCATGGCCAAAAAGACATCCAAGCGGGCTGCCGCGAAGGAATAGGAGGAAATCCCGGGGACAAGGCCCAGCTGCAATTCGGGCTCCAAGCCCTTCCATACTTCGTACAGATAAGCGCCGGTCGCGTATAAAGAGGCGTCGCCAATGACCGGCAGCACCACTGTTTCGGCACTTTGCCATTTTGGGCGCAGCCTTTCAAGCTGCTCTTTAAGCGAACCGTCCCTCGCCGCGGCGTCATTTACCATCGGGAATATTATGGGGACGGCCCTCAGATCTTTAAGATGCGCCCTCACTGCCTGTTCCGCAACGCTTGGCCTTCCATCCGCGGAATGCGGCATCAGCACCAAATCGGCTGCCCTGATGACGTCCAGCGCCTTGACCGTGATATTGCCGGCATCGCCGGGTCCAACTCCTGCGACAATAAATTTCAAAGACATCACTCCGTATAAAGGATTTTAATCAGCATAGCTCCGCCGCGTTCAAGACCGAGCAGCGATGGGCGGCTCAGCAGAGACTCAGGCATAAAGGCCAGCTTCGCGTTCTTCAGCGCGGCGAACCAACCGCGTTTTTTCACGCTCTTGCCGTCGGCAGCGTTCATCGGGCCCTGCTGTACGATATAAACATCTATCTTGGAGGAGGACGCGAGTATTTTTTCAAGCCCCCACGGCGCGATGGCGCTGCCTTTTATGGCAGATTTAGCCTCTTTGGAAATGACGCTCCCGCCGGCCAGTTCGATCATGTGAGCCGCCCATGAGCCGCCGGTGCAGGTCGTCAATTCCCGCGACGTGGCTTCGACGAAGACGTTCGCAGGCTTCTTCTTTCTGTAACCGGCGGCCTTAGCGGCTATGTCCTTTTTCATGTTTTCAAATTTTGCCGCCGCTTTGTCGGGGTCGCCGCCGATTAAAGGCGCTATGGTCTTGATATAGTCCTTGAACTCATCCCATTCGGGCGGATCGATGACCAGCACCTTGACCCCCGCGCGTTCAAGCGTAATTCTGAGGTTAGGATTTTCACGGTCAGCAAGCCCTCTTGTAAGCACGAGGTCGGGCCTCAGGGCAAGTATCTCTTCCGCCCCTGCGTTCATGGCCAGATGGGGAAGTTTCGCTACCGCTTCGCTTTTGTCGCTTTTTGAGACGCCTGCGAGTTTTGCAGCGGCTCCCAGCGCAACGATATTGTCCGTATGTCCTGCGTAAAGAGAGACGATCCGTTGATAGGCCGCTTCCGCCGGCATAGCGGCGAAACAGCTTAAAAGCGGCAGAAACGCCAGTAACGTTTTGAATCTTTTAATGGATGCCATGCCGTTTCCCCCGTGTATGAAACGTAACGTTCGAATTTTGTCCCAAAGAGAGGCTCAAGCACGCCCTCGTCAAGCTCTCGCGAGTTTCCGCAAGATATAATGCGTCCGTCTTTTAACGCGATGTACTCGTCTGCGCATGGAATTGAAATGTTGATGTCATGCGCCGCCACGACGATGCTCCTGCCCTCGCAGGCCAGATTTCTGAGCACGGAGAATATCCTCGCCGACTGACTGGGGTCGAGGGCAGAGGTCGGTTCGTCCAAAAGAAAGATTTCCGGCCGTTGGGCCAGCGCCATTGCGAACAACACTCTCTGTCTTTCGCCGCCTGACAGCTCGTCTATCCTGCGATAAAGCAGATGCGTGACGCCCGCGGCTTCCGCCGAGGCCGATATCACTGCGTCGTCCTCAGGCGAGGCCAAAGACAGAAGCCCGTGATACGGCAGCCTGCCTAACGAGATGACTTCATAAACAGGAAATGACAGTTTGACGTTGACATGTTGAGAGACGACTCCGACTATACGTCCGAACTCCTTTCTCGTTATTGAACTCACGTCCCGGCCTTTGAGCTTCAGCTGGCCGCTGTAACGGCCGAAACCGCACAATGCACGCAGCAGCGTGCTCTTGCCGCTGCCGTTGGGACCGATGAGCGCCGTTATTTTCCCGGCCTTGATGCGGCCGGAAAGCTCTTTAAGCACCATTTTGCCGCCGTAGCCTGACGACATTGACCCGAACGTAAAAATATCCTTCATCGCGCAGCTCGCTTTCCAAAGACAAGCATCCAGCAGAAAAATGGGCCGCCTACGAGCGCCGTGACTACGCCGACAGGCAACTCGCCCAGCAGCTGCGCCACTCCGTCAGCGATGGCAAGCAGCGCGCCGCCGGTCAGAAAACTGAAGACCAGCAGCTGCCTATGCGAGGGGCCGATCAGCAGACGCAGGATGTGCGGAGTGACAAGCCCGACGAAGCCAATTATGCCGAAGCAGCTTACCGCAAGGGCCGTCGCCGCGGAAGCGGTGCACAGAAGAAACAGCCTCAGTTTTTTTTCATCGACGCCCAGAGCTTCGCCGCGGCCGTCGCCTAAAGAAACGGCGTCCAGCTGCCTGCCGCAGATAAACGCAGGGAAGAACGAGACAGCGGCCCCCAGCCAAACCATGGCCGCGGACAACGGCGCTGCGCCGGTCAAGCTTCCCATTAGCCACAATACAATAGCGCCCAGTTTGTCATCGGCAATAGATTTAAGAAAAGTGACTCCTGCGGACAGTATCGAGTTCGTAACGATGCCGGCCAGCACGATATAGGCGCTGCTTCCGCCGCCCCCCTTCCAGGCGATCATATTGACGAGCCAGATGGATGCCAGTGCTCCGATAAAAGCCATCGGCATGATCGCAAAGGTACCGAAGAAAAACCCCAGCGCGCCGCCGAAAGCCGCTCCGGCCGCAATTCCCAGAGTATACGGTTCGGCCAGAGGATTGGTCAGCACGCCCTGCAGCACAGTCCCAGAAACGGCCAGCAGGCCACCTGCTCCAACCGCTGCGAGAAAACGGGGCAGCCGCACAGACCTTACGACGATTGCCTCCGGCGTAATCCTTTCCGCCGCCGACAGCGATGGCGAAAGCAATTCCGCAACCCGCGCAGAAGGAATGTTCCATTCCCCATGCGTGATACGCCAAACGGCGGTGACAGCCAGTAAAACGCAGAGACAGACACCCAGCGTGATTCTTTTTAAGCGCAGTTTCTGTCTGTATTTTGCCAGCGATGCGGAATTATCGTTCATTTATATGATTTTCCTGGCCTGTTTGCCTGATAACCTGTCCGGCAGACTATTTCATACGCTTGCGTCACTTGTCGTCCCTCTATTCGTTTACCAGCGCGTTCCAGGCTTCGTCAGCTTTGGCTACGAAAAGTTTGCGGACATCAGCGTTCTCACCGAGGCCGTGGATATAGGCAGTAACGTTATAGCCGGCTTTTTTGAGTATGTTCTTGTGCGAATCCGGCTCGTCACCCGCCATATCGTTGTTAGCATGGTCACCGGCCACCATCATCATCGGCATCATCGTCACGTTCCTGACGTTCTTTTCCTTAAGGATTTCCACGACGGTTTCTATGCTTGGCCAGCCTTCGACAGTATAGATATATACGTTGCCGAGTTTGGCGCGGTCAAGACGCGCCTGTACTACGGAGTAATAGGCGTTGGAAGGATGCGGCGTGCCGTGGGCCATTACGATAAGAGCGTCGCCGGCGCCAAGTTTAGGGAACTGAGTAGAAAACGCCTTCACAAACTCTGCCACGTCATCCGCCTGATTCTCCTGACCCATCCAGTACATGATCGGCGTGCCGAGCGTCATCTTTTTGAACTGGTCCTTGTAGATGTCGTAGACTGCCGCGTTATAGTCGTATTCCATGCCTGGGAAAATGCCAAGCGTGGCCAGAGCTATGCGGGTGTAGCCGTCCTTCTTGAGCTGCGCAAGTGCTTCTTCCGGCGTCGGAATGGTCAGTCCTTCCTTGGCCCTGATCCTGTCGACGATGATATGCGACGTAAAGGAGAGCACGACCTTAGTGCCGGGATGCGCGGCCCTGATGTCGGCCACCGTCTTGCCGATGGTCTTCTCGCGCGAATCCTTGCAGGTGGTGCCAAAGCTCATAACGAGTATTGCATCTTTGTTCGGCAGCATAGCCATAGCTTTGTTTTCATTGACCCTGACGCCTATCTGTGAGGCCTTAAGCAGGGCCGGGGTGGCGTCTTTGACTTCTGGGTTGAGGGTGTACGCGGCAAACGCCGTCCCTGCGAAACAGACCGACACAGCTACGATAAGCATCATTACCATCAATTTTTCGAACCTCATATCGCGAACACTTTCCTTTCGAGCCGTCTATCCTTTGAAAGAATCCTCTTTCACCCAAAAAAACAAGCCCCGACAAACAGTCGGGGCTTCACACTATATAGAGTACGTTACAATACGAACCTTCTCCATAGGTATTCGCCCGCGCAAATATTCCTCCTTTTTTCTCGCCGCATCGGGTATTCTGACTTCTCTTCATCCTCATCCGAGTCTTCCCAACTTACGTCAGTGACTTGCTTCGGATTCGTCTGAGTTACAGCAGCGGGGCTGTGCCGGCTTCGCACCGGCTTCCCCTTTGCGGGAGCGTCATATTCAATTTGTTTTCACATTATACCACTTCAAAAGATAATTGAGGATCACATTTTCAAATTACGATGACCCAATCGGGCTCCATAAAAACAAAGAATATCCCCTTTTTAGACGATGTGGCTCTTGCCCGCTATTTCGGGATAAACAAGCAAATGCTTCCTTTGACGCTAATATAGCATACGACATAAGCACGAAAGGAAGTTTCCATATGCAAGCAAAAAAACATAACACCCGAAAGGGTATAAATCATTATATTTTTAATAAATATACCACCGTACGGGTGTAATATATAGATATTCATTGACATCTACACCCTATAGGGTGTAGATTATACTGTACCATGAAGACTATCAAAGAAGATAAATCAGGAAACATCATAGCTGAATACATAAAGCAGAAGCGCAAGGCCGCAGGGTTAACTCAGGAAGAGTTTGCCATAAGAGCCGGCCTCGGATTGCGTTTTGTCCGCGAACTTGAGGAAGGCAAAAAGACAGTGCGGCTGGACAAGGTAAATCAGGCACTGGCCATGTTTGGTATGGAAGTCGGAGTAAAGGAAATAAAGAGCGATGAGTGACGCCTGCAGAACCGTTTCCGTCTTTGTGCGCGACATTTACGCCGGCACACTCGAGGATATAAACGATGGCTTTAGATTTACGTACGCAGAAGGATATTTAAAACGCGAAGACGCCTCGCCGGTTTCCCTGACGCTCCCCCTCCGGTCCGATCCTTTTACGTCCAAAACCATGTTCCCGTTTTTCGACGGCCTGATCCCGGAAGGCTGGCTGCTGGATATTGTGACGCGAAACTGGAAGATCGACAGAAACGACAGGTTCGGCCTGCTCGCGGTTGCCTGCCGCGATTGCATCGGAGCTGTCAGCATCAAAGGTGATCGGCAATGAGATGCCTGTGCTGCGGAAAAGACGAATCAGATTTCATCTTTGACAGCGAAGCCGGCTGGCATAAGAAATGCATCAGGAGCTTTTTCGGGACAAAGGAAATTCCTTACATAGATCTCAGCGACAAGACGTTTGAAGCTCTGGCTATAGAAAACACAAATAATGGTTATACCGTGCCAGGCGTGCAGAAAAAACTGTCTCTTCATTTAGACGTCGAAGACCGGCCGCGTCTTACGCTCATGAATTATCCTACCGGCTACATCCTAAAGCCACAGGTCGAAGATTTTAACGCCATGCCGGAATCCGAACAGCTCGTGATGAATATGGCCGAAGGCTGCGGCATCAGCACCGTCCCTCACGCGCTTGTGAAGCTGCAGATCGGCCAATTAGCTTATATTACTAAGCGCGTCGACCGCAAAACGGTGCGCGGCGGTAAGACGGAAATGTACGCCATGGAGGATTTCTGCCAGCTCGACCTGCGCCTGACCGGCGACAAGTACAGAGGGGCGTACGAAAGATGCGCAAAGATAATAATACAGTATTCTTCAAGAAGCGGCCTGGATCTCTCTGAATTGTATCTGCGCCTGATATTTTCATTTCTGACAGGCAATTCGGACATGCATCTTAAAAACTTCTCGCTGATAGAAACGTCAGAAAGAAGCGGACAGTATACATTATCGCCGGCATATGACCTGCTGCCGGTCAACCTTCTGATGCCGGAGGACAAAGAGCAGTTTGCCCTTACCATGAACGGCAAAAAATCCAATCTGCGCAGAAGCGATTTTTTGACTTATGCGGAAAACTGCGGGATCAAAGAGACTGCGGCCGTAAAGATGCTGGACAGTATGATATCCAAACAGAAGTTCTTTCATGAGGCTATAGAAAAATCATGGATCCCTGACGAAATGAAGAATGAATTCAAAGTAATGTTGGACAGCAGGATAACATCTTTGTTTGATAAAACAAAGAGATAAAACGGCCCGAGGTGAAATACCCCGGGCCATTACCGTTTCTGGAGCCAGCGTCCGGATTCGGACCGGAGACCTGCGCATTACGAGTGCGCTGCTCTACCAACTGAGCTACGCTGGCTTGTCTAAGGCTTTAAAATGGCGGTCCCAACGAGATTCGAACTCGTGTCGCCGCCTTGAAAGGGCGGTGTCCTGGGCCTCTGGACGATGGGACCGTGGATGGTGAGCCGTCCGGGATTCGGACCCGGGACACCCGGATTAAAAGTCCGGTGCTCTGCCAGCTGAGCTAACGGCTCAAAGTGTACATCACGATGGGTAATTTTACAGCTTTTTATAAGAAAGTCAATGGTATAAAGCCAAATTTAGTGCCGCGCGCGCGAAAAACCATTACTGACCAATAGAGCAGCAGCCAAGCGCGCACTCAAGCTCCTTGACCTCGCGTTCCAGCCAGTCAGACGCGGGGTGGCCAAAACCAAGCCACGTCGCCACCTGCAGGTGCAGGCACTTGACCGCGTACGGGGCCCTCTTCCAGTCTATGCCGCCGACGCCGCGCTCAGGCCGGCAGAAGGCGTTCGCATCCTCCTCGTTTACATACGATTTTAATATATCTTCGCGAAGCGCGGCGTACTCATGGTGCCACTTCAGCACGCCGCCGGGGGCCGCTCGGAACAGCTCCTCGAGCTCGCGCGCTTTCCTCCCGGACTCAAGCTCGCCGCACTTTCTGCAGAGGAACGGGCACGTGAGCCAGAAGATCGTAGGGAACGGACTGCCCTCTGCAGACAGCGGGCTGCATACTATCACCTGCGGAAATCCGAAAGAACATCTGCGCGCGATATACAGCACCTGCCGCGCATCAAAGCGCCTGCCTGAGTTCTGCTTCCTAAGGGCATATAAATCATCCGGACAAGCGCGCGTCCACTCATCCGGCTTATTAAACATCCTCACTTCAAAAACTGTCCGCCTGGAAAAGGGCGCGCGTCACTTCTTCCCGGACGCGGAGGAACTGCCGCCGGAACGCTTCTTGCCGCCGCGGCTCTCTTTAGCCTTGCTGTTCAGGTCGGCAATCTTCTCGTCGCTCGACTTTAGGAAATTTGTAAGCTTCTTCTCGAAATCTTCCTCTTTGTGCACAGGCTTGGGCGGTTCTTTCGCCTGCAGCGCCTTAAGAGACAGGTCTATCCTGCCCTTGTCGTCTATCTTGATGACCTTGGCGGTGATCTTTTGGCCTACCTCCAGCACATCCTCAACCTTTTTGACGTAGCCGTGGGAAAGCTCGGATATGTGTACCATGGCCTTCTGTCCCGATTCAAGCCTTACAAATGCGCCATACGCGGCTACATGCTCCACCGTCCCGGTGAGCACGTCCCCCACGTTTACCTGTGACGTTGCGGGCGTCTTTTCTGCCATATGCGGATCTTACCTCCATAAAAATTATAGCTCCCTCAAGAGGCGGGAGCGGCCTCGTTTGTTTTGCCCTGCAGGCGAATTCTACCATATATTTTAAAATACGCCACAGTTTGGATCTATTTCCTTGCCCCGATGAGCCGCCTAGCTCCGTTTTACGTCGGAAAGCGCGTTCTCTATTGCCTCGACGACCTTCTCGGCGATGAACGGTTTGATGAAAAAATCAGACGCCCCTGCCCTCATGGCCTCTATTACGTCTTTTTGCTGCCCCATAGCGCTTATCATAACGACCCTTGCGTCCGGGTGCTTTGACTTTATGGCCTTAAGCGCCTCTATTCCGTCCATGCGCGGCATTTTTATGTCGATCGCGGCCACGTCGGGCTTCAGCCTATCGTAAAGAGACACGGCCTCGTTCCCGTCCTCAGCCTCGCCGACTACGTCATAACCGTTACGCAGCAGCGCATTTTTTAGTATGGTGCGCATATGCGCGGAATCGTCCGCTATAAGCACCCTCGCCCTCATGGCTTAGGCACCTCCTCACTTCTTGCCAAGATCCGCGCCGATCTCCTCGAGGAACAGCGGGCTCAGCACCTTTATATACGTGCCCTTCATGCCAAGGCTCCTGCTCTCTATTATGCCGGCGCTGCCGAGCTTCCTGAGCGCGTTTACTATCACGCTTCTCGTGACTCCGACCCTGTCCGCAACCTTGCTGGCCACAACTACGCCCTCAGGGCCGCCTAAGTCCTCTATGATATGGCGCACGGACTCGACCTCCGAGTACGAAAGCGCCCTCATAGCCATCTGGACCACAAGGCTCTCCCTGCCGCGTTCCTCTATGGCCTTGCCTCTGTCGTTCAATATCTCAAGGCCGAACACCGTCGAGAGGTACTCCGCGAGCACAAGGTCCCTCGTGTCGAACTGGCACCCGAAACGCGCCAAGATGAGCGTGCCGAGCCTCTCGCCTGAACCGTTTATCGGCACCAGCAGGACATGTTTGTTAGAGTAGGTGCACGGCTGGTCCGCGTACGCGCAGAGGCCGTGGTCCGTGTGGTTCAGCACGGATTCGTGAAACGAGTTGACTTTCTCGACGTAAGCCTGAGGCATGACGCCGTTCAGCAGCTGGTCGGCCATTATGGGGCAGTCGTACTCGCTTATCCACGCATAGCCCAGGATCTTGCCGTCCCTGTTTATCACGTATACGTTGGCTGCGGAAAGGTCGGACATAAGCCTCGCAAGCCTCGGGTAGTCGGGCGACGAGCCAGCCTTGCCGGCCTGCAGGGCCCTGCTTACCATCCTGGTCTTCTCCAGGAGGTCCTGCATGGCGGACTCGTTCAGTATTTTCGGACGTGCTTCAATAAGTTCCCTTGGTGTATCCATCATTTTAAAATTTCCTCCCTGCTGTGTATTGACACGCTCACCCCTGCGCTCTCGGGTGAGACTCCATATAGCTTTTTTTTATCTGTTCGGCGGTCACAGAAAGGTAGCGCTGCGTGGTGGCTATCGTCTCGTGCCCCAGCAGTTCCTGCACTATCCTGAGCGGAGCGCCGTGCTCAAGCATGTGGGTGGCAAAACAGTGCCTCAGCGTGTGCGGCGATACTCCATGCAGCCCGGCGCGCGCGGCGGCCCTCTTTACTATCCTGTGCACCGTCCTCACGGTGAGCCTCTCCGCCCCCTTTTCCGACGTGAAAAGCGGCCCGGAAGCGTTCCCGCAAACAGCGCCCCAGCGCTCAAGCAGCTCCTGGACGCCGATGCCGAACGGTACCATCCTCTCTTTGTCACCCTTGCCTATTATCCGAAGCATCCTCTCGGATGTCTCGACCATCTCCCAGTCAAGGCCGATAAGCTCGGACACGCGCAACCCGGAGCCGTAGAGCAGCTCAAGCACAAGCCTGTCGCGCAGGCAGTGCCTGCCGGGCTCGGGGCCTTCGGTCAGCAGCCTCTCGGTGTCCTCAAACGAAAGTGCCCGCGGAAGGATCTCGGGAAGCCTGGGCCCTTTGAGCCCCGACACCGGATCCGAGCCTACTATGCCTCTTTCGCAGAGCCACGAGGCAAAACCCCTGACAGAGGAGAGTTTCCTCGCAGCCGACGTCTTTGCAAAACCAACGCCCATAATGCCGCTTAAAAATATCCTCACGCACTGCGCATCTATGCCGCCGACATCGGTTATCCCCTGCCTCGTCAGGTAATCCCTGAACTGGGACAAGTCCACGGCATAGTTGACAATGGTATGCTCCGAGCGCCCCTTCGACTTCAGATGTCCCAGAAACATGTCTATGTTTGAGCTTATGTTCTCATCCGTGGCTTCCATGGAAAATATTGTAGCAAAATAACAGGAAAATTCAAGCAAATTTTAAGAAAATTCACAAGAAGCTGTTATTTATGTACAATTTTCTGAGCGGGCCGGCTGGCTAGATCAAAAGCTGCGGATTTTGCGCTATGAAGGACTCGAGCGCCTCGGCCGACCTTATGGCGTATGCGGTGCAGCGCTCGGTCCTGTCATGGATCTTCCCGCCCGGCAGCTTCGGAAATATTCCCAGGTTTACGTTCATGGGCTGAAAAGTGTCAGGCACAGCGGTGACGAGATAATCAAGCAGCGAGCCGATCGCGGTCTCGCGCGGGAACTTGGGCAAAGGGCGCCCCGATATCGCGCAGTACATGAAAACGGACGCGGCCATCCCCATGGCCGTGCTCTCCATATATCCTTCCACGCCCGTAATCTGGCCCGCCAGAAAAAGCGCGCCCCTGCCCGCCGGCCTCAGGCAGCCGTCCAGGGCCTTAGGCGCGCAGACGAACATGTTCCTGTGCATAACGCCCATACGCACGAACTCGGCGTTCCTAAGCGCGGGTATCATCCTGAAAACGCGCTTTTGTTCGCTCCACTTGAGGTTGGTCTGAAATCCAACCATGTTGAAGAGCGTCCCCTCCAGGTTGTCCTGCCTGAGCTGGACCACCGCACAGCAGCCGCGGCCCTCTTCAAGCCCTACCGGCCGTAGGGGCCCGAACAGCAGCGTCTTTGGGCCGCGCCCGGCCATTACCTCTATCGGCAGACAGCCTTCAAAGTGGCGAGGCGGCTCGTCAAAGTCGTGCAATAGCGCGGTTTCGGCCCCGACCAAAGCTTCCCAGAACGCGCGATACTCATCTTCGTTCATTGGGCAGTTTATATAGTCCGCCCCCTTGCCATAGCGGCTCCCCCTGAACGCTTTCCCCATGTCTATGCTATCAAGCGTAACTATGGGGGACGCCGCGTCGTAGAAGTAAAGCAGGCCGTCGCCTGTCAAGGATTTTAATTTTTCGGCCAATGCGCCGCCTGTCAGCGGCCCCGTGGCTATTATGGCGGGCTCGGCCGGTATGTCTGCCACCTCTTGCCTAACGACGCTCACGAGAGGATGCGCTGACAGCTTTGCGTCTATGTATGCGGCGAATTTCTCCCTGTCGACGGCAAGCGCTCCGCCGGCCGGGACGCGGCTTGCGTCGGCGGCGCTCATTATTAGGCTTCCCATGCGCCTGAGCTCCTGTTTCAGTATGCCGGCCGGCGAGGACGTACCGTCGGCGCCAAGCGAGTTGCTGCAGACAAGCTCCCCCAGAAGGCCCGTTGCGTGGGCGGGCGTCATGCGCTTCGGCCTCATCTCAAGCAGCGTGACCTTCACTTTGCGCTGGGCCAGCTGCCAGGCCGCCTCAGAGCCGGCAAGCCCTCCGCCCGCTATTAAGACCTCGTCAAATGTCGTCAATTTCATCCGGGCCCTCCGCCTCGCGGGAAGCGCCGTCACCCGCAGGTTCTGCCGGCTTCTGCCAAGACACGTAGTCGCAGTCGGGGTAGCGCGAGCAGCCGTAGAAGAACCTGCCCTTCGTCTTCCCCTTGACGACGCGTTTGCGAACAAGCTCGCCCTCTTTGCACTTGGGGCATTTTATCCCGGTGGTCTTGACTATCTTTCTTGTGTAACGGCATTCCGGGAAGCCGGAGCACGCTATGAACTCACCGAACCGGCCTCTTTTTATTATGAGGTCCTTGCCGCACTCCGGGCACGCCTCGCCTATCGGTTCGGGCTTGGGCCTCATGTCCTCCGCGTGCGACTGGGCGTCCTCAAGCGTCGGCTCAAAGCCCTTCCAGAACTCCTCCAACACCTTACGCCAATCAAGCGCGCCCGTCTCTATCTGGTCGAGCTCCTTCTCCATCATGGCCGTGAAATCGACGTTGATGAGCCTCGGAAAATATTTTACGAGGAACGTGTTGACTATGCGGCCAAGCTGCGTCGGAGTGAGCTTTTTGTCCTCCTCGCCGTGCGAGACGTATCCCCTGGCTAAGAGCGTGTCTATTATCGTGGCGTACGTCGACGGGCGCCCTATCCCCTTTTCCTCCAGCGCCTTGACAAGCCCGGCTTCGGAGTAGCGGGCCGGCGGCTGCGTAAATTTCTGTTCCTTTTTGACACGGCAGACAAGAAGCCGCTCGCCGGCGGCCGCGGGCTCAAGCGATATGTGCCTTACGCCAAGCGGGAAGACCCGGCCCCAGCCGTCGAACGTGACGACTATCCCCGACTGCTTGAGCTGGTACTCCCCGCTCGTGCAGAGCAGCGTCGAACGCGCTATTTTGGCGTCCGCCATCTGGCTTGCCACAAACCGGCTCCATATGAGCTCGTAGAGCTTGAACTGCTCAGGCGTCAGATGGTCCTTAACCGACTGCGGGGTGATGAACGGGTCTGTGGCCCGGATGGCCTCGTGCCCGTCCTGAGACCTCTCCTTGGGCGTATATTCGTTATGTTTGGGCGGCAGGTAGTCCTTGCCGATGTTCTCAAGTATATATCTGCGTGAGGCCTCTATGGCCTCGGGCGCGAGCCTCAGGCTGTCCGTGCGCATGTACGTGATGAGGCCTGCGGCTCCCCTGCCGGGGATCTCGACGCCCTCGTAGAGGGACTGGGCTATGCGCATAGTCCTTTTTGGGGCAAAGCCGAACCTCCTTGAGGCCTCCTGCTGCAGGGTGCTCGTCTTAAACGGCGGCAGCGCGGGCTTCGACGCTTCTTTTGTCCTGAACTCGTCCACGACTATGCCGTGTTCCCTTATGTGCGCCTCTATCGCGTCGGCCTGGCTTCCGTCCCTTATGGTCACGGGCTTGCCCATATGCCTGTCCGCGCGCAGCGTGTAGTTTCTACTGCCGTCCGAGCTCCTCGCGTCCACGTCGACAAGCCAGTACTCTTGAGGTACGAACCCCTCTATCTCGTCCTCGCGCTCGCACAGTATCCTGAGCGCGACCGACTGGACACGTCCGGCGGACAGCCCCCTCTGCACCTTGTACCAAAGAAGCGGGCTCAGCTTATAGCCCACGAGCCTGTCGAGCACGCGGCGCGCCTGCTGCGCGTTCACCCTGTCCATGTCTATTGAGTCGGGGGACGAGACCGCGCTCGTAACGCCGTTTTTGGTTATCTCATGCATGCGTATGCGGCAGCGCCGCGCCGGGTCTATACCAAGCAGCGTCGCTAAGTGCCACGCTATCGCCTCGCCCTCGCGGTCGGGGTCTGATGCCAGGAGGGTGGCAGTGCTGGCGCCTGATGCGGCCTTGAGCTCGTTTATGATGCCGGCCTTGCCTCTGACCTGTATGTACTCCGGATTGAAACCGTCGTCTATGTCTATTCCAAGGCGCGCTTTGGGCAGGTCTCTCACATGTCCTACGCTCGCAAGCACGCGGTAGCCGCCGCCCAGGATCTTCTCGAGCGTCTTAGCCTTAGCCGGGGACTCTACTATCACAAGTGTCTTGCCCTCATAGCCGGACCCCAGGCGCCTCGCGCGCGGACGTGCCTTGGACGCCGCGGTCCCGCCGTCCGCCGTTTTTTTTGCAGCCGCGCCCTTTCCCGTGCTTTTTACCTTCTTTTTAGATGTGCCGCCTTCCTTTGAAGCGGCAGCCTTGACCGCTGCCATCACAAGCCAACCCCTTTCACACTTTCGCACTGAATCTGCCGGGGCCGGAGCAATATACGATTCCTTTGGCAGACAATACTGCGACTGTTTTTAAAATGTCGGCGGGGCTCATTTTAGCTTCCTCGGCGATGTTGTCAACAGTCCTTCCGCCTGAAGCGCGCAGCAGTGCGACCACCGCCGCCTCGTCGGGAGCAAGGTCCTCAGTGCCGGCGGCGTGCTTAACGGCGCGCGGCGAACCGAAGAACACCTCTTCGTTTATGTAAGGATATGCACCGTCGTATATGAGCCTGTTTGAACCGCCGGCGGCCTCTTCGTCGATATGGCCTAAAACTGCCCACACCTCACGTCCAAGGTCAAGCGCGATCCGCGCGGTTATCATGGCGCCGCTTTTGACAGGCGCCTCGACGACTATGAGCCGTTCCGCCAGCGCCGCCACTATGCGGTTTCTCCTCGGGAAGTGCCACGCTTCTCCCTGAGTGTCCAGCGGAAACTCCGATATCAGCGCGCCGCGTTCGCATATCTCGCAGAACAGGTCCCTGTTCTGCCGCGGGAACGCTATGTTAACGCCGTTTCCGAAGACGGCGAACGTGGGTCCTCCGGCCGAGCACGAGCCCATGTGGGCGTATGCGTCTATGCCGAGCGCCCCTCCGCTTACGAGGCCTATGCCGCATCTCGCGCACTCTTCTCCTATCGAGCGGGCCACGCGTTTACCGTAAGGAGTGGCGCCGCGCGTCCCGACCACCGCCGCCGAAGCTGCCGGCAGAGAGCGCGCCTTGCCCCGCCAATAGAGGATAAGCGGCGCGTCCTTCAAGTCGCAGAGCTGTTTGGGATAGCGCCTGCCGCCGTACGCCACAATGTCTATCCCAAGAGAGAGGCACCTTTCGTATTCACGCTCCGCCCATCCCGACGCCTCGTTTTGGCGAAGGCGCGAAACTGCGTTCTGAGTGAGGACCGCGCCGGCTATGCCTTCCGCGCTTCCGTTCCAAAGGTCCTTCATATCGATGCCGCGCGACTTCATGGCGTCAAGCGCGCGGGCGTCGGCGAATATGCCGTTCAGCAGCATAAGCGCCTTTAGGGCCTCATCCATGAAAGGGCCTCCCCCTCGCGGTAGGCGAGCGCCTCGGCCACGTGTGCCGTTTCTATCCTTTCCGCTCCGGCAAGGTCCGCTATAGTTCGCGAGACGCGGAGCACGCGCGACAGGCCGCGGCCGGAGAGCCTCACCCTGTTGAGCGCCTGGAGGATGAAGTTTTTTACCTCGGGCATTATCTGTATGTGGCGTCTGAGGACGCGCTCGGGGATCTCCGAGTTGCACTCGAACCCGAAACGGCCCCACCGCTTTGACTGGAGGCTTCTTGCGGCCGTGACCCTCTGCCTCACCTCCGCGCTGCTTTCGCCGCACTTGCCTTCCATTGAGACAAGCTCTTCCGGCGTGAGCCTCGGGACCGATATGTGAAGGTCTATCCTGTCCAGGATAGGGCCCGAGAGCTTGCGCCTGTATCTGTCAAGGGACGACGCGGAGCACGTGCAGCGCTCAAGAGGGTCTCCTAAGTACCCGCATGGGCATGGGTTGCACGCCGCAACCATCAGCACCTTAGCCGGATAGACGACGCTGCCCGACGCGCGGCTCACGGTTATCTGCCCGTCCTCGAGCGGCTGGCGCAGAGCCTCCAGGACATCCCTTGTGAACTCGGGGAATTCGTCCAAAAACAAAACGCCCCTCGACGCGAGGCTTATCTCGCCAGGGCGCAGGCTGGTGCCGCCGCCGCAGAGCGCCACGGAGCTTGCCGTGTGGTGGACGGATCGGAACGGACGCTCGCGCAGCGTTGAGAATTCAGCTCCGGCCGCGCTCCTCAGCAAAATTACCTCCATAAGCTCGCGGTCCGAAAGAGGCGGAAGTATGCCTTTAAGGGCGCGCGCAAGCAGCGTTTTGCCGGAACCCGGGGAACCTACGAAAAGTATGTTGTGGTGCCCCGCCGCGGCTATCTCAAGCGCCCGTTTGGCTGCGACCTGTCCTTTTATGTCGGACATGTCGGGGTCGGCGGCACACGGCTCATCAAGCGCATGGACCGGCTCCACGCGCGCAAGCGGCGCATCTTCGCGAAGGTGGGCGAACAAAGCGGAAAGTGTGCCTACGCGCCATGCGTTGACGTTGTCCACAAGCCCGACCTCAGGAGCGTTTTCCTCGGGGACATATAGGTCAAGCCCGTTATCGCGGGCCAAAAAGGCCGCCGGGACCGCCCCGCGCACGCCGCGGAGCCTGCCGTCAAGCGCAAGCTCGCCAAGAAAAAGGGACGGCCTCTTTACGGAGAGCCCTCCCTGCGAGCAGGCTATCCCTACGGCCATCGGAAGGTCAAGAAGCGCGCCCTCCTTTGGTATGTCGGCCGGAGCCAAGTTCACCGCGACACGTCCGCGCATGTTGATGCCGACGCTTCTAAGAGCCGCCCTGACGCGCTCCCTGGCCTCCTTTACGGCGGCATCCGGCAACCCCACCACGGAGACTGAGAAAAGGCCGCCCGTAGTCTCCACCTCAACCTCGACAGGCACAGCCTGCACACCGCGCAGGGTGATTCCAGAAACAGGATTCACAATATCCCCTCCGTTATGCCTTTTATATGTTCCACAAGAGGTTCAGCCCCGCTTAAAAGGGTTATGGCGACAAGGTCAATGCGCCAAAACCCCTCGTAATGCCGAAGCTCCGTCCAGATGCGGGCGGACCTCACAAGTCTCTTGAGTTTTTCGGGGCCCACGGTAAAAGCGGGAGGCAAAAGCCTGCCGACGCTGCGCGTCCTGACCTCGACGAACACTATCTCGTCCCCGTCCTCGGCCACTATGTCTATCTCGCCGAAACGGCAGCGCGCGTTTCTCTCTATGACACGCATACCCTCGCGCGTGATGAAGGCGGCCGCCATATCCTCGCCGCACAAGCCAAGCTCGATGTGGGAAGCTCGCTTTTTGTCCGGCCGCGCGTCCCCGGATTGCGGAGCGCATAGGGCAAGAGCCGTTTCACGCCTCTTCAGGCTCCGCTTTAAAGCCCTTTCGAGCGTCACGGCGCGCCCCTTTGGGCAAGCGGGGCGAACGACAGCCTGTGGGCCGCGCACGGACCAAGCTCCGCCAGCGCCCTTAAGTGTTCCGGCGTTGGATACCCCTTGTGCGCGGCAAAGCCGTATCCAGGGTACAGTGAGTCCAGGGACGACATCACCCTGTCCCTTAAGACCTTCGCTATCACGGAGGCAGCCGCTATCGAGGGGACTATGCCGTCGCCTCTTATCACGCACTTCTGGTCGTACGCAAGGGATGGGATTGGCCTGTTCCCGTCGACAAGCACAAGGGCCGGCCTTACAGGGAGCCTGGCGACCGCCGATGCCATGCACCACAGCGAAGCCCGCAGGATGTTCATCGTGTCTATGCGGATAGGCGAGGCTGCCTGAGCGCGCCAGGCCACGCCCATTTCGCAAATAAGCGCAAAGATGCGCTCCCTTTGGCGGCCTGACATTTTTTTTGAATCCCTGAGTCCAGCGGACACAAGGCGTTCCCTCTGTTCGCGCGTAAGCACGGCGGCCGCTGCCACCACAGGCCCCGCAAGGGGGCCCCTTCCGGCCTCGTCGGTCCCCGCTACCAGGATGCCGCACGCGCGAGGCATCTGTCTACAGGCTCTCCCAAAGCGGAGGGTCGTTTGGCTTCTCGAGGCTCATCCTGCCGAACCTGCCGCACGCGAACGCGTCCATGAACGCGAAGCCTGCCGCCTCAAGGTCGACTCCACCTCCCGGAAGCAGCTTTCCAAGCCTTTTTCCTATTTTCTCCAGTATTTCATGCGCGCCGCCGTCCGGCGAGACGTTCCATGCCGACTCGACCCCGCCCCAAGCGCCGCGCTTTATGAGGAAGGAGATGCACTCTTCGGCGTGCCCCTCCCAGTTTCCGATGATGGCGCCCTTTGAAGAGCCTATCCACGATATGATCCTGTGCGCCCTCGGGTCTTTATGCGGGTCAAGTATGCCGGGAGAGTCCACAAGGAGAAATCCGTCCCCTTTGAACCACGAGACGCCCCTCGTGATGCCCGGTATGCCTCCGACAGGCGCGGCCCTGCGGCCGGCAAGCCTGTTTATCAGCATGGACTTGCCCACGTTTGGTATGCCTACCACCGCAACGCGCAAGTCCCTGAAACCGGGTTTTTTTGCGGTTATCTTCTTTTTTAACTGCGCGACGCCGTCCCTGTGAAGGTCAAGGGCAAACGCTTCGAAGCCTTTCGCGCGCAGGTGCCCGGTCCACAGCCGCGTGACGCCCTCGTCGGCAAGGTCTGCCTTCGACAGCACGACCCATACCGCGACGCTTGGCGGAAACGCCGCAAGCATCGGCGAGGACGAAAGGGACGGGGCTCTGGCGTCGCGGACCTCGATGATCACGTCGATAGCTGCGGCAAGGGACTCCAGCCTGCGCCTGCCCTTCTCCATATGGCCCGGGTACCAGACTGTGCGTCCCATCTACTTTACCGGGCCTATGCTCCTTAAGGGCCAATAACGGAACACCGCGGGCCCTTTGAAGAAGTTCCTCGGGACATAGCCCCAGAACCTGCTGTCCTGCGAGTTTGGCCTGTTGTCGCCAAGGCAGAAATAGCTCTTCTCCGGCACGACCTGCGGCGGCATGTCGAAAGTGTCTGTGTTTTTAACGTACGGCTCAAACAGCTCCTTGCCGTTGATGTACACCCTGCCGTTTCTCATCTCCACTGTCTCGCCCGGAAGGCCGATTATCCTCTTGACGAAGTCCCTCCTGGGATCCACAGGGTACTTGAAGACGGCTATCTGGCCGCGCTTGGGCTCAACCCCGGGCAGGGAATACCAGAACTTAAGCACTATGACCCTGTCTCCGACCTCAAGCGTCGGGATCATCGAGCCGCTTGGGATCCAAAAAGCCTGTATTACGAACGTCCGAAGCACCAGCGCAAGGATCAGCGCCCAAAATACTGTTTCTATAGTTTCACGCCACCACGGTTTCGGCATTTCTGTGATACCTCCAGTAAATCAACAAAAGAATATGCGGCACACACTGTTATAACACATGCCGCGCTTTTTTTTCACAAAATAAGTGTCAATACAAGAACAAAGACGCGAAAGAGATACCCATTCACGGTGATGTCTGAACCTGTGTTAAACCATCATAACGCGTGTTTGCTCAGATAAACGAGTCCTCGAACGCATTTATCTCCGCTATGCGCAGAGCCCCGCCCTCAAGCAGCGGATATACGACGCCGTCCTCCGTGAACCTCAGGCAGACCCTGTTCAGGCCGCCTGGATTTTTGACGTCCACACATGTCCCGGTCATGCCGGCAAGATGCGCGGCGATAGCGCTTGCGACCGAACCGGTGCCGCACGAAAGCGTCAGGTCCTCAACGCCGCGTTCGTACGTGAGCACGTCCAAAGAGCCGTCTGATTTTTTGTACACGGCAAAGTTCACGTTGGTCCCCTCGCTGAAGAGGTCCGTGCTGTTCCTGACGGCCTCTCCGATCTTCCTGTACTCGTCATTTGTGCGGGATCTCTGCGGCTCGAATATGACCGTGTGCGGGACCCCCACAGTGAGGAACGTATAATCGAAAGTTGCGCCGAGCACGCGTAAGGACCCCCTCGACACCGCTTTGCCGATCCGCACGGGGGCCATCTCTATCCCGACCCTGTCACCGCTGACGGAGGCCTTGACGTCACCGCCCAGCGTCTCAAACAGCATTTCGGTCCCGCCGGCTATGCACTTTTCAAAGGCAAACCTGGCGATGCAGCGGGCGCCGTTGCCGCACATCTCGCCCTCCGACCCGTCGCGGTTGAAGAGGCGCATCTTAAAATCAGCCCGCCGCGAGGGCTCCGCGACAAGTATGCCGTCGGCCCCCAACGACTCGCGCCTGCGGCAGAGCTTCACCGCGTACTCAGCGAGCGACGCGGTATCGTATCTCATATCCATATTGTCGATTACCAGAAAATCGTTTCCGTTGCCATTCATCTTAGTGCATATGAACATCCGCGTTTCGACCTTTCGCTGAAAAAATAGTGCAAACCTTGCATATTCTACACCAACAGCCCGACATTTTACATACCGCACGAGCCCGCAAACAAGCCGCCGCCGCTCAAACCGCGCAAATTCATGGCTCGGCACTTGAAAAAAATCCGCCGAGCAAGTATAATTTCGAGCGTTGCAGCTTTGGGCGATTAACTCAGCGGAAGAGTGTCACCTTCACACGGTGGAAGTCGGGTGTTCGAACCACCCATCGCCCACCAGGAAAATAAAGCAAAAATTTTAACATAGACTGAAACCCTGCCTCAAAGCAGGGTTTCTTCGTTCATCCCAAAAGCGCAAAACGCGCTCTTGTTGCAAAGAAGGGAGCGGCGCCCATGTCGGCGGACAGCGGTCCGGAATATAAGCTGCAAAAAGGGCAGTTTGCAGGAAGCGCCCGCGAAGTCTTTTTGCCTTCCGGCGCCGCAGATCTGCGAAACGGGGTCAATTTCGTCGCCATAGACTTTGAGACCGCCAATTATGACATGCGGTCGGCCTGTTCCATAGGGGCCGCGATAGTCGAGCGCGGACGCATCGTCAAGACCATTTCGATGCTCATAAGGCCTCCTTCCGTATGCGGCCGTTTTGAGCCGCGATTTACTGCCATCCACGGCATAACCCGGGACGACGTTAGCGGCGCCAGGCCTTTCGAAGACATATGGCCTGACCTTTTCCCCCTATTTGACAAAGCCGTCCTTGTCGCGCACAACATGCGGTTTGACCGGTCGGTCCTGCTGCGTCTGATCGCGCACTACAAGCTCAGGCCCCCCGAGAGCACGTCCCTCTGTTCCCTTGGCGTTGCCAGGCGCGCGTGGCCTAACCTAAGGTCGCACAGCCTGTCTGCCGTCGCAAGCCATCTTGAGATAGAGCTGGATCACCACAACGCCGAAAGCGACGCCGCGGCGTCCGCGGCCGTCGTCCTTTGCGCCTGCGCCAAATACGGCGCAAATGATATAGAGGAGCTCGCGTCGCTGCTTCGCTGCCGCCGCGAGCGCCTGCTCGGCACAAGACAGGATATCCGCTGAAAACAGTTGACCTGCAAGCGCGGAACCTGTCTTCACGCGCGTATTTAAGGACATGAGGAGGCCATATGCCATGGGCAAAAAGAAGTACGCGGTTTCAAATATAGTGCGGCTCGGCCTCGTTAGCATGTTCATCGACATGAGCACGGAGATGGTCTATCCGCTGATACCGCTTTACCTCACATCCGCGCTCGGCGCCGCGCCTTCCGTGATAGGGCTTATAGAGGGCATAGCGGAGAGTTTGGCGGCTTTTCTTCGCGTGATGAGCGGATACATAGGCGACGTGTACCGGAACAAAAAGCGCCTGACTTTCGTCGGATATTCCGCCGCGGTTATATACAAGCTGCTGCTGCTTGCCTCCTCCTCATGGGTTGGCGTGCTTGCCGCAAGGGTGATCGACCGCGTCGGCAAGGGAATAAGGACCGCGCCAAGAGACGCGCTGGTCGCGCAGTCAAGCGTTAAAGGCAGGCTTGGCGGCTCGTTCGGCCTGCACAAGATGTTCGACATGGCCGGCTCGTCGGCAGGCGTGCTGCTTGCGTTCTTCTTTGTGTCCCGCGGACTTGACTTCAGGACTGCGTTTTTCTGGTCAATTGTGCCGGCGTTGTTCGGCATAGCGATGATAACCGCGGTTCGGGAGGAAAGAGACGATCGCGTTAAGACGGAAAAAATCTCGTTCAGGGATTTTAAGATGAGCGGCAGGCTCAAGCTTTACCTCGGCACCGTCTTTATCTTCTGCCTCGGAAACTCGTCCAACGCATTCCTGCTCCTTAAGGCGCGCGAAAGCGGCTTCTCTGACTCCGGCACGATACTGCTCTACCTCATATTCAACGTCTCGACGTCCATCCTCGCAATACCTGCCGGGAAGCTGTCGGATAAATTCGGGAGGAGCTCGGCACTTGTTCCGGGATACGCGCTCTACGGATTTGTATACTTAGGGATCGCGTCTCTTTCGTCAGCCGCCATGACAGCCTTCCTGTTCGTGGCATACGGCGCGTACAACGCCCTTGTCAGCGGGGCGGAGAGGGCGTTCATAGCCGAAGCCGCGCCGGAGGAGTTCAGGGGGACGGCCCTTGGCGTATACGGCATGCTGCAGGGAGTAGGCCTTTTGTTCTCGTCCATGATAGCCGGCGCATTATGGGTGAACATTAACTCCGACGCCCCGTTCCTGTTCGGAGGGGCTTTGGGCATAGCGTCGGCCGTTCTCGTCGCCCTCATTCTCAGGATGAAGACAGCGCCTCACGGCGCATAACGCGAGGATGTGTCGCCGGCATAAACATGTTATTTGCGCACGCTCCTCACGCAGACGCCAGATTTTTTAAAAACTCGTTTCTGATAGCGTCCCTCAGCGGTCTATCGGATAAAAAACGGACGCATATCTCAGCCAGCGCCATGGCGCCCGTGACAAGCGCGTCGTGAGCCTCGCCGCTTAACGCGGCCTTCGCGAACTCGACAGTGTGAAGGGACATCTCTTTGTCAGTTATCGCAAACTCCGGCTGCAGCGCGGGACAACGGTACGAGACGTTGCCCACGTCCGTCGAGCCGAGAGGCTCGTTCTTTAAGACGCACTTTACCCCGTACGCTGACAATACATCCTCTGCCATGTTTTCAGCCGCAAGGTTTGGCAGTATGTCGTCAAAACCGCGCATGAACCTATCAAACCTGACGCCGGTGCGCGTCGCCATGGCGGCTCCGTTTGCGGCGGCAAATACATCCTCCATTATCTCTTTAAGCAGCGCTTTGCGCGGAGCGCGCGCCTCAACCCTGCAGACGGCCTTATCGGGAATTACGTTGGTGGCGCCCGAGACTTCGGTCACGACTGCATGCAGCCTGCACATGTCCCTCATGCGGAGGCGCAGCATGTTAAGCGCGTCCATGAACAAGAGCATCCCGTTTTGGGCGCTGATGCCAAGCCACGGAGAGGCCGCAGCGTGCGACGCCTTGCCTGTGAACTCAAACTCATACCCCTCAAGCGCAAGCGACCTATAGCTGACGAAGCTCTCTTTGGCGTACGAGTGGAACATGAGGGCCAGCCCCGTATCGTCAAACACGCCCCTTTCGGCCAAAAGCGCCTTGGCTCCGTCAGTCTCCTCAGCGGGCGTGCCCACGACCCGAACTTCGCCGCCAAACGAGTCAAGCGCGCGTGACGCCGCTATGCCGGCATACAGCGAAATGACGCCGTGCACGTTGTGCCCGCAGGCATGTCCTATGCCGGGAAGCGCGTCATATTCCGCCAAAAACGCCACGACAGGAAAATCGCGGAAGAAAGCCGCGCCTTCGGAACGCTTTTTGGCCATGAACGCGGTTGGAAGTCCCTCAAAAGGGATCTCAACATCGAAGCCATACGACGCCAGCCTGTCCGCAAACAGCCGGCTCGACTCGTACTCCTCCCCCGACAGCTCGGGATGGCTCCCCAGGTAGTCGCTGAGTTCCGTCATTTCATCCCTCCGTGACGCGATAAAATCCCTTATATAAACGACCGCTTCCTCCCTGTCCATGATCGTCCGACCTTCCTGTCCAAATTTTGCCGATTTCCCCCGGCATTTCTTATAGCACAAAAACATCTTTTCTATCGTCAAAGTCAAAGCTGCGCTCTTAAGGCCTTTTATTTCTTTTTGATGATTTTGTGACGGCGCGCGGCGGATAATGAGAGACAACAGCCTGCCCTCGCTAAAGGACCATCTGTACAAGCTCACGGCAGGCTTGAATTATATTCCGACAGGAGGGATGACGTTTAGGCAGCCCATATTTTGCAGGCACAAAACATGCTGTTTGAGCTTCTAAAAAACATGAGGGGGTATTTTTGTATGCGTAAAATTCTGGTCTTTTTAGCTTTGATAACGTTACTTGGCGCATCGCCGGCACTGGCGGACGATACTATTAAAATCGGGGAAATCGCGACCATGACAGGCGACTTCGCGGCGTTCGGCGACGCCGAGGTACAGTCGATAAAGCTCGCCGTGCGTGAGATAAACGCGAAGGGCGGGGTACTTGGCAAAAAGCTCGAGGTCATAATGTACGACTGCCGCACCCGTAACGAGGATATGGTCAACGCGGCAAGGCGTCTTGTCAGGCAGGACAAGGTAACCGCGGTCATAGGTCCAAGCGGTTCCGGCCTTTGCATCGCGGCGGCGCCTGTGTTTAACGACGCTAAGGTGCCGCATATCGGTACTCTCCCGACCAATCCTAACGTGACAAAAGACGAAAAAGGAAAGGTCAGACCGTACAACTTCCGCATCTGTTTCATCGACCCCTATCAGGGGGTTATACTGTCAATATTCGCGACAAGGGACCTGAAAGCTAAAAAGGCCGCCGTGCTTTATGATCTTTCGAGCGATTATTCCCAGGGGCTTCGTGAATATTTCATAAGCAACTTCACTTCGAGGGGCGGCAAGATAGTCGCTGACGAAGGACACCGTGGCGACGACGTCGATTTCCGCGCACAGCTTACGAACATCAAACAGGCAAAACCTGATGTGCTGGTGCTCCCGACGATGGGTAAATGCCTGCCGCTTGCGATAAAGCAGGCGCGCGACATGGGTATAACCATTCCTATAATAGGCGGCGACGGTTTCGGCGACTACATGTGGGAGGTAGCCGGCAAAGACGCCATGAGGAACACTTTCTGGGCCAGCCACCTGGATAAGGCTGACCCCGCACTGCAGAAGTTCTTCGCGGACTACAGGAAGATCTCGGGGACGGAGTGCAAGGAATTCATGAACGCGGTAATGGCCTATGACAGCGTCTACTGGCTGAAGGACGCAATAGAACGCGCCAAGAGCACGGATCCTGTCAAGGTGCGCAAAGCTCTTGAGGACACTAAGAACCTTAAGCTGATGCACTGCACGCTCACGATGGACGCGTTCCACGACCCCAAGGGCAAGGAGGGCGTGCTTGTGGAGGCAAAGGACGGCAACTTCGTGTTTTACAAGAAGATAAAACCCTGAGGCCGAAGGGAACTCTTAAAAAATATCTCATGAAAAGAAACGGCGCGCGGGCTACATATGGCCCGCGCGCCCGCAGCGCCTCAAATGGCAGGCTAGAACAGAAGCAGCGCCCCTATCATGCCCGGCGGTACCTTTTTCTGTATTCCATTGGGCGGACGTGCGGAAAGGAAGAGATGACTCATGAGGAAAGTAATACTTGACGGCAAGACATTGACTTTGGAAGATACAATCTCGGTCACTAGGAGAGGGGCCGAGGTGTCTTTCGCGGAAGAGAGCATGCGCGCGGTGCAAAGATCGAGGGATGTGGTGGACGCGCTTGTGTCGCAAGGCCGCCCGATGTACGGCATCAACACGGGCTTCGGCAAGTTTTCGGATGTTGCTATACCGGAGAACGAAATAGACCGGCTGCAGATCAACCTCATCCTGGCCGACGCGGCCGGCGTCGGGGACCCGCTGCCAACCGACGTGGTCAGAGGAATGCTTTTGCTGCGCGCCAACTCGCTGCTCAACGGTTTCTCCGGCGTACGCCCGATTGTTATTGAAACCATACTTGCCATGCTTAACAAAGGCGTTCACCCTGTGGTCCCTGAAAAGGGCTCTGTTGGGTCAAGCGGCGACCTTTGCCCTTTAGCGCATATGGTCCTTCCCATGATAGGGCTCGGCGAAGCTGAGTACAGAGGCACTGTGACGGAGGGGGCAGAAGCCATGAGGCTCGCCGGGATACCGGGGATCGAGCTCAAGGCCAAGGAGGGGCTCGCTCTGATCAACGGAACGCAGTGCATGACGTCGGTCGCGTCACACGCGCTGGCCGACGCAAAAACGCTGCTTAAGGCGGCAGACATAGCAGGCGCGCTTACAGCGGAGTCGCTGAGAGCTATAATCAACGCATACGATCCGCGCATCCAGGACATAAGGCGTCATAACGGACAAAAGCTGGCCGCTTCGAATATGAGGCGCCTGCTTGAGGGCAGCGGATACACTACGGTTCAGGGAGAGGCGCGCATGCAGGATTCTTATTCTCTGCGCTGCATCCCGCAGATACACGGAGCCGTCAGAACCGCGGTGGATTATGTCTCCTCGGTGATAGAGGACGAGATCAACGCTGTAACCGACAACCCTCTCGTCTTCAGCGAGACCAAAGAGGTGTTCTCGGGAGGCAACTTCCACGGTGAGCCCGTCGCGATAGCGGCCGACACATTAGGCATAGCGGTGTCTGAGCTAGGAGATATTTCGGAGCGCAGGATAGCTAAGCTGATAGACCCGGCGCTCAACCACGGACTGCCGGCGTTCCTCGTTAAGAACGGCGGCATCAACTGCGGATTTATGATCCCGCAATACGCCGCAGCCGCGCTGGTTTCGGAAAACAAGGTCCTGGCCCACCCTGCGAGCGTGGACTCCATACCTACGTCAGCAGGTCAGGAGGACCACGTGAGCATGGGTACGATCGGAGCAAGGAAGGCCGCGATGATAGCGGGCCATGTGCGGGTGATCCTGGGGATAGAGCTTATGTGCGCGGCCCAGGCGATAGACCTGCAGGATAAAAGAAAGATGGGAGCGGGTACAGCCGCCGCGTACGAAGCCGTACGCGGCAGGATAGGGTTCATGGAGGATGACAGGGTATTTTACAGGGATCAAAAAACAGCGGCCGAACTTATAGCAAGCGGGGACCTTACGAACGCTGTGGAAAAAGTTATCGGATCCCTCGCATAAAGCGAGCGCCGGAACTTAAAAGGCGCACTGTTTTTCAAGCGGCATCCGCGGCTCGCGGATGCCGCTTGTTCAACAAACCTGATTTTGCATTATAATATACAGAGCACGGCGCTTAACACGTACGATTGCTTTGTTATCCATTCCTTGTCAGGACATTCAGCTCATTATGCCCCGCCGGGCCGCTGTGGGAGGACTCAATGGTAAAGATAAAAGTTATGGGCGATCCCTTCATTGAAGCTGACGGCACGAGGATACGCCTGCCGCTCAAAAAGGCCGAGGCCATCGTCTACTACCTTGCGGTCGAGGGCAGGTCAAGCCGTGAGAAGCTTGCGTATCTGCTTTGGGGAGGAAAAGACGAATCAGCCACGTGCAACAATTTCCGCAACGCGCTCTACCTTCTGCGCAGATACTTCCCGAGGGGAGTCATAGTCTCCGACAGGTCCGCCGTATCCTTGGGAGACGTTGAGATCGACTTAAGCTCAATAAAGGATATATCTGACATAAACCGGCCATTGGACAGCGATATCTGTCTTGAGCTGCTTTCCGGCTTTGATATCCCGGAAAGCGCTGAGTTCGAGGAGTGGCTGCTGGCTGCAAGGGCACATGCAAGAGAGAGGATCGCCGATAACCTGAAGACGAGGATAACGCAATGTTATGAAGCTGAGGACACGGAAAACCTGAGGGACTCCCTTGAGAAGCTGCTCGAGCTTGACCCGTTCGACGAAGATTCGGTGCTGGAACTTATGGATCTTTACAGCAGGCAGGGATGCGCGGCCAAAGCGGCCGCTCTCTTCAGGACGTACAGGACGCGGCTCGCAAACGACATAGGGATAGCGCCTTCGCAGAGGGCCGAGGATCTCTTCAGAAAAATAGCGGCGTTCGAAACGGACACTGAGAACCCGGAGTCGTTCTTCCTCGGCAGGGAACGGGAACAGAACCTTATCCTTAAAATGGCCGACACAAAGCGCGGCAGGCCGGCGGCAGTGTTCATCGAAGGAGAAGCCGGCGTCGGAAAGACATCGCTTGTACGTAAGATGCTGAACATAATAAACGATGAAGGAACCGCCGCATATATGACTTCCTCATACGAATCGGGACTCAACTACCCGTACTCGTCATGGAACGGCCTGGTGTCGCAGGCGGCGCTGTCAGTGAACCCGGAAAGACTGAAAGCCTGCGAGTTTGATCTGTCGCTGCTTGCTGGTGTGTTCCCAAATTTTATGAGCGACAGGAAGATAGCCTATAACGCTGATTTTGCGGCCGTTTCAAAGAGGACCCCGATATCCGTCGGGCACGCGGTATGCAGGCTGATCGCTCTTGCCTCTTCGGGCAAAAGACCTGTCATCACTGTCGAGGACCTGCACTGGTTCGATCAGCAGTCGCTCCACCTTCTGGAGACTGTCCTCACGGACCTGCCCGTCGCGTCGCTGGTATTTATTACCAGCCGGCCTGAGAAGAGCGACTACGCCAAGAGAAAACTCAGGCGCATGGAGGCCGACGGATTTATAGACCTGCTTGAGATACAGCTCAAACCATTCGATAAGTCGGAGACGCTCTCTTTCTGCACGCGCTTTCTTGACAGAGATCTCATAGAATCCAAGGACGATGATTTCTTTTTCAGGGAAAGCGAGGGGCTTCCTCTCCTCATAGCGGAGCTTATCAAAATGCTGCGCTCCAACTCAAACGCAGACGTCACCGGAGGGCTGGGAGGCGTCATGCTGGCGCGCCTCGGTGAGATGCCAAAAACGCACAGGGATTTCCTTCGCGTGCTTTCCGTCTTTACAAGCGGCGCGCAGGTAAGCACATGCGCCGAGATAATGGGGGAAGATCCGATGAAAGCTGCGCAGACAGCCGAGGACCTGCTTGAGCGCAAGCTCGTTGCCGAGGCAAAGACAGTTGAAGGACATAGCGTCGTAGTGTTTCGGCACGCAAAGGTCAGAGAGAGCGTATATGAGATGATCCCGTCATTCAGGCGCAGCGAGTACCACAGGAAGGCGGCCGAGATATTGAGCAGATCATACTCTCCGCAGACATGGAACCCCGCGCTCAGCTCCATGATATGTTACCACTACACAAAGGCCGGATTGCTCAAAAACGTGCTCAGACAGCACCTGCGGGAGATGATATTCGACATCACGCTGAACCATGACCTCTTCCCCCTCATCCAGGACGACGTCCTCCTCTCCTGCAGGCACCCTTACAGCGGACGCGCCGATACTGAAAAAAAGATGGACGAGGTCAGCGATCTGCTTCACGAGCTTAACAGAACCGTGCCGAACGACCCCGAGGTCCTGAGGATGGAGGCTTCATACCTCGAGCTGCGCGGGGGATATCTCATCGGATGGGGGGAGTACAGGGAAGGGCGCATATTCATCAACCGCGCCATGCAGATGGCAAAGACGCACTCTTTCAACAGCATTTATATACACTGTCTGATGCACACGGGCCATCACTTCCTTCAGACGGACAGTGACAGCGCTCTGCTTGCCTGCTCGCGCGAGATGCTGCACATAGCTCGAGGAGACGAACGCGAAAAATATATGGGCATTGCGCTTCGCTTCATAGGGGTGGCGTTTCAGATAAGGGGCGACTTTGATAGGTCAAACAGGGTCTTCAGGAGGTCGATAGAGATATTTGAGGAGCAGTCCCTGATAGGCAAGGAGTACACTCTCAGCATACTCGCATCAGTGTGCTATATAGGAGAAAACATGGCGTGGCAGGGTATGCTGCCGGAGGCAAAAGAGCGTTTTGAGAAATGCGTTGGGATATGCGAGAAAAAGGGGCTTTTCTGGGGCTGCAGCCACTTCCACGCCCATCTTGCGGACATCGCCTTCGATATGGACGACATGGAGATGATGTACAGGCACATTGACAGGGGCACCGAGATATTTGAGAAATGTCAGGGCGGCAGGTGCGGCTCGATACTGTACAGCCTCAAGGCGATCGCCGACGCAAAACGAGGCGACTACCAAAAGGCGCTCCTGGCGCTTGAGATCGGGGAGCTGCTGTCAGCGCCGATTCAAAAGAAGTCGTGGATAGCTGTTCACGCTATGGCCAAGGCATACCTTGCCGTTATGAAAGAGGACGGACTCCTTCCGCACGAGTTCGGTCGGATCCTGACGAGACCCGCGAAGAGTTACATCGATGAGGCGTCGGGCATGTACGCTATGCTGCACGCGCCGTACAGACAGAAAATAATAGCAAACCGCTTCAACATGACGGCATCCCGCGGCAAGGACAGCATCTCTTAACATACGCGCCGTACCCTTCCGTAAGACACGCAGGCCGTAAGCTGTTTTGCCGCAAATCCATGATGAAATGCTAAATCATCATCAGCACTGATATATGTGCCGCGCCGTACAGACAGAAAATGATAGCAAACCGCTTCAACATGACTGCATCCGGCGGCAAAGACAGCATCTCTTAACATACGCGCCGTACCCTTCCGTAAGACACGCAGACCGTAAGCTGTTTTGCCGCAAATCCATGATGAAATGCTAAATTATCATCAGCGCTGATATATATGCCGCACAAGATTGACAATTACGGCCGAAAGCGCTGATAATAGCGTATGAAGCAAGGCTTTAAGAGAATCCACACACTTCCGGCCGGGGGGGATAACGCATGAAAAAGAGAGTTTTTGCCGCCACGATTTTCTTTCTTTTAGCGGTGTTTTTTTGCGGCGCGGCTTCGGCCGCTGGCGAAAAGTTCGTAAGGGTTTACCGCGACAACAGCTATGACATGTATTTGAACACAAACGCGCTTGTACAGAACAGAGGCGTCATATCCTGCTGGATAAAGGTGGTATTATCCGACAAAGGCAAGGCCGGCCTGAGACAGGACCTGCCCGCGAAATATAAGCAGGCGCGGATCGATTACGAGATGGACTATATTGTCTTTGACACGAACAAGAGCAAATACAACGTGAAGATGTCATCTGTATATTCGGAAGGCAAGGAGATCTACCGCGAGGGCAGCAAAAAATGGCTCAGCCTGAGAAGCGGCACGATCGCAAAAACCGTAGCGGATAACATATCAGGCTATATCCAACAGAAACGCAACGAGAAGGATAACTTCTAAGCCCGGAGGAGGCGAATCGTCATGCCGTGCACACTTAAATCAGTCATACCCGCTCTTGTCTTTGTATGTTTTGTCGTCTGCGCGCCGGACACAGCGCAGGCTTCACTCGATCTGAAGTACGAAAAAACGGCGGCTTCAGGCGCTGTTTCCGCCGAACAGACTGCGGCCAAGACTGTAACGCAATCTAAAAAACAGCCGCTCGCGCAGTCAGGCACAGGAAACGGCGCTGTAGCGGCAACTTTTAAACTGCCGCAAAAGTACATCAACGCGATGAAGAAGGAGCACGCGCGTTTTTGCGAGGCCTACGCCGAGGCAGAGATGGGGCTTCGCTACTTCTTCAAGACGGGTTACGACGCTGACAGGGGCAAAAAACCCCCGACCAAGGAAGAGATCAAGGCCATGCGCTTTGTTATCAAGCTCCAGACGAAGGACCTGGCGTCAAGCGCCAGGAGGTACGCCAGCAACATAAGGCTGGCAAGGATTGCGATGATGAACATGACGCCTGAAGAACAGGCCATGTTTGCGACGGCTCTCGGCCAGATGCTTGGCACACCCGCCTGCGCTGAGACAAGAAGTCTCGCCACGTCTATGGCAGGTTTTGAAAACGCGCTCTCCAACACTGCCGTCAAGTCCGAAACCGTAAGTCTCGGTATGGGTAATATCAACCCCGGTGATTACAAGACTATCCATGAAACGATTAAAGACACTTATGACAGTTTCGCCGCAAGCCACGCGGCAAATGTTCTGGCTACCGGAGCTAAGCTTGTGACGGGAACAATTCTCTCTGTCGCTGGGTTTATAGGCGGCGCGGCAATGGCAGGGGCCGCAGCTCCCGCCGTAGCGGCGACCGGCTGCGTTGTCGCAATAGGCAGCTTAATCAGCGGTGGTTTTGAATTTGTGAGCGCGACTTGCGGCTTCATCGACGCGATTGAGGGCAAAGAGACGAACCCCAACGACTTAAAGCCGATAGACGACGCTTCCAAATGGACGTCGCTGTTGGTGACGGTCGTCAACCCAGGTAAGGGCAAACTGGAAATAATCACCAATATCCTGTCCGGCACGAAGGACTTCTGGACATCGTGGATTTCGTCTGCCGAAGACCCAAGCACACCAGGCGCAAAAGGCGCGCAAGACGTGAAGAAAGCTAAGGAGTCAGCGGGTGGCGGCGGCGGAAACGGTGGCGGCGGCGGAAACGGCGGCGGTGGCGGCGGTTGCGGCGGCGGTTGCAGCTAGAGCTGGTTATCGCCAAACACGCGGCAAACTGGAAGTATTTGTCACAGACACAAAAGGCTGGGGGCAGGGTGTACGCTCTCGGCCTTTTCATTTTTCGCGCCGCATCGCGAAGCCGCGCATGCGGAGGAATAACGTCTTACGCCTTTTAGGCTTGACTTTTTATATATTCTTTTTCGGTTTTGAATTTGTGAGCGCGACTTGCGGCTTCATCGACGCGATTGAGGGCAAAGAGACAAACCCCAACGACTTAAAGCCGATAGACGACGCTTCCAAATGGACGTCGCTGCCCGCGGCGGCGGAAACGGCGGCGGTAGCGGCAGGTAAAGACATTGGGGAAGCAAGCTGAGAAGATTCATCATTAAATTAAATAGAAGGCCGAGGCGGAATACCCCTCGGTCTTCTTTCGTTAATTTGTATCAGCTGTATAAGAGGAAAGGCACCAGGCACGCTTACTGAATCTCGCGGGTCAGGCCCGCTTCTTCCTTAAGTATGCTGTATCCTCAAGCGGCAGAGATGTCCTGAATTTTCCGTCGTATTTATAGTAGGCAAGCTGTATTGCGGGAGCACCCGGTATGGCGGCTATCTCCCCCACTCCCTTCGCGCCGGCCGCAAAGCTCCCTCCGTCGCGCCCGACAAGCATAGTCTCTATCTCGGGCGTCATAGTCGATCGAAAGAGTCCCAATGTGCCAAACCTGGCCTTCGGCACACAGTCTTCAAGAGGATAGCTCTCCGTAAGGGCGTACCCCATGCTCATGACGACCCCGCCCTCTATCTGCCCCTCCACGCTCCTGGGGTTTATCGGCCTGCCGACGTCGTGGGCTGCTATGAACTTGGCCAGCCTGCCCTCGTCGTCCAGGACGGCTACCTGAGCCGCGTAGCTGTAGGCTATGTGGCTTACGGGGTGCGGCTTGTCGGAACCCATGCTGTCGGTGACGCTTTCAAACTCACCGTAATATTCCGTGCCTTCAAGGTCGGAAAGCGTTCCGCCGTCGAGGGCCGATTTGAGCTTAATGGCGGCTCTCCTCGCAGCTTCCCCGGTCATCACCGTCTGACGTGACGCTGTTGTGTTGCCGGAGTCCGGGGTCAGGAACGTGTCCGCCGTGTCATGGACGACGACGTCCGGCGATATCCCGGTGACATCGCACACCATCTCGGTCAGCACCGTACCGAGCCCCTGCCCGACGCACGCGGCGCTGGTGGCGATACGCACATATCCGTTCCTTACGGCGAGGCGGCATCTTCCGACATCTGGCACACCCACGCCAAGCCCGGCGTTTTTCATGGCGCATGCTATGCCCGAATATTTGTGCCGAAAGTATTCATCCTTGACGGCAAGCAGCGTCTCCTCAAGAGACGTGGTTTCGTCGGCTATCTGTCCGTTGGGCAGTGTTTGTCCCGGCCTTATGGCATTTCTGTAGCGCATCTCCCACGGCGATATGCCAACCATCTCGGCGAGCCTGTTAATGTTACACTCTATGGCAAAGCAGCTTTGCGTCACGCCAAACCCTCTGAACGCGCCGGTCGGGGGGTTGTTGGTATAGACTGCGATGCCGGTCACGTCGATGCTTTGGTAGTTATATGGACCTGCCGCGTGCGTGCATGCGCGCTGCAGGACAGGCCTGCTCAGTGACGCGTACGCTCCGGCGTCGGAAACTATAACCGCCTTCATCGCCGTCAGCATGCCATTTTCATCGCATGCCGTCGTCATATCTATCTCCATGGCATGCCTTTTTGGATGAACCATGAGGCTCTCGCCGCGCGACAGAGAAACCCTTACCGGGCGCCGCGTCAGGTATGCCAGGATCGCGGCATGGTGCTGCACGCTCATGTCCTCTTTGCCGCCGAAAGCTCCGCCGACTGAAGCGGCCGTGACCCGAACCAAGTCAGGCGGCAGCCCCAGCGCCGCGGCGCACTCCCTTTGGGTCTGGTAGACGCCCTGATCCCCTGAAAAGATCCTCACGACACCGCCCTCTTCGATCAGCGCCACCGCGGTCTCAGGCTCGAGGAAGGCGTGTTCGGTAAACGGCAGGCTGTAGTGGTTGGTGACCACATATTTTGATCTTGCTATGGCCAAATCAGCGTCTTGGCGCACAAGGCGCTCTCTTGAGACGATGTTGCCACCCTCGTGCAGCAGGGGAGCCCCGTCAGCCAGCGATTCAGCGGGGGACCTGAGCGGCTTCAGCACCTCATACTCAACCTTAACGAGCCTCTTCGCCTCGTTAAGCGCTTCCTCGGTTTCGGCCGCAACAAGGGCAACCGCGTCGCCTATGTAGCGCGTACACCCTTTACAAGGGATAAGGACGTCCCAGTCCTTCACGAGATGGCCTATCTTGCGCTCCCCCGGAAGGTCGGACGCAGTGTAGACTCCGACAACTCCGGGCACTGATTTCGCGAGGGATGTGTCTATGGACTTTACGATCGCGCGCGGGTGTTCCGCTCGTACGGCCGAGCCAAATATCATACCTTGAGGCCTTATGTCGGCCGCGTATTTTGCGAGCCCCAGCACTTTTTGAGCGGCGTCCACGCGCGGCATGCTCTCACCGACCGCGCCTACGCGCCGCATTTCGGGGACCGGCAGCCCTTCGCGCAGCATGCGCGCCGCAAGCAGTATCGCCTCTTCTATCTTTTTATATCCGGTGCAGCGGCATATGTTATTTTTTATCGCATCCTTGACCTGAGCGGCAGACGGATCTGGCACCGAGTCTATCAGCCCTTTGGCGCTCATGACCATGCCCGGCGTGCAGAACCCGCACTGCACGGCGCCGGAGCTTACGAACGCGTAAGAGTACACCTCTTTCTCTCGTTCGCTGAGGCCCTCGACAGTCACCACTGTCTTACCAGCCATGTTTTTAAGCGGCAGGACACAGGCCCTGGACGCCCTGCCGTCCACCAAAACCGTGCATGTGCCGCAGGATCCCTCTTTACAGCCGTTTTTGACGGACAAAAGCCCAAGCTCGTCTCTCAAAAAATCTATCAGCTTGACGTCGCGATATGCCACAGCGCGCTTTCCGTTGACAGTGAACTCAAACATAGGACCATCTCCTCTTAATTAAAGCGGGATCTGCGCATCTGCCGCCATTATCAGGGCTCCGACGCCTTCCGGCAGCATGCGGCTCTCATCAGGCAGAGAACATGTATAAATCCCACCGTCAAGCCTCACCCTGTATACGCCGCCGCCCAACGGTAAAAAACCGCTGTTTTTGCTCTCGTCGAAGGCATCCGCGCGGGTGAAATATGTCAGTTTGCATTTGTACGGAGAGCTGTCCCACGGGCAGAAAGCGGTACAGTTGCCGCACTCGTTGCACATCATGTCCACGTGGACTATCTGCGGCTGTTCCATACCCAAAACACGCACCGGCACGTTGGCCCTGTTGGGGCATACGTCCGCGCAGTTTTCGCAGACCGTACCGCACTCAAGGCACCTTTTGGGCTCGTCGCACAAATTGCCTGCCTCGGCTATTATTCCCTTTCTGTCGCGCGCGCAGTCCGGGTCAAGTTTGACATGGGCGCAAGACAAGCGCGGCGCAAGACGCTCCGCTTTGGCTATTGCGTCCGCAGCGCGCCTTGCGTCGGCTATCGCCTCAACCACAGTGGAAGGCCCCCTCCTTGCGTCGCCCGCGGCATATACGCCGCTTATGTTGGTTTCAAGCGTCGCGGGGTCCGTGGCGGCAAGGCCGTCCTCTTTAATATCTATGCCGTTTTCCTTGAAGATCTCCGGACAGACCGCCTCGCCGACCGCCGATATCACCGTGTCGGCCGGGACAGAGACGATCCTGTCCGTAACCTTAAACGAGCTCCTGCCGGTGCGGTCAGGCTCGCCAAGCACGGCGGCGGCGCATACGAGAGAGCCTTCCTCGTGCGAGAGCGGCACCAAAAGCTCATTAAACTCGACCCCCTCGCTAAGAGCGAGATCAAGCTCCTCCACGTCCGCCGGCATCTGTTGCTTCGTCCTGCGGTAGACCACACGGACGTTTTCAACGCCCCTCACCCTTTTCGCCGCGCGCGCGGCGTCCATGGCGCTGTTCCCGCCGCCTATCACGGCCACGTCGCGCCCGAGGACAAGGCTTTCCGGCGATTCCTTGAAAGCGCGCAGGAAATCGAACACGTCAGTGCAGACGCCGCGTTTAAGCTCAAGCTTCTTTCGTTTCCACGCGCCGGTCGCAAAAATGACATACTTATACCCCATCTCACGCAGGCGCTTTACAGAGCGCTGTTCTGACCCCGTCACAAATTCCACGCCTATCTTCCGCGCTATCTCAACGTCCATGTCAACGGCTTGGCGCGGTATCCTGAAATCCGGGATCACGGACGAGACAACCCCTCCGAGACGTTCCGTTTTCTCGAAGACCACGGCCCTTATGCCGCTTCTGCGCAGGAAATAGGCGGCCGCAATGCCTGCCGGACCGCCGCCTATCACGGCCGCTGACGCTTTTGTGCGAATGTCCGCACGCGCAAGCCGCGGCATTACTTCGGCTATGCCTTTTTCCGCGGCGACAAGCTTGAGGGCGCGTATCATCACGGGCTCGTCGCAGAAGTTCCTCGTGCAATTCGCCGAGCACATCCGGCTGCATATCGTCCCTGTAGTGAACGGCATTGGGTTTTTTTCAAGTATAAGGGCGAGCGCCTCGGCGTGGCGGCCTTCGCCCACAAGCGATATGTATTCCGGGATATCCTGATTTATGGGGCATGCGCCCGAGCATGGCGCGGCAAAGCAGTCAAGCAGAGGCGCAGGCCCTGCCATCTTGCGCGGGGCCGTATGCTTTACGGGCTTGCGATAACGGCGAGAGGCGCGGGCATCCGCCGCTATGCGCGATACGGCAGACACGTCGATCTTTTCAGCCGCGGACGCGTCAAAACCGGAAAGCGCGTCGGCGATCTGCCTGATCCTTCCGTACCCGCCGGGCTTAAGCAGCGTCGTGGCAAACGTGACGGGCCATATGCCGGCTTCGCAGAGCCCGCGGATGTTTTTGCCGTCGGCGCCGCCGGACCACGATATTCGAAGCTTGCCGCCGAACTCGGAAGCAAAACGCGCGGCAAGCTCAGCCGTCAGCGGGAACAGTGCCCTGCCTGACATGTACATCTCTTCGCCGCTTAAAACGCCGCCGCTGTTTTCGACAGGAAGCGTGTTGGTGAGTTTCACGCCGAATCCAACGCCGGCTTCTTTTGCCGCTGAGATGAGCCTTTCGAACATTGGGACCGCGTCGCCGAACTGAAGGTCCTCCCTGAAGTGGCGGTCGTCGAACTTCAGGTACTTAAATCCCAAATCGTCCGCGGTACTGCGCACAAAGTCATATCCGAGCAGCGTAGGGTTGCATTTGACGAACGTGTTCAAACGTTTTTCCTTTATAAGGTAGGACGCTATGCGCTCTATCTCCTGCGGCGGACATCCGTGCAGGGTTGAAAGCGTTATCGAGCCGCATACGGCCGGCGACACAGATCGTATGTAGTCCTCGTCCACGCGGTCAAACATCGGCAGGTTGGCGCAGGCCCAATGCGCGCAATCGCTCCAGATATTGGTTGAGGAGGCGTCCCTGAGCCCCTCTATGAATGAGTCTATCTTTGCTGACGTTATTCCATCATAGTCATAGCCTACGCTCATGTTGAACATAAAGCCGTTCGGGCTGCCGAGCCCGAACTCCGCCGATATGAGCTTGAGCGCAAACCATGCCTTTATATACTCTTCCATCGCCTCGCTGACGCGAAGCTCCGTCGACCACTCCACGTTGTAACACTCATCCCGCGCGTCGATGCATGGTTTTGAGACCGGCAGGTCCTCTCCGTCAAGGACCTGGACCGTCTTTAGCTCGAAGAAGCGCGCGCCGCCCGCGTACGCCGCGATTATGTTCTGCGCAAGCTGAGTGTGAGGCCCGGCTGCCGGGCCGAACGGCATCTCCAGATGCTCGCCTAAATACGGGATAAGCCCGCCTTTATGCACGTACTTGGGCTTGACGCCAAAGATGCTGCCAAATGCAGACTTTTCCTTAAATATCCAGCCCATGATCTTCCCAAACGGTATGGGCACCATGCGATCGCTCAATGCGGTAACCTCCTCTTTTTTTGTCGGTAAGCCGCCCCAAGGGGCCTGCGCCAATGTTGGCAATCGGACCGCTCTGTTCATGTTGGCTTGATTCTAGCACAACAGATATGGAAAGCAAGAGATTCTTAAAAAAATTTTTTATATATTATAAATTTTTTTTAGAATATCTATTGACGCATCGTTTTTTTGTGTTATAGTCAGGCCAAGATAGATCTAAAAAAAATTTAGTTTTTTAAATGTCACGGAAATGAGATGTTGACATGAAGGATACAATGTCGTCTGATTTCTTAAAAAGGCTGGCTAAGGGCATCGCGGCTCAGTTCGGGCAGGACTGCGAGATACTCGTCCATGATTTGACGTCGGAGGATAAGGATAAGACCATAACCATAATCGAGAACGGGCACGTCACGCACAGGGAGCTCGGCGGGGGGCCGTCGCGGATCGTACTGGATACCTTAAGCGCCAAAAGCGACGATCTTGAGGACCAGCTATGCTACCTCACAAAGACATCAGACGACAGGCTTGTCAAATCAAGCTCGATATATATAAGGGATCCTGACGGCAAGATAATCGGGATATTCTGTATAAACTACGACATCACGGGGCTCAGCATGGCAGAAAACACAATAAGATCGCTGCTGCACACAGAATCTCAACAAAAAGAACCGGAGAAGATCCCCAAAAACGTGAACGAGCTTCTGGACGAGCTGATAGAGGGTGCGGTCAAATACGTCGGCAAGCCCGCAGCAATGATGAAGAAGGCGGATAAAATAAAGGCCGTGCGGTATCTGAAGGAAAACGGCGCGTTCCAGATACTTAAATCCGGCGACAGGATATGCAAACTTCTTCGCATATCGAAATTCACGCTTTACAACTACATGGATTCCGAAGGGTAATGACGCACGCGGCACCGCTGACTCATCAAACGGGATTAAACGGACGGGGGTAGGATTATGGATGCGATAAAATGGGTCAAAAACGAGCTGCCGAAGACAGGCTGCGATGAGCTCAAGATAATGGATATACAGAACGTGAAGGCAGCGAGGAGGTTCCACAAAAGTTTCCCCCAGTATGACGTTACTCCTCTTGTGGAGCTTAAGGAGCTGGCCAAACTTTTCGGACTGGGGTCTATTTTTGTAAAGGATGAGGCATGGCGTTTTGGCCTTCACGCTTTTAAGGTGCTCGGAGGATCGTTTGCCATGGGACGATACGTGGCCGGCATGGCGGGACTGGACATTTCAAAGGTCGACTATGACACGCTTACGTCGCAGGAGCTTAAAAACAGGGTGAAGGGCGTGACTTTCTTCAGCGCGACCGACGGCAACCATGGGCGCGGCGTAGCCTGGACGGCGAACCGTTTAGGACAGAAAGCCGTCATACTCATGCCTAAAGGGTCGTCAAGGATGCGGCTTGAGAACATCCTGAAAGAGGGGGCCGATGCCTCCATCGAGGAGTGCAACTACGACGAATGCGTGCGCAAAGCGGCGAGGATGGCAGAGGCAACGCCGGGCGGAGTGCTGGTGCAGGACACGGCTTGGCCCGGCTACGAAGAGATACCTGCCTGGATAATGCAGGGTTACGGAACGATGTCGATGGAGGCCGACGAACAGATGGCGGCATCAGGCGCAACTCCGCCGACACACGTTTTCATACAGGCCGGAGTCGGATCGCTTGCCGGCTCGGTGGCAGGCTACTTCTCGAACCGTTACCCCAACGACGCCCCTGTCTTCGTAGTGGTCGAGTCCGACCAGGCAGACTGCCTCTACCGGTCGGCGCTCGCCAAAGACGGCAGGCCGCGCAGCGTCGGCGGCGAGATGCGGACCATAATGGCGGGGCTGGCGTGCGGCGAGCCCAACGTCACGGCATGGAACATACTTAAGGAGCATGCCTCTGTCTTCGTATCGTGCCCCGATTGGGTGGCCGCGCGCGGCATGAGGATTTTGGGAATGCCGGTACGCGGCGATCAGGTCATCATTTCAGGCGAATCAGGGGCCGTGACCGCGGGGCTCCTCGCGTACACGATGATGGACGACAGCCTTGAGGAGCTTCGGCGTACCATAGGGCTGAACGCGGATTCGCGTGTCCTCTTGTTTTCAACGGAGGGGAACACCGACAGAGAAAATTACCGCCATATACTGTGGGACGGCGGATGCGTGCCGGCGTAGGCCGGAAAGCGCAATACACAAGAAAATCGGAGGGATCTGCAATGGATTTCAACGCCGTAAAAGACGCGGCAAAGGGATACGAAGCGGCTATGACGAGGTTTCTGCGCGATCTTGTCGCAATACCGGGCGAGAGCTGCAAAGAAGAGGGCGTCGTCAGGCGCATAGAGCGCGAGATGAAGGAGCTCGGCTTTGATGAGGTCCGCATAGACGGCATGGGCAACGTCCTTGGCTTCATGGGAAGCGGCGGCACTCTTATAGCCTACGATGGGCACGTAGACACAGTCGGCATAGGAGAACCGTCTAACTGGAAGTTCGACCCGTACAAGGGCTATGAGAACGAGACAGAGATAGGCGGACGCGGGACATCGGATCAGCTGGGCGGCATAGTGTCGGCTGTTTACGGGGCAAAGATAATGAAGGACCTCGGCCTTATCTGCGACGGGTGCAGGATACTTGTCAGCGGCACGGTCCAGGAGGAGGACTGCGACGGCCTTTGCTGGCAGTATATCGTCAAAGAGGACGGCATAAGGCCGGACTTCGTAGTCATAACAGAACCGACGGACGGAAACATCTACCGCGGGCAGCGCGGCCGCATGGAGATACGGGCAGAGGTCAAAGGCGTCTCATGCCACGGATCGGCGCCGGAGCGCGGCGATAACGCCATATACAAGATGGCTGACATAATAAAAGAAGTCCAGGCGCTTAACGACAGGCTGCACTACGATCCATTCCTCGGCAAGGGGACGCTCGCCGTATCGCAGATCTTCTTCAGTTCGCCGTCGCGCTGCGCCGTAGCCGACATGGCGGCCATATCCATAGACCGCAGGCTGACGGACGGCGAAACGTGGGAGACAGCGCTTCAAGAGATAAGAGAGCTCCCGTCTGTTAAGAGATACAATGCCGCGGTCACTATGTACGGCTACGACAGCCCGAGCTGGACCGGCCTGGTGTACCCCACGGAGTGCTTCTTCCCCACATGGGTGATACCTCAGGATCATCCTGTGACACAGGCCATGGCCGAATCCTACAGGGGCATGTACGGCGAACCGATCATTGACAAATGGACGTTCTCGACCAACGGCGTTTCGATAATGGGACGCTTCGGCATACCTTGCATAGGCTTCGGGCCCGGCAAAGAGGCTCAGGCTCACGCGCCGAACGAGATAACGTGGAAAGCGGACCTCGTTCGCTGCGCCGCCGTCTACGCCGCACTGCCGTCGATATACTGCGGCCGCAGGTAGCGCGATGCCGCGCAGCTTAAGATAGTTAAATTCAAACTGAAAACGGAGGCATGCCGCTATGGGACTTATGGACGCGTTTACAGGGAAACTCAAGGGGCTGTCGTACGACAGCATGTACAACAACGACTTCTTCCTTACATGGGAGAAGACACGCGACGAGCTTGACGCCGTGTTCACAGTGGCGGACGCGCTGCGCTGCCTGCGCGTGAATAACATCTCGCCAAAGATATTTGACAGCGGGCTTGCGATATCGCTTTTCCGCGATAACTCCACCCGCACAAGGTTCAGCTTCGCATCCGCTTGCAATCTTTTGGGGCTGGAGGTGCAGGACTTAGACGAGGGCAAATCACAGATAGCCCACGGCGAGACGATTCGCGAGACGGCCAATATGATATCGTTCATGGCCGACGTGATAGGCATAAGGGACGACATGTACATCGGCAAGGGCAACGCGTACATGCACAAGGTGGTTGACGCGGTCAAGGAGGGCTACGCCGAGGGCATACTGGAACAGCGCCCGACTTTGGTCAACCTGCAGTGCGACATAGACCACCCGACGCAGACGATGGCAGATATGCTCCACATAATCCATGAGTTCGGCGGCGTCGAAAACTTAAAGGGCAAAAAAATAGCGATGTCATGGGCGTATTCGCCGTCATACGGCAAACCTCTATCCGTGCCTCAGGGCGTTGTGGGGCTCATGACGCGCTTCGGGATGCACGTCACGCTGGCGCATCCCGAAGGTTACGAGATAATGTCGGACGTTGAGGAGATAGCGCGCAGAAACGCCGCAAAATCCGGCGGCTCGTTCACAAAGACCAACAGCATGAGGGAGGCGTTCTCGGACGCCGACATCGTCTACCCCAAGAGCTGGGCTCCTTTTAAGGCTATGGAGAAGCGCACCGGGCTCTATGGCGCAGGAGATACGGATGGCATAAGAAAGCTTGAGGAGGAGCTGCTGCGGCAAAACGCGGAGCACATGGACTGGGAGTGCACGGAGGAGATGATGTCGCTGACGAAAAACGGCAGCGCTCTATACCTTCACTGCCTGCCCGCCGACATATCGGGAGTAAGCTGCAAATCGGGAGAGGTCGCGTCATCCGTGTTCGACAAATACCGCGTGCCGCTTTACAAAGAGGCGAGCTACAAACCGTACGTGATAGCGGCAATGATATTTCTGAGCAAAATAAGAGAGCCCGGGACGGCGCTTCGTATGCTTGAAGACTCGGACATCGAACGTAAGTCGGACTAATCGTAGACCCCCCCGCCCCTCGCGCCTTATCCGCCGGCGCGGGGGGCCACTGTTTGAAGGGAAGTGCGCATATGAGAAAAGACTTAGAGAAAAGCTCGCCGCTGTTTGAACCTAACGGTCCGATGCCGCCGTTTAAAGAGGCATTTCCCCTCGCGATGCAGCATGTGCTTGCTATGGTGGTGGGCTGCATAACCCCGGCCATACTCATAAGCGGCGTGACCCAACAGTCGGCTGCAGACACGGTGACCCTCGTGCAGGCCTCTTTGGTGATAGCCGCGATAGCGACAATTGTACAGCTCTATCCCATACTGGGCAGGATAGGGTCCGGAGTGCCCGTAGTCCTCGGCGTGAGCTTCGCTTACGTGCCGGTTTTGCTGTCGATAGGCGGACAGTTTGGGCTTTCCGGCATATTGGGCGCACAGATAATAGGCGGCGCAGTGGCCGTTGTCGTCGGGATCTTCATAAAAAGGCTGAGGCCGCTCTTCCCTCCGATAGTATCCGGGACAGTGGTCTTCACCATAGGACTGTCTTTATACCCTGTGGCGGTACGCTATATGGCAGGCGGCGCCGCTCACGCCGCCTTCGGTTCGGCGCAAAACTGGGGCGTAGCCCTGTTCACCCTCGCTATGGTGACGTTCTTCAACCACTTCACGAAAGGGTTCATGAAACTGGCGTCGGTCCTGCTGGGGCTTGTGGCCGGGTACATCCTCGCGTATTTCTTGGGCATGGTGTCTTTCGCGCAGGTCTCAGGCACATCCTGGGTGGAGATGCCCAAGCCTCTTTACTTTGACATCTCGTTCCACACTACGGCCATAACGGCGATGGTCATAATGTTCATAGTGAACTCCGTACAGGCCATAGGGGACATCTCAGCGACAACAGTCGGGGCGATGGACAGAGAACCGACCGACAACGAGCTCGCTGGAGGCATCATCGGAAACGGGGTCACGAGCATGCTGGGCGCTTTTATAGGAGGCCTCCCAACCGCGACTTTCAGTCAAAACGTTGGCATATTCGCCATTACGCGCGTGGTGAACAAGCGAGTCGTGGCGCTTGCCACAGCCGTCATATTCGTCGCGGGCATAATCCCCAAGTTCGCGGCTTTGCTTACGACGATACCGCAGGCCGTGCTCGGCGGAGCGACCATAACGGTCTTCGCAGCGATCACCATGACGGGGATGAGGCTTATAGTATCCGCCGGGCTTACGTTCAGGAACATATCGATAGTAGGTATAGCTGTTGCGCTCGGCGTGGGCATATCCCAGGTGCCAAACGCCCTCGCAGGGCCCGGCATGCCGGGCTGGATACAGCAGGTGTTCGGTTCTTCGTCGGTCATCATTTCTACGATAGCCGCGGCGTTCCTTAACTTCGTGATACCGGCGGACCCGATAGAGGCGGTCGTCACGTACGGCGAGGAGGACGCAAAGCAAGTCTGAGAGGAAGCAAGAGTGAGGCGAATATGCGCGAACGCGTGCGTTCGCGCATATTTATCTTTCGCAGGACTAAAATACGGCGTAGTCCGTGTCGCGCGGATCCCCTATGAACATGTGCCCCGGCGCGTGGGTGATGGCAAAGGGCGGACGGCTGTTCATCAAAACAGCCTGAGGCGTCACGCCGCACGCCCAGAACACGGGGACCTCCCCCTGCCGGATCTCGACGGGATCTCCGAACTCCGGCCTGCTTATGTCCTTTATGCCTATGGCCGACGGGTCGCCTATGTGCACGGGCGCGCCGTGCACCGCTGGGAACCTCCCCGTGCACAGGACTGCCTTCGGCACCTGAGCGTGCCTGACAGGCCGCATGCTGACGACCATGGGGCCGCTAAGCCGCCCCGCGGGGCGGCACTCGATATTAGTCACGTACATCGGCACGTTCGACCCCGCTTCAATATGACGGATAGGGATGCCTGCCTCTATGAGCGCGCCCTCAAAGCTGAACGAACAGCCGAGCAAAAACGCCACAAGGTCGTCCCTCCAGTATTTGACGACGTCCGTCGGTTCGTCGGCCAACTTCCCGTCAATCCACACCCTGTACTTTGGTATATCTCGCCTTACGTCTGAACCGGGCGCTATGACCGCGGCCTCGTGGTCTCCGGGCTCGGTTATGTCCAGTATCGGGCACGGCTTGGGGTTCCGCTGCGCAAAGACCAGGAAGTCGTAGGCCCAATCCTTGGGCAGCACTATCATGTTGCCCTGGACATGCGAGAGGCAGAGCCCGGAAGTTGGGTGCGTCCACTCGCCGCTGCGTATAAGCTCCCTCATCTCACGGGGGCTTGTCTGCCTGAAAGGTTCTATATCGAACGGCAGCGTCATCCCAAAACAACCTCCTTTAGGCTCCTGACCGCCACTCCTGCGGCTTCGAGCGCTTTCCTGACAGCCTTGGCCATCTCGACGGCCTCCGGCGTATCACCGTGCAGACATATCGAATGAGGGCGGAAGCTTATTATCGTGCCGTCTATCGCCTCTGCCGTCCCCTCTGTAGCCATTCTGACCACCCGCGCCGCCGCCGCCTCCACGTCGTGTATGACAGAGCCGGGACGGGAGCGCGGCACCAAGGAGCCGTCCGGCATATATGCGCGGTCGGCGAACGCCTCGGCGGCAAACGGGACTCCAGCGTCTTTCGCGGCGCGCTCGAACTCAGAGCCAGCAAGACCCATAAGTATCACGGAGGGACCTGCGTCTTTAACCGCCGCCGCTATCGCGTCCGCGAGCTTCGGATCTTTGGCTGCCTGGTTGTACATGGCACCGTGCGGTTTTACGTGCTGAAGGGCCAGACCGTTAGCCGCGCAGAATGCCGCAAGCGCCCCAATTTGGTAGAGACAGTCGGAATAGACTTCGTCGGGGGAACAGGCCATGTTCCTGCGCCCAAACCCAACTAGGTCAGGATATCCCGGGTGCGCGCCTATGGCTATGTTCTTCGCGGCGCAAAGCATGGCAGTCTTCTTCATCACAAGCGGATCTCCCGCGTGGAAACCGCACGCCACGTTGGCCGATGTTATCGCCTCGGCCACGGAAGCGTCGTCCCCCAGCCTGTACGCGCCAAAACTCTCGCCTATGTCGCTGTTGATGTCTATCATGTGCATTTGGATCTCCCCCTTTAAATCTCTTCGCATTTAACGTCGTAGGACTTGCCGTCCACGGTTATCCTAAAATCGGCGGCAACTTTTTTGACAGGAGCCGCAGCTGAACAAGAAGGACGGCTTATCCACGAGGCCCTGAGCTGCCTTGCCTTCCAGGCGGCCGCTTTTGCCGCGGTAAGCTCCTCTATCGCCTGCTCCATGGTCGCGCGTGCAAACCTCACCCTGGCTTTAGGCATCACCTGCGCCAAAGCCTGTATGCTATTAGGCGTCAGCACTCCGACTTTCGTATACCCGCCCGTCGTCTGTCTGTCCGCGAGCATCGCTATAGGCAGGCCATGCCCCGGTATCTGCACCGCCCCAAGCGGGATCGCATCGGACACTATATCGGCCCCTGCTTCTTTGTGCTGGACCTTGGGCCCGTCAAAGCGGCAGCCCATCCTGTCCGACTCGCCGGAGACTTCGTATTCCGAGCTGAAAAGCGTCTTAAGCCCCTCCTCGGTGAATGCGTCCTCCTGAAGCCCCGGAAGGATACGGAGCTCAGGCGCGGCTGAGTAGTCCGGCAATATCTCATCGGGCGGCCTGAACCCGTCTATGCGCTTTGAGAAAAAGCCGCACGCGCCGACCTCCACGACGTCTTGAGCTTTGAGCGCGCGTCCCTCGTACCCGCCTATTTTGGCCCTCGTGTAAGTGGACCTGCTGCCCATTACCAATGGAACAGATATGCCGCCCAGCGCGCAGAGGTACCCTCTGCAGCCCCTGACAGGCGCGGAAAAAGTGAGCACATCGCCGTCCTTTACGCATGACGCGGTCCACGAACCGACGCGTCTTCCGTTTACAGAGAAGCCGAGCTCTGCCCCGGAAAAAACGACCACTCCCTCCCCTTCGACCGCGATCTCCGGTCCGATGACCGTGACTTCAAGCGCTGCGGCTCCTTCGCAGTTGCCCACGATGGCGTTGCCGATGCGCAGGGCGGAAAGGTCCATAGCGCCCGCGACGGGAACTCCGCTTGACTGATAGCCCCACCTCCCGAGATCCTGAACAGTGGTCAGCAGGCCCGGCTTTATAACCTTAAACCTCATCACTGATCCGCCTCCGTTATGACAGGTTCGTATGTCCCCCTTGCCACCCCGTCCTCTATGGCCGCGTATTCGTCGCGCCCGATCGGGACAAAGCGCACGTCGTACCCCGCATCTATCAGAGTCGGCGGATCCTTCTCCGGCGTGAAAAGCTTAAGCGGCGTCCTGCCTATAAGCTGCCATCCGCCCGGGCTGTCTATGGGGTATATGCCGGTCTGCTTGCCGGCTATCCCGACGCTCCCCCCGGGTATGACAGTCCTTGGGTTGGCAAGCCTCGGCGTTGCAATGGACTCGTCCATGCCGCCAAGATACGCAAAACCGGGCACGAACCCTATCATGTAGCAATGGCACACGCGCGCGCTGTGGCGCCTTACCACCTCTTCCTCCGATATGCCCGCGTGAGACGCCACATTGGCTATGTCAGGGCCGTATTCCCCTCCGTAGCAGACCGGTATCGATATGGTCCTGTGCGGCGCGGACGAGACCGATAAATTTTCGCAAAGCGCGCGCCTCGCCTCCTCCTCTATTTTTGCGCGGCATACTATAAGTGGGTCAAAATATATGGCAAGAGACCTGTATGTGGGCAGGCACTCGACAATAGGCGCCCTTCTCTGGTTTTCCATCCAATGCCTCAGGTTCATTACAGCGTCATTGGCGGCACGGTCGATCTCGTCCGCAAACTCGACGACAAGACACGATTCCCCGGCAGCCAAAAACCTGGGCTCGTTTATATATATGGACATAGCACCACCCCTTTTAATTCTGGCCGGCATGCGGGAAACCGCACATATCCCGCACGCTGCCGCCTTGATTTTACACCGTTATCCGAAAAGTTTGAGTATGCCTGTAAATGATTTGAACCCCATCCAGGCTGTGAAAAGGACCATTATCCAACCAAGCACTGTGAGCACCTTGGGATGTTTATATGTCGGCCCTATTATGTTCTTGTTATGCGCCGCAAACAGCATCGTTCCAAGCGATATGGGAAGTATCAGTCCGTTGACCGACCCCGCGAATATGAGCAGCTTCACAGGGTTGCCCATCGTCGAAAATATCGCCGTCGAAACACATATGAAACCTATTATCCACCAGCGCGCGTTTCTTTCTATCACACCGAACAGCGTCCTCAAAAACGATATGGACGTATAGGAAGCCCCAACCACGGACGTTACGGCCGCACACCAGAGGATAACGCCGAAAATGCGGTACCCTATCTGGCCGGCTCCTATGAGGAATGCCGAGGCAGGCGGGTTTTTGGGGTCAAGCACCGCGCCTGTGGCGACTACGCCGAGTATCGCAAGGAAAAGCAGGTATCTCATAAGCCCCGTAATGCCTATCGCCGTTATGGAACCCTTAGAGATTTTGCTGATATTCTCCTCCCCTGTTATGCCTGCGTCTATGATGCGGTGCGCCCCAGCGAAAGTTATATAGCCGCCTACGGTTCCTCCGACAAGCGTCAGGATCGTCATCCAGTCCACTGTCGACGGCAAAATCGACTCTTTAAGCGCGAGCGGGACAGGCGGCTGCGTCTTAAAGACCATGAAGAGCACCATGGCTATCATCACCATGCCCAGGACTTTGGTGAACATGTCCATGGCCTTGCCCATCTCTTTATTGACAAAAAGCGCTATGGCGATGGCCGCGCTGCATATGGCACCCGGCACAAGAGGCACGCCAAGCATGACGTTGAGCCCCATGGCCGCGCCCCCGACGTTGCCTATGTTGAAGACAAGCCCGCCTATCGCGACAAGGACCGCCAGGAAATAGCCGAGGCCTGGGCATACTTTGTTCGCAATGTCCTGCGCCCGCTTGCCCGAGACGCCGAGTATGCGCCATATGTTGAGCTGCACGACTATGTCGATGGCTATCGACGCTACGATAGCGAACGCGAAAGCCGCCTTGAGCTTGTCGGTGAAGACGGCCGTCTGCGTCAAAAAGCCGGGTCCTATAGCAGATGTCGCCATCAAAAACGCCGCTCCGACCAGAATGCTGGCCACAGATCCAGAATCTTTCTTTTCCGCCATTTAAGGCACCTCCGTAAAATTAGATATAACACCTACTCTATTACATGCAAAAAAGTTGCCAAATAATAAAAAATACGGGGGTGCGAGAAGAAACGCGCTCAGGCCGCGATTTTTATGATGCCGAAAGACAGGCGCTCAGAAATCCCATGCGCCGCGTGCGCTTTATCGCACGCGCGCGTGCTAAAACCGCACGCGGCTTAACGGCGGTCCCTCTCTTAGCATGGGTCATTTGTCAAAAACAGACGGAAGCCCAAGTTTGTTCCTGTGGTGCGCGACGGTCCTGCGCGGCACAGAAAGCGTCTCGGCTATCTCTCTGTCGCACAGCCCCCTCGAGTTGAGATCGGCTATCGCGGCGCAAAGCCCGCGCACAGTCATGTCGGGCCGCGAGCCCAAACTCCTTGAAAAGAACCCCTTCATCGGAACGGACCTGCCGGAAACAAGGCACCATGTCTCTTTGACGCAGCGATAGACCGTCGATACGCTTAAATTAAGCTCATGCGCGACTTGCGCATAAGTAAGAGGCGACGGCAGACACTGCGCCCCGTTCAGATATCCTCGCTGCACGTCCGCTATCCGCATAGATATTCTGACAAGCGTCCTGTACCTCATGCCAAGGCGCGTAAGCACAAGTTTGGCGCGTGACCAGACCGGCCTCATCCACCTCTCCGCTATAACCTGCGCCGCATTTACAGGCAATTCGCAAAGGCTGCTTTCAATGTACGGCAGGTTCTCCCTTATCAGCCTTATCTTAGGCACTTCAAAACCCGTGACGAACTCTATCTCAGGCACCACGTTCACTTGCCGCGCAAAATTTTTCCCGGGCGCCGGGTCGAGCTTACGCAGGGTGCGCATCGCATCTTCCGCGCCGGATCCGTCCCAGCCGTTTTTTAAAGCGAACTCGGCGGTCCTGCCTGAGATTATATACTCGCGCCCCTCTTCAAGCAGCCTCCAGGCTAAACTTCCCTCAAGCCCGATGCGCTTTAGCTGTATAAGAAGGCACTCCGTCAGCGACGAAGCGAAAAGCCCGGGCGGGTCGACGTAGTCCTGAAGCGCGCGTATGTATCCAAGCACCGTTCCTTCCTCGGCGCCAAGCATCTGTGCGATCTCGCGCGGGCTTGTGTTCAAAAAGCCGTCCTCGTTCAGAAGCGAGGCCCAGAACGAAGCCGACGCGGCTCTGCCGCCGCTTGGCAGCCCTGGGCAGGTCGCGATCTGAAGCAAAAGGCGCTCTTCCATGCCTTCCGCGTCTGACGCAAGATCAAAATCGAGATCGTCTATGTCTTCGTGCATGCACTGCCAGCGCGGAGGCATAAAGGAGAAGAACGGGTTGTAGCCAAGGATCTCGCGGCAGCTGTCCGTGAGGTCACACAGAGGAACGAAGAGGAAATTGGCGCCGAGCATTGTCTTGGGGCTGAGCCTATGCGCCGCCTTGAGCCTGTGGGAAAGGGTTACGTCAATCGAGCCCATGCCTCTGCATCCGCCTCAGCAGTGAAAACCTAGATATCCCAAGTTCAGCCGCCGCCTGGGTGCGGCTGCCGGAGCACTTCGCAAGAGCGGACGTTATCATTTCGCGCTCTATCCTGTCAAGCTTATCGGGCAAAGATTCGCCAAACACTTCGGCCCCCAAAGCCCAATCGGCGCCGTGCGGCTGCTGCGCGTCAAGCATCTCAAGCGGCAGGTCGGCGAGGCGCACAAAGTGGTCCGTGGCGTCCTTAAGTATAAGCACCCTCTCTATAAGGTTGCGAAGCTCCCTGACGTTGCCCGGCCAACGATAGCTCAGAAACACCTCCTGCACTTCGTCGGTCAGCGTGTCGGCGGACTTATTCATGCGCTTTGAGAACTCCGCCAGGAACAGGGAGGCAAGCGCCAATACGTCCTTGCCCCTATCTCTCAGCGGAGGCAGGGTTATCGGTATCACCGATATCCTAAAATAAAGGTCTTTCCTGAATGTCCCCTCCTCCACCTTCTTTTCAAGGTCCAAACACGTCGCGCATATAAGCTTGAGGCTCACATTCTTCTCCTTCGTATCGCCTAAAGGACGAAACGCCCTCTGGTCAAGGAAACGAAGAAGCTTGCCCTGCAGCGGCAGAGGCATGTCGCCTATCTCGTCAAGAAAAAGTGTGCCCTTGTCCGCAACCTCTATGAGCCCCTGTTTGTCGAAATCGGCCCCCGTGTAGGCGCCCCTGCGATAGCCAAAAAGCTCGGCCTCAAGGAGCGACTCCGGTATGGCGGAGCAGTTGAGCGCCACAAAATCGCCGCTGCAATTGGATGCCCGGTGGATCATGCGGGAGGCCACCTCTTTGCCCGTGCCGCTCTCGCCCCTCAAAAGGACCGTTATGTCCTGGTACGGCGCCAATTTCATTATGTCGCCGCGTATCTTCTCGATCGCGGGCGAAGTGCCCGACAGGCAGCTCGTTTCCTCGGACATGAGACGTTCGGCCTGATTTTGGAACCGTATCGACTCTACGGCCCTTTGGAGCATGTTGCGCGCCGCATCAAGCGGGAACGGTTTGTCCAGGTAGTTGTAGGCCCCCTCCTGTATGGCTTTGACGACGAGGCTCGAATCGCCGAACGCCGTCATCATTATCACCCTGCAGCGCGGCGCATGGCTGAGTATGACGGGCAGCATGTCGATGCCGTTTCCGTCAGGCAGGCACTGATCCAAAAACACGAGGTCAGGCATCTCCGTGGCCAGCAGATTGTGAAGCCCGGATATGCTGCCCGCGGCCTTAACTGTAAACCCCTGCTTTTCAAAGGCCTTTTTAAGGCCTCCCGCCAGGTTGACCTCGTCGTCGACTATCCAGATGTTCATTTCAAGTCCCCCTCAAATTCAGGCATGTCACGCGCGCGGCCGGTCACTGTCAAGCGCAAGGGATACCATAAATACCGTGCCTTCGCCGGATGTATCCATGGAGAGCCTGCCGCCGAGCCCCTCGACTATCCTCTGGACTGTGCTCAGTCCAAGCCCGGTCCCTTCCTTTCTGGTGGTGAAAAAAGGATCGAATATCCTATGCCGTATCTCTTCTGGGATCCCCGGGCCGCTGTCCGCAACCGACAGAAAGCCACTTTCATCATCCTCGCAGACCCCGATGGTTACGGTCAGTACGCGTTCCCTGGACTGCGGCGCCGATTCCATGGCCTGGATAGCGTTCAGCGATAGGTTCATTATAAGCTGCTGCAGCATCTCTTTGTCTGCCATGACCGTCACGCGGTCGAAGGTCTGTCTCGTGACAAGCCGTATGCCGTGCTTTTCGGCCTGCGGCCCCAGCATGGAGCGGCACCAAGGCAGAAGCTCGTCCAACAGCACGGACGTTATCATAACCTGTTTGGGCCTCACGAACGACAAAAGCTGCGAAACTATGCCGTTCAGCCTGTCGAGCTCCTTCTCTATTATCCCTATTATCTCGCACGCGTCCTTTGCCGCACTGTTTTCAGAGCAGGGCGCCATTGCCTCCACCTCAAGGCGCAGCAGATCCGTCTGTATCCTCATGCTGGCAAGCGGATTGCGTATCTCGTGCGAGAGGCCTGATATCATCTCGCCGAGCGCGGCCAGCCTGTCCATGCGGCTGATCTGCATCTGGACGTCCTTCCATCTTTTGATCTGTTTTGCCATATCGTTAAAGCTATCCGTAAGCTCCCGTATCTCGTACGGTGCCAGAGCGCTGCACGGCAGCGTCACGGCCGAGTCCCCGGCTATCTTCCTGCAGCCCCACGCGAGGCGCGCGAGCGGGCGCGTGAGGACGTATGAGATAAACACCGCAAGCTCCACCGCGGCTATGAGCCCCAAAAGTCCCACAAGCAGCAGGTAGCGCTCCTCCTCTATGATCGAAGTGATTATCTGTTTTCTGTCAAGCGTGAGTTTGAGATCCTTCCCGCCGCTTCTGAGCGAGAGTTGGGCGTCCTCGCCCGGCCTCGTCATGCGCCAGGATACCCCAAGCCGGCCTAAGATGATATCGTCAGGCACGTACAGCCCGCGTTCCTCTATTGAGAACTTAAGCTGCTGCGCCGACTCAAGCGCCTCGCTTTTTTTCTCTGCGTAGCTTTGGTGAAGCCTCGCGCCCAAGGTGAGGGAGACCATGGATAGGGCAAGCCCCATAAATATCCACTTCATGACTGTCTCAAGGCTCAGCCCTCTGGTCATCGGCGCTCGCTCCTATTATCATATCCGAGCCCTGCGGCCCATTCGGACATGAAGTATCTGTTAAATTTAAAAAGCACAGCCTCAAGGATAAGGACCGCCAGCATCGCGTACTCAGGGCTTATGCCGATGATGAACACTAAAACGGACTGAAGCAGAAGCGCGACGCTAAGCACATAAAAGAGCATGTTCTTTACCACCATTTTCGGAAAGAAGAGCGGGTAGAAAAAGCATATGGCGACCAAAGTCCAGCTTATCCTTCCGAGCATCAGATAGTCGGGGAGATCAGCGTGGCTCAGCACAAGAGCGATTGAGGCTATCGCTGTTATGGCAGCCCTGTTCAGCAGAAGGAATCTGTCCTCCTCAAACGGTCCCTCGTTCGCGTTTGTGTCGGTACCGGAGGGGAAGAGGTCGTAGCATAGCGAACAGGCGGCCAGAAGCAGCTGCGAGTTTGCGGTGCTCACGGCGGCGGCTATGACGCTTATAAGCAAAAACGTGCCGGCGACATCGGGCAAAAACTGCCCCAGCCTTGCGAAGGCCAGCGTTTCCTCCATGCTGCCCGGCAATGGATATTTAGCTTTGCATACGAGCACGAAAAAGGTGACGCACATGTAAAACCAGCCCACTATAAAAGGAGATACGGAAAGCATGCCGTAGGCGTCGCGCTTTGTGCGGCACGCTATTATCCTGACAGCGTACTGCGGGTTCCCGGCGACGCCGAGCCCCCAGGAAAGCATTATCGCAAATGCCGAAAATGTCTCAGCGAAAGTCAGTTTACGGGCAGTCTCAGGAGACCCCTTCATAAGCATGACGTCGAGAGCCTCCTTGGGCTCAAATCCGCCGGGCAGCGCAAAGTAAGCTGCCACGCTGACGCCGATCATTATTAAAAACAGGTTCAAGACGTCGCTTCTGACCACTGACGGATACCCGCCGAAGGTAGTGTAGAGCACGAACAGATATATCAGGGATGTCGCGGCGAAGCCCGGCGGTATATCAAGCATGTACGACACGGTTATCCCGAACGCCCTGAACTGTATGACAAGGTATAGTATGTACAGGAATATCATCGTAAGCGCAACAAGTTTACGCACCCTGACGTCGCCGTATGTCCTCCATAGCCACTCCGGCAGCGACAGGACGTACTTCTCCCGCAGCCTCCGGACTATGAACGGGAAAAACAGCAGCCCCAAAAGCCAGCCGTTTACGGATGCCAGGAAAGCAACGTAGCCGTCGCGATAAAGCCACATGCTGTAGCCTACGAAAGACAGGGGGCTTATCCATGTGGCGCAGAACGTGGCCGTCGACGGCAGCATCGATATCCTCCTGCCGCCTAAGTAGAACGACTTTTTCGTCTCGTTCCAGCCGAAAGACTGCCCTGTTATCAGTATTATCGATACAGTGTAGGCGCCGAAGGCAACCAGGTAATAGATCAGAGGGGACACGCGCAGATCACCTTTTCCGCTTCAAATGTTTTTACCCGACACATAAAACGTTATGATGCCGGGGGCTATTATCAGCACGACGAACATGATCCAGCAGAAAATTATAAGTTTCATAAACCACATCTCCCATGCCCGATGAAATGCCGTTATAATATATGGGTTCGCGCAAGCCGCAAATAAGCGCGCGGCGCGTACGCCGCGCGGGATACGGAGGTCCTTTCAAATGGCAAAACAGCAGCCTGAAGGCGTATATCTTTATATAGACGACAGCGGAGCAAGGTACATCGCGGTCGTCGATGCGTTCGGCGCTGCAAACCTGCTCCCGTGGAAACAACCCGGCGAAACCGACAATATCCTCGAAAAAAGCTGGAACTTAAGCGGCGAGTTCATCAGGCTCAAGATATCCGACTAAGCCCAAAACAGGGCGCTTTTGCGCAGGCTTCAGTCAAAGCGTGACCGTCGCCGAGTTCAGCCTGCCGAACCATTCCACGGCCTCTTTGGCGTCGCTCTCGTAACCGGCGCGCCCCATGAGGCCGTAAGTATAGCGCTTGCCCTGCTCGACGCCCGGCTGATCGAACGGATTTACGCCCATCATCCTGCCGGTAACGGCCGTCACGTACTCGTAATAGAAGATCAGGGCGCCCAACGTCTTTGCGTCGAGCCTTTCGGCCTCCATCCATATTACAGGCTTGCCCGACTTGGCGATGGCCGCTGCGGTGCTCATGGCCTCAAGGCCGAGCATGCGGCCGATGTCGGCCGAACGCATATACGAAAGCGGCGCGAGCGACTTTTCGCCGCACTCCGGCACAGTGACGGAAGCGCCGTGATGGTTAAGGTTTATTATGGTGAACAGTTTATCGTCGGGGCCCTCTGTGTAGAGCTGGACCTGCGAGTGCTGGTCCACTGCGCCAAGAGCCCTAACCGGAGTGGTCCCCTTCCCGCGCTTGCCAAGGCTCTCGCCCCAAAGCTGGGCGTACCACTCGGCAAAGCAGGCAAGCCTGCTTGAGTACGGCATGACAACGGACATGGGCCTGCCGGACTCCTCATGGAAACAGTGCAGCGCGGACGCTGTCCACGCCGGGTTGCTCTCTATTGACCCAAGGCTGAATAGCTCGTCCCTCATGCGCCGGGCTCCCAAAAGAAGCCCGTCTATGTCTATGCCAAGCGCGCATGCGCACGTGAGGCCGGCGGACGATAACACGGAGTAGCGGCCTCCGACTGAAGGAGGAAAGTCCAGAGAGCGGCAGCCTGTCTCCTTTGCAAAGGCCCTGAAGACTCCGTTTTCAGGATCCGTTATGACCAGGGTGTCGCCGTTTACGTCGCGCCCAGCCTCTGACATTTGTTTGCGAAACCATAGAAACTGCGACATCGTCTCGGCCGTAGCGCCTGATTTGCTGACGCCGACCAAAGCGACAGAGCCGTTCCTGACCCTCTCCCATATCGCAAGGGTCTTAGTCGGGTCCGGATTGTCCGCCATATAAAAGCGCGGGGTGGCTCCATGCTCGTTGAAGTAATCCCCCAGCATAGCCTGGTTGAGCATAAGGTTCCCAAGAGCGGAGCCGCCTATGCCGACCTGTACTATGGCCTCGTAGCCGTTAAGCCAGCTTGCCGCCTCTTTTACCGCGTCATCAGCCCCGTCAGGCAGCAATATCCACCCGTGTCCGTCTGCTGAGGCCGGCGTTTTGGCCAGCCATGCGGCGGCGGCTTTGCACGCCTCGGCAAACATCTCCCTGACCTCGCCCAGGCTCCTTTCAGAGCGGCCCATTGCACCGCCAAACGAAAAACTCAGATACCCCAAACCCATATCGCGCGCCCGAGCAACAGCGTCAGCCCAAAATCCCGGCTTCCGATAGAGCTGCTTTTATCTCATCAGGCTGATACCCGACTATGTACCTCTCGCCCACCCTTATGACGGGGACACCCATCTGTCGCGTCTTCTTAACGAGCTCCATTGCGGCCTCTCTGTCCTCGGACACATCGACGTTTTCAAAAGCGACGTTCAGCGACTTCAAATACTCCTTGGCCTTATCGCACCACGGGCATGTCTTAGTTGAATAAACCATGACTTGCATACCTATCACCCCATCATATTGTTTTTCGGCGCTTCAATTATAACGCCTATCGAGTCTTCCCTGCCAGATAAAATAAGAGTGCCGACGCTCTTCGTGAAAACATCGCAAACGCCAATAGAAGCTGTTTGCACGCCGCATACCATTATCGCAGTTTTTCTCTTATGGCTGGTTTCTGTTTGAAGCGCGCGAAAGATTGCAAATATGTTGATTTTGTTATACATTTACATATGTTTGTAGCTGAATCTACGATATAGACAGGTTCGCTTACGCTTAGAGGAGGGTAACCATGTTCAGGATCGTCTCGAAACAGAGAATAGCACCCAAGGAATTCGATTTTTGGGTGGAGGCGCCGCGTGTGGCGCTGCACGCGCAGGCCGGTCAGTTCGTAGTGCTGCGCGTCAATGACAGAGGTGAGAGGATCCCGCTCACCATAGCCGATTACGACAGGGAGAAAGGGCTCATCCGCATCATTTTCCAGGTCGTCGGCAAGACGACGGCGCTTTTGTCCGGGCTTGAGGCAGGGGATTCGATACTCGACATCTCCGGTCCGCTCGGCAAACCAAGCGACATCGAAAAATACGGGACCGTCATGATGGTCGGGGGCGGGGTCGGCATTGCCGCGCTATACCCGATAATCAAATCGCTCAAGGCATGCGGCAACAAGGTCATCACGATACTGGGCGGACGCACCTCTGAGCTCGTGATCATGAAGGAAGAGTGCGCCAAATATTCGGACGAGCTCATAGTGACCACAGACGACGGCTCCGAGGGCATGAAGGGTGTTGTGACCGAGGCCATGAAGATGGTCGTCGAGCGCAAAGAGAAGATCGACAACTGCTGGTGCATCGGCCCGTCCATAATGATGAAGTTCGGCACCAAGGCCGCGGCTGAGCTCGGCATACCCGTCATCGTCTCCCTCAATCCGCTGATGGTCGACGGCACCGGCATGTGCGGCTGCTGCCGCGTATCCATAGACGGCAAGATCTTCTTCGCCTGCGTCGACGGACCGGAGTTCGACGGGCACAAGGTGAACTGGGACGAGTTCATGAAGCGCCTTGCACAGTATAAGAACGAAGAGAAGATATCGATGGAAAAATATGAAGCTGAAGTAGGTGAACCGGCATGGCTGTAACTTTTTCGAAGTGGAAGACCCCGATCTCCGAGCAGGATCCCATGGAGCGCAGGAACAATTTTGGCGAGGTGTGCCTCGGATATACGATTGAAGAGGGGATAAAGGAAGCGGGGCGCTGCCTGCAGTGCAAGACAAAACCATGCGTTGCCGGATGCCCCGTGGGGATAGACATCCCCGGGTTCATCAAGGCCGTCAAGGAGAACAACATGCCGGAGGCGGCCGCTATAATGGACAAAAACACGAACCTTCCGGCGGTATGCGGACGCGTCTGCCCGCAGGAGTCGCAGTGCGAGGGGCTCTGCACCGTCGGAAAGATGCCGGGATATGAGCCTGTCGCAATAGGAAAGCTTGAACGTCTCGTAGCCGACTGGAAATACGCGCAGGAGGACCGCGCCGCAGCAGAGGCCTTGGCTTCATCCGGAGCCAAGGGCAAGGTGGCGGTCGTCGGTTCTGGACCGTCAGGGCTGACTGTGGCAGGAGACCTGGCGAAGATGGGCTATTCTGTCACCATATACGAGGCCCTTCACGCGGCGGGCGGCGTGCTCGTCTACGGCATCCCGGAATTCCGTCTCCCCAAGAAGATAGTGAAGATGGAGATAGACGCGATGCAAAAGCTCGGCGTCAAGATAGAGTGCAACGCGGTCGTCGGCAAGAACATCACCATGGCCGAGATAATGGAGACATACGACGCGTGCTACATAGCCGTAGGCGCCGGAGCCCCGCACTTCCAGGGCATCCCGGGGACCACGCTTAACGGCGTCTATTCGGCTAGCGAGTACCTTACGAGGATCAACCTGATGCACGCTTATGAGTTCCCGGAATACGACACCCCCACCAAGAAGCCCAAAAAGGTGGCCGTCATTGGCGGCGGCAACGTCGCAATGGACGCCGCGCGCTCCGCGAAAAGGCTTGGCGCGGAGGAAGTGACCATAGTGTACCGCCGCTCCCTGCAGGAGCTTCCCGCTCGTATAGAGGAGTACCACCACGCGGTCGAAGAGGGGATAATATTCAAATGGCTCTCCAACCCGACAGAGTACGTCAACAACGGGAACGGCGAACTGTGCGGCGTGAAGTGCATCCGCATGGAGCTCGGCGAGCCCGACGCGTCGGGACGCAGACGCCCGATACCGGTAGAGGGAAGCGATTTCTTCGTCGAGGCCGACTGCGCCATAGAGGCCATAGGCCAAGGATCGAACAAGGTGCTGTTGTCTACTTTCCCCGAGATGAAGCTCAACAAATGGGGCTACATAGAGGCGGATCCAAAGACCGGCGCCACGTCTGTTCCAGGCGTATACGCAGGCGGCGACATCGTGACGGGAGCCGCGACCGTGATACTGGCCATGGGCGCGGGCAAGGACGCCGCCGTAGCCATAGACAAGTACATTACGGAGAAAAAAGCAAGGTAGCCAAGGCCGCCCAAGCCAAAGCCCGAAGCCATGCGCTTCGGGCTTTGCTTTTTGCTATCGTGCCTGCGCCTATATCTCGATGCCAAGCAGCCTGCGCGCGCCCCAGCCTATCAGGAACGAAACGGCGGCCACGCCGAAGCTGATGGAGATCATCTCAAGGAACGCTTTCTTGAACGGGCGTCTGCGCACGACGGAGACATAGAACGTGAAGACGCATATCACAAGGGCCGCGTCAAAAAGACATATCAAAAGCGCCTTCACCGGAGATGAGACGAAAAAGTACGGCATGAGCAAGAGGACGACGACCATCATGTACGTCATGCCGGTGTATACCGAGGCCTTGAGAGGGTGCAGCTCCCCCGTGTCGTTCTTTCTCGAGAGATATTCCGACGCCGCCATCGAGAGCGTCGCCGCGCTCCCCGTTATAAAACCGGCCATGCATATCGTCCTGCTGCTGTCCAAAGCGAATGTGAAGCCCGCAAGCGCTCCCGTTATCTCGACCAAAGCATCGTTCAGGCCCAGCACCATGGAGCTTATGTAGTTCAGGCGTTCCTCGTCGATCATCTCTATCAGCGCCGCCTCATGCGCCTGCTCGTCAACATATACAGAAAGGGCCTCCGGGACCTCGGCCACTAAACTGTCATACGTCTTTTGCGCCCGCTCCTCACCGGTTTCCATCAGGTTTATCACGAATGTAACCCCGAAAATCAGAGCAAGGAGCCGGTAGAATATTATCCTGAATATGCCCGGAGCCGGAGCCTCGCCGGTGTACTTGGCCCATATGGCCGCATGCTTGCGCTCCTCCTCGGATATCTTGGCCAGCACCTCTTTATTGCGGCCTCGGACGCTCTTCGACAGGATACCGTAGATGACGTGCTCCGTAACTTCTCCGGCCTGCATCCCGCGGATAATATCGAGAGTTTCGCGCTCCATGCGATCTCCTCCTAAAAGATTTATTCAGATCAGCCCTCGGCCGCCGCCTCTTTCATCATTTTGGCGTATCTGTAGATGTGAGGCCCGGACGCGTCCTTGTGCTCCGCTATTATCCTGACGAAAGCGCTGCCCACTATCACTCCGTCCGCGATCCCGGCTATCTCACGCGCCTGTTCCGGCGTGTTGATGCCGAACCCCACCGCGGCCGGCACGCAGGAGACGGCCCTCACTCTATTTACCATGGATCTCAGATCCGTCTTTATCTCGCTGCGCATGCCGGTAACGCCAAGCGAAGAGACTACATACAAAAATCCGGAGGCGCTCTCCGCTATGCTTTTGATCCTCGCATCAGAAGTGGGCGCTATAAGAGACACAAGATCCACACCGTGCGACTGCGCGAAAGGCCTCACCTCTTCCTTCTCCTCAAAAGGCAGGTCAGGTATTATTATACCGTCTATGCCGCACGTTTCACAGCGCATGAAAAACTCCTCGTAACCATATTTGAACACCGGGTTCAGGTACGTCATGAATACCAACGGTATCTGCGTTTTTCCGCGCAGGGAGCGGACCATTTCAAAAATCCCGTCCACTGTGGTGCCCGAGGCCAGAGCCCTGTTGTCGGCCTCCTGAATTACGGGGCCCTCGGCTATAGGATCCGAAAATGGTATGCCTATCTCGACCATATCCGCCCCCGCTTTGATCATCTCGAGGATGAACTCCTCAGTCCTCTCAATAGACGGATCCCCGGCCGTTAAAAATGGGATGAACGCCTTGCCGTTGCGAAAAGCATCTCCTATCCTACTCATGTATGTCGACCCCCCTGTAACGGGCTATTGCGGCCACGTCTTTGTCGCCGCGCCCCGAAAGGCAGATGATGATTATGTCGTCCTTATTCATCTTCGGCGCCGTCTTCATGACGTGCGCAACGGCATGCGCGCTCTCTATCGCGCATATGATCCCCTCTGTTTTCGCGAGGTACTCAAAAGCGCTCACTGCCTCCTCGTCCGTCACGGGCACATATTCCGCCCTGCCCCTGTCGTGCAGGTCAGCGTGCTCGGGGCCTATTCCGGGATAGTCAAGGCCGGCCGATATCGAATATACCGGCGATATCTGTCCCTGATCCGTCTGGCAGAAGTAGGATTTCATGCCGTGAAACACCCCCAACGTACCTGTGGTTATCGTGGCGGCGTGCCTGCCCGTATCTATGCCGCGTCCCGCGGCCTCGCAGCCTATCAGCCTTACCGATTCGTCTTCGATAAAGTTGTAGAACATTCCCATCGCGTTGCTTCCGCCGCCGACGCACGCCACTACCGCGGATGGCAGCCTCCCCTCGCGCCGGAGTATCTGTTCCCTGGCCTCTTTGCTTATTACGCTTTGAAAGTCGCGCACCATCGTCGGAAACGGATGCGGCCCCATGACGGACCCCACGACATAATGCGTGTCGTCCACTCTGGATACCCACTCCCTCATTGTCTCGTTGACAGCGTCCTTCAATGTCATCGTCCCGCTCGTAACAGGGTGGACCTTGGCGCCCAACAGTTCCATACGATAGACGTTGAGCACCTGGCGCTCGGTGTCCTCCTTGCCCATGAATACCTCGCACTCAAGATCCAGCAACGCCGCCGCAGTCGCGGCCGCCACGCCGTGCTGTCCCGCGCCGGTCTCTGCTATAATGCGTTTCTTACCCATCCTTTTCGCAAGAAGAGCCTGCCCAAGGACGTTGTTTATCTTATGCGAACCCGTGTGGTTGAGGTCCTCCCTCTTGAGGTATATCTTGGCGCCGCCAAGGTCCTCGGTCATCTTCCTCGCATAGTACAAAAGCGACGGCCTGCCCGCATATTCCTTCAAAAGCCCGTCCAGCTCAGCGCAAAAATCAGGATCGTTTTTGTAAAACTCGTAAGCGCGCTCGAGATTTATTATCTCGTTCATCAGAGTTTCGGGAATATACTGTCCTCCGTGTATCCCATACCTTCCGCGGCTCATTCCATCTCCCCCTCGTCGTTCTCCCGCACTAGGCGGACCAGCCTCATTATCTTCTCTCTATCTTTTCTTCCGTCGGCCTCGGCGCCGCTGCTCACGTCCACGCAGAACGGAGACAGCGCAAGCGCCTCTTTTATATTGGACTCATTTACGCCGCCTGCCAGAAAAAACGCTCGCGGCGTATCTTTTACCAGGCTCCATTCGAACCGTTCGCCGCTGCCGGCCGCGCTGTCGTAGAGTATATAGTCGGCTAAGCTGTCAGCCGCGTCTATCGCGTCTTTTCTGCTCTTGACGCGTACTGCCTTGATGACACTGATTCCACACACGGCGCGCAGCTTCTCTATATAATCGTTGCTTTCGTTTCCATGAAGCTGCGCCGCTGCGATGACGCCGTCGCCGTAAAGCCGCGCTATCTGGCCTATGTCCTCGTTGACAAAGACCCCGACAGGCACTATGGAGCTGCCGAGCCGCGCGCGCATGGCCGCGGCATCCGGCGGCGTTACGCGCCGGCGGCTGTTTGCAAACACAAAACCTATGTAGTCGGGCTTTGCTTCGTTGACGAAGTCGATGTCGCACGGCCTGCACAGCCCGCATATTTTTATCCTAGCCATCGTGCGCGCCTCCTCCCATCAGCGAGGCAAGCTCCTTCTTTTTGTCGGCGGACCGCATCAGCGTCTCGCCGACAAGTACCGCGTCCGCCCCGCAAGCCTCGAGCATCTCTACGTCTGCGCGGCTTTTCACACCGCTTTCTGACACAAACAGCACGTCGTCGGGCATATACTTGCTCAGCTCGAGGCTTGTGGATATGTCTACCGAAAACGTCCTGAGATCGCGGTTGTTGACCCCTATTATCCTCGCCTTGGCCCTCACTGCGCGGGCTATCTCCTCCCTGTCGTGCACCTCCGCTATCGCTGAAAGGCCTAAACTGTCAGCCAGCTCTATGTATTCGGCAAGCGCTTCAAAGGAAAGAAGCGAACAAATCAGGAGGACCGCCGAGGCGCCCAGGAGTTTAGCCTCGAATATCTGGTAGCGGTCTACCGTGAAATCTTTGCGAAGCACGGGTACGCTGACCTGCGACGCGATCCCCCTTAGGTGCTCATCATCCCCTCTGAAATAAAAAGGCTCTGTCAGCACGGAAATCGCAGAGGCCCCGTACGCCTCGTACTCCTCAGCGATGCCGACATATGGGAAATCTTGGGCTATGAGCCCCTTCGACGGAGAAGCCCTCTTTATCTCGCATATGAAAGACATACCGGGCCTTTTCAGTGCCGACTCAAATGGGAAATCGAAGCTGACAGGAAGAGACATGGCCTCGCGCGCTATCTCCTCGCAGCTTTTGCGCATTTTGGCGGACGCCACGCGAAAGCGTGCCTTATCCGCTATCTCATCCAAGAACACTGTCTTTGCCGCCTTTTGAAAGCCTGACAAACAGCTCAAGCTGGCGCAGCGCCCTGCCGCTGTCTATAGTCTTTTCCGCTATCGTTATCGCTTCTTCTATCGAGACGCCCTCCTTGGCTATGTGTATCGCGGCAGCGGAGTTAAGCACCACCGTATCGCGCCGCGGGCCTCTTTCTCCAGACAGTATAGCGCGCGTTATGCTTGCGTTTTCAGCCGGGTCGCCGCCTACCAGATCATGTTTTTCGCAGCGTCTGAATCCGAAATCCTCAGGGGAGATCACGTAGGAGGAGAACTCTCCACCGCGCAGCTCGCACACGTCCGTAGGGGCGCTGAGAGATATCTCGTCAAGCCCGTCCTGTCCGTAAACGACCATGGCGCTTTTTACCCCGAGCTTGTAAAGCACGCGCGCCATCGGTTCCACCAGCGCCGCATCATAAACCCCTAGCAGCTGCATGCTTGCGGCCGCCGGGTTAGAGAGCGGACCCAAAAGGTTGAACAGTGTGCGTATGCCAAGCTCCTTGCGCACAGGCGCGACGTGCTTCATGGCGGAGTGGTAAGTCTGCGCGAACATGAAGCATAGCCCTATGCTCTCAAGCAGCTGCCTGCACCTGTTCGGAGGCAGGCTGATGTCGGCTCCCAGGGCCTCCAGCACGTCTGCGGCGCCGCACTTGCTGGAAGCGGCCCTGTTGCCGTGCTTCGCGACCGGGATGCCGGCGGCCGAAACGACAAAGGCGGCCGTCGTCGATATGTTGAATGAGTTGGACCTGTCCCCGCCGGTGCCTACTATCTCAAGCACGTCCGTTTCGCATGGAAGCTTGACGCAATGTCTTCGCATTGCGGACGCGGCCCCCGCTATCTCATCTACCGTCTCTCCCTTTGCAGCCATCGCGGCCAAAAACGCCGACATGTGGATATGCGACGCCTCTCCTCTCATCATCTCGTCTATCACTGCCTCCGCAGAGGCGCCTGAAATATTTTCTCTTCTCACCGCCATGGATATGGCCTCTTTGATCATCGCGCATCCCTCCTTAAAAAATTCTCTACGATATCGGCGCCGTGTGTCGTCAATATGGATTCCGGATGAAACTGGAGCCCGTAGACCTCATACCGCGCATGCCTGACCGCCATCACTTCCCCGTCGTCGGAGCGCGCCGATACAAGCAGCTCTTTCGGCAGAGTCTCCTCTACGACTGAGAGGGAGTGGTAACGGCCGCCGCTTATTGTCTCCGGCAGCCCCTCGAATATAGGGCATGATCTGTCCAAGCTTATTACGGACGGACGTCCGTGCATGATGCCGGCAGCTCGGCTGACCGTCGCCCCAAAGGCCTCGCATATCGACTGATGTCCCAGGCACACCCCCATCATCGGGATGCTGCCGGCGAAACGCCGCACGGCGCTCACGCATACGCCAGCGTCAGCCGGCCGGCCAGGGCCGGGGGACAGGAATATCCGCTTTGGCGCAAGATCGGCTATCTCCTCCAGCGAAAGCTCGTCGTTGCGGATGACTTTTATGTCGCCGTCAATCGAACCTATCATTTGATACAGGTTGTAAGAAAAGCTGTCGTAGTTATCTATCAGAAGTATCATCAGTCTATCCCCCCGTCTGAAATCCTAAGCGCGTCCATCACCGCCATGGCCTTGTTCACACACTCCCGGTACTCTTTCTCCGGCACGCTGTCCGCCACTACGCCCGCGCCTGAACGCACTACGACCTTCCCGTTCTTCATGTACGCGATGCGGATAGCTATGCAGGTATCCATATTGCCCGTGAAATCAAGATAGCCTATCGCACCGCCGTAGACGCCTCTCTTGTCGTTCTCGAGGGAATCGATTATCTCGCAGGCCCTGATCTTTGGCGCACCGGAAAGCGTGCCGGCCGGGAGGACAGCTCTTATCGCGTCAAGCGCCCCCTTGTCCTTCCTTATCCTCGATGAGACGGCCGAGCCTATGTGCATCACGTGCGAAAACCTTTCGATCGACATGTACTTCTCTACTTTAACCGAGCCGAACTCGCTGATCCTGCCGAGGTCATTTCTGCCGAGATCCACGAGCATGTTGTGTTCGGCGAGCTCCTTCGGATCGGACAATAGTTCACGTTCAAGCGCCGCGTCCTCTTCATACGACCTGCCGCGAGGCCTTGTGCCCGCAAGCGGGAAGGTCGACAGCTTGCCGTCCTCGAGCTTAACCAACGTCTCCGGCGAGGCCCCTGCTATCTCCATATCCCCGCAGCTGAAGTAGAACATGTACGGCGACGGGTTGGTGGTGCGCAGCACCCTGTATGCATCCAGCAAGGATCCCTCGGCGTCCGCCTCAAAGCGGTCTGAGAGCACAGCCTGAAAAATATCTCCTTCGAATATATGCTCTTTTGCCTTCCGGACTATGCCGCAGAACGCCTCCTCGTCAAATAGGCTGCGAAACTCTGACTTTATCCTCAAAGGCTCGGACTCGCAGGCCTGCCCTGACACTATGATGTCTTCCATCTTCCTGAGCTCGCGCAGCGCGTGTTCATAGTTTTCTTCAGGCGAATCGGTTTTCATGTTCACTATGAGTATTATCTGCTGTTTTAGATTGTCAAAGGCCACGATTTTGTCGAAGAGCATGAGGCAAACATCGTTCTGCCCCTCGGTATCAAGCCCCTTCAGCTTAAGGGTGGGCTCGCAGTATTTGATGTAGTCATATGAGAAATATCCCGCAAGCCCTCCGGTAAACGGCGGAAGGTAGTCAAAGCGCGGGCTTTTGTTCTCATTCAGGATATGCCTTATCATAGAATCCGGGTTCGCCATAGGCATGCGGATGGCAGACCCGTTCCTTATGGTTGCTTCGCCGTCTAAGCAGGTGAACTCGAGCCTCGGATCAAAGCCGATGAACGTGTAGCGTCCCCATCTGCCGGAATCCTCCATGCTTTCAAGTATGCAGCAGCGCGTCCCCGCCTTTTTGAGCTTCCTCAAAAGCGCGACGGGCGTTATGACATCCGCGTACATCGCGCAGCTTACAGGGATGTTTCCGTACTCTGCCGACATGGCCTTTACTTCCTCGATGGTTGGACGAAACATGGCATTACCTCCTTAAAATAAAAAAATCCGCCCCTGGCATTCAAGCCAAGGACGGATATACAGATACCCGCGGTACCACCTTGATTTGGGGGCTCTACCCCCCACACTCAACGGAATACTATCATATTCCCGGCAACTGACGTATGCCCCACGTCGCGGAATACTCGGCCATTTGGCCTTTCCCCGCGCCCTCTGTGGTCCATTTAACGGACTGCGTCCTGCCGGTTTCCACCCGCCCGGCTCTCTGTAAGTGCACGTTCCGTTTTTATCTCCACTTCAACGGTTTGGCAAACAATATTTAGTTTTGCGTATTTATAACTCGATTTTCTCTAAATGTCAATATGCAAAAATATTAAGAACATTATTGAAACTGCGCGCCGTCATTCGACCCTGTTAAGTTTCTTCCAAAGCGGCACCCACAGCTTAAAGTGTACTACGAACGAGGCCGCGAATATCAGAAGCCCGGCGGCGCAAAACGTACCGCTCGCGCCGAAGGCGGGGGAAACGTATCCGAAGATCAGCGGAGAGGCCATCCAGCCGAAATCGATCGCAAGCAGCAGGCTTCCTGTGGCCTTCGGATAAAATTTTACAGGCGCAAGGTCTCCGACAAGCGAGAGATAGGTCGGAAAACCTACCCCTATGCCTACTCCGAACAAGATCCCAAATATCGCAAACATCAGCGGGGACGACGCAAACGATAGCCCGAAGAGGGCAAACCCCATCAGCGCGGACGCTGAAGCGGCAAGCAGCGGGCGCGGCAGCCATGCGACAAACCTGTACGCCGCAGTGCGCACTATTATGCCGGCCGCGGCCTCAAATACCAGAAACCACGAGGCAGGGATAAATCTGTCCTGCGCAAGGTATGCCACGCATATTGTCATCCCGTCGGCCACAGACATTACAAGCGCGGTAAGCAGCAGCGCCGCGATGCCTTGCACCTTTAACATATCGCGGTAACTTCCCCACTTCTCTTCACCCGGGGAAGACACTGCCCGAACGTCCCTCACGCCGCATGCCAAAGCCAAGCAGGCAAGCGAGATAAAAACAGGCAGCCAGGAGTAAAATCCGTAGTATCCGGCCCGCTGCAGCCATTCACAAAACGGCACCACTGTGGCAAGAGGAAGCAGCGATCCTGTCGTAAAAAGAGCAAAACCGAGGCCGCGCGAACCTTTGTCAAGCAGCATCGACTGATAGGCTACTATCGCGACTACAAAGACGCTTACGCTGAGCCCGGAGATAAAACGGAACGTCAAAAGGAGCGGTCCGCTGTGAGGCAAAAGCGCTATCCCCGCGCCTGAAACCGCCGCCAGCGAGGAGGAGGCTATAAGCGTCCTTTGCGCGCCTATCTTTTCCATGGCCATGCTGCCCAGCGGACGGCACAGTATCATGGCCATATAAAATATGCTGAGGAACAGCCCTGCCGCGCGCGGCGAAGCGCCCATCCTTTCGTAGTACGGGCCGAATACGAAGTATACGTCCGAGAAACAGGTTATACCATAATAAGCGAGAAAGACATAGAATATCCGCCTTGTTCCCGTCATAGGCGCACCCCCCCAAAAAAAGACGGCCGATAAGGCAAGGCGGGACTTCTCGTTCGCGCAAGTGGCATGCGATATGAGGTCCCGCCAGCTTTTGATTCGGATATGGAAAGACGCAAGAAGCCCCGCCGGGGGCTAGTTCTCTTCCTCTTCGCGGTCCTTGGCCGCGGCCTCTATCACCTTTTTGGCTATATCCGCCGGGACCTCCTCATAGTGGGAGAACTCCATCGTGAAGCTGCCCCTGCCGGATGTCATAGAGCGCAGGACTATTGCGTAGCGGAACATCTCAGCAAGCGGGCACTGCGCCTTCACAACCTGAAGCTTGCCCGCGCTGTCTATTCCCATTATGCGTCCGCGCCTGCTGTTCATGTCCCCCATGACGTCTCCCAGACACTCCTCTGGCACAGTGACCTCTACGTTCATAACCGGCTCCATGAGCACCGGCATGGCGTCTGCCATTGCCTTTTTAAACGCGAGCGAAGCGGCTATCTTAAAAGCCATTTCGGATGAGTCGACTTCATGGTAAGAGCCGTCGTATATGGAACACGCAAAGTCTGTGGCCGGATACCCGGCGAGGTATCCCCTCTGCGCCGCCTCCCGGAGCCCCTTCTCCGCCGCCGGGATGTAGTTCTTTGGCACTACTCCGCCCACTATGTTGTCGCGGAACTCTATGCCGGAGTTCCTCTCAAGAGGCGAGAGTTCAAACCACACGTCGCCGTACTGTCCGCGGCCGCCCGACTGTTTCTTGTGCTTGCCCTGGGCGCGGGCGGTCTTCTTTATCGTCTCGCGGTATGGGACCTTCGGCATGCGGGTCTCCAGGTCCACCTTGTAGCGCTCCTTTATCTTGGAGAGCATTATGTCAAGGTGCATGTCGCCCATGCCGGAGAGCACGGCGTCGTTGGTCTCAGGGTTCTTCACGTAGGACAGGGTCCTGTCTTCCTTAAGCATCTTGGCTATGGCGTTGCCAAGCTTGTCCTCGTCGGCCCTGCTCTTTGGCACTACCGCGACGCTGTATACCGGCTTCGGGAACTGTATCGGCCTGAAGCGCAGGACCTCGCCCTTCATGCCAAGCGTATCGCCCGCGGTGGTGCTCTCAAGCTTCGGTATCGCCACTATGTCGCCGAGGATTATCTCTTTGTCCTCAAAGCTGTCCTTGCCTGTCATGAAACGGAACGAGCTTATGCGCTCTTCCTCGCCCTGGTTGACGTTATACACAGTCTGGTCGCTCTTGAGCCTGCCCGAGAACACTCTGACGAACGAAAGCTTGCCTACGTATGGGTCCACCATCACCTTAAAGACAAAGCCCAAAAACGGCCCGTCCTCGTTCGGCGGGATATTGACCACCTCTTCGCCCTTAAGGGCGGCACGCGTGAGTATATCCTTAGGGGACGGCATATAGTCGGCGATTGCGTCCATGAGCTGCACAACGCCTATATTGGCCGTGCCCGACCCCGGGATCACGGGGAATACGCTCCTCGTACAGACGGCCTTCCTGAGTACCCGCAGCAGCTCTTCTGTGCCTATCTCCTCGCCGTCGAGGTAGCGCATCATCATGTCGTCGTCAGCCTCGACAAGGCGTTCGACAAGGGTCTCGCGCGCAGCGGCCACCGCGTCTTCCATGCCCGCCGGTATGCCGCCCTCGATGTAATCCTTGCTGCCGTCGCCTTTGTATGTGTAGGATTTCCCGGTCAGCACGTTAACCAGCCCTTTGAAGTCAAGTTCTGACCCTATGGGCAGGTAAAGCGGCAGAGCCCGGTCCGTAATGTTCTCGCGGATATCCGCAAGCGCGCTTTCGAAATTGGCGTGCTCGCGGTCAAGCTTGCTTATGAAGAAAATAACAGGGGTTTCAAAAGACTCCGTAAACTGCCAGACGCTCTGTGTCTGCACTTCAACGCCCGCGGTCGCGTTAACGAGCACGACGGCGCCGTCGGCAACGCGCATAGCGCAGCGCTGTTCCCCGACAAAATCGGCGAATCCCGGCGTGTCCAGCACATAGATGGTTTTGCCGTTGTAAGGTATCGTCGAGACAGATGTGCTTATAGATATGCCGCGTTTCTGTTCCTCTGTGTCAAAGTCGGAAACGGTGTTTTTGTCCTCGATCCTGCCCATGCGAGAGATCTGCCCGGCATCGAACAGGAAAGCCTCGTTAAGAGAAGTCTTTCCGGCTCCCCCGTGCGAAATGAGCGCTATACTGCGAATATCCTCCGGCCTGCGTGTCCCCATTTATTTCACTCCTCCTAAAGCTTTGTTAAAATAAGTTCTATGGAATCCGTGACTGAAAATCAGGCAACAACCAAATGATAATAACCTCTGACAAGCTTTTGCGTCAATCTTTTGCCCAATTGCCGCTACCCGTTGAGCAGCGATCCAAGCAGCCCGGCAACCTCAGCCGGGTCCGCGGAGCCCCTCGTCTCCTTCATGACAAGACCCATAAGGAACTTGAACTTGGAACCCTTCTTGTCCTGCCCCGAGCGCACAGCCTCGGCGGCTGCAGGCTCTTCTGCGAGCACCTTCCTTACCGCGGCTTCGAGTTCCTCTTTGGTCAGACGGCCGCACGATATGCCGCAAATCTTAAGGGCCTCGTCAAGCCCCGTACCCCTGTTTGCCATGACGGTCAGCGCGTCCTTCGCCTGAGTGTTGGAGATCTCTTTGTCCTCGATCTTGGCTATCAGCCTGCCAAGCTGCTGCGCCGAGACGCAAAAATCTCCTATGCCTATGCCTCTTTCATTGAGCATGCGCTGCACCTCGGTGCGTATCCAGTTTGAGGCTTTCGAAGGCGGGGCCTTTGCGGCCACACAAGCCTCGAAGTAATCCGCGATCTCGCGCTGTTCGGTAAGCTGGGCGCTCTCTTCCTGCGACAGCCCATAGGCCTTCGCAAAACGCTCACGTTTTTCCCACGGCATCTCAGGCAGCCCCAAACGTATCTTCTCAACATAGTCAGGTTTTGCCGCTATGGGGGCCAGGTCCATCTCAAGGTAGTAGCGGTAGTCCCTTACCCCCTCCTTGCTCCTCATCGACCTTGTCACCCCGGACGCGTCGTCCCATAGGCGCGTCTCCTGAAGCAGAGTCCCGCCCTCGTCAAGGACCCTGTTCTGCCGTGATATCTCATACTCAAGGGCACGTTCTGCGGACTTGAGAGAGTTCACGTTCTTTATCTCAACCCGCGTCCCCAAGCTGCCGTCGGGGTTTGAAAGGGATATGTTCAGATCGGCGCGAAGCGAGCCCGACTCCATCTCTCCGTCCGAGACATCCAAATATCGCGCGAGCTGACGGACCTGAGCTATATATGCGACGGCTTCTGCCGGCGAGCTGATGTCCGGCTCGGAGACGATCTCCGACAGAGGCATTCCGCCTCTGTTGTAGTCAACGAGAGAGTATGCTGCGCCGGTAAGACGGCCGTCGGAGGTCGGATGCACGAGCTTGCCGGCGTCCTCCTCCAGGTGCAGATGGTGTATCCTTATCCTCTTTGCTGCGCCGCCCGTGTTTATGTCAAGATAGCCGCCGACCGCTATGGCGTGCTCGTACTGTGTTATCTGGTACGCCTTGGGCAGATCGGCGTAAAAGTAGTGTTTGCGGTGAAACCTCGTATTGTCGTTTATACTGCAGTGCAGGCCAAGCCCCATCCTGATCGCGAGCTCAACCGCGCGCTCGTTGAGGAGCGGCAGCGTGCCCGGAACGGCCAGACATATCGGACATACGTTGGTGTTGGGAGTAGCTCCTATGTAATCTGTCGAGCACCTGCAGAACAGCTTTGTCCTAGTCTTAAGCTGAAGGTGAATCTCAAGCCCTATAACTGTATTCCTCTTCACTGTTTGCGGCCCCCTTTGGCTGAAGGATCGGCAATATCGGGAGACCCCACTTGCCTTTCAATCGCGGACGCAATAGAGAGCAGACCGGCGTCGCCGTAGCGCGGCCCCATCAGCTGAATATTGGCAGGCAGACCCTCCGGCGTGAATCCCATGTTCAGGCTGATGCTCGGAAGGCCGGCCAGGTTTGCGGTAGAGGAAAAAGCATCCCCAAGGTATATCCGAACCGGGTCTTCCTCAACCAGCCCCCTTCTGTACGGAAGGGCGGGGGAAATCGGGCATATCAGCGCGTCCGCTTCGGCAAACAGAGCCGCGTACTCATCGGCTATCATCCTGCGCACCTTGGTTGCAGGCACATAGTAGTTATCGTAGTAGCCTCTCGTCAGTACGCACGTCCCTATGAGTATCCTACGCCGCACCTCATCGCCGAAACCCAAATTGCGGCTTTTTTTGTACATCTCAGACAGGGTTTTCCCGTCTGCGTGGAATCCGTAGCGCATCCCGTCGTAACACGCGAGCTTCGAGCTTGCGTCTCCGAGCGCTATCATGTAATAACACGCTACGCCGTGCTTCATTGTTATCGGCAGATCCGCGGTGACTATCTCGGCCCCGAGATCACGGCAAACTCCGGCCGCTCTGTCCATGGCTTCTATCAGCGGCACGTCCACGCTGGATCTGTCAAAACCGGAAAGGACCGCTATCTTTTTACCTCTCATGCCTTCCGCCGCGGCCGCGCGCGAGAAAGACGGCCTCGCGTAGGCGTCGCACGTGCTGTCGTTCTCGTCCGCCTTGGCCAGCGCGTCCATGGCGGCCGCCATATCATCTATGTTCCTGGTTATGGGACCAACCTGATCCAGCGACGAGACATACGCAACTATCCCGTACCGGCTCACCTGCCCGTACGACGGCTTCATGCCCTGCACGCCGCAGAATGCCGACGGCTGGCGTATTGAACCGCCTGTATCGCTGCCAAGTGCTATCGGACAATAGCCGGCAGCCACGGCAGCCGCGCTTCCGCCGGAGCTGCCGCCGGGGACGCGCCCTATGTCGCGCGGGTTGAGCGTGGGGCCGAACACAGAGCTTTCGGTCGTGCTTCCCATGGCAAACTCGTCCATGTTGGTCTTGCCCATCAGCACCGCGCCGGCATCCCTCATGTTCCTTACTGGCGTGGCGTCGTAACATGGCACCCAATCAATCAGCATCTTGCTGCAGCAGGTCGTCCTTATGCCGTTAGTGCAGAAATTGTCCTTTACGAGGAACGGCACTCCGGCCAACGGACCCGGATCCTCATTGCGCGCTATCATCGCGTCGATATCACGCGCCCGCCTGTAAGCCTCTTCTTCCGCGAGCGTAACGACGGCGTTTACCGTGCCGTCACACTCTTTGATCCGCGCGATGTGCGCGGATAGGGCTTCAACTGCGCTGAACTTTCCGGATCTAACGCCGCGCGCTATCTCTTTCGCCGAGAGCCTGTAAATTTCCATGCCCTACTCCTCCGACACGCCGTCTTCTTCAAGCGGTATTATTCTGGGCACGCGGAAAAAATCCCCGTCTCTCACAGGAGCCTGCCTGAGAAAATCGTCGCGCCCCTCCCAAACCTCGGGCACGTCCGGCCTCATGCGCTGGGCCTCTATGATATCCCATTCAAACGGGCTCACTCCGTCCATCCTGAGGTCCTGCATCTCATCGCACATACGCAGCACAGCGTTCACCCTGTCAAGGACGTCTTTAAACTCCTCCTCGGGCAGGCCTATGCGCGAAAGCTCTATCACTTCGCGCAGGCGCTGTTCGTCCATCTCCATCTTTATCATGAACATCCCTCCAGCTGCAAAGCTCGCGGTTGACTAAAAACGCGGCCAAAACGCAATATCCCGGGGATCAAAAGGAACAGTGCGTCTTCGGTTATTTAACCTCTGCTTTCTTGAGCATATCAATGAACTTTTCCTCGTCAATTATGGGCACGCCAAGTTCGCGAGCCCTCAGGTACTTGCTGCCCGGCGAGGCTCCCGCCACGACAAAATCGGTCTTGCCGCTCACGCTATCCGCAACCTGACCGCCGAGCTCCCTTATCTTCATGGCGGCCTCATGCCTTGGCATTGACGCAAGCTCACCGGTCAGCACAAATTTCAGCCCCGAAAAAGGCGCGTCCCTGTCAGCTTTTGCCGCGCCATCGAGCGAGAACTTGACGCCGGCGGCCTTAAGCCTCTCAAGCATGGCCGCGTTATGCGGCTCAGAGAAAAACAGATAAAGGGATTCCGCAATGACCGGGCCGATGCCATCTATCGACTCGAGGTCATTTTGCCTCTTTACGGCACACTCAGCCAGAGCGTCGAGAGACCGGAAACGCTCCGCAAGCTCCCATGCGGTCCGTTCGCCGACATTCCTGATGCCAAGCGCGTTTATGAGGGCGCCAAGCGGCCTGCTCTTTGACCTTTCTATGGATGCCGTTATGTTGGCCGCAGATTTCTGACCCATCCTGTCAAGCTTAGACAGTGTCCCCGCATCAAGCGCGTAAAGGTCGGCGAAATCCCGAACGTATCCCTTGTCGACCAGCTGCGCTATTATTTTGTCGCCAAGTCCCCTGATGTCCATGGCTTCCCTCGACGCGAAATGCGCTATACGCTCCTTGACCTGTGCAGGACATGCCGCATTCTGGCACCTGACGGCGACTTCGCCGTGCAGGCGAGTTGCTTTCGATCCGCACGCAGGGCATACGTCCGGGATCACATAGCGCGAAGAGCCTGGGCCGCGCATGCCCTTCTCGACGCGCAGCACCTCCGGTATTATCTCGCCGGCCTTGCGTACCCACACCATGTCGCCAATTCTTATGTCTTTCCTGTCTATTTCATCCTGGTTGTGAAGGCTCGCGCGCTGTACAACCGTGCCGGACAGGCGGACAGGCTCAAGCACGGCCGTAGGCGTCAGTATGCCTGTGCGCCCGACGGTAACCTCTATGTCCCTAACGCGCGTGAGTTTTTCCTCAGGAGGGAACTTAAATGCTATGGCCCATCTTGGCGCCTTAGACGTAGCTCCAAGCCTTTCACGCATGCGGATATCGTCCAATTTCACTACTACGCCGTCCGTGTCTATCGGGTGTTCAAAGCGCTTGTACGCCCACATGTCCACGTACTCGCAAATCTCGTCGAACGCAAAGCAAAGCCGCTCGGCGCCCTGGACCGGAAAGCCGAGTTCCCTAAGCCTGTCAAGGGTTTGGTGCTGGCTCTCCACTCCATGTTTAAGAGGGTCCATTATCTGGTATAGGTAAATTTTTAACTTGCGCAACGCCGTAACTTTGGGGTCAAGCTGGCGCAGGCTCCCGGCGGCGGCGTTTCTCGGGTTGGCAAACAGCGGCTCTCCTGCTTCCTCTCTCTCGGCGTTGAGCGCGGCGAAGCCCTCTTTGTCAATGCAAACCTCACCGCGCACTTCAAGCCTTCCGCTCACTTCGCACGCAAGCCGAAGCGGCAGCGTCCTTATTGTCCTCAGGTTTGCGGTCACGTCTTCGCCGACATAACCGTCGCCTCTGGTAGAACCCAACACGAAAAGCCCGTCCTCGTAAACAAGAGAGACGGCAAGGCCGTCGATCTTGGGTTCGCACACTACATCGGCGCGCGGCACCTCAAGGGACTGGCAGAGTTTATCATAGAAGGACTTAAGCTCCTCCTTGGACAGAGCGTTATCTAAACTCATCATCGGCACTTCGTGCGCGACCTTAGCAAAGCCCTCCTTGGGGGATCCTCCTATCCTGTGCGTAGGCGAATCCGGACTTTTGAGCTCGGGGTGCTCCTCCTCTATCTTCTGGAGCTCCCGGAATAGCTCGTCGTACCGGAAGTCCGGGATCTCGGGGCTGTCGTCCTCGTAGTAGAGCTTCGCGTGGCGAGCTATCTCGCTGCGGAGCTCCTCCGCCCTCCTCCTGAGTTCCTCCGCAAAGTCCATCTTATCAATCCTTAGGCTTCATCGTCGGGAAGAGGATCACGTCCCTGATGCTTTTTGAGTCCGTAAGAAGCATGACGGTCCTGTCTATGCCTATGCCCATGCCTCCTGTCGGCGGAAGCCCGTACTCAAGCGCGTTCAGGAAGTCCTCGTCAAACGGGTGCGTCTCCTCGTCGCCCTCTTCCTTCTTCCTGGCCTGTTCAATGAAGCGCTGCCGCTGGTCCAGAGGGTCGTTCAGCTCGCTGAACGCGTTAGCTATCTCCCACGCGTTTATGAAAAGCTCGAACCTGTCGGTTACATCGGGATTCTCCCTGTTACGTTTGGAAAGCGGTGATATGACTGTCGGATGCCCCATGACAAACGTAGGCTGTATGAGGTTCTCCTCTACATACTCCTCAAAAAAGAGCGGCAGGATGTCGTACCGGCTGTCATGCGGCTTTACGTCCAGGCCGCGAAGCGCGGCCTGCCTGCGGGCCTCTTCATCGGTAATCGACGAGAAGTCTATGCCCACGTGTTCCTTGACCAGATCAGTCATCGTAACGCGGCGAAACGGCGGATTGAGGTCTATCTCCTTGCCCTGGTAGCTGATGACGCGCCCGCCAAGTTCATCGGCGCAAGCAACCAGTATCTCTTCGGCCAGATCCATCATATCGGAGTAATTGCAGTACGGCCAGTAAACCTCGAGCGACGTGAACTCGGGGTTATGCCGCTGATCCATGCCCTCGTTACGGAACTGCTGCCCTATCTCGTAGACTCTGCCAAGCATGCCGACGACAAGCCGCTTCAGATGGAGCTCTGTCGCGATGCGCAGATACATGTCTATATCAAGCGCGTTATGGTGCGTCACAAACGGCCGCGCGTTGGCGCCGCCGGCTATTGTGGACAGTATCGGCGTCTGCACCTCAAGCGTGCCGTGGCTGTCAAGGACGCGCCGGAAAGTCTGTATTATCTTAGTCCTCTTCCTGAATGTATCCTTTACCTCAGGGTTTGCTATCATGTCGACATAGCGCTGGCGATAGCGGACCTCGGGATCTTTAAGGCCATGCCATTTTTCAGGCAGCGGGCGCAGAGCCTTGGAAAGCAGGCAAAAGCTCCTGACAGAGATGGAGAGCTCACCCCTTTGCGTACAGAACGGCACGCCTGTGACCCCAAGAAAATCACCGGCGTCGACCCATTTTTTAAAGAATGTGTAATCCTTATCTCCGAGCACGTCGAACTGAAAACACAGCTGTATCTTGTCCCTCTCGTCCTCAAAAGTGGCAAACGCGGTCTTGCCGTGACGGCGCACAGCCATGACCCTTCCGGCCGTTTGTATTTCCTCGTCGGCCCACTCGCCATCTTTAAGGCCGCCGTGTTTCTCTTTGACGTAACCCAGAGTGTGCCTCACTTGCCAGCGGTCCTGAACAAACGGATCATAGCCCTCCTCCTCGCGCAGTCTCGCAAGCTTGTCCTTGCGCTGACGAAAGATCTCTTCTTCGGGAGTTATCCCCTTCTGTGCGCCGGCGGCGCCGCTCAACGTCTCGTCTGTCACTTGAATCACTTCCCCGTTTTTATTTTCATATATAAAAGACTATTTTATATCAAATCAAACCCGCATATGGCGCCGCGCTAAAACTCCCCCGCGACGCCATGCGGGAAATCATCTTTATTGTAGGCCAAAGCTGGCTCAGAAGATACCTTCTCCCAGTTCAGGAGCAGATCCTCCATCTCAGCGAAAGTCCTGGCGCCGGCACCCGTCCTGCGCAGCCGGACCGCGCCGGGGAATCCCTTAAACAGCGCCGCCAGCATCCTTCTGGCTATCATAAGGGCTTGCTGCTGCCCTTCGGTATTATAAGTGTTTCTCACAAGTTCGAGAAGGAGCTCCGCCTGAAGCTTGGCGTCCGGGTCTGAGTACTGCGCCGGCACATTTGCGCCAAGAGCGCAAAGAGCCTTGACCGTGATGAAAACGTCCTTCAGGACTCCGCGCCCGGCAAGCACTGCAGCGCACCCAAGCCTCATGTAATCCGTGAAGTCATCCGGCGTATAGCAGTCTCCGCTCGCGCATATTGAACCCGGGAAACGCATGGCGGCCTCGCCTACAGCATCCTTGGACGCCGTCCCCTCGTAGCGCTGGGCGGCGGTGCGCCCATGCAGCAAAACCAAGTCGGCGCCGGATTCCAGCAGGATATCGCAGAAATCGCACGTCGTCATTGCCGAACCTTGCGGCGTTATCCTGGTCTTAACCCAAACCGGCAGCTTAAGCGGGAGAAGCTTTTTTACGATCGCGGAGGCCTCATTGGGGTTTTCGATGAGCCTGGCCCCGCTGCCCTTTTTGGTCACCTTAGGCATGGGACACCCCATGTTCACCTCAACTGCCTCAAATTTTCGAAAACCGAGCGCTGTCTCAGCTCCCCTTGCTATGTCGTCCGCTTTGGAACCAAACAGCTGAAGGACCACCGGACGCTCTTCATCCGTACCGGCTAAAAGCTCAAGCGTCTTGCGTCCGCCATGGCAAAGCCCCAGCGCGCTCACCATCTCCGTGTGCACCAGGCCGGCCCCAAGCCTGCGAAAAAACAGCCTAAGCGAACATGATGTAATACCGGCAAGCGGCGCCAGCCACACGGGATTGTCCACCAAAACGCCGCCTACCGCGCGCGGAAAACCGGGGACCGTAAAACCGCCCACAGGACTATCGTTCAAACCGGTTCCTCTCATAGATTATCCTAAGCCCGTCCAGCGTGAGCCAGGGGTCAAGATCTGTGACGAACTCTGACAGCCCTGCTATTACAGGCGCGTGTCCCCCCGTGGCCACAACCCTGCACTTAGACCCCAGCTCCGTGAATATGCCGCGGATGAGCGAATCTACAAGCCCGGCCGTGCCATAGACTATCCCTGACTGGATAGCCTCGGTCGTATCACCGCCTATATAGCGTCCGGGCGCTTCAAGCGATATCTGAGGCAGCTTCGCCGTACGTGAAAACAGCGACTCCATGCCGATCTCCATGCCGGGCGCGATGGCGCCCCCAAGATAAGCGCCGTCCGGCGCGATCACATCGAGCGTCACAGCGGTGCCTAAATCCACCACAACAAGCGGAGAGCCATATTTAGCCGTTCCCGCCACAGCGTTGACAAGCCTGTCGGCGCCTATCCCAGCGGGGTTCTTCATCCTGATTTCAAGGCCGATGTCAAGGTCAGACGTGACTTTCACGCACTTAGTCCCTACGTACGACGCAAGTCCCTCAAGAAACATCTCGTCAAGCGACGGGACGACGCTCGCAAAAACCGCCGCTTCGATATTCTCTTTTCTTATCGACGACGCGCTCAAAAGACCCTGTATCATGAACCCGACCTCGTCCGCGGTCTGTTTTCTCGACGTGAGCCGCCATCGGTTCATTAGCTTATCACCGTCATATATCCCCATCACGGTGTTCGTGTTCCCGATATCAAGCACAAGAAGCACTTCGTTTACCTCCCTCACGGTGCCTGCAGGTCCGCATGCGTAAAAGGCGAAGATGCAGTACGCGGACAATTTTTATATTTTACAACAATCAGGCCAAAAAGAGGATAAAAGCAGAAAATATCACAGCCGCAAAGGGGATCTTCCACGCGCGGAAGCCGGATGCGTACGCCGCGGAGGCCGACGCGAGCGCGGACGCGAAAACAGTGAGCAAAGCGGTATATCCAATGCCCCATGGCACAAGCCCCACCGCCGCGTTCGAGAATACCTCCCACAACTCGAGCATATACTCGCATGGCACGGACAAAAACGACGAAAACGGAAGCCCCAGAAGCGGCGGCAGCGACATCAGAAATACCGCCGGGAAGATTAACCCGAAAAGAGGTATGGCGACTATATTGACAATAAGACCGGCTGCTGGGACTTGATCGAACGCCGCGGCCGATTGCGGGGCCGTTACAAACCATACCAAGACGGACATTGCCGCGGCATGAGCCCATGAGCGCCGCATAAACGGACCCCAGGCCGACAGAAAAAGCGCCGCCGACATAGACAGTCTCCAGCCAACGTCGAAAAAGCACCAGGGATTGTAAAGCAACATCAGCACTCCGGCTATGCCAACGCTGTTGAACCCATAGGACGGCCTGCCCGCGGCCAAACCCAGAAGATACGCTTGGAGCATAACTGCGGCTCTCACTCCCCCCGCAGGCGCGCCGGCAAATAGTATATAAAGCCACATAAAAAGCGATATGCAAGCCACCTTCGTCGCGCCACTGCGAAAGATAAACGATAGCACCAACGCCAGTATACCTACGTGAAAACCCGACACCGACAGCAGATGCAGCGTACCGGCGCTTCTGTGCAAATCTGTAAGATTTTTGTCACGCGCGCCGACCGTAAGCGCAAGCATATATCCGGCCATACGCTCGGGCAGAGCGTCTTTTATGCGCATGTCAAGCATACCTCGCCATTTCGATATTCCGGACGGCGCGCTTAAAACGCGCATATCGAGCACTTCGACGCGCTTTGACGCGCCCTTGCCCCTCCAGAAAAGAAATTCATCGAAGCCGCCGTTGCGAGCGCGCTTGAGATCAAACAGCGCTCCCCTCAAGCTCACGCGGGATCCCTCAGGCGGCGAAGCTTCGTGCCCCACGTACGCGGCAAACGAGCCCTCGTCAGTCTTTATGAGGATAGCGTCCCTCGCGCCCCATGGCCTCTTGGCAACAACCCTGCCGGATGTGTCCACATAGGACGCGAATGCTTTCGGCTCTTCCATCCTGTAAAGCGACAGCAGGGAAAAGGCGGCCGAGATGAAAAGCACCGCGGAAAAAGCCACGGTCCAACCGGGTACGATGCGATCCGAACCTAAAAGCAGCCATCCGGCCACCGCAAGTACCGCCGCGGCAAAGGCCGCCGAAGCCGGCAGACCTGCGCCGCGCAGGGAAACCGCGCAGCACATGCCGAGCAAAACGGCGAATGCCGGCGCTGCGGACACAGGGCCGCCGCTATTTTCCAACTGTCACGGCGGCTTTCAAAGCGTCATATTTTTTAGGACCTATGCCTTTGACCAGCAAGAGGTCCTCAACACGCTTAAAACCGCCATTTTCCTCCCTGTAGTCTATTATCGCCTGCGCGGTCTTTGGCCCGACCCCGGGAAGCGACTCAAGCTCCTGAGAAGAAGCTGTGTTTATATTCACCGCGGCTTGTGAGCGCGCGTTCGAAGAGCCCCTTGAGGCTGTCCCGCCCACTGCCTGAACTTGCGGCGGGGCCTGTTCGCGCAAGGCCTCACCCTTGGCGGGGAAATGCACGTGAAGGCCGTCGCTGAGCATGGCGGCAAGGTTCACAGCCTCCTTATCGGCATCGGGTCTGAAACCTCCGGCAGCGTCAAGCGCCTGATACGCCCTCGATCCCAGCGGTATGCGATAGACTCCGGGGTTCTTGACGGCCCCCGTGACATAGACCACCCAGAACTGCTCCACGGCGGGCTCCGCGGCGGACGACACGCCGGAGACCTGCGCCGAAGCGCCGTTGTTTACAGAGACGTCAATAGTGTCCTCCATCACGGGCATTGCCGCTTCGTCCGAGCTTCCGTCGTCGAACCTCCCCTTAAAGGAGTAAAGCAGCACGGCCGCAGCCGCAAAACATAAAAGCCCCGCTATGATCAAAACATAATGGCGCTCTATACGCCTCATCTCAAGCCTCCGTCCCCATGCGTTCGCCTTCAAGCGACCAGTTGCCCGCCCTCGTTATCCTAACGTTCATGAACCTGCCAATATCCTCAGGCGCCCCGTCGATTATGACTACCTTGTCCGTCTTCGTGCGTCCCTGGAGCAGACCTTCGCCCTTAGGCGCATATCCGTCCACAAGTATCTCAACCTCCCTGCCTACATATGCCTCGTTAAGCTCGCGCGCAATCGCAGACTGGATTCTGTTCACCTCGTTGAGGCGGTCGGCCTTAGTGCGGGCGTCAAGCTGATTCGGCATCATGGCCGCGCGCGTGCCTTCGCGCGGGGAGTACGCCGCGGTGTGAACTATGTCGAATTTTACCTCGCGCAGCAGAGCGACCGAATCGCGAAAATCTTCTTCCGTTTCGCCCGGAAACCCGACTATCAGATCCGTCGTAAGGCTGACGTCAGGAAGGACGTTTCTGATAGACGCCGCGAGCGACAGATACTCTTCTGCGGAGTACCCCCTGTTCATCTCGCGCAGTATCCTGTTACTTCCGGACTGCACCGGAAGGTTTATCGCGCGGCATATCGACGGCGACGACGCCATGACATCAAGTATGTCTTTGTCAAAATCCCTCGGGTGCGAGGTCGCAAAGCGCAGACGCCTTATCCCCGGCACCGAGGAAACATCGCGAAGCAGCGGCGCAAAACCATATCCGTCGCGCCTGTCCTTACCGTAGGCATCTACGTTCTGCCCGAGTAAAGTGATCTCCGAAACGCCGCCCGAAGCGAGCGATCTCGCCTCTTCCAATATATCCTCATGACGCCTCGATTGCAGGCGCCCGCGTACATATGGCACTATGCAGTAGGAGCAGAAGCGGTCACAGCCGTATGTTATGGTGATGTAAGCCTTGACTGGGCTGAGTCTCTCAGTTGGGACGACGTTTAAGTCTTCAAGCGCCATCGGGTCTTCGTCCATGAAAAAACGCACCCGCCCGTCGTTCATAGCGTCTTCTATGCCCTGCGGCACAAGGCCCAGATGGCGCGGACCCGACACGATCTTAACGCAGCGGAACTTTTTAGCCGTATCTGCGCCTATCCTCTGCGCCATACAGCCTATGAGGGCTACGGAAGGCGAGCCCTCTCTCCTCCAAACGGCATCGTACCTGCCTATCTCGCTTGCGACCTTCTGCTCCGCCTTCTCCCTGATGCTGCAGGTGACCAGGATGACCACGTCGGCCTCGCTGTCGGGGCACTCTTCCCATCCGCGGTGTATCATCGCCGTTCTCAATCTGTCACCATCATAGGAGTTCATCTGACAACCAAAAACTCTGACTGCAAATTTACGCAAAAACATATCCCCTTCGAAAAAATCTGTTACAAAAGCCATTATATGTGCTGCGCGCGAAACTTTCCACTTTGCATTGTATAATAATGCAAAAGCGCGGAGGTGCGTCAATTGAGGAAAATATTTGCAGCATTGGCTTTATTGGCTGTGTGCTCGATAGCGGCGTGGGCCGCGCCGGGGCTGCCGGACATAGACGGCTGGACGAACGGAAAGGCAAGGGTCACGGAACTGCAAACGGACTTCAAGAACAGGGGACGCTGGATAGAGCGCGACTACAGGACAGATGGCGGGGTCTTGCTGCACGCGGTCTGGATGGAAGGATCCGGAGAAAGGGGCTGGAATGTAGCGGACGGCGACATATCCGCCGACGATGGGCCTTTGGGCAGCGGCGCGGTATACAAGACGATACGCGCGGCCGGGGAGAAGGCCATACTTGAACGCCACCCCGTTATGGGCTGCAGTCTTGCGGCAAGGGTCGGGACATCGGGCGTCCTGACGCTTGAATCAAAAAGCGCTACCGACGAGGAGATCGTACAAGCGGCAGAGACTCTCATCCTAAAGATCAGGTCGTATGCAGCCGCTCAAAAATGAGCCGCAAGATCCTTTCCCGATCTTTTTAAGCTGTCGCGGCCTCAGAACTTTTCAGGCTTACCGGTTTACGCGTAAAAAAAACCCGTCCTCAGCGGACGGGATGAATTTCGATGGTGGGCCCATCAGGAATCGAACCTGAAACCATCCGGTTATGAGCCGGGAGCTCTAACCAATTGAGCTATGGGCCCTCATTTAAGGCTAGTCTGTCGTGATCGCGGATACGGGGCAGCTATCGACCGCTTCTTTAACCGCGGGGGAAACCTCCTGCGAAATCACAAGACACTTTCCCTCATTTTCGTCAAGCTTGAAGACCGAGGGACAGAGTTGGGCGCACACACCACAGCCGATGCACTCATCGAGATTGATCTTTATTCCCATGGCATGTTCATCTCCCTTCCGGCGTAAGATTTTACGCTATGATGGCGATTACGTCAAATGGTATTTTCTGTTTTTCGAATCTACTTTGGTCAAAAACCTCTCGCAACGCAAAAAAACGGCGTTATCCGCGACGGGCCGCTTCGGCGTCAGCGCGTCACTTCCAGCCTTACGCCGCTATTATCATGCCTCAGAGTAAGAAGTGAGCGATAGCTCGGCACCGCCTTTGCAACTGGCTCCGCTGACGCTATGAATATACCTATTCCCGCGACCTCGGCGTCGAACTGTTTTGCCATGAGCAGCATTCCCGACGCAGTGCTGCCGCCTCTCATAAAATCATCGACTACAAGTACGCGGCATCCTTTCCTGAGCTGCCTCGTGCCCATGTACATCGTTTTTACGTCACCGTTTCCGGTCGGATAGTGAACTCCAACGGCCGCGCCGTCGCTCGGCCTGTTTCTGAAACGGCAGACGGCAAGCGGCACGCCGAGTGCGTAGGCCGCGAACATGGCTATCGGTATCCCTTTGACTTCGGATGTCATCACCACATCAGGCTCAGAATCCGTGAACAGAGAGGCCATAGCGTAGCCCAGCGAAACCGCGAGCTCAGGGTTGAAGATAAGGTCGCTGTAATATATGAGTCCTCCGGGGAGCATCCTGTCGGGATCCGTTAATTTTTCGGCGGTCGCCTTAAGCACCCTCTCGCGGTACTCGGACGTACAGATGGGGACAAACCTAGCTCCGCCGCTTCTGCCCCTGTCGACCTGCATCTGCCCGAACCCTTCGGCCGATACGGCGGAATTGATGACTTCAACGTCGTCGCTTATGACCGTCTTTGATACGTTGAATTTCGCCGCAAGGTCGGTAAGGGAGACCAACTTCGACGGGAACATTATGAAGTTCGCCGCAAGCCTTACCAGCCTTTCTGTCCTCTGCCCTCTCATCAATGCATCACTCCACTCTCGCGGTTTTTATTACCCAGCTCATGCTCTTGAACAGTGACTCTGTTTTCGATGCCGTTTCCTCGTCGCCGCAAAGAGCGAAGAAAGCGCTTCCGCTGCCGCAGAGGCCCCACGCAAGCGACGCTGAGGCTCGGGCCGCATTGAACGCATCTTCGTACTCTCTGTGCCCGACAAGTGCCGGCATAAGAAAATCGTTGGGCAGCAGCCCAACAAAATTTTTTCTCGAAAGTTTTTCCAAAATACCGAGAGCCTCTTCCTCGGGACGCCCGCCGGAGCATACTTCTCCGCGCGCCGCGCCGTATCCGTCAAGCAACGAATAGGCCTCGCCGGTCGACGACGTCCAATTCGGAAACCCAAGCACCCATACGAGGCCGGGGGAACCGCAGACAGGCTTTATCCTTTCCCCTGTCCCCTCAGCAAACGCAAGGACATTGCCCGACGCAAGGAACGAAACGTCGGCTCCGATCTCCAAAACGTCCTCAGGACACAGCCTGATCCCGTACTCGCCACAAGCCCACATCACCGCCGCGGCGGCGTTTCCGCTGCCGGCCCCGATCCCGCTGCCAGGCGGGTAGAGCTTTAAAAGCTGCATATAAAGCGGGGGTATTACGGCTCCTCTTTTTCTGGCCCAGGATATCGCCTTGGTAACAAGGTTTGGCCCCTCTACATGCAACCCTTTTATTTCCAGAAGATCGTTTGCTGTATTTTCATCATTATAACAGGAAATTGTCAACTTCTCCCCGCCTTTTTTGCTCCATAATGCCGAAAATATATTATGATAGCCATCCGGCCTCAATGACAACACCCGCAGTGTTAAGTTTATCTTGATGGGACAGGATAAAACGACCATACGATCTCACCGCCTAAACGAACATGTATGCCTTAAAAAGCAAAAAAATAAGCCCCGGCACAAGGCCAGGGCAGCTGCTGCTGCGTTGTCTTAAAAAAGGCTCTTCCCGCTGCCTTCAAGCTGTACTTCCACTTCGCGGGTCAATACGTCGGCATAACTGAAAGAGACCGTACTATGCTGCGAATCAATGTAGACCGTGAATAGACTGGGATAGGTATCGCGGATGACACCGCTTCTTTCTTCCATTTTCCTGCGGCCGTTCGCGGCACGGTAGAAAATCCGAGACCCCCTGTGCAGACGCACTATCTCCCTGATGGACTCCAACGTTTGCGCCATACACGTCACCTCCGACCTGTAATTGCATAATTGTACATCAAAATTATGTAAATATCAAGTCCTTCGTGCCTTTTGGGTATAGCATGATAAATAAAAGTAAACCATGGTTTATAATTGATTAGTTTTTCAGCGTTTTGCCTTCATTAGTATCCTCTTGTCCCCGATGCGTCTTGTAAAACCCCTGGCATCAAAGTACTCGAGCAGCGGCAGTATGTATTTTCTGCTGCTGCCCGTTATGTCCCTTACGCGGGCAAGCGTGATGTCGCCATCAAGCTCCGTGAGCTTTTTCCTGAAATCCGATTCAGTATCGGACGACAGCAAAAAACCGTCGCCCGCGATGGCAAGCTCGCCTCGTTCCTTAAGGTACGCTATCAGCCTGTCCATATCCCTGCGCGTCAAGCCGAGAGCGCCTGACGCCTCTTCAACCGTGGGCATCGCGTAGCCGGCGCGGGATAAAAACGACTTGAGCGCGACGACGTCGGACATGAACTTCGCCTCGTCGAACGGCCTGAAATCCTTTAGCCTCACCCTGCCGTCGTCCGTCTCTACCCAGGACATTTTTTCAAAAAGAGAGATTAGCTCTTTCACGAAACGGACATCGCGCACAGATATACTCTTTGCCGCCTCGTCCGCGTCCATCCCGCGGCGTTCCGGGTGCTCGCCGTGAAACCGGCGCAGTTCGGCTGTGAGCAGAGAGCAAAGTTCCAAAATCTTTGCGTTGGAAAGCAGGACCGTCTCGTTGGTCCTCACGGAAGCTATTCTCCCCTTCGCAACAAGGCTTGCCGCAACGCGCCCCACATCCTCCGCCGTCAGTTCCAGCGCGGATGCGGCCTCTTCCGCCGTCAGCATGCCTTTGTACCCCACGAGCGCCTCAATGCGGTCCCTGACTTCGGCGCCGTCCTTGATCGCGCGCAGAAAACGCACAAGCGCGGCCCTTGTCTCTTTGTTTTTGGGCCTCTCTCCTCGCGAAAGGAGCACTCTTCCGCCGGCCACAGTGCGAAGCGGGCTGTATGTGCGCAATATGAACCGGCTCTTTGCAGACACTGTTATGGGCTCCTCGGTCAAAAGCTGCGCAAGCGCGGCCTCGTTAGGCGGCACCTTATCCCGCTCAAGAAGAGACAGCCTGACAAGCACATCAGACGTACCGATGTGAAGACGCAGGCGCTGCCAATGTTCGAGCGGTTCGCCAAAAGACGGCAGGACCTCAATGTACACATCAAGGCATTTTGTAGGCCCAAATCGCCCGACGGCCGTGATAACATCTCCGCGTTTTACGTCGTCAAGCGATACGCCGGCAAGGTTGACCGCCACGCGCTGCCCGGCGGCCGCACACTCCACGGGTTCGCCATGCACCTGAAGAGAGCGCACCTTAGAGCGCATGGCTTCCGGCATTACCTCGACCTCATCGCCCTCTCGCACAGCGCCGCTCAACGCGGTGCCGGTCACTACGGTACCAAAGCCTGAGATATGAAATGCTCTGTCCACGGGCAGAAAAAACGCCCCGTTTCTGTCGCGCGGCACGGAATTCTCAACCATGGACTGTATGGCCGACGCAAGCTCGGGAAGCCCGGCGCCCGTCAACGCGGAAACCGCCATTATGGGGGCATTTGCAAGGAACGTGCCCGCGACGAGGTCTTTAACATCTTCCATTGCGATTTCAAGCGTCTCTTCGTCCACCAAATCGGCTTTGTTGATAACGGTCAGGCCATTTCTTATGCCAAGCAGCGTGAGTATCTCCAGATGCTCGCGAGTCTGAGGCATAACGCCGTCGTCTGCGGCTACCACGAGCATTACGGCATCGACTCCGGCTGCTCCGGCGACCATCTGCCTTATGAACTTCTCATGTCCCGGAACGTCCACAATGCTTATCGTCTTGCCGGAAGGCAGCAGCATGGGCGCAAAACCAAGCTCTATCGTCATGCCGCGCCGTTTTTCCTCGTCCAGTCTGTCGCAGTCAATTCCGGTCAGAGCCCTTACAAGCGAGGTCTTGCCGTGGTCTATGTGCCCGGCGGTTCCTATGACGAAAGGATACTCCACCCGCTGCTGCGTCATTGCCCGACGTCCTCAGATACGCCGAGTATCTCCGCGAAGGCCCTGACTATCAGACGATCGTCGCCTGGCCTCAGCGTCCTTACATGGAACAGCAGCTTGTCGCCGGACGCTCCTGTAACTACGGGCACGCTGGCCATACGCAGCTTCTCGGCCAGTCTGCCCGAGCTTCCAAGCTCCGGCAGGCTCACGGCGACCGCGTACCCCTCAAGCTCAGACTCGGGGAACGTCCCGCCGCCTACGGCATCAGCCGCCTTGCAAACCTCTGCCGACGCTGACGCAAAACCCGCTTTATCGAATAAATCTGCGAGCAGCCGGCGCAAGCTTCGAGCTTTTTTCTTTAATTCATCAGTTTTTTTGAATACCATCTCAAGCGTCGGTATCGAGTCATACTCACCCTTCAGATAGAGTCTGAGAGTGGCCTCGAAAGCGGCAAGCGTCATTTTGTCGACCCTAAGCGCGCGAAGAAGCGGGAAGGTCCGCAGTTTGGATATTATGTCGGCTCGGCCCGCCACCGCTCCTATCTGCGGGCCTCCCAGGAGCTTGTCGCCCGAAAAGGTGACTATATCAACACCCGCCTCGACGCACTCCCTGACCGTCGGATCGTTTATAAGGCCGACGCGGCTCGTATCGACGAGCATGCCGCTTCCCAAATCCTCCATGAACACAATTCCTCTTTCATGCGCCAGATCCGCGAGCTCCCTGCGCGCGACGGACGAGACAAACCCGGTCATCCTGTAGTTGGACGGGTGAACCTTAAGCAGCATAGCGGTCTCGTCGGTTATGGCTGATTCATAGTCCTTCCGATGGGTACGGTTGGTGGTCCCGACCTCGACCATTTTCGTCCCTGACAGCGCCATGATATCGGGTATCCGAAACGAACCTCCTATCTCCACAAGCTCGCCCCTTGAGACAACTGCCTCTCTGTCTTTGGCAAGCGCGGACAGAGCCAGGATGACCGCGCTTGCGTTGTTGTTGACGACGATCGCGGCCTCGGCTCCTGTAAGGCGCGTCAGCAGCCACTCTATGTGATCGTTCCTCTGGCCCCTCTGCCCCAGTTTTATCGAATATTCGAGATTGCTGTAGTTCCCGGCTATCTCTGAAACCGCCGTTACCGCTTCTTTAGCGAGCAGCGATCTTCCGAGGTTGGTATGTATAACGACGCCCGTGGCGTTCACCAAGCGTCTCAGGCTCGGGAATGCCTTGGACCTGAGCCTGGCTTCAGCCTCACGGACTATGCTCTCATCGTCGAACGCTGTATCGGGATCCTTCGTTATCTTGGCTCTCTGTTCCGCGAGAACGTCGGAGATAATCGACTTCACAGCCTCCTGTCCTATTTCGGCGCTGTATGCGCCCAAGCGGGGCATCGAGAGCAGCCTGCCCATAGGCGGTATCCTGCGCATGGCGTTTTGAATCTCTTCCTGCAAGGAGCATCCCCTCCGTCGAGGCCTATTTAAATTCAATCTTACCTGATGATTATAGATTATGCGCGGCGCTATCTCAAACCGCAAGCTGACCGGTCAGGCCGGATCTCAGACAAGCTCCTGCCAGATGAGGTTGGCTATCCTCATCCCCTTGGCCGTAAGCCTTATGTTTTTATCGGTTATCTCATACAGGTCCTGCGGGAAACCACGAAGCACACGGCACACGCTCTCCCTGGCCTCCGCGCCGTAGCGGCTCTCGTATTCGGCGATATCTATGCCTTCCGCCATTCTAAGGGCCAAAACCGAGGCCTCTCTTGCAAGCGCCGCGTCGGTGAGCCTCTCGCCAGACACGGCGGCGCACCTGCCGCCGTCTATAAGCCGCCCGTACTCTTTCAGGCTGCCGCTGTTTTTATAGCGCCAGCCCGCAAGATAACCCGCTGCGCCGGGGCCGGCTCCCAGGTATTCACCTTCGCGCCAGTAATTGATATTATGCCTGCTTTGATGCCCTGAAAGAGAAAAATTGGCTATCTCGTACTGCGCGAAACCTTTTGAGGGCATATACCTCTGCGCCCAGCGGTACATATCAGCCCCCTCGGGAAGAGAATCCGCGCTCATTTTGGCCCAAGCGCTGCCAGGCTCTATCGAAAGCTGATAGAGCGAGATGTGCTGGACACCGAGGCTGACCGCTTCGCGCATATTCAGCGCCCAGTCTCTGAACGTCTGGTTCGGCAGCGCAAACATGAGATCGGCGTTTACGGAGAACCCAAAATCAAGGGCTGACTTTACCGCAAAACGCGCCTCCTCAGCGCTGTGTATCCTGCCGATTTTCGCCAGAGCCGCGTCGTCGAAGCTCTGCACCCCTATGCTGACTCTGGTCACCCTCCACTCGCGCCACATAGCCAGATAAGGCCTTTCAAGAGAGTTCGGGTTGGCCTCGACAGTGACCTCAGCGTCATCTTTAAAATCAAAACGCGACTCTATCGCCGATATGAGCTCGCGCCAGACGGACAAGCCAAGGACCGGCGGAGTGCCGCCTCCTATGTAGCACGTGTCAAGCAAAGGGCGCCCTATGCGGTTCGTCCACCAGTCAAGCTCTTTTTGCAAAAGGCGAAGCCACAGCTCGACTTCACCGCGTCTTGGGACCGTGCTTTCGAAAGCGCAGTACGGACACTTGCTCGCGCAGAAAGGGACGTGTACATAGAGGGAAAGGGCCCCTTCACGGGGCTCAAAAGGGTTGCGTCTTGTCAACTATCTATCATCCGACTTCGTCACATCCATAAACGCCAGGAATGCCTCCTGCGGGACAGCGACTCTGCCGATCTGTTTCATGCGCTTTTTGCCTTCCTTCTGCTTCTCAAGAAGTTTGCGCTTACGCGTCACATCCCCGCCGTAGCACTTTGCCAATACATCCTTGCGCACGGCTTTTACGTTCATCCTCACGATGACCTTTTTGCCTATCGCGGCCTGTATCGGAACTTCGAACTGCTGCCTGGGGATGAGCTCCTTCAGCCTCCCTACTACGGCATGTCCCCTATGGTAGGCCTGCTCCTCGTGGCAGATGAAAGAAAACGCGTCAACAGGCTCTTCCTGCAGCAGCACATCGACTTTCACAAGCCTGCCGGCCTTGAACCCTATGTGGTCATAGTCAAGCGAAGCATAGCCTCTGGTGCATGATTTCAGTCTGTCGTGGAAGTCAAGAATAAACTCCGCGAGCGGCATTTCATATGTAAGCCTCACACGCTCCGGCGTAAGGTAGTCCATACCGACGTAAGTCCCGCGCTTCTCCTGGCACAGCTGCATCACGGCGCCTACAAACTGGTCGGGCATGAATATCGAAAGCTTTATATAGGGCTCGCGCACCTCCTGTATCCGCGACGGATCCGGGAAGTCGGACGGCCTGTGTGCCTCTGCGACGCTTCCGTCAGTGAGAACTATCTGATACACGACGTTAGGAGCGGTCGCGACAAGATCGACACCGAACTCCCTGCTCAGACGTTCCTTGGATATCTCCATGTGAAGCAGTCCAAGAAAACCGCAGCGGAAACCGAATCCGAGCGCAACAGAGTTCTCCGGCTCAAAGCTGATTGCCGAGTCATTTATCTGCAGCTTCTCAAGCGCTTCGCGAAGCTGGTTGATATTCTCGCGCTCAACGGGATAAAAGCCGCAGAACACGACCGGCTTCACCTTTCTGTAGCCGGGCAGCGGGGTTTTGGCCGGATTTGACGAGTCAGTCACAGTATCGCCCACATGGGCTTCTTTAACGGACTTGACTCCCGCCGAAAAGTACCCCACCTCTCCCGGGCCAAGTACATCGACGCCCTCCATTTCGGGCCTGAATACGCCTACTTCATCTATCTCATAGTCGCGTCCGGTGGCCATAAATCTGACCGACTGCCCCTTCCTGAGCGTTCCGTTAAACACGCGGACGTAGCATATCACGCCCCTGTAGTTGTCATACACAGAGTCAAATATAAGCGCCTGAAGAGGGTGGTCCGCATCTCCCGACGGAGGCGGGACATCCCGCACGACGCGCTCAAGCACATCGGATACGCCCTCTCCTGTCTTTGCGCTGACTAAGACCGCGTCTTGAGCGTTTATCCCTATTATCTCCTCTATCTCTTTTTTGACCCTGTCCGGATGAGCGGCAGGCAGGTCTATCTTGTTGAGGACAGGGATGAGCTCCAAGTCAAGATCGGTCGCAAGGTAGCTGTTGGCGACTGTCTGCGCCTCTACGCCCTGGGCGGCGTCCACCACAAGCACAGCGCCCTCGCACGCCGCCAGGGAGCGGGATACTTCATACGTGAAATCCACGTGCCCCGGCGTGTCTATGAGGTTCAATACATAGTCCCTGCCGTCCTTAGAGCGATAGTCCATACGCACAGGCACTAGTTTTATAGTTATGCCGCGCTCCCTCTCGAGATCAAGCATATCCAAAAGCTGCGCCTTCATGTTACGGCTCTCGACCGTGCCTGTCGCCTCCAGAAGACGGTCGGCAAGCGTCGACTTGCCGTGATCCACGTGCGCTATTATGCTGAAGTTCCTGATATTGTCCAAAATCATGTGCGTCACTCCTTAAACCGGCAATATATTTTACCTGAAAAGGCACATCATAAGCAATCACCTGTTTCACAAATAAAAATGAAGTACGCCAATTACCGATACGTTAAGCGTCGATATGTTTTACACTAAGTCAATGGGTAGGACGAGAGGGGTTATAGGCATGAAAAAAGGACATTTCAAAATTTTCCTTGAGGCCGCGGCGTTTTTGCTGCTGATTTCTTCTTCGGCGCTTGCCGGAAACTGGCCGATGTTCCGAGCAAACGAACTCAGGACGGGAACGGCGGAACTTGCGGTCTCAAATACCGAATTTACGGGGCAAAAGGATTGGACTGTCAAAATACCGGGCGCGATACAGTCTTCTCCTGCAGTTTACAAAGACACTGTTTATTTTGGCTCAAACGACGGCAATATCTATGCGCTTGACATTCACACCGGGGAATCAAAGTGGGCTTTTTATACGGAAAACTGGGTCGTCTCATCCCCGGCCATAGCCGACGGGAAGCTTTTCGCCGGAAGCTACGACAGCCGTATGTACTGCCTGGAAGCGGCAACAGGTAAGATGATCTGGAAATTCACCACGCACAACGGCATACACTCGTCACCGGCAGTCGCGGACGGAGTCGTGTTCTTCGGCTCAAATGACGGCTGGGTCTATGCGGTCAACATCAAAACGGGATGGGAGAAATGGAAGTACAAGACGGACCGCGCGGTCCAGGGATCGCCCGTTGTAGCCGACGGCGTCGTATATGTAGGCAACCATGAGGGCAAACTCTTCGCGCTTGACGCGGCAACCGGAAAACTCAAATGGCGGGCGGTTGTTGGAGGTCCAATCACTTCGGCGCCCGCAGTGAAGAACGGCCTGCTCTACTTCGCAAGCCAGGATGGGAAGCTTTACTGCGCAAGGATAAAGCACCAGGCCGTGATATGGTCGTATGACTCAAAGGCGCAGATAGAGACGTCTCCTCTCGTTCAGAACGGGAAGGTGATATTCGGGAACATAGCGGGATGGGTAACCGCGCTTGACGCAAACAGCGGCTCGCTCGTTTGGAGATACAAGGCGAACGAGTCCGTCTACTCGTCTCCGGCAGGTTTCAGCGGCAAAGTCATATTCG
>Ga0302251_1000075_pt1 | contig 120732 bp, 129 predicted proteins | sample AAG_RA_Gln_MG_FD_193534 | JGI IMG/M metagenome (GOLD analysis project Ga0302251, IMG submission 193534) | Enriched activated sludge microbial communities from anaerobic digester in WTTP, New Holstein, Wisconsin, United States - AAG_RA_Gln | ecosystem: Engineered > Bioreactor > Anaerobic >... | reverse complement strand
GATGTTTGATGAAACTATCCAGGCAAAAACTGAAGAGGTTATCGCCAAATATACCGCTATGACAGACGAAGTCATCGCAAAATACAGACCTAAACTAGAAGGCAAAACAGTCATGCTTTATGTCGGAGGACTCAGACCTAGACACGTCATCGGCGCATATGAAGATCTTGGCATGGAAGTAATTGGTACAGGTTATGAATTTGGTCATGGCGATGATTACAAACGTACCAAAGAAGATATAGCTAGAAGTACGCTCATTTATGATGACGTCAATGAGTATGAGCTTGAAGCGTTTGTCAAAAAACTAAAACCGGACCTTGTAGCTAGCGGCGTTAAAGAGAAGTATGTTTTCCAAAAAATGGGCCTTCCTTTCAGACAGATGCACTCATGGGATTACAGCGGCCCTTATCATGGTTATGATGCGTTTGCTATCTTTGCCAAAGATATGGATCTAGCGATGAATTCACCTGTATGGAGCCACACAAAAGCACCATGGGACACAGAAGAGAAAGGAGCTTAATATGCAAAATGTAGAACAAATTGTCAATGGACAAAAACTTTTCTTGAAACCGGAATATCAAGAAGTATTAAACAATAAAAAAGAATTTGAAAGCAATATGGGCTCGATCGATCCGTCAAAAGTAGATGAGATCGCCGAGTGGACCAAAAGCTGGGATTATAGAGAAAAAAACCTTTCTCGTGAAGCGATCACGATCAATCCTGCTAAAGCTTGTCAGCCTTTAGGAGCTGTCATGGTAGCTCTTGGTTTTGAAAACACTATGCCTTATGTACACGGAAGTCATGGATGTGTAGCATATTTTAGAAGCTATTTTACTAGACATTTTAAAGAGCCAACACCGTGCGTGAGTGATTCCATGAGTGAAAGTGCTGCGGTTTTTGGCGGTCTTGCCAATATGAAAGACGGTTTGAGAAATTGTAACGCGATGTACAAACCTGATATGATAGCAGTAAGCACTACTTGTATGGCAGAAGTTATCGGTGATGACCTCAATGCTTTTGTGATCGGCGCTAGAGAAGAAGCCCAGGGCGAACTAGATGATACCGCTATCACATATGCGCACACTCCTTCTTTTGTAGGCAGCCACATAACAGGCTATGACAATATGATGAAAGGGATACTTGAGCAGCTCAATCCGGATAGAGCAGAAAAAGTATTGGACGAAGAACGCATCAACATTATTCCGGGATTTGAACCGTATCTTGGCTCACTTACCGAGATCAAAGAGATATCATCCATGTTTGGTGACAAGATAGTCATGCTAGGTGACCATGAAGAGCAGTGGAATACCGGAGCCGGAGAATACCAACTCTATAGCGGCGGCACTTCGCTGGCTGATACCAAAACAGCCATCAATGCCAAAGCAACTATCAGTTTACAAAAATACTCTACGACACAAACGGCAAAAACTATAAAAAATGCCTGGAAACAAGAGTATGCGACAGCCAATCCTATAGGCCTTGGCGGTACAGATGAGTTTGTTATGAAACTTAGTGAACTTACAGGCAAACCCGTACCTAAAGAGCTCAAAAAACTGAGATCTCAGCTAGTGGATGCTATGCAAGACAGCTATCCGTATATGCACGGTAAAAAATTTGCAATTTATGGAGATCCTGACTTCTTGCTTGGGCTTGTGTCATTCATAGTCGAGATGGGAGGTATACCTACTCATATCTTGTGCCACAATGCTCCGCGCAAAGGCTGGGAAGATGATATGAAAAAGGTCCTATCCAAATCATTGTGGGCTGATGAATGCAATATTTGGGCAGGCAAAGACCTATGGCATCTAAGAAGCCTTCTATTTACAGAGCCTGTAGATTTCCTCATTGGAAATGTTTATGGCAAAGAGCTTTATAGGGATACCGGTATCCCGCTTATCAGGATCGGATTCCCTATCTTTGATAGACACCATCTTCACAGATACTCTATCAGCGGATACAAAGGTGCATTGAATCTTCTTACATGGATCACAAATGCAGTTCTTGATCAACTTGATGAAGAGACCAAAAACATCGCGCAAACAGATTATTTCTTTGACTGCGTAAGATAATTTATATAACTCCTTAACTCGTTCCCGCTGCTTTGCGGGGATAAGTTACTTTTTTTATTTAATTCTCATGCTTTATGAGATTCTTAATATGAAAACTGCAAATTAACTCATTAACAAGGCTATTCTCAATATATCATTGTTAAAATATTGGCACTTGATCAAACGGCAATATAAGTGATAGTTAAGATAAAAATAGAATATAAAAAACTAACATTATCTCCTATTATACTATTGCCCTATTTTGCTTATGTTATTTCAAATAAGGAGAGACAAATGGATGGCGGGATTTTGATATCATACAAAGTGCTATGCGAGGGGGACTTCTATAGTTCAATAACCATAGAAGAGTTATTGAAAAATGAGAATATACTCAAGCTCATAAAAAGTGAATTTGCCAAAGGGCATAGAAATATTGATATTAATTTTGATAAAAACAATACGACTATTCAATTAGTTACAAAAAAAGATATTCAAACATTTGAAGCAAATAAAAATGATTATGCGGATATTTTGGTTTTAGCAGAAGAAGATGCTACAGCTAAAAAGTTATTCAAAAAAGATTGTTCTGTGGTTGAGTTGGTTGATATTGAAACTTTTTCTAACAAATGATATTAATTGAAAGTAGAAAATGCTTTAATGCCCACTTTTAGGGCTTTAGTTGTGTTTTAATATTATTGTTTAATTGCATAAAAGTAGCATTTGGTGGAGGTGTGGGGGATTGAACTCTATCCCGAGAGTTTTATCAGAGATCACAAATCTTTACTATACGGTATATAGGGGCTTTGTCAAAAAAACATTATAAAAAAGTTAGCAGGTAATGGGTGTTATCTACTGACAATTCCACTGACAGCAGTTTACTTGATGATTAGGATTTATAATCAGAAGGTTGATGTATTTTTTGATTTTTATTTTTGGAGTTGTTCGATTCGTTTTGTTATTTCATGTTTTGGCAACCATTGATTGAGCAATAAAGATTCAAGTGCTTCAAGCAATATTGTTTTATCTTTATTTGAATGAAAAATGATCTCATCGATGATATAGAATAGACCCTTTGAATCTACAGATCTATTTTTTGCAAATTTTCTTAATGCTTGGTCATTTGTTAAAACCTTTCCATTAAGTTGTTTTGCAAAATAAAAAACTGAAAAATCTTGATGTGATATTTTTAATTGTCCCAGCGAACCGAATTCTTGATAAAAATAGCTTAGCTCGGTTGAGTTAAGCATATGAATTTTAATGTTCATTCTGTTGATTATTTCTCTTTGTGAAGCATTTAATTCATTAAATACAAAATCAGTCGTTCTGATATCAAGATTTAACTGATCGAACTCGTCCAATAAACCGATATTGTAAAGATCTATAAAGATATTTGCATCACTAATGAATAACATTAAACTACTTTGCCAAACTTATTTAAAGCTACATCTACACCCAATCCTGAAAGTTCTGCCAATTTAGATAACGAAATAAGCTCTTCACTATAAGCATGCCCAAGTAGATTTTCGAATCTTGCAGTTTTCATCTGCTTACTATAGGGGAACTTTTCATCAAATTTTTCAGTTCTATTTTTGACCCAAAATCTATTAAACATTGTCTCACTAATAATATCCAAGTGATAAAGCCTGAATACGATCCCTGCGATTGAAATACCATATTTTTGTTTTATATGATTAAGCTCTTCAAGAGAAATCTTAGTTCTCTTTTCGCCGAATTCACTGAATACACTATCTCTGGGAAACAAAAATGCTCCCGAAAACCTATCACTTGCTTTCTCAGCATTTAATTCATGTTGAGGCAATACAAGATGTGCCAACTCATGAATGGCAGTAAATCTTTTACGATCATCAGTTAATTCGTTCGAATTATTCAAAACGACAAAAGGGTGATTCTTATCTTCATTCGCTTCACCGCTTAATCCATTAAAATGTTTTTCATCTTCAATCAAAATCACTTTAATATTTTGTAATTCAAGCATCTCTATAATATTATCAATCGAATCTATCCCTAAATTCCAACCGTTTCTAAGCTTTAAAGCCAATTCCTCCAAGTCGTCAAAATTATTGATGATATCATTGGCTATTGGGTTCTCAAACTTAGCATCTATCTCTAAAATACTTTCAATTTGTAGATATCGTTCAAGATACTCTTGCACTTTTTCTTTGATAGCTTCTTGCTTTTTGATACCAAGCGACGAGTGTTTTCGAAAGTCAACTTTATTGATTTTAACTTCGACAGTTCTAAAAAAATATTCTACGCCAACACCAAGAGCATTTGCCAGTGCAATTAATACGGTTGAAGATGGACTTTTCTGATCTTTTTCATATTGAGATATTGCTTGTTTACTTACGATATTTTGGGCATTATCGACTAAATCTTGCATGGAAAATCCAGCTTTAACTCTAGCTCTTTTTAATCTTTCACCAAACATAGCATCCTCCTTTTATGTGAAAATTGTAACATAATTCTACTTAAAAATAGTTGACATTTGTATATATTTTTGATAAAATGTCAACTCATCAAGTATCAAAATTTATCCAAAATGAATGGGGGGTGATATGAATGGCAACAAATACAGGATATGGGCATAGACAAGGCTCCGTAAAAGATAGATATTAAATATATAATCCAAAAACTGGTTTATATAGCAAAGTAAATGCTGATACTGGAAAAATTATGGACACTAAAACAACAGGTGGAAAGTTTAAAGGTATAGCTGAATATGCAGATGATCGGCTAAAATAATCTACATATTTTTTAAAAAATTCAATAAATAAGTATAATAACTTACAATTTATATTTTGCTTGATACTTGATGAAGCTTAATTTTAAAATCTTTATGTTACATTATTTCACATGTAAGCCTCGGCAATCTGTAAAGAAAAACAAAAAATGAGAATGAACAATAAAAAATGATAATATGTGAATTAGAAATTGATAATGGATTAGATTTGTAGCATGGCAAGCAATAGTATCATTCCTGATTTTATGAGTGAAAACAAGGATGATATTTTTCAAATTCTAAGTTGAGCTTAGATGTAGCTTCTTCTATGGCTTTAAATTTCTCTATATAATAATCTTTTTCTTTTTCTATGTCGTTAGTGTACTTGACTTCTACTATAGCATCTTTTTTGTTTGAATCTTTCGTTCTTTTTATAAAACAGTCTCCACTGTAAGTTTTCTTTTTGCCATTAAAAGTTATTTCAATTTGCGGCTGCTCCTGATATGAATCGACTGTATCATCAAACTCTAATGATAGAAATAATGTTTTTTCCAGTTTTGATTCGAATCCAACAGATCTGTCATTTTTGACACTTGGAAAATGCCCGGTTATTGAACGATAATTTTTTTTGATTTTTCTTTGGCTGAATTCTAAATGATTTGTCATGACATAATCCGCAAATAATATATTTGAATTATATGACTCTAAAGCTTAAATTAAAATGCTTCTCCGTATTATCAATTTTTAATAAATAAGACAATGAAATGATCGATATTCTTAATCACTTTTTCATAAAGTATCCTAGAGACGGTTTTATAAAGCTCTTTTTGCGTATGAGTAATTGAAGGATATAAGTGGAATCATAAGCGTGTTTATCGCATTTGTAGGCAATTTAGGGCTAAATATCAGAAGAAAATAATGAAAGAGCTTTCTAATGTACAAGAACATCTTTAGATTTTTTACTTCACTAATACAAAAACAAGATTACGCAAAATTAACTTTTAAATATATTAAATAAAACTTTTATGGAATATTTATAAAAAATACTAATTTTTAATAAAGATTTCATAAAATTAAATATAAACTACATATAATCAAAATCAAAGCTTACTAAAGGTATATAATGAACATCAAAAAAACCATAATATACATTCTTATAGTGATACCGTTTCTATTTTTAGCAACGTGCGGTGCCCAAAGCGCAATGCCCGATATCAATTCTCATCCCATCTATAAAATGAAAATATACGGCAAAACTTCTTTTGGCAAAGAGTGTAAGTTGCTATTCAATATAAAATATGTTCCCAGCGATTCATTTGGAAATAGACAAACTAAATGGATCAAAGTACCTGCAACCCTTAAAAAAGATGGAACATATGAAGTGCTTGTCTATAAGGATCATTTTAAACAAATATTTTCTACATGGAAGCCGGCAGCATTTAATCCAGAATTTCAATGTCCAGGCTATACACAAGGTGGCATAGCGATGCTTAATCTGAGTGATAAAAGCAAATTAACCAAGCGTTTGATCAATTGCACCAAAGAACAGACCGAAAAATTTGGGAAAAGAGTAACATGCGCTGTTGGCAACACACACTCTGTCGGCTTTGAGGAAGTTTCGAATTCACAAAAAGAGATAGAAATAGATTTTGCAGATAAGGGCTTTAATGCTCCATACTATGAATTGATAAAGTGAAAAGGTGAAGATAATGAACACAAAGAAAATAATCAAATATGTCCTAACAGCAGTGGCACTACTCTTTTTAGCAAAATGGGGAATTGAAAAAGTAATCTACGATTCAAATAAAATACCTGAAGTAAATCCGCATCCGACTCAAAAGGTCAGAATACATGGCAAGTTTCCGTTTGCAAATGATGTAAATATGAAAATCGCAATTCATTATTTAACTACGAATCCTAAGTGTGAATATGTGACAAGTTGGATTGCCGGCACGACACCTCGCCCAAGACATAAAGAAATTTTTTTTAGTACAACAATTACAAAAAATAGTAATTATGAAGCAATAGCTTATTTGGATTCATTTTTAGAGGGACCTTGCCGATGGCATGCTTCTTCTATTTCGGCTTCATTGCTTAGTAATGGTAAAAGATTGGCTATTGAAGGAGAAACAATATCACACAATAAAAGGCAACCATCGAATATATACATAGCAGATATAGATCAAAAAAGTATGGATAAGAATAGTAGTATACACGCAATAAGATGCACTAAAGAAACACATCAAAGAAAATGGATGAAGCTTGTATGTATAAATAAAGTCGATGAGCATAAAATAATTAATCCTTTACAAAAAGAAATAGAAATTAATTTTATTGACATGGGATTGAATGTTTCTCGTGAAGATCTACTAGAAGACTAATAAATAAAACAAAGGATAATTGATGAGCAAAATAACTGAATTAGAAGGTGCATTGATTGCAGATCAGGTATACCAATTTGAAGGAAGAATTGAAGAAGGTGATCCTCTTTATGGTCATTATCAAATGATTAAATTTATTACTGATCCAACTACAGATCTCCAAATGGCACTATATCAAAATACGGTCACAGGAAATTATGTCATTGCATTTAGGGGAACTGAATCTGTTTCAGATTGGATTACAGATGCTGGAATGGGTGTTGCAACTCTTATGGAAGGACTCGAGGCTTCATTTACAACAGCAGGTGAAACTTTGGCTCAATGGATACGCGACTATCCTCTATCCTCAGCCAACACAACAATAGTAGGACACTCTCTCGGCGGCGCATTGGCGCAGTATTTCGGAGCAAATACAGGATTTGAAACCTTGACATACAATGCCTATGGCATAGGGGTAGAACTCAACGCTGGCTCGTATGATAATATTACCAATTATATTACCATAAGCGATCCGGTATCTAAATTACCAATGAGCAGTATGGTGGGAAATACATATATGCTTCAAGATGGTGATTTGCTTGATGCGTTTGGGCATGGTATTTCTAATTTTACAAGTGAGGAGAGTTGGGTTAGAGGATACACCCCCATAGATGATATTCATAGTATTTACGCAGTTGATGGATTGGCTCTATCATACGCAGATGTCGCTGCCGAATTGATAGATATTGCAATTGAAGGCAGAAGATATGCAACGATCAACGGTTCGGTTGATGATATCATCCATGGAGGAGACATAAATAATCTACTCATTGGCGGAAGAGGAAACGATATTCTTTATGGAGAGGGCGGAAATGATAATCTGCAAGGTGGTATAGGCTTCGACACTTACATCGCAGGAGATGGGGATATCATCAAAGATGATGACGGAGAAGGCAGAGTAATATTTGAAGATGTCAGATTGACTGGCGGGGAAAGCAAGGAGTTATATGACCCAATCTATAAAAATGATGATGGTGTTTACGAAGGCAATGGTGGAACCTATATATTGAAAGATGGAGTACTTACATTTACAGATGCAAATAATGAAACTATTGTAATCAATAATTTCAAAAATGGAGATTTGGGTATTAGACTTGGTAAAGAAAAACCAGAAAATCCTGTTCCTGAACAACCATGGCAACATGGCTCACCATTGGTGCTTGACTTTAATGGTGATGGAGTTACATCCACTTTCATCTATAGTACTAAAACATATTTTGATCTTGACAATGATGGCATGAGAGAGCGAACAGGATGGATGCAAAATAGTGACGGATTACTGGTATTGGATAAAAATAATGACGGTATCATAAATAATGGCAATGAACTTTTCGGCAATTATACCAAAGATTCATTAGGCAAGTATGCAAATAATGGCTTTGATGCTTTAACAAAGTACGATGATAATCATGATGGCATGATAAACAGCAGTGACAATGTTTATAAAGCACTAAAGGTATGGCAGGATGCAGATAGTGATGGTGTAACTGATGAAGGGGAGCTCAAAACTCTAAGTGAACTTGGGATAAGTTCGATAAATCTTTCTTATGTTACTGCCAATACTTTAGAAGAAAGAAACAGCATAAGAGAAACATCTACTTTTACAACTCAAAGTACAGATGCCAACGGTAATGCAATTACTCAAGTTAATGTTGTGAATGATGTATGGTTTGACCGTGATGTAAAAGATACCAAGTCCACTACCGATTATACACAAATATCAAATGAAATAAAATCACTAGGTAATGTGGGTGGTAGTGGAAGTGTTGAAGATCTATCAATTGCTATGAGCAAAGACAGTGTTTTGGTTACAAAAGTAGAAGTATAGGGGTCAGGTAATGCTAATGCCACATTAAGTTTAGCTCATTCCATATCTCTAGATATGTAATGAGATAGAGATTATGAAGGCGTTAAAGGATTGATTGATTTTGAAAGGTTTCGGTAGTATTGATTATATGCATTTCATATCAGAAAATTCGGAACGAAACAGAATCAGGCAAAGAGTACAGTTTGCAATTCTGCGTATTATCATTTTTTAACATCTTATTATCAATTTATATTTCATACTTAGTTTGATCGCAAATGGCATGATTTAATCAGAATTATTATAGAATCCCGCCTAAAATAGGAAAATACAGCACAATGAAGCCATTATCAATTTTTAATAGATCTCACACAATCCCCCGAAAAATAAAAGAGTTTAAAAGTAAAATTTTCTCATAATAACAAATCGAAGAAAAAACTTGAAGCTGGTTTTGAGGGATTTGAAAAATTTGAAATACTAGAGAAATACAAAATTATGCATCCGATCACTATCATAAAGAAAAATGAAATTTTTTTCCACATAATATTGTCTTTAATGCAGTTATTTTTAGTTTTTTCTAATGAATCGTATAAATTTTTATGATACTCAAATTCATCACTTAGATTCTTAAGTTCCTCTTCAATGTTATCTTTTAGGTATATTTGTTTACGCAATATTTCAGTCATATCTATTAATTCGATATTTTTAAATTCTTGTATTGTAAACGTATTTAAATTAGATATTCTATCAATTGAACCAGTTCCATTGCATTCTTTAAGATCTTTAAAAGATAGAGAAAACCCAAATTTTCTATAAAAATTATTTCTTCGTTCTAGGTTTTCTTTTCTGCAATCATCCATGCTTTTACCAGTAGGGTCTCCAGCGAGCTTAAAAGAAATTGATGAAGAAGGAGATATCATTTTTGCAAGTTTTATCATTTCGTTCATCATAATTAATCCCAATCCATAAGAACGATATTGCTTAATCATAATACTATCTCCAAAATTAGCAGATTGTGTAGTATTTTTTCGTAATATCCATTGATTCTCTATAAAATCACCACTTATGGATTTTATTGAATTATTTTGTATTGAATAAAGTGGTTTTGAATTACATATAATTTCAAAATTATTAAACTCAATTATGAACATAAAGCTTATATCAATTTCAAAAATCAAATATGGTATTTGCCTTTTAGATATAAAGTATTTTTTATAATTTTGCATATACAAATCCTTTTATTTATTATCAACTTGATTTTGCAATAAATACTCCGATAAATCATCAATCAAAACAAAGTCAACTTTTTCTTTATAAAATGCAGATGTATATAAGGTATTTACAACAAAACCTTTTTGTACATTCCAATTATTTTTTTCTTTAATTTTAAAATGAGTCAGAATTTCTTCTAAATTATCTTTTATAAACTCAGCTTTTAAATTTAATTTCTTTAAATATGATTTTTCACCCTTTAAAAATTTGTTTAACTCCCTATCAATAGCTGATACAAAAAACTTTTTATTTACATTTTTTGCATCCATCACAAAAACTATTTTACTCCTAGGATTAACTACTAATAAATCTATTTCACCACAAGCTGGCTTTTGAGGAAAAGTCTCTGAAAGAGTTTTAAATTTATCTATATTTTTCCTGACATACTCTTCTCCAATTGTTTTTGCAGCAATTTTGTAAGCATTTTTTTCTAATTCTCGATCTAATACCTCATGTATCCGATCTAATTCTTTTTTAATTTGACTTTTATCATCTATTGAAAATGGTATATCACCCTCTATTAATGGATAAAACCAAGCCTGTGAAGCATTTAGTATCGATTGATGCCCATAAAGATATTTATCGCCTATTTTGATTAAAGGAGATAAATTTATTCTCTCTTTCTTTTTCATTAATCTGTCAATACTATAATTAAGATAATTATAACTTTCATATGTATCAAAACCTATAGAAGTAAAATCTATAATTTTCTCTATTTCTTCATCTGATGGTGGCTCTACTAAAGTTTCTTTAATTCTTTCTTGTATTTCAGACATCGATAAGGACAATAGAGGAAAATTTACTTTATCTTGATAATCATACATGCCTAAATTAGTAAGTATGGCTATCATATCATCTAAATAAAACCCGAATTCATCTTTCCAAGTTGTATTAAGACCACTATCAAATATTTGTGTTTTCTTTGGTTCTTTATTCGCCTGCGGTTCTTTATCTATTAAAGGTTTCATTTTTGCAGATTCGATTTTAGAAGAAGTTATTTTTTTATGATACTGATCCATATCTATGGCAGAGGATTTATGTATTTCTTCAAATTCATAACTATCTGTGATTTTAATACCAGATTCAATTAAACCATAGTGTAATTGATCACTCAATTGTATTGTTATATTGATTATTTTGGATAATGCCATAAAATAATACCAATCTTTATCAACAATGGCTTTAGCACCTTTGGGATCGACTTTTAAAATACTGTGCAGAATATGTTTTGCTGCAACTGTAAGCTCGGAAACTTCCATCCTTTGCTTATTAAACCTATCATGCGTATCATATTCATTATAGGTATGTACATCTAAATTGATTTGGTATTTATCTTTTTCTCTTTTGCCCTCTATATATTCAATCTGTGTATATGTATAATGTAATACCGATTTATTGAACTTAGCTAATTCTTCTTCCAACCTTTTCTGTAAGAACTCAAAAATCAAATTATTTAACTGCTTGGCATCATCTTCCCAATACTCTTTTGGTTCAATATTTAAATCTTTAAGATATGTAACAATTTCCTGATTAACATTGGCAATAAATGAGTCTTGAAATTTATGTGGAGCTTTATAAACTTCAAATTTAGGGTTATCAGTATAAAATGCTTTAAATACGAAAGCTCTCTGATCTAAATTCCAATTTTCATTAATGAAATCTTGAGCTATCTTTACTGGATTTTCTACATTTAAGCTAGTTAATAATGAAATAAGAAACTCTTTAAAGACTTCTCTTTCAGGGTTAAAACTATCTTTAAATTCAAAAGTACTTTGCAGCGAGTCAAATTTACTGGTGAAAAGCATGGCTGTAAAAATTTCATCATAATGCTTTCTAGCATATGAAGTAAAAATTATATTCTTGGTCTTTGATAATGCTTTGATAAACGGTAAAAAATGACTTAATTCTTTAAAACTTTGAACAAAAGTGTCTGGATATAAAGCTATCATAAACTGTTGCTTTTTAGCATCAAATCCATATTGGTTTAATAGGCTAAAAAGTTTGTCTTTATACCTGTCAATATAGTAAGAGATAAACTGACCTAAAAACATAACTGTTCTAACTTCATTTTTTATCATTCCCAATCCATTGGGGTAAGTTATCCATATTAAATTATTGCCATACTTTATACACCTACCGCCATCTAAAATAGCTGTGTCTATTACTTCATAAGTATTATAAGTAGTATGCTGGATCACATTAAATTTATTTGGATACTGTCGCTCTACCAGTTCATAAATATTATCTTGATATTTTGCATAAAGATATTTGTTATATAAATCACTCCATCCATGTGATGCAAAAGTCATCATATCAGGTTGGTGGCCCGAAATATGGAAAGATTCATAATTACTATAATAATATGCAAAACTGTCTAATTCATCAGTTTTAACCATTTTGGTTTTTGAAAGGTTTTTTTCTGCATTTAAATATTGCAAAAATGAAATGTCAATATCTGATTTTTTCTCTCTCAACAATTCATATATCGGTTTAATATCTAAAGCATTAAAGATAAAAATATTGTCTTCTTGCCAATTATTATCTAGTCCAAACATATAGCCCAATGAAAGTTGTTCAAAAATAAGAACCGTTGTGAATTCTAATACTTCAATAGGAACTACGCTTACTTTATCAGTCTCTTCACCTAAATATCTAATTCCAATCCACTTATTTTTTTCTTTAATTTCATTAATCTGCTTTAAGGCTTCGTCAGCTATTGATTCCACATTATCATATAATTTATTTTGTTCAGAATAAGGTACGAACTTAAATAATAGAATTTTATCTGCATCTATTCTAACTACAACATCAAAGTATCCTGTCATGTTTTCCTTAAATATATCCATTAAACATAATAAAATCTGTCTATAACCAAAAAACTGAAAAATTATTTTTCTTAATCTTATTTGCATCTGTTCATTCAATGCTGGAAATAAGGAACAATCTCCATCATATATTAAACACTCTGACATTCCATAAAAAACTTCTGTATGGCATTCAAATGGAACTATGAAATATTCACTTCCTATTTTTGTATATGTTCCATTGAAATTATTAATTCCCATTTGATAAAAACCATTTGGAGAATGCAGGAAATTATCATTTGCTGACTCTAGAGTGAAAAAAGACTTAAACCATTTAAAAAATTTAAATGTTGGAATATATATATTCGAGGACTGATTACATGATTCCCTATTTTTAACCAAATGAGTTAGAATCTTTGTTTGTCTTTCTAGAGAAAGTATAAACTCGGCTTTTATTTCATTCGTTTTTTCATTATCTAAGTCAAATAATATCTCATGAAATTGCTTTATAAATTCATACGGCCTTTCTGATGGTCCATAAAAATAATAATATTTTTGACCATCCAAAAATATTGGAATCAACTTTCTTTGATCAAATGGTGTAAAATCCTCCATCATCACAAAATCAGTAGAATATTTTTTTTCAAACCATGAGATTAAAGATTCAAAATTTTTTCTTTTTAGAGGTTTATTTAAAAACTGTTCTTCATTCATAGAAAGTAGTGTATAAATCAGAAGCTCAAACCTAATTCCGAATTTCTGATTTGAAGGATGTATCATTGATACTATCAACCACTGATACAACTCTTTTTTATTATATTTGGAAAATTGTTTTATAAGTTCATTGTGCAAAATATGCCTTCAATCTTTTAAAATCGTTGAACACCATCGGTGCGAATAAGTTTCAGGATGTAAAGTATATACTTTACCTATCCTGCCTTTACTTTCTGCTTCAACTTATAATATTTTATGACATTAAATTTCATAAAATATAATTTTATGTAAATACTCTTGTTTTTTGCTTGATTTTTGTTGTAAAATTACATAAATTACATTTTATTACAGAGAGTTACAATAAATGAAAAATGATGTTAAAAAAATACCGCCAAGAAGAGAGTTTTACTCTTGCCTTGAAGAAATGAAAGATCTGTATCAAAATCATGGTTTTTTGATGGCTAAAGATCTTTTTGAAGAGATGAAAAATAGACACAATTGGATGATGAGCTATAAAACTTTTACTATCTATTTCAATAAAGAATTTAAAGGCAAAACTCCAAACATCACACAAACCGATGACCAAAATATTGCAACATCTACGGAAGACAATGAATCTAAAAGTAAAGTAGCTGCTCCAAATCCAAATATCAAAGAAAAATTTAAACCAGATCCAAAGCTTTTAGAGCTTGCCGGCAAAATGAACGAGATTAACAAAATGTAATATTTTGTATCGTACGATACAAAAAATGCGTTATAATCAATTCTAACAAATTTTATATACTGAAGACAGCAATAAAAGAGGAAGAGTCCAAAACAATAAGCTCTAAAATCCATTCCAAAGAATATTATCATGAAACACAAAATACCAAATACAAACCTTACACTCACAGCAGCGGAGATCCAGGTCGTTGTAAATTTTGCATATCAAAGAAGTATGTCGGCTGCTGCCGGCAAAGAAGTAGAACTTGATTATACAGATAGAGATGAATATAAAAAATATTTTAATAAGAAAAGACTTCAAGATGAAAATGGACAAATATCAAGTCCTGCTCCTGAATTTTCTTATTATCGAAAAAGAACCTCTATGAATACAAGTGATGTAGAAATTTATTCGAAGGAGTTAAAATGACCTACGAAGAAAACAAAAAAATATGCGAAAAATTCCCTCCGGAAATAATGTATGAGGGATTGAGAGAATTAATAGCAACTGTAAACGCTGCCATGAACAAAGTTGTGGAGCCTGATGATTTAAAGGCCCAAAACGATGCAGCACGAGTACATGAAATTGCATACACTACAGTGAACACAAAAAAACCAAAAGAGATAGATTATCCTTTTTACTATACAGAACTGCAAGCAATTCATAACAAATATAAAGATAGGCCTACTAACAAAAAGTGGTCAGGAATTATTGAGCGACAAAATGAAATGATTGTGAAAGGGATTCTATAATGAAAGAGCAGATCTTGAATTTTTCACAAACCGAAATCGAAGAAAAACTTGAGAAGATTGAAATGCCTGAAAGATTTAAAAATATCATTAACACCGGCAATATGAAAAACAAACACAAAAATAGCCCTTTAATCTTGCAGCCACATCAAGGATATTATAGAGAAGATGAAGAAGAATTTGAGATACTAAAAAAAGAGATAAAATGAACCATGAAACAAGATCGGAGAAACATTTAATGACAATAGACATAGACAGTCAAAAATATATAGAAAACCTTGAAAAGGTACTCAAAGAGTATCACGAATCAAAATTAACAGACGACAAAGTGCAAACTATTTATACGAAAGGATTTTGCAAGGGCATGATCTATGTAATGAAAAATCTTGGGATAATCAACGAAGCAGAGTTGAAGCGTTTGGTCATTGATACCGAATTTGATGTGCCATCGATTTATAGAACAAAATAAAAAATACAATCTAGTGGAGTTTTTTATTTAATCTTTCGGTACTTTGTCTAAATCATATAGAGTGTTATAGACATTGTATCTTTGAATTATATTTCTAATAATATTTGTGTCTGTATAATTAAAGTCAAAACCAATATCTTGATTAAAATCTTTTATTATAGATTGAAAGATATTATTCTCACTTTTTGCAATTTCCCACTTTAAATCTAATAATATTTTTTCTAAATCTCTTAAAAATTCCAATTTAGATGAACGATTTGACCTTAAACTTTTTGTTATTCCAGAAATACCATTGTATATTTCAATATACTTAGCTAGAGAATTACATAAAAATTCAATATTTGATTTTTCTAAAAGCTTGATGATTTCTGATGTTCTTACATAATTTGAAAAAAAACTATTTTCAATAGCGTCGTATTTTGATACATTTTTAGTATTTAAAAACTCCTCCAAATCTTCTTTAGTAAAGTATTTTTCAATCAACAAAAAAATTTTTCTTTTTTGGTGTTTATTCCATTTGTAATATGTAGGAGCTGAAAACTCGAATAACTCTGTCATTACTTGCTCATATGTCACAAAATGCCTTTATCTCTTTTTTTTCTTAATTATATTCATATAAAACTTAATAATTTTAAGAAAAAGTATTGACAATCATTAATACTTAATATATAATAGTTAAACTTAATATAATTAAGTAAAAGGAAAAATATGTGGATTTATCAAAATGATCTAGAAGCAGGACTAGGAGATTTTCCTAAAATTGCTAAAACTACACAAGCCAAAGCTAGAAAAAACAAAGAACTTGAATGGGTAAAAATAGGTAGGGATATAGTTTATCGTAAAGAGTGGGTACAGAAATGGCTGGACTCCAACATCCGTCCAGCTAAAACATCTCAAGAGGATGAGTAGATGGCGGAAAGAAGAATGTTTTCAAAGTCCATTGTTGATAGTGACAAGTTTTTGGATATGCCAAGTTCTGCTCAAAATTTATATTTTCATTTGGGTATGCGAGCCGATGATGAGGGGTTTGTAAATAATCCCAAAAAAATACAAAAGATAATTGGCGCAAGTGATGATGATGTAAAAATACTTTTGGCAAAAAAATATCTTATTTTGTTTGAAAGTGGTGTGATTGTTGTTACCCATTGGAAGATACATAATTATATACAAAAAGATCGTTTTAAGCCCACAAATGCGATATCCGAAAAGGCTTTAATAAGTCTTGATACAAGCAATGTATACACTTTGGATACAAAATGTATACAAGATGTGTCCAGCTTGGATACACAGGTTAGGTTAGGTAAGGTTAGTCTAGGTAAGGATAAACTCTCTCCTAAATCCTCTCTCATAAAAGATGAACTTGAAATTAGATCAGAATTCATAGATGATGAACTAATCAAACTCTTCATTGCACACAGAAAAGAAATCAAACATCCAATGACACAACAGGCATTAAATCTCTTTGTTAAAAAACTTGAAAAATTATCAGAAAAAGATGATCCGGAAGAGTTAGTCAATGAAGCGATTATCAACGGTTGGAGATCTATATTCCCCAAAAAAGAAAACAACAGACAAACCAAGAGCTATTTAAATCCAACTAGCGCAACAATAAGAAATACTTTTGCCAAATTAGAGAAATTGCAAAAAGAAAAACAAAATTACATCGAAGGAGAAATTCAATGAGAAATTTATCCAAACAAGTGGATTACATTTCACAACTACTCAATATCAAAACAGAAAGCGAATTAGTTATTTTGGACATTGGAAATGAACTATCCCAACTTGATGATCCGGCAGACTTCATTGTTTATCTTAGAAAAAATTACAACCATTACCACACAACCTATCTAACAGGCTTTCAGAAATTTCTCTATTTGCTTGAATTGTATAAAAATAAAACAATCTCCAACAAAGGAGCTGATGAAATAAAACTTATGGCTGAAAAAATAAATATTGTTAGTCGCCTATTGGGCGAACATACAGAAGCAAATTTTGAGGATATTTTCTCAAAAGATGCAAATGGAAAGTTGAGATATTTTACGCAAAAAGAGATTGAAATTTTATCTCTTATTGGCAATTTGGGATATTGCATACGGTTGCAAAAATCTGTCTCCGGAACAGATGCGCTTGAGACAGAAATTCATAACAAAATTCTTAGTCTAGGCAAAGACAAAAACCAAATATTACTAAAGGCTATGTCGTGAGAGATGGTCAGCACCCAAAAGAGTTAGATTTGATGAAGTTCATTATATGTCGGTGAATTTCACAAAATCTAAAACGAAAGGAAAAACAATGAAACAAAGTAAAAGAATTTTTACAAGTTTTATAACGGCCGCATTAGTCCTTTCAACGGCTAATGCAGGTACAGTGGGCGGTTTTGGCGGCGCGACGGAATTTACCCAAATAGCAAACAACTCTCAATTGGCCGCACAGTACGGTAAACAAGTTCAGCAATATGCGACCCAGTTGCAACAATACCAGACAGCGGTAAATCAGTTTGTTAACCAAGTGCAAAGTTATAAGTTGATGTTGCAAAATATCGGTACTTTGCCCCAAACACAGTGGAACCAGTTTACACAAAGCGTTATCAAAATGAAAAAGATTATGGATAACACAGCAGGAATGACTTATACCGCTGCAAACTATGATCAAATGTTCAAACAAATGTATCCAGGATATCAAAAACTCCTCGATAGTGGCAATGTAGATCCAACAAGTGTTTATAAAAGTTTATCCAACCAAACAAACTCAACGGTGAATGATGCGTTAAAACAGCTTAATCTATCTCAATCAGATCTTGAGAGTGATCAAAGCACCATGAGAGAATTACAAAACGTAAGTCAATCGGCGGTAGGTCAGCTAGGAGCTATTCAAGCAGCTAACGAAATTGCTTTACATCAAACTAACACTCTCAAGAGACTTCATCAAACAATGATGATGCAAGCTAATATGCAAGCTCAAACAGTGGCAGCACAACAGGCGGAAAAAGATGCAGCAAGAGCAGATTTTGATAGGTTCAATCAACGAAAAGCAAATATCAACATAAACGATAGTCAAAATGCCGGAGGCCACAGATGGTAGCAAATGAAATTGTGAAAAGTAAAAAGTTAGGAATGTTGTTCGCTATTGTGGTAACAATACTTTGCTCATATCTTTTACTTGTATTTTTTAAAAATACAACATACAACATTGAAAAACAAAAAAAAGAATTTGATTCAACAATGCATGTTCGAGTACCTGATGTCAATAAATCACAAGATGCCGGAGGGCACAGATGGTAGCAAGAAACTTTTTCCAAAAATTTCTTATTGTTTTTGTAGTTTTTTTTAGCTTCAATCCTGCTTTTGCTGTAACAGAACAAAACATTCCTAGTCAAATACAACAGAATTTTGAAAAAAAAGTCAAGGTTTATGCCCCCAAACTACAACAAGCTGCCAAAAGTATACTCCACTCGCTTGGTGTTATATCGTTAGTGTTGACTTTTGGTTTTATGGCAATGAGAGGAGAACTTGAGATAGGCAGTGCAGCTGCACAACTAATAAAATTTGCATTAATAATTGGTTTTTTTACTTGGCTCATAGATAGCCCACAATATTTAAAAAATATTTATGAGGGTTTTGACACTTTGGGCACTAGTGCAGGCAATGTTAAATTTGACGAAATAACAAACCGCATATATGCTATGTGGAGCACTATCTTTGATCAAAGCTCAATTTGGGAACCGGGCCAATCCATTGTTTTTGGATTAGTGGGTATTGCAGCAACCATTGCTATTCTGTTTCTTGTTGGTCAAGCATTGATGATATATGCCTTTACTATATTTTCAGTGTACATAGGCGTTTTTTGGCTCGGATTTGCTGGCTTGGAACAAACAAGGCCGTGGGCAATACACGCGATTAGTAATGTAGTGAGATGGTCCGCCAAATGGATGTTAATGCTCATATTAATATCAATCTCGTTTAGCCTTGTTAATGATGCTCTCATAAATATGAAAGATATCACTAGTGCAGTTACGTTACTTATAGTTTCACTTCTAACGGTAAGTATTTCTACGGGGATTACCTCCTTTGTGGACAGCTACTTCTCCGGCATGGGCGGTGGGGAAAATAATCGAGGTATGCAAATGGCTTCCACAATGATGTCAGGAGCAGCAGGAGCAGCTATGGGGGCATACCAAGGAGCCAAAGGCGCATCGGACACAATAGCCGCTGCTTCTGCTACAGGCCAGGAGAAGAGTACTCTTGGGAAAGCTACTTCTTATTTAGGAGGTATGGCTGGTGGTGCTGCAAAAGGGGCAATGCATGGCGGAGGTAATTTTGCTCAAAATTGGGCAAAAAGCATAGACCCAAATTCAACAAGTTCGAGTTCGTCATCAAGTGGTAAAAATTTTGCTACTCCAACAAGTACAAAAGAGGTGCCACTTGGTACAGATAGCGGTTTTGGCGGTGTTGACGGTACGATCGGCAATGCAATGACAGAGCCAAAGCCTAATCCAAACGTGGTTAGTTAATTGAAAGGAGAAAAAATATGAAAAACAAAAATCTTAAAAATTTTTTGATGGCTATTCTATTAGGCGCAATGACACTAGGATCAATGGCTTATTACTCATTAGAAAACAGCGCACTTGAAGTGGCGTTACAAAAATGTCGACAATCGAAACAAGATATTAGAGCAAATGACTGCTCTAATAAATTGACAAAGGAGTTGAAATGAAAAAATATATTTTAGAGGCGGAGGATTGTCTCCTGATAGCAGATCTAATGGATAAATTAGAAGACCAAATAGATGCGGTTGGAACATTAATGTCCAATAGCTCAAATGAAGAAATTTTGAGAATTTCATCTCTTATTTCTCCACTTGCAGAAAAATTGGCAATCATTAAAGATGAGTTTTTGGGATATATCAAAAAAGCAGAGACAAAAGAATGAGTTTCACAATCGAAGAAGCAACAAAAATCTTGGCTGAGGCAAAGGCACTCAAGGTCGAACTTAAAAGTATTGCCCATGAATTTAAAGGTTATACAGATAAAGAAGGAAATCAAAAAGCTGGCCTGATAGAACAGTTGGAAAATTTATATGCAAAACTGAACCCGACAAGTATCGCTTTTCTAGGAAATCTTGCAAGAGAGAAGGCTATTGAAAGCTTGCAGCAGATCGAAGAGTTACAAAACGACCAAAAAGCATATTTTGAAACTCAAAACCATATGTTTGAGCGAAGAATTAAAGAACTCATTGAAGAATATGAGAAGATCAATCAAGAAGCAAAAAAAATAGCAATTACAGATTTTAATGAAAAGGCAAAAGATCTAAGATTTAGCTTTGGAGCTGAATTGCAAGACTTTAAAAATCATTTGAATTATCATCTTGATAATGTAAAAGAATTGGAGCCGGCACTTAATGAAGTTGTAAATATGAGATACATGTATGTATCTATTTTTTCAGTTGCAATATTTATGATCGGAATGGCTTTAGGAAGTTTTTTGTTTAAATAAACAGTAACCACACCAAAAAGGTGTGGAATATGTCGGTCGGTCAAACCATAAAATAAAATAACAAACAGATTATAACACAAAAGGAGAGTAAAAATGAAAATCATGGTGGTAAATACCAAAGGCGGGGCAAGCAAATCGACCTTTTCTTATCAGGTTTTTGGAGCGTATTTTTTGGATAAAGGTATTGATATGGAGCTTATTGAACTTGATGATGAAAACAAGGACAGTGATGTTTTTAAAGACTCAAAAATCAATACTTCAACGGCATTTGTAGGCCAAAACAGAGATGATGTGGCACATACATTACAAGAAAGGTTTGAAGAGGCAGATAAAAGCCTTATCTTTGATATTGGCGGCAACAAAACAACTACTTTGGTTTTAGAAGCACTAAAAAGAACAAGATTGTATCATTTAGTAGATTGCTTTCTAATCCCGATGTCCGGAGGTTCACAGGATTTTATCAATGCAAAAAATACCTATGAGATAGTAAAAGAGTTTCAAAAACCTATTATATTTGGGCTCTCAAGAGTTAGAGACCCAAGAAAGATACGATTTCAATATATGGAATTTTTTAGAGAATTCCCGGATGCAGATTATATCTTTTTGACTGATTCAAATGTGATAGACCTCTCAAGAATGCTCAAAAAAAGTGTATATGAGATAGCACACGATACAGCAGCTGAAGGATTGCTTGAAAATTATGATCAATTGATCGGTGAAGAAATGAAAAACGGCAACAAACAAAAAGGCCAGGAGCTTGCTTATATAGCAGGAATTTTAGAGGATAGCCTAGAGTACCAAAAAAATATTCTCGCACCTTGTTTTCAAAAACTGGATAAAGTGCTTAGATGAAAGACAAACTTTTGACAATCAAAGTTACAACCGAAGAAAAGGTAGCTCTAATTGCTCAAGCTAAAAACCGCGGCATGACATTAAGCCGATATCTTCGCTCTCTAGGATTAGGTTATCCTGTCGAGAGCAAGATAGATAAATTAGCTCTTGCAGAACTCACAAAAGTTGCAGGAGATCTTGGCCGACTTGGAGGATTGTTTAAACTATGGCTCTCAAATACTAAAGAGGAATGGGATCCACGACTTGGAGATAAAAGCAGATTCAAAGTCGAACTCCTAGTTAGAGAAATAGAACAGAATAAACAAGAGCTTTTAGAAATCGCAAGGAGATTGTTTTGATAGTCAAAAAGATTCCAAAGAAAAAAGCCACAGGAAGTTTTAAAGGGCTTGTTGATTATATAGAAGATAAACTTGGTTTGCATAGCGATAAAGTAGAGCTTGTATATTCTGAAAATTGTGAATTTGATGATCTTGAAGATAATGTAAAACTCGTAGAATCAATGCAAAAACTCTATACAGGTGATGCAGATCCTACAATGCACTTGGTCGTTTCATTCCAGGAAGACGAAAGGCCGTCTCCGGAACAACTCAGAGACATTACGCATGAACTTCTTAAGTCCATAGATATGGAACATCTTCAAAGAGTGTGTGTTACACATATAGACACAAATAACTATCATTTACATATAGCCGTAAATCGCATAGATCCTGACACGCATAAAAGAGCAGATCCTTATCAGGATATGCCAAAATTACAAAAAAAATCAGCAGAACTGGAAGAAAAATATAATCTCAAAAGAGACAATCATATACCAAACTGGCAGCAGCAAGATACAGAAAAGAACATAAATTCAAAAGCGGCCGACATTAAATCTCACACCGGCATCACTAATCTAACAGATTGGATCAGGGATAACGCGCTTTTGGACATAAAAGCGGTTTTAAGCTATAAAAACACTTCACTTGAGCAATTGCATACAACTCTAGCAAAATACAACCTGGAGCTAAAAGAGAGAGGAAACGGACTTATTATCAAAGATAAAAATCGTAACCTATATTGCAAAGCTAGTGATATCGACAGAAACCTATCTAAAAACAATCTCAATAAGCTTTATGGCAGCTTTACGGCCATGGACATAGATATCAAACCAACCATACAGTTTGGTACACCTAAAAATGATTACTGGGATAAATACAAAGCTCAAATGGATCTGCAATATAGAACAAAGAGAAAGCAAATCGATACTTTAAGAGATGAGTATAATCAATCCAAGGATCTTGTCAGAGCTAAATGGAACCAAAGGATTGGAACTCTCAAGTCAGATAAAAGAATGAACAAGAGAATCAAAAAAGAGGCATATCAAAAGATATTTGAAAATCAAAGAAAAGAGCTTAGAGAGCTATATGAGAATTATACTATCTCAAAATCTCATATAAACAAAGAAAACAGACAAATAACATACAAAGATTATCTCATAAGCGAATCTCTTAAAGGAGACGATAAAGCTCTTGAGATACTTAGAAAACAAAAACCGCCTAAGCCTAAAGAAGATGAAAATACTATTGGATCCAAAATAGATCATAGACTTTTTGTCTCCAGCAAGCCGGTTATCACAAAACTCGGCTTTGTTGTCTATAAGCTAGACAAACAAAATGATAACTCTAAGATCATAGATAAGGGTAATCACCTCAAGGTATCCAACGCAAGCGATGAAGCACTGCTTAGAGCTTTGGAAATGGCAAAGCTAAAGTATGGCAGCACTCTTGATATAACCGGCGATAATGCCTTTAAAACAAAGGTGATATCCCTGGTGCAAAAACACAATATTAATATTAATTTCAAGGACAAAACTATGCAAGAGATTTTAAGGCCGGCAATACAAGATAAGGCAAAAGAAAAATCACAAAATAATAATCAAACTAAATCAGGAGGAATAGGATTATGACACATCAATCAATGTATTTAAAAACTAGAGACATGGCTAGACTCATTGGATACAGTCCAGATTATCTTTTGCAAAATAGAGAGATTCTTTTTACACAAGGCGTACATTATTTTCCAAAAATGAATACTGGGAAACCTCGCATTGATTGGAAAGTAGATGCTGTATTGGCATGGGTAGAAGGGAAAGAGCTAAGCTCTAAGGCAAAATCAATCTTAGATTTAATATCATAAGATGCCCATTGCCTGCTGGAAGGAATAAACAATGGTTGTAAATTTGTTTAAACGCTCAAATGGTATCTTGTATGTGGAATATGAGGTAGATTTTAAAAGAGTCCAAAAATCAACAAGATTATTGGATACTCCTCAAAATAGAGCGTTAATTCAAAAAGAAGTAATTCCAGCACTTCAAAGAAAAATTGCACGCGGAGAGCTTTCAAAATATAAGCCAAAAAGCTTTCAGTATTATAGCGAACTTTATGTTCGTTCAAAAACAAAACTCAAAGGATTTGAGAGAGTTAAAAAGCATGTTGAATATGTAAATCGCACTTTTGGAGCTATTTTGATAACTCAAGTTACAAGGGGGGCGGTTAACGAGTGGGTTCAAGATGAATTAGAACGCATAACCCCTAAGACATTGCAAAATTATCTTGCATCTATTAGGGGTGTCTTGGATATTGCTATAGATCATGAGGTTATATCAAAAAATGTAGCCATGGGTATAAAGCTCCCACAACATACCAAAAAAGAAGTTGAACCATTTACGCCATTACAAGTACACACATTGCTTACTAATGCTAGTGGATGGTTAAAGCTATATTTGGCAATAAGCTTTTTTACTGGCTTGAGAACCGGTGAAGTATTAGGGCTTATGCAAGGTGATATTAACCTAAAAACAAGAGTTATATCAGTCAAAAGAAGCATTAGCCAAGGTGTTACAAGCACACCTAAAACCACCAAGAGTATACGAGAAGTACCTATCTTTGATGATTTAGTACCATATCTTAAAAATACTCCAAAGAGTTTGTGGCTTTTTACAAAACTTGATGGTTCTCCGGTAAACGGTCTTGATGGAGCCAAACAAAGAGAATGGAAAAATTTACTTAAAGATTGCAATATTGAATATCGCAAGATATATGCTACAAGACATACTTTTGTAGTATCAATGTTGAAAAATAGTGATTTGAGTGTATTGGAAATTGCACAGCTAGCTGGGCATACAACTACACAGATGATTATTCAAAACTATGGTAAATTTATCAAAGGTGAACATTTAAATATTAGCAGGAGTTTAAGGATTTTTACTGACAAATCCACTGACAGTATCGCTTAAAGCTCGGTGTTATTGGTGGAGGTGTGGGGGATTGAACCCCAGTCCTAAAACAGCTAAAACTATGACTCTACATGCTTAGATAATGTTGTTTGTATCTCATCTTGCTTGGTACAACACCCAAAACTACACAAGACCAGCCAAAAGTTCTCCATGGAGTTTGGCGATTCCACAGAAAAGTCATCATAATATGATACCTTATAATCTACCTATGATGACACTTGGTAGCAAGGCAGTCCTAAGTTAAGTTAAACTTACGCTACAGCGTAAGCAGGACGATAATTTGTATTGTTTGCGTTTAAGCATTTTGGGCCGCGTAACGGAATTGCCCAGTCCGACATGCACATAATCCATACTGCTCCAGTCGAAACCAGTCACCCCCAAAAAGGAGATGAAACCAAGTTGTCTTGGAAACATGAGTGGGATTTTAGCACTTTTCTTGAGTATTGTCAAATGAAGGATCAATCTACGACGATTCGCTCGATCCTGCCGTGCAACGCACATGTGATCTCATAGCTGATAGTATGGTAATGTTTAGAAGCTATTAGAGCATCATTCATGATACACACCTCATCTTTATCACCTTCAAGCGAGACAAGATCCATAGATACTTTACCGAGTATCGGCCCGCTGTCTGGCGTGATATAAGGATCAAATGCACAGCCGCGTCTCCAACCGTCCCCGTATCCTATATCATAGGTAGATACCACCATATCTCTAGGTGCTTGATACTCTCCACCGTACCCTATCCTCTCGCCTTTATGCAGTGTCCTAGTAGAAACTCGTTTAGCTTGTAAGCTCATCACGGGCTTTAGGTTCATATCGCCAAAAGAATCAGGCATATGGCTATGTCCGTAAGCACCTATCCCTAGACGCACTAGATCTTCTTCGAATTTTGCACATCGTAAGATACCGGCTGAATTGTGTATATGAAACCTCACATTTTCAAAGCCATGGTCCAATATCTTCTTTTTAGCATCTTTAAAGTTTTGGTATTGATAAAAGTATTCGCTTCCAAGTTCATCGGCACTTGCAAAATGGCTCATTAGCCCGACCAGTTTAATTTCTCTTGTCTTGATCATCTTGATTGCTTCATCTAGTTCACTTGCCATAATGCCGTTGCGGTGCATACCCGTATCGATCTTGAGTTCTATACGGGCATCAGACGGCACTGCCTTGAGGGCTTCAATAGAATTAATAGTATATGATAGCTTTGGCCTAGGATATATCTCCCCGCCAAGCACGATGATATCATCAAAATACTGTTCTATTGAGAGTGCTTCATGATAATTACGTACTACTGCCTTGCGAATACCAAATTCGCTGGCCAATTTAGCCATAGGAATTGCTCCATGACCGTATGCATTGTCTTTGAGTACGATAGCTATCTTCTCCACAGAGCCGGTTTTCAGGGCAATTTGGCTAAGATTATGATAAAAGTTTGAACGATTGAGTGTAATATATGCCATAAGCTATTATACTATTTTGTATATAAAAAAGGAGTAGATGATATGAGTAAACGCATGATAGCAGAGTGGGAAAAACAAAGGGCAGTGCTGTTATCTTTTCCTCATGAAAATAGTGATTGGAGCGATGATCTGGGCTCTGCTCTAAGTGTATTTGTACGTATCGCACAAGCCATTGCTTACAAAGAACCGGTTTACATCATATGTGACAACAAAGAGTCAATATCAAGTCTATTTTGCAGCACAACAAACATGACTTTTATAGAGCTGCCTACAAATGATACATGGACTAGGGATTACGGAGTCATAAGTATAGAAGAAGACGGTGTCACCAAATTTCTTGATTTTACATTTGACGGATGGGGTGGTAAATTTGATGCACATCTTGACAATGATGTCAATAAATCTTTACAAAAAAAAGGGTATTTTGGGACTACTACATTTGAAACTATCGATCTTGTATTAGAAGGCGGGTCTTTGGAGAGCGATGGGCTTGGTACTATTTTAACGACATCAGAATGTCTTTGCAATCCCAATAGGAACGGCGGACTTAGCAAATCAGAAGTAGAGGCAAAACTTACCAAGCATTTGGGGGCAACACGGTTTTTATGGTTAGATCATGGTTATTTGGCTGGAGATGATACTGATAGTCATATTGACACACTAGCAAGATTTGTCAATTCCAAGACAATAGCTTATGTCAAATGTGATGACAAAGAGGATGAGCACTATGAAGCTTTGAGTGCCATGGAAGCGCAGTTAGAAGAGTTTGTCGCCGTTGACGGACAACCTTATGAACTTGTTGCATTGCCGATGACATCAGCTATTTTTGACGTAAATGGCAAAAGGCTTCCGGCCACGTATGCCAATTTTCTTATTACCAATCACGCCCTGCTTTACCCAACTTATAATGATCCGGCTGACAAAACAGCCGGAGAAGTTTTTAAAGCACTATTCCCGCATCTAGAGATAATACCTATTAATTGCCTGCGCCTTATTGAACAAGGCGGAAGCTTGCACTGCTCGACAATGCAGATAGCCTTCTAATTATTTGAAGTTCTCGATTATTCTATAGGCCCGCCGTTATCTTGCGGGTCATATTTTTTTAGATCATTTGGATCTACGATCCCTTCTTTGCCAGTCAGATCCACAACTGATGGATCATTATAGCTATTACCGTCAAATGATGCACCTGCATCATTATGGGCACCTTCATAATACCCGGTTTCTGCTTTCCCTGCAGCTTGACTGCTTGACTCTTCTGCACCATAGAGTTGATCCATTGCACTCTGGGCATATGCAAACGACATCATAAATGCAGCCATTGATATAACTACAACCTTTTTCATCTTACTCCCCCCTCTTTATATAACTGGAGAAAATATTCTCCATAAGCTGATTATATAACTAATATTATTAATTTGCAAGCAAACGATCCTACGATGAGTTTTTTATTGTCAGATTACCAAAGTCAAACTATGATAAAATATCAAAAATTACAAAAGGGAAGCGTATGAAAGTAGCACTGATCCAGCAGAAATACTACGGCTCAAAAGAGGCAACTATCCAAGCAACCTCACAAATGATAAAAGAAGCTTCAAGCAACGGAGCCGATCTAGTGGTGCTTCAAGAACTTCATCAAAATGAATATTTTTGCCAGAGCGAAGATACTGCATTTTTTGATTATGCTGCTAATTTTGAAGCTGATGTAGCATTTTGGAGTGAAGTTGCCAAAACAAATGGCATAGTACTGGTCACTTCTTTGTTTGAACGACGCACTGCCGGCCTTTATCACAATACCGCTGTAGTATTTGAGCGTGACGGGAGTGTAGCCGGTAAATACCGCAAGATGCATATTCCTGATGACCCGGGATTTTATGAAAAATTCTACTTTACTCCAGGCGATCTTGGGTTTGAGCCGATCAATACAAGCGTGGGCCGTCTTGGAGTACTGGTATGCTGGGATCAATGGTATCCAGAAGCTGCTAGGCTCATGGGCCTTAGAGGTGCTGATATGCTTATCTACCCTACAGCAATTGGCTGGTTTGACAGCGATAGTACTGAAGAAAAAGAGAGACAAAAAGAGGCATGGATAACAATTCAAAGATCACATGCAATAGCCAACGGCATACCGGTACTTTCAACCAACCGTGTCGGATTTGAGCCTGATAGTTGCGGAGCAATGGCTGGTATACGTTTCTGGGGCAATAGTTTCATTTGCGGAGCACAGGGTGAATTTCTAGCTCATGCAAATCATCAAAATGAAGAGATATTATACGCTGATATAGACCATGATCGAACAAAAGCGGTCAGAGATATATGGCCATTTTTAAGAGATCGCCGTATAGATGCATATGATAATTTACTAAAGAGGTATTGCGACTAACATTAAATAATGTCACCCTCTCACTCCCATGCTCCAGCTTGGGAGTGTATATTTGTCTTTTGTGATTTAGTATGCGTTCCCACGGAGACCGTGGGAACGAGATTAAAGTTTCTTTAGAAAAATCGTCATTCTCGTGCTTACACGGGGATCCACTGGATTCCTGCCTCCGCAGGAATGACTGAAAAAGTTTTCTTTATAGGCAATTTAAAAAAGCGTCCGACTGATAGAACTATCGCGCTAAAAAACGTTGAGCTTGGCGCAAAGCTTTGCCAAGCTATAAAATACAAAAAGGTAGAAAATGTACAAGGTAAGTCCAACAGTCCAAGGTGAAAAGGTTCACTTCAAAGTGCCTAATCCGGCATTTTATGAAGCCATAGGAGGAGAGGAAGGTATGCGTAAGCTAATGTATGATTTTTACGACATCATATATGAAAGCGATATCGCTCACTTTTTTCCTCAAGGCCGTGAAGAGTTTGACGAAGTTAAAGTAAGAAACAGCAGGTTTTTCATACAGCTTTGCGGCGGGCCGAAAGTTTATGAAGAAGAAACCAGAGGTGTGGAGCTAAATCAATATATGGTTAGATTGCATGATGATTTTTCTATCTATGAAAAATCACGCCTTGAGTGGCTCGGAGCTATGCGCGAAGCTATAGAAAAAGTAGATATTGCTCAAGAGCTCAAAGATGACTTTTGGAATTATGTAGAGAGTTTTTCAAAGCTCACCGTCAATACCACGGTTGATGGCAGCAAATATTACCAAGATCTATAAAAAGGCATTACCTTGGAAGCACTAATATCCATAGCGATGGTCTATGTGTTTATAGTGCTTGGATTTGTTGCAAAAAAAATATTTCAAAGAGAGATAAACGAACAAACTCTTATTCTTGTCTCTTTGTATTTTCTGCAGCCCATACTTACTTTTTGGGGGCTGACCCGTACTCCTATCGATAAAGAGCTGTTGCTCGTTCCTTTTGTATATCTTCTTGCAGTCGGCACAGTGCTCTTATTTTCCATTATTACTTCACGATATATACTTAAAGATCCCAAAGAAAGATCAATATTTATAGCAGCATCTCTCATAGGCAATACCGGCAATCTAGGCATTCCTCTTGGTATAGCGCTATTTGGAGAACAGAGCGTAGCATACACCAGCATCATAAACATAGCTAATGTCTTTTTTATCTATACTGTTGGGATATATTTTTATGCCAAAGGTCAATTTAGCATCAAACAATCTTTAACTCAAATAGTAAAGATCCCCATACTATGGTTTGCCATATTTGCGATTATATTTAATGCTGCAGAGATAGCTATTCATCCGAGCATTGATAAATTCTTGGAGATGGGAGCTTACGCTACTATAGTCATACAACTCATGATATTCGGTATCTATCTAGCAGAAGTTGAGATAAAAACCATAGATTATGCTTTTGTTGCAAAGATCACAGCGGTTAAACATCTTATTTTACCGATTGTCGGACTAGTGATTATTTGGCTATTTAAATTAGACCCGCTTATATCAGTTATTTTACTGCTAGAGCTCTGTGTGCCGCTAGCTGTAAACAATGTCAACATGGCAGCTCTTTACAAGTGCTATCCAGCTAAAACCACCGAAGCGATATTGTTTACTACACTGTTTTTTGTATTTGCAATATACTTTTATATACAGTTGTTTTCGTATATTTTAAAGTAATTATCTAACGAGCTTAAGTTCGCCTAGATAATTTTTGATGTTTCTTCCGCTCTCAAGCCAAGCGATAAGTCCGCCTTTTAAATTTGACACATTAGTAAAGCCCATCTTTTTAAGCTGAGATGCTGCTAGTGCACCTCTAGGGCCCTTGAGGCAATAAACTATGATCTTGACATCTTGACCATAAACTTTGGCAATTTTGTCAATTGCTGTAAACTCAAGTTTGCCCCTAGGAATTGTCAAGACATTTTTACCTTCTATATAGCCGCTGGCAAACTCTTCTGGTTCTCTTACATCGAGCAATATAGTGTTGTCATCTATCACAAGTTCATCGGCAGATAATTGAGGGGTCTCTTTTACTGCCTCTTCGACCAAAGCTTTTAAATGTTCAGAGAGCAATATCTCATCACATTTTGCGGCATATTCATTAAGTTTTGTGTGTAAACTGTTCATATCGACTCCTAGTATTGAAATATCAATAATTATAGCAAGTTTATTGCTTAGATTATAACAATGAAATCAAATATGGCTATAAAAATAAAATGACTAGCCGGTCCAACTTTATAGATCTCCGGATCAAGCTTGTAGATGAGGGCTATGTCATCAATGCACTATTGTCGACAAACACTGCCAAGCTAATCTTTTAACGCTTCGGCAATAAGCTCAAGCGGATTTTTAAATATAGTTTCAACCCCGCTAGCGCTCATGGCTTCGCTAAGCTGCACTCTGCATGCGCTGCATTCTGCAGCTACATATTTGGCCTTGGTTTCATCTATCATAGCTGCTTTTGGCTTGCCTGCAAGCTCTGCAAAATGGAATTTTTCAGTCTGCATCGTAACCCCGCCAAATCCGCAACAGCGATTTGGATCACTCATCTCAACCATAGGATAGTTCGGCGCCAAAAGATTTCTAGGCTCTTGATATATTCCTTGTACTTTTCTGGCATGGCATGGGTCATGATATGTTACTATATCATCAAGCTTTTTGCCTTTGGTCGCCAAAAGTTCTTTTAAGTCTGTATTGTCATGCAGCCATGCTGTAGCCATATGTATTTTAGGAAGAAGCTTTTGTATCCTTGGGATCAGCTCGCTCATTTCGTGATTGTGGCAAAAAACCTCCCAATCGTGTTTTATCATTGCGCTGCATGTTGCTTCAGGTATTATCATAGCGTCATACTCATCCATAAAAGTCTCAAAATAATCCACATTTTTACGTATGAGATACTCTACGCTTTTAGTATCACCCGTAAAATACGCAGGAGCACCACAACAGAGTTGTTTTTTCGGGATAAATACTTCTATATCGAGTTTGCCTAAGATCTCCACCAAACTATCCCCGATAGTTGTATAGTTATAGTTTGCCAAACAGCCGATAAATATAGCAACTTTTTGTTTTTTATCTTTGTTTTTTGCCGGTATCTGCTCAGGGTATTTATTTAAAAAACTTGTTTTTGCCATAGACGGAAGGAGTCTGCCCTTTTTAACCATAGGAAGGTTAAAGCGCGCAAAAAGTCCACGACCCTTTTCATCGGTAGATAACGCACATGTTTTGAACATATATCCAAATTTCATCGCAATATCCATAATAGTACGGTGTCTAAGCAGCCAAAAGAAAGCTTTTTTGAACCATGCAATGCCGAATTTGTCTGCAATATCAGTTCTTACCTCTTCGATGACCATATCTGTCGGTAGTGAATTTGGGCAAACATCTGTGCAGTTTGTACACAAAAAGCAACTCTCAAAAATATTTTTGGCGTCTTTATCAAGTTCCAGATCGCCTCTTTTATACGCTCCAAGCAGATCTATAAAGCCCCTAGGGCTTGTAACTTCGTCAGGATTTATTTGATGAATAGTACAAACAGGTATACACTTCCCGCACTTGACACAATCATCGCTAGTGGCAGTAAAATTAAAAATATCTTTGGTCTCTTTTTTCACCATTTCACCTTTATTTTTTCTACCTTCACCCTTCTTCCTTTTTTATACTGTCTTTGAAAAACTTTTTTTTGTGCCGGCATATTTTTTCATATATGCATCAAACGGCATAGCAATATTACGTATAAGCATTGCTCCTGTAGAGTTAGCTTGTATTTTATCATCTTTTATCTCTATAAGCCCGGCTTCTTCAAACTCTCTTAGTTCGCTTAGTGCATCAGTAAAATAATTTTTAAAATCAATATTATGCTGTTTTTCTACTCTTTTTATGTCTATAGAGAAATTTGCCATGAGTTCCATAATGACAGATTTCCTGACAAAATCATCATCACTCAATACCACGCCTCTCTCGAACGGCAATTTTCCGCTATCAAGCGCTTTTTCATATTCGCTCATATCTTTAGTGTTTTGGGCATAATATCTCTCACCCTCTCCTATACTAGTCAACCCTATACCTATCAAGTTCGCTCCGCCTTTGGTAGTATATCCTTGAAAGTTTCTGTGTAATTCACCTTTTGCTATAGCAGTAAAAAGTTCATCGGTTGGTTTGGCAAAATGATCCATGCCTACCATCTTATAGCCTTTTTTTTCAAAAAAATCAATAGTGTATTTGAATATCTCAAGCTTCACACTTGGATGAGGCAAGGTAGTCTCGTCAAATTTTCTCATAGTTTTTTTGAGCCACGGTACATGCGCATAATTAAAAACCGCTACCCTGTCAGGTTCTAGGCCAAAGGCGAGTTCAAGAGTATTTTTAAAACTTTCAAAGGTTTGATAAGGCAAGCCGTAGATCAAATCTATATTGATAGAATTTATCCCATATCTTCTAGCCAGATCAACTGCATTTTTAGTCAACTCGAACGGTTGGATCCTGTGAATTGCTTCTTGAACTTTTGCATCAAAATCCTGCACACCAAAACTGATGCGATTAAATCCGTGTTTTACAAAAACTTTCATCTGCTCTTCATTGAAAAATCTAGGATCTATCTCGCAACTTATTTCAGCGTCCTTGCTCCAATTTGGGAAGGTTTTCTTGATATATCCGACTATTTCATCCAAGCTTTCGGCACTATAATAAGTAGGTGTTCCGCCGCCAAAATGAAATTGTATGACTTCTCTTGAAGTATCAAGATGCTTAGATAGGATGTCAATCTCTTTTTTAAGATAATCTACATAACTATCGAGCTTGTCTTGTTTGGATGTAAAAACGACATTGCATCCGCAAAAATAACAAGCACTACGGCAAAAAGGCAAATGCACATATAAAGAGAGTTTGTCTTTTGTGGGAGATTCTAGGAACTCTATATACTTTTCGTATTTAAAATCATCGCTAAATTCCAAAGCCGTAGGATAGCTGGTATATCTAGGGCCTGCTTTGGAATATCTGCCAAATTTTTCAAAATCTATTTTACTCACTTTTTTTCTGTCCCTTCTGCCTTTATCCTAATACCTTTTAATCATTTCGGTGATTATCAAGCCAAACCATGATACCTTTTTGTGTATGCAATCTATTTTCAGCCTCTAAAAAGATAGTCTGGCTATGTGCTTCAAATACCTCTTCGCTTACTTCATATCCTCTATACGCAGGCAAACAATGCATAAATACGGCACTTGGTTTTGCTATATTCATCATAGAGCTATCTACCATATACCCGTCAAATGCTTTAAGCTTGGTCTCTTTTTCGCTCTCTTGTCCCATAGATATCCAAGTATCTGTTATGACCACATCTACACCTTCAACTGCAATTTTTGGGTCATTATAAAAAGCGATCTTAGCCCCGCTAATTTTGGCAAAGCTCAAAGCCTCATCAACTATACTTTGTTGACACTCATAACCCACAGGTGTAGCAATCCTAAGTTCAAGCCCAAGCTTTGATGCCAACATTAGCCATGAATGAGCTATATTGTTACCGTCTCCTACATATGCCACTATAGGGTTGGATATACCAAGCTCTAAAAGCGTGAAATAATCTGTCATTATCTGCACTGGATGATATTCGTTACTAAGTCCATTTATGATAGGCACTTGTGAATAAGCGCTAAACTCGTCAAGTCGGCTTTGCTCAAATGTACGGATCATCACCATATCTACCATACGAGAAATAACTCTGGCAGTATCTTTCATGGGTTCGCCGCGGCCTAACTGTATGTCATTGCTGGACAAAAACAGCCCAACTCCTCCTAGCTGGTAGATTCCGGTCTCAAAGCTTACTCTTGTACGAGTAGAGCTTTTTTCAAATATCATACCCAATGTTTGATGTTCAAGATACGGTACAAATTGTTTTTTCTTGGTCTGTTCTTTGATCTTTTGAGCTAGAGATATCATCTCTAGCAACTCGTCACGACTAAAATCTTTTATACTCAAAAAGTGTCTCATATGCCTATCCTTGAAAAGTAAAAACAAGATTCTATCATAACTTTCATGCACCTTGCTTTAGAAGAGTAGCGGCCTCTTTAGCATGATAAGTGATAATTATGTCTGCTCCTGCTCTTTTCATACCAAGCAATGTTTCCATCATCACTCTATCGTAATCAATTACTCCAGCTTTTGCTGCAGCTTTTAGCATAGCATATTCCCCGCTTACATTATATGCGGCAAGCGGCTTGGATGTATGCTCTTTTACATCGCGTATAATATCAAGATAAGCAAGAGCAGGTTTTACCATGAGTATATCAGCACCTTCCATTTCATCTTCTATGCTTTCACTGATAGCCTCTCTTCTGTTTGCAGGATTCATCTGATAAGTTCTTCTGTCACCAAAGCTTGGGGCTGATTCGGCCACATCGCGGAATGGTCCGTAATATGCTGAAGCAAACTTGGTGCTATAGCTCATGATTGACAAATTTACAAATCCTGCATCATCCAAACCTCTTCTGATAGCCATGATCATACCGTCCATCATGCCGCTAGGGGCTATCATATCAACACCTGCCTTAGCATGAACAACTGCTTGGAGTGCTAGATTATCAAGTGTTATATCATTATCAACAGAGTGAGTGTGAGGATCGAGAACCCCGCAATGCCCATGGTCTGTGTATTCGCAAAAACATAGATCGGTTATGACGAACATATCCGGATATGCACCCTTTATAGCGCGAATACTTTCTGCTATGATACCATGCTCACACATTGCATCACTTCCAACGCTGTCTTTGACATCGGGTATGCCAAAAAGAATAATAGCATTGAGCCCTAGCTTTTGCAGCTCACCGCACTCTTTAATAACTTCATCTATGCTCATTTGAAATACACCTGGCATAGAGCTTATCTCTTTTTTGATACCGCTGCCGCTGCGGATAAATAATGGATATATAAAATCTTCTACCCTTAAATGAGTTTCTGCCAACATATCTCTTAATACCGGGTGCATACGGTTTCTTCTAAAACGTGCAAACATATAATAGACCTTTTTAATACTTTAATACATAGTAAGATATTGTATCTAATGATGGCTAAAAGGTTTCATTATGAAAATTAATTATATGGTGCAATTTATCAAGATATATTTGCAAAATTTATGTTATAATCGTTATTATCGCACTGGATAATGAAACTGCACACCAAAGGAGTGTTACAATGTTTAGTTTTATTAAAAAATTATTTGGAAAAGCTGAAAAGAGTACTGTTGAGGCAGTAAAAGATCTTGAAAAGAGTGCCGCAGAGTTTGGTAAAAAGGCTAAAAAAGCAGCCGATGAAAGCTTGGAGGAGTTGGGTGAATTAACCAAAAAGGTTAAAGCTGCAGCCGATGAAGGTTTAGAGGAGTTAGGCGAATTAGCCGTGGAGGCAAAAGCCCAAGCCAAAAAAGCTACAGCTACAGCTAAAAAAACTGCTAGTGCTACAGCCAAAAAAGTAAAAGCTGTAGCCGATGAAGGTTTAGAGGAGTTAGGCGAATTAGCCAAAGAGGCAAAAACCAGAGCCAAAAAAGCTACAGCTACAGCTAAAAAAACCGCTACTGCTACAGCCAAAAAAGCTGCCAGCAGTACATCTGCTTCAAAAGCAGCAAAAACAACAAAAGCATAAAAAATTCATAAGGATAGAAGATGTCGGATATCAAAGATAAAGCAAATGAACTCAAAGAAGAGCTAAAAGAAGGAGCAGACGAACTTGGAGCCAAAGCCAAAAAAGCTACTGCTTCTGCAAAAGAAAAAATTGAGGAATTTGCTCATGATGCAAATGAAGCAAGAGTACATTTCACTGAAACAATAAGCAATGCCACAGAAAAAACTGTAGGTTTTTTTGAACCCATTACTCATCAAGTTAGAGAGGCGATACTTACTTTTGGAGAAGTAGTGGTGACCATTTTTGTTGTTGTTGGCTTAGTAGCCGCTGTTATAGGCGGTTTATCAGATATGGCAAATGTTGGATTTTTTGCAGGTCTTAGCAGCATGTTTCAAGAAATTGTAACTGTAGTGATGGGTGCTTTGGTTATCTTTTTATTATTTGCTATCAAAGACAGTCTTGATAAAAACATAGAATAAATTGATTTCTTCTTTATCTGGAGACAAAGTTTAGTTTTGTCTCCAGTTTTTCTTCTTAGTCGTTTATCTTCTCTTTTATATTTTTTGCGATTTGGCCGATTTTATTTAATTTTTCTTTATTGCTGAGATGTTCATCTAAAAGTACTTTGACCAATGCAGAACCTACTATCACTCCATCTGCGCCCCTGGCTTTTTCTTTGGCAGTATTCTCATCAACACCAAAACCTACATAAATCGGTGTATCGGTATGAATACGAATGTTAGATATTACATCATCAAGCGATTCTGCTTTTCCGCTTCCGGTAATCCCCGCATATGCAACCAAATAGATAAATTTCTGTGCATTTTTAGATATCATGGCTATACGCTCCAAGGTATCGGTCGGAGCTATAAAATCAATAAGCGTCATGCCATTTTCTCTCATTAGTTTTTGATATGGCACTGCCTCTTCATATGGCAGATCAGGGATAATAAAACCGCTCAAGCCAGATTTTTTTGCCTCAGCTATAAAGGTGTCAAAACCTTTATGATAAAATGAATTAAAGTATCCCATCCATAAAGTATCGATAACAGGAGCGATCTGCTTTGATATATCAAATAATTGATCTATCTTAAAGCCATTTTTTAGTGAAAGCAGATTTGCATATTCAATTATTGGTCCATCGGCTACAGGATCAGAAAACGGAACGCCAAGCTCCAAACTGTCAACTCCTGCTTCATGTAAAGTATGTGCTGCATCGATCGTAAATTCGAGTGACGGAAATCCTGAGGTAATATACGCGACTAAATTTTTCAATTTTTCTCTTTTGTGTATGAAATCAATGATGATATTATACTTTTTTTTGATAAAATAGAGTCTAAATTGGCGTGCTATGTAAATACCGAGGCTAGATATTTGCTTAATGCGATAATAAAATATAAAAGGGATATCTTTGAATAAAAAAGTTACACTAAAAACTCTTCAATCCATGAAAGGCAAACAAAATATCGTAATGATAACTGCATATGATGCTTTATTTGCCTCTTTATTTGATGAATATGTAGATGTAATTCTCATAGGAGATAGCCTTAATATGAGTTTTGCCGGAAAGCCTGACACTCTAAGTGCTACACTGGGTCAAATGATCTATCATACACAAGCAGTACAAAGAGGAGCAAAGAAAAGCTTTTTGCTTGTTGATATGCCATTTGGCAGTTATATGGATAAAAAACAGGCACTAAAAAATGCTATAAAAGTTTACCAGGAAACATTAGCAGATGCCATTAAGATAGAAGGCGGAAAAGAAAAAGCGGACATAGTCAGATATCTTACCGATAATGCTATAGCGGTATTCGGACATGTAGGCTTAAAACCGCAAAGTGCCAGAAGTGAAGGCGGATATAGCGTAAAAGGCAAAAGCGAAGAAGAAGAACAAAGCATCATCGCCGATGCTTTAGCCCTCCAAGAAGCCGGCGCAGTTGCTATCATAATTGAAGGGGTTAAATCTGAGGTAGCTACAAAGCTCACTAAAACGTTAAGTATTCCCACAATCGGGATAGGTGCCGGAAACGATGTAGACGGTCAAGTATTGGTTTGGAGCGATCTGCTAGGGCTTTTTGAAGAGTTTGTGCCAAAATTTGTAAAACAATATGCAAACGGCGCCAACCAAGTCAAAGATGCCGTGAAACAATATGCCAATGAAGTTAGAAACGGAACATTTCCGGATGAAAATTTCAGATACTAGGAAAGCGGATGAAAAAAACACTTACTAGCAGTATACTATTACTTAGCATAACATGGTTGATGAGCGGTTGTTCTGCGATAAACAGCATGACAACCCCCGGAAAAGGGGCTTCAAATAGGACTACAAATTATCTTACTAAAAATATAGAAAAAAAATTAAATAACTGTAAAGAGCTTGAAGGTTCAAATATCTACGCAGAAGTCGCTCCAAACGGCATACTTCTAACCGGTTCAGTAACTACTGAAAAACAAAAATATCTTGCCAGTACAATAGCTAATTCTTTGGTTAAAAAAGGAACGGTATCAAACCGTATAGCCATTATAAAGCCAAAAACAAAACGAACAACGCCTATTAAGACCAAAAAATAGATGCAACGAATTGTAGAAATAGAAAAATTTGAAAGTGATTCCAATATAGAAGTCTCTTTGCGGCCTGTATTATGGGAAGAATATATAGGTCAAGAGAAAATCAAAAAAAACCTGCAAGTTTTTATCGAAGCAAGTAAAAAACGCCTTGAAGCCTTGGATCATATTTTGTTTTTTGGCCCTCCGGGATTGGGCAAAACCACATTGGCAAACTTGATAGCTCTAGAGATGCGTGCATCTATAAAAACCACAGCCGCTCCAATGATAGAAAAAGCCGGTGATTTGGCTGCATTGCTTACCAACATTGAAGAAGGAGATGTTCTTTTTATAGACGAGATCCATCGTATGAGTCCGGCTATTGAAGAGATACTCTACCCTGCCATGGAGGATTTTAGGCTAGATATCATCATAGGTTCAGGGCCTGCTGCACAATCAGTAAAGATAGATTTGCCTAGATTTACGCTTATTGGAGCTACTACAAGAGCAGGGATGCTGTCAAACCCGCTAAGGGAGAGATTTGGTATGCATTTTCGTATGCAATTTTACGCACCAAATGAGCTTGCTCTTATTGTTGAACAAGCTGCGGTAAAACTTGGAAAACATACCAAGCGGGAATCCGCTCTTGAAATAGCCAAAAGAAGCAGAGGCACTCCAAGAATAGCTCTTAGGCTCCTAAAAAGAGTGAGAGATTTTGCTGAAGTAGCAAATGAAAACGAAATTACACTCAAAACTACCCAATATGCACTAGATGAGCTTGGAGTCAATCATTTAGGATTTGATGAACAGGATATCAGACTGCTTGAGCTTCTCATGAGCGCAAAAGGCAGGCCGATGGGGCTTGGCACTATAGGAGCTGCTTTAAGCGAGGATGAAGGCACCATAGAAGATGTCATAGAACCTTACCTCATCGCTAATGGCTTTATTGAGAGAACCGCTAGAGGAAGGATCGCGACCCAAAAAAGCTATGAATATTTTAGACTCCAAAGTCCATATAGCCAAAGCGATTTATTCGAGCAATAATCAAATAATTCAAAGGTGTGCTTTATAACACACCCCTGCACTACCAATCACCAATCACTAATCACTAATCACTAATCACTAATCACCAATCACCAATCACCAATCACCAATCACTAATCACCAATCACTAATCACTAATCACTAATCACTAATCACTAATCACTAATCTACCTTCTACCTTCTGCCTTCTACTTTTTTTAATACAAAATATATACCCAAAAAGAAAAGTATCATAGCCAAACTCATGACCTGCCCCATACTCATCCATCCACAGCACACATAGCCAATCTGAATGTCAGGCATTCTAAAAAACTCTACTATAAAACGCATCATTCCATAGAGCATGCCATACCAACCTATCATGGCGCCGTCAAATGGCTTTTTATGGCGAAGCAAAAAAAGAATAACTGCTATCACTACGCCTTCTAAAAATGCTTCATATAGTTGAGAGGGATGGCGAAGCACACCGTCTACGTAAATGCCCCACGACACATCCGTAATGCCGCCTATCAACTCTTGGTTAAGGAAATTACCTATACGGCCGAATACATATCCGACAGGGATACCAAGAGCTGTTATGTCAAGCAGTCTAGATATATACTGCGGATGCTTGCGGCCATAAAGATATGTGGCCAAAACTGCTCCCACAACAGCTCCATGATAACTCATACCGCTGATACCTACGAAATTACCCTCAGCATCAAACGGGCTAAATATTTTCCATGGATTTGAGATATAGTAAAATGTCGGATCGTAAAATAATACATAACCGAGCCTAGCGCCCAAGATCACACCTATTTCTACCCATATAAAATATCCGTCTATCGTTTCTTCGGGGATACCCATATTGTCGTGACGATTGATCCACTTGGCAAACAAAAGAGCTGTAACAAGCGCCAATACATACATGATACCATACCAATGCACCTTAATAAATCCCATATCCAATGCTACAGGGTTAAAATGTGCGTATATGTGATTCCAGTATTCCACTAGCCGCTCCTTTGAAAAATCACATTATATCATGTTGGTATTTACATTCAATTAACCTTTAGAGATTATACTTCAAAGTGCAAAATAAGACTAAAGGAATATATTATGAAATTACCTTTTATATCATACAAAACAACATTTACTATATTTGCGGCCGTTGGTATCTCTGTAAGTACAATGGCATATTTTGCAAATAATGCCGAAGCGCAGCAAGTACAATTTGAACAAGCTGCACCAAACCCTCAAAGAACCATACCATCATCAAATCAAATACTGTCTTTTAATGATATACTAAGAGACTCCATGAATGCAGTGGTCAATATCAATACAAAAATAAAGGTACAGTCCAATGAACTTCAAAGTCTATTTAATGATCCTTATTTTAGACAATTTATGGACCCAAGATACCGTCAATATCCGCGAAGGGAATATACTCCAAAAGGTGCAGGCTCCGGTGTTATATTGACTAGTAACGGCATAATAGTAACCAACTATCATGTTATTGCAGATGCAAGCGAAATTACAGTAACTCTGCCAAACAATAAAAAAGAGCATAAAGCCAAACTTATAGGCATAGACAAAGGAACGGATCTGGCCGTCATTAAAATAGATGCAACGAATTTAAAACCCATCAAAATGGGTAAAATAGAAGATGTAAGGGTAGGAGATATGGTATTTGCCATTGGTAATCCGTTTGGGGTAGGAGAAACCGTAACCCAAGGGATAGTATCAGCTCTTAACAAACAAAATATGGGCATCAATCAATATGAGAACTTTATCCAAACAGATGCTTCAATTAACCCCGGCAACTCCGGAGGTGCATTAGTGGACAGCAGAGGAGCGTTGATAGGAATCAACTCTGCTATATTTTCAAAAGGCGGCGGTAATGACGGTATAGGATTTACAATTCCTGTAGATATGGTACAAAATATAGTAGCTCAAATAGTAAAATACGGAAAGGTAAGCAGAGGCTACATGGGAATCACACTATCTTCTTTAAATGAAAAATTAAATAAATTATATGATCATGAATATGGTGCTGTAGTAGCCGATGTAGAGCCAAATAGTGCTGCATTAAAAGCCGGCATCAAAAGAGGTGATCTGATAATAGCAGTAAATGGAGTAAAAATAGAATCTCCTACAGCTCTTCAGCGATTTATAGGCGATAAACAACCGTCTGAAAAAATTACTCTAGTCATTGAAAGAGATAAGCGTACACAAAACATATCTCTTGTGCTTGATGATAGAGCAAAAGCGCTTGCAGCGTTATCGCAAAACATACACGGGTTAACATTAAGCATGATCACTCCGCAAATAAGACAAAAACTTGGCCTTAGAAATGTTAATGGTGCTATAATAACAGGTATTGATCCAAAAAGCAAAGCTGCACAAGAAGGTTTTCAAGTTGGAGATGTTATCATTCAAATAGAAAACCAACCAATTTCATCGCTTGATGATGCAAGGAAAGCTTTTAGTTTACATGGCAAAAAGAGGGTATATCTCAACCGATATGGTATTGTAGGGATATTGATCATATCATAAAAGCATATAAAGGATTTATTATAATACGCATTTTACTTATAGAAGATGACCCTGAACTAGCCCTTCTGCTTACAAATTATTTAAGCAAGCATGATATGGAGGTTATAGGCGCAGAAGATCCTTTCATAGGGCTTTCGCTTTTAACGCAACACGTATTTGATCTTATTATATTGGATCTCACATTGCCTGGAATGGATGGACTGGAAGTGATCTCAAAAATCAGAGATGTTACCAATATACCTATCATCATATCATCCGCTAGAGATGATATTACAGACAAAATAATTGGACTAGAGCGTGGTGCGGATGACTATATGCCAAAACCTTATGATCCCAGAGAGCTTGTGACTCGCATTAAAACCATACTTAGAAGAACGCATACTGCCTCTGAACCTGCAAAAACACAAACTCCTGTTTTTATCGTGGATAATAATTCTAAAATGATTATGTTCAAAGACGAGATACTTGAATTGACAGCGGCTGAATTTGATATATTGTCAATGTTAATTAAACACAAGAACGGTTCTGTCTCAAGAGAGCAATTGCTTTATGAAAGTGAACATATAGATGATGAAAGCTCGGTTAAAAATATAGATGTTATCATATCGCGCATACGTCAAAAAATTGCCAAAATAGATAGTGAAAAGTCATATATCAAGCCTATTCGCGGCGTAGGGTACATGCTAACTGATCGTCAATGAAAAATCTTTCAGTTACTACTTTTGTTCATTTTCTTTTTTCATTGACGATCACTATCGTTGTGGCGACCTTATTTATATTTTGGTCATGGAATACAGAAAAGCATAAACTCAACGAAATGTATCATTACAAATTAATAGCTGATGCATTTTTATCAAACATACAACTTGATCTAACTCCCAAAGAATTAGATAGATTATACAAAGATTTTTCTGTCAAAAACGTAAATTTGGAAACTGCAAAACTTGATATTGAAAAACATGGTAAAACTATTTTTGGCGGGCAATCCCTGCTTGGAAGCGTAAGAATATTCGAAACACCAACTGCGCACTATATTTATGTTCAACGTTTGGGCCACAATTTAATGCTTCAAGACGATCGTCCTAGAAATTATACTTTAGAGATAGGACTTGGCGTAGGACTGCTTTTAATATCAATATTGCTGCTTTTATATATAGCGATCCTCAAAAAATTAAAACCCTTAAAAAAATTAAACAAAGAGATACAAGCTTTTGCAAAAGGAAATATGCAAAAAAGAATTAGTTACAAAAGCAATGACGAAATAGGCAAAATAGCCAAAAGCTTTGATGATGCTATATTGCATATCAATCATTTAAGCGCTTCTAAAAATCTATTTATGCGCAATATTATGCATGAGCTTAAAACTCCGATTACCAAAGGCAGGATCATAGTAGAATCGATCGATGATATTGAAGTAAAAAATGTTTTAGTACGTGCATTTGAGAGAATGAACGAACTCATAGAAGAACTTGCTACCGTTGAGCGAGTAACCACTCAAGGGTTTGTGCCTCAACTAGAAATGACGAACATATCTGATATAATAACAAAAAGCCAAGAGCTGCTGATGAGCGATAAAAATTGTGAAATTCTCAATACCGACGATAGAGCTATACTGACAGATATCAAACTCCTAAGCCTTGCGATAAAAAATCTATTGGATAATGGTATAAAATATAGTCCTAATAAAAAAGTCCTACTAAAAACCACAAACAATGGTATAGAGATCATCTCAAAAGGAGAAATGCTCAAGCATCCACTTTCATTTTATACAGAGCCCTTTTCTCAAGAAGAGAAAAGAAATAGCGGATTTGGACTCGGGCTTTATATAGTCAAAAATATTTTGGACAAACTCCACTTTAGATTTAAATATCGCTATGAAGACGGAAACAATATATTTGTCATCAAAGTAAAGTAAATAAAATTACTTAGCTAAAATAACAAAATTAGCTTTGATAAGCGCATATACCGTATCGCCTACTTTGAAATCCAGATCTTCTGTAGCTTCTTCAGTGATAACTGCTGTTAGGACTTGATCTCCCATGCCAAGTTTCAGTTCGCTGTTAACCATACCGTTTTTGACTTCCAATACTTTGGTTTTTATGATATTTCTAGTACTGATATTTGTAGGCTTATCTTTTGCAACCATTACAAATGAAGCTTTGATGATAGCATATGCAGTATCGCCGACAGCTAAACCCATCTCATCAACCGCGTCATTGGTAACAATGGCCTTTACATCGACTCCATCTCCGACAGAAAGGACTACCTCGCTGTTGATCTGACCTTTTTTGATCTCACTAACACTGCCTTTTAATTGATTACGTGCGCTTGTTTTCATAATTTTCCTTTATTTTTAATATATTAATTATTATATAAGTTAACTGAATAATTACTAAATCAAAATGCAAAATACTTTTTATAAAAGACTAAAAGACAATGCCTCTTTTATCAAACCACCAGGCAAATGCAAACAAAAGACCCGGAGTTTTAATAGTATCATCATCAAACATTAATTTTTTAGCTTCGTCAATATCCAGATAAATTACCTCTATCATTTCATTATCCACGCCGCCGCCTGATGAAACCATCATAGAGTCATTGATTTCTGCATAATAAAGTGTTTGCTTGCTGCCTGCAAAACCTACCGAAGTATAAAAAGAGGTGATTTTCGAGATTTTTGATAACTCCACATCATATCCGCACTCTTCATTTATCTCTTCTTGGACTATTTGTTCGAGTGAAAGATTTTTATCGACTATTCCAGCGCAAAGCTCTATGCTCATTCCTGTTGTATGATCATTGGCATAAGTTGCTGGACGAAACTGCCTAACAAGCACAAAAGCATTTTTTGTTGTATGATACAATAAAACCGCCACACTATCATGGGCTTTGACGATTTCCCAGCTCTTTTGTATGCCGTTTTGCTGATAGGTAGCTAGGGAGGTAAATACAAAACGAGGCTCGGTGAGCGGGTGGAGTGAAAAATCAGTTATCTTCATTGGAAATTCTCATCTAGTTGGGCTTGCGCTCTTTGGCTTTCATATTTATTCCAGTCGTACGAAGGAGTTTTATTATTTATATAAGATTCTAGCGTTTCACGGTATTTTTCAGCATTAAAGATAGGTATTTTTTTTGTTTGTGCTACTTGTCCGCCGCCTATTGCATCACTCATTTTATCTATCAGTTTATCGACTATTGAACTTCCTTCACTCAATACGCTCATTGGATCTATTGGTGAATTATTTAAATAAATTCCCAAATGCAAATGTGGACCCGTACTTGTACCGGTATTGCCGCTATAGCCTATGACATCCCCTTCTTGCACAACATCTCCTGCTGTTGTCCTGAATCCGCTTAAGTGTCCGTAGATCGACATGTATCCATTGCTATGCTGAACCTTGATAGCTTTTCCGTATCCACCTAGCCACCCGACATGTGTAACTACTCCGTTACCTATAGACATGATAGGAGTGCCTCTTTTTACCCCAAAATCCGTTCCAAAATGGGGGCGATAGAAGCGCAATACCGGATGATACCTGCCGTAAGAAAATGAAGACGTGACCCTAGGATTCCTAACGGGCATACTAAATTGCCCGCTGCTGCTTGATGCACCCGAGGTTTGTCTAAAAATAGCAGTTCTTGGACTATCTGTCATGTATGATATGGTTTCGTATGGTTCATTATGTCCATCGCCGTCATCATCTACGTAAATAAACTGTTCTTGGTTGCCTTTTGTTAGTTTGATCACATGTATAATCGGATCGCCATGCAAATACCCTACAAGTGTTTTTTGTGTATATAAAAACGAGATATTATCTCCTTTTTGGAGCTTTATTGCATTTTTTCTAAATGCTTTTTTAATTTGAGCTATTAATTTATCATTATGCGTATTTTTCGATATATCATTCCAAGGATTTTTTGTTATATCTACACTAGCGAAATATTTTTCATCTTTAAATTTTATAGGCACTATAGAAAAACGATATTTATCAGATTTTGTATCTTGTGAAAGTTTGATTTGCATTGTAGAGCTAATGGGTATCAAGGCCTGCAGAAGAGTACCTTTGTCATCTTTAAGCTCATAAAAGATTTGACCGCCCCTGATCTCGCCTACTACTTGCTCTTCAAGTTCATCCAATGTTTTAAGAACCGATAATGATATATGTTTAGACTGAAGATATGAAGAAAATTTTTCTCCTGACTTCCATTTGACCCTAGTTACTTGCGCGCCCCAAAGCAAGGAAGAGATCATCAACAAAACAATGATAGTTTTTTTCATTTAATCCCGATGTTTTCCAATTATGTCGATAAATTATAGCCAAAAAAATCAAAAGTGGCAAATTTTAATATTTCGCTAGTATAATCTTATAATAAATCAATATTAAGGATGTTTTTATGCGTAAATTCATTTTAGTTTCAATAATTTCTTTACCGCTTTTTGCAGATTTATTTCCACCTACAATAGGAAGTACTATTGCAAATATAGAAAATAATAAATTACAATTATCCACGCCATTCCCGGCAGATGGTATGAGCGGCATAGTCATACATACATATGATCAAGGACTTAGAGCAGCTACAACCTATATTATGCAAACTTCATCTAACGGAAATTCCAAAATGCTCAATAAACCGTTCATGGAAAGCAGCAACCTGCCAAATATTGCCACAAAAGTAGCTCCAGGAGATAAAGTGATAGGCGGATATCTATATGACAATGTTCTTTTAATTGCGCCGGATGAAGCTACATATCAAAATATTACAAGCAGATATCATAAAAAATGGATCCATCCTGATCTGTATGCAACATTTATATCAAAAAGCAGAGATGGAGAGATAACCAAAGAAAATCTTGCCTCTTTTGCTAGAGCTTATCAAGTTGGGCTTGTGGCTATAGTTAAAAAAGACACTCTAGCCATCTATGATCCTGTAAGCGAAAAAATAATTGCTCAAGAAACATTCCAAGCTCCAAGCCAAGCTCAATATCCGTTTTTTACAAGATTTCAAAAAATCCAATCAGGATGGTTTGGCTTGTCTGCAAAAGGTGAATACTATAATAATGTGGAGCAAATTCGGTGATAAACAAAACTCATATACAAGCTTTTGAAAATATCGTAGGTGTAGAGAACGTATATAGCGACAAAGCTCATTTGATTGCATATAGCTATGATGCAACTCGCACAAGATACGAGCCTGACGCTGTCGTTTTTCCAAGAGATGAAAATGACGTAAGTCAAATTCTTTGTTACTGCAATGAGCACGGTATAGTGATCACACCCAGAGGTGCCGGAAGCGGATTTACAGGCGGGGCATTGCCTGCAAACGGCGGCATAGTGCTTGCCATGGAAAAGCACATGAATAAAATCCTTGAGATTGACATGCAAAATCTAGTTGCAGTAGTCCAGCCTGGAGTGATCAATAAAGAATTGCAAAGAGCCGCGGAGGAGGTAGGACTTTTTTATCCGCCAGATCCGGCAAGCGAAGAGTATTCTACTCTTGGAGGAAATGTAAGTGAAAATGCAGGCGGCATGAGGGCTGCAAAATACGGCATAACAAAAGATTATGTTATGGCTCTAAGGGCTGTATTACCTAACGGAGACATTATTCGTGCAGGCAAGAGAACGATCAAAGATGTCGCAGGATATAATGTAGCAGGCATATTGATCGCCAGCGAAGGAACTTTGGCTGCAATCACAGAGATCACTCTTAAATTATTGCCAAAACCGCGATTTACAAAAGCTTACATGGGAGTTTTTCCTACTGTAGAAGATGCCATGAATGCTGTTTTCAAATCACTTGCATCCGGAGCCAATCCTGTTGCAATGGAATTTTTGGACAGCTTGGTAGTACAGGCATTAAAAGAAAAATTAAAAGTAGAGTTGCCATCAAATGCCGGTGCATTGCTAATAGGCGATGTAGATGGGAATGTCATGGAAGAGGTAGAATTCCAGCTACAAACACTCGAAAGATCTTTTAAAGAAAATGGTGCAAGTGATTTTCAAATAGCACATGACGCCAAAGAGAGAGATAAGCTTTGGTTTGCTAGACGAAATGCATCACAATCGATCACGATTTATGGGTCTAAAAAACTAAATGAAGATATTTCTGTTCCAAGAAGCAAACTTCCAGATGCTCTAAAAGCAATATATGCCATCGGGGATAAATATGGTTTTAAAGTACCATGCTTCGGACACTCTGGAGACGGTAATATACATGTAAATGTCATGGTTGACGGAAATGATGCAAATCAACTCGAGCTTGGCCATCATGCTATAGAAGAGATATTCAAAACCGTAGTCGAAATGGGTGGTACACTTAGCGGAGAGCACGGTATCGGCATGAGTAAAGCTCCATTTATGAATATTGCTTTTAATGAAGCTGAACTTGCTTTATTTAAATCTATCAAAAAAGCATTCGACCCAAACAATATACTCAATCCAGGCAAAATGGGGCTTGCTGCTGCTACAAATAATTAATCTTGAGGGATGAATATTGGAGGAAGATCTTAAAAAACTGTTCAAAAACTATTATGTTTTTGTTCGTGATTTTTTTTATAGGCTATTCGAGGGGAGAATAGGATATTATGCCTCCAGTTTAAGCTGGGATACAATTTTTGCTATTATACCTTTGATGGTGGTATTTGTATCTATCTTTACACTATTACCGATTTTTGATATGTTTTTTGAGCAATTAAAGCTATTTTTATTCTCTGTATTGATACCGGCAAATTCACAAATTATTCTGCAGCATCTAGAGTCTTTTTTACACAATGCCGGAGAGCTTGGGGCGATAGGTTTTGTTTATGTAGTATTTGCTGTTATATTGTTTTTTAGAACTTATGATTATATCATAAATGATATTTTTGAGACCAAAAAAAGAGGTTTATATAAAGCATTTAAAGTTTATATTTTATTTATTATTTTAATACCTATCGGCATCGGCGGTTCATTTTATATCTCTTTTTATTTAGAAAATGTGCTAAAGCTGCATGCAATAATAGTAAACATACTTCCATTTATCATAACATGGGGTATGTTTTTTGCTGCTTATAAAATATCTCCGAATCGCCATGTACAAGCTTGGGCATCATTAACCAGTTCATTTATAGCATCTTCTATTTGGTATATATCAAAAAGCTTATTTCTTATATATATATCTAGAAATCAGGCATACAGCACTATATACGGAAGTGTTAGCATATTGCTGTTTTTCTTTTTATGGATCTATCTTTCATGGGCAATATTTTTGCATGGTGCTAGATTTTGTTATCTTTTAAATAAAAGCAAAGAGATAGATACTATATCCTAATGCTAGGACACATAAAGCCCAAAATATATATTTATATCTTATTGCACCCAAACTAAGCGCTATATATCCTCCAAGCGCCCACCAGGGCAACAAACTCTCTATCGTCTCTTGCGGCGGAAATGCAAATAAGCTCAACAATGCATTATCGAGCATTCCTCCGAATCCAAAAATATGAAGTGCCATTGTTGCAGGATAAAATACTATATACAAAAATTCAAGGGGGATTGACAATAGCTGATAAACTGATGTTGCGCCAAAAAATACATGAACTACAGGCTGCATAAGTGCAAAAACACCAAGGGGTATAAAAAGCCAGGCTATTAGATGTTTATTTGTCTCTTTACTGTAATGAAGTATCAAAAATATATAAAAAACCCCTGCCATTGAAAACCAAAAACTCATAGAAAGGATCAAAGATGGAAATGCCGCTAAAATTATGGCACCCACAAAGGCTAAAAATGAAAAACTAACCAGCTCTAAGCCCGCCAGTAAAATCCCCCATCCCAACACTACCATAAGATATGCCCTGATAAGCGATGGTGAAAAATCGGTCATATATACATAAATTCCCAAAAAGACTATAGCTATAAATCCAAGATCGATCAGTGCATATCTATATGGAAAATAGCGTTGCTGCAATGGTCGATAAAGAAGCCATAAAACTCCATAAATAACACCCCATAATATACTCAAGTTAAAACCACTCAAGGCTATGAGATGGCTAATGCCAAGAACGATAACAGTATCTCTTAGGTCTTTATCTACCGGGGTATTGAAAAACATTGCAGGATACAGGCTTTTGATGTTATCATTTATATGCTGGCCTCTAATACTAGAGACTATATCATCTCTGAATGTTTGTTCTTTTGTAATAACTTCTTTGACTTTGCCTCTAACAAAAAAAGTACTTATGTATCTTAGAAAGCCTATATTCTCATCCGGAAAGATTTGTACACGGACTTTTTTAACATCTTTTGCCAGCTCTTTGTAGCTTTTAAGATAAAATTCCAAGCCATCATCGCTTTGTATTTTTAAAAGAGTATGGGGATAAGAGGCTTCTGGCTTTGGCTCCATGCTGAGCACATTGCCGTATGTAAAATAAAATGGTTTTGTGATAAATTCATTGTATCCGATATAAAGATAAAAAAGACGTGCGATCAATATAAATGCAAGAATGCCTATAGTAAGCCAAAAGGATTTGAGAGTCGGAAAAATTTGCGGCTTAGCTAATTTCATACATCAAATAGGCGGCATATTTATAGTAGTTTCTTTCATCTCAAAAACGATCTCATGCTTTGCTCCAAACGAACCGTCCACAAAACGGGTAAAGTTTTTCTGGAACAACAAATTAACAGTACCGGTTGGTCCATTTCTTTGTTTACCGATGATAAGCTCGGTCTCTTCTTCTACTTTGCGGATATATTCGCTTTTATAGTCTCTGCCTTCGGCCTTTGCTTTCATCTCTTTTTCTTTTTCTTTTGCTTCACGGTAAACATCATCGCGGTAAACAAACAATATAATATCTGCGTCTTGTTCTATGGCACCGGATTCACGCAAGTCACTTAGCATCGGCCGTTTATTTTCTCTGCTTTCCAATCCTCTATTGAGCTGTGAAAGAGCTATAATAGGCATTTGCAGCTCTCTTGCTAATTGTTTGAGGCCTCTTGAAATTTCTGAAATCTCTTGTTGGCGATTATCCCCGCCTCTTTTGCCATCTCCTACCATTAATTGAAGATAATCAATAAAAGCTATACTTATCTCTGGATGCTGAGACTTTACTTTGCGAAGTTTGCTTCTGACATGATGGATAGTAGCATACCCTCCATCATCAACAAAAAGTTTTTTTTGTGACAATTCATGTGTTGCAGAAGAAACCCTCTCCCATTCATCGTCTCTTAGATCACCTACCCTTAGTGCCTGCAATGGTATAGAGGTCTTAGCTGAGATCATACGAAGCATCAACTGCTCTGCTGGCATCTCCAGCGAAAAAAATGCAACACCTTCATTTCTCTCGATCGCTTTTAATGCCATATTGAGCACAAGGGCTGTTTTACCCATAGCGGGCCTTGCTGCTACTATGACCAAATCTCCTTTACCAAAACCGCTTGTTTTGTCATTTAAATTGCGAAAGCCTGTATCAACACCTATGAGTTTCGAATTGCCCATTGCTTTTAGTCGTTCTATCTCGGCAATTGCCGCTATGGTAATTGCTTTGGCATCCCTAAAATCCTGCGCAGTGCTTTCTTGTGTGATCTCGTAAAGTTTTTTTTCTACAAGATTCATCACCTCATCACTTGGCAGATCGTCTTCAATAGTTACTTTCTTTATCTCAGTTGCTAGAGTTACTATTGCTCTTTTGATGGACTTTGCTTTAATCTCAGCTATATATGCCTTCGTATCCGTAATGGGATTGGCTGATAGCATATCTATCATTAACCCCTCATCAAATTTACCCATTGATTGAAGTTTGGATATCAAAAACTCTTCAGAGATAGGCTTGTCTTCTCGCGTTAACTCTTCCATAGCGGTAAATAAGTATTGATGAAACGGCAAATAAAAATCTTTTGCCTTTAGGCTGCTGGCTACCTCTTCATAAATTTGAGGATCAAAAATTACAGCAGAAAGTACGGCTCTTTCTATATTCAAATTGTACATATTTTCCATGATTATTCCTCTATACTTTTTGCCATATTCTCTACTTCAATGATAAATCTGTCTACAAGTTCATGTTCTGACAGCTTGGCTACCACTTCGCCCTTGACCATAATGAGCCCGCTCCCTTTGCCGTATGCTATAGCAACGTCAGCATGTTTTGCTTCTCCTATGGCATTTACCACGCAACCCATAACTGATATATCAAGAGGGGCTTTGATATGTGCCGTGCGGCGTTCTATCTCGGCTACCGCACTCACAAGGTCCGCTTCAATTCTACCGCAAGTTGGGCAAGATATTATATTAAGCCCGCCTTTTGCTCTTCCGCTATCTTTTAGTATCGCTTTGGCTACTTTTATCTCTTCTTCGAGCTCCCCGGTTATGGATACTCTCATTGTATCACCTATTCCGTCAAGCAGCAAAGCCCCTAACCCGATCGAAGATTTGATAGTAGCATGGAATAGCGTACCTGCCTCTGTAACCCCTAAGTGAAATGGATAATTATTTTTTGGCCTTAGCATTCTATATGCTTCCACAGTTCTTTGGACATCGCTAGCTTTGAGAGATATTTTGATATCTGTAAAATCCAGATCTTCTAGGAACTTGATATTGTATTCTGCACTTGCCACCATTCCTTGTGCCGTGACACCATACTTATCTTCAAATTCTTTTTCAAGTGAACCTGCATTTACACCTATTCTAATAGGTAGATTTCTATCCTTGCATGCTTTTACTATCTCTACGATACGGCTTTTTTCTCCGATATTGCCTGGATTGAATCTCACGCCATCCACCCATTTAGCAGCTTCAATAGCCAAGCGATAATTGAAATGAATATCAGCAATAATAGGCAATGAAGTTTTGGCTTTTATCTCTTTAAGAGCTATTGCATCTTCTATAGCAGGCACTGCCACTCGCACTATGTCTGCTCCAGCAAAATGCAGTCTATTTATCTGTTCGACAGTCGCATCTACATCATGGGTATTGCTAAATGTCATAGATTGCACCGAAATTGGAGCATCCCCGCCTACAGCCACATTGCCTACATATATTTTTTTGGTCGGATATCTATCTTTCATTTATTGCTTTCGTATTTTATTTATTAGTGATTTTATCAAAACATAGATTAATTCTGACACGAAATCATCTTTGCAAGCCATACTAAGCCGACCGCAATAAAGGAGATTTGCAGAGCGTGCGCGATTTGCTTGGGTGTCACTTGTCTTTTATTACTTTTCTAATAAAAGCAGTATGAATCTATGAAAAATCAACCGGATCCATATCTATCTCAACCCCTCTTTGTGCTACTGCATGAAGAGCGGTCAATAGTGTTTTTTTGCTCTTGGAGCGAAGCAGGATATGATAACGATAACGATTTGCTATCTTTTCGATCGGAGCTTTACCCTCGCCTATGACCTCAATATCATTAAATCTTTTTAATCTATCTAGAATATCTTTTGATTGCTTCTTGGCAATATCGGGTTTGGTATGAGATATAAGTACTCTAGCCATTGATACGAATGGGGGATATGACGCTATGCGTCTAAATTCCAGTTCATCTTTTAAAAATATTTCATAATCACTCAAAAACGGCTCAAAAAAATAACCGTGCGAACTCTGTATATATACCATAGCATCTTTTGTTCTTCCGCATCTGCCTGCTATTTGAAATAGCAAACTGATAGCTCTCTCTTTAGCTCTATAATCAGCTAGTCCCAACATATAATCAAGCCCCATGATTATACTCAAGGTAATATCTGGGTAATCATGACCTTTGCTCAACATTTGCGTGCCGACCAATATGTCTATCTCTTTGTCGGCTAATTGCGATAATGCTGAATCAAGCTTCTTTGGAGTAGTAATACTGTCTTTATCAAATTGGGCCACTTTAGCATCCGGCAATTCTTCGTTGATCAGCTCGATCGCTTCTTTTGTACCTATACGCTCGCTGCTTAGGGGTGCATATCCGCACTGGCTGCAGCTTTGCGCTATGGGCTCTGTATAGCCGCAATAATGACATCTCAAATGCTTATGATTGCGATGAAGGGCCATGCCTACAGAACAAAATGGGCATTTGTGTGTCTCTCCGCATGATGGGCAATATAGATATTTAAAATTTCCGCGGGTCGGCAAAAACACTATAGCTTGTTCTTTTTGACTCAATGTTTCTTGGAGTGCTTTTACACATTCTCGATTTATGCTGTCACCACTTATAAATGTATAGCTTTTAGATGTAGATATGTATGCTTCTTTAAGCCTTACGATGGGATACTTATAATACGATGCTACAGATGGCGTTGCAGAAGCCAATACTACTTTTGCCCCTATCTTTTCTCCCATCAATATAGCTACATCTCTGGCATGATAACGTGGCCTTGTCATTGATTTGTAACTATCATCATGTTCTTCATCGACTATAATAAGCCCTACATCATCAAGAGGCACAAATAGAGCAGACCTTGCCCCTGCTATTATACGTATCTCGCCGGAAGCTATGCGGCTTAGTATGTTTTCTTTTTGTTTTTTGCCAAGTTTGGAATGCCAAACAGCTACACTGTTGCCAAAATATCTATTCAGTCTTTTGGACATCTGAGGAGTAAGAGCGATTTCAGGCATAAGCATTATTACATTTTTGCCGTCTTGCAACGCCCCGGCCATAAGATGGATAAATATCTCTGTTTTTCCTGCACCCGTCACTCCAAAAAGCAAACTTCTTTGGTATCCGTCTATCTCTTTTAGTGCTCTTTGTTGTGCTGTTGTAAGTGTTGGCAATATTACATTCTCTTGCTTGAATTTTCCGTTATCCTCGCGCTTGACGTGTGGATCCACATTTGATTCCTGCCTTTGCAGGAATGACGTATTGCCACCGCCTCCTTCTCCCCTCAGCCTTCTGCCTTCTGCCTTCTCATACGGTATAAAAAGCGCCAATGCTTCAGATATTGATGAAAAATAATATGATGATATAAACCGTGCAAGCTCTAATTGTATAGAATTATAATACTTACTTGTGATATCAGATACAGCAAATGTTTCAAACTCAGGCTTTGATGTTTGGCTCAAAACTATAGCATTTTTGAGTATACTTTTTACCGGTACTTGCACTATAGAACCGATCTCCAATGCCATTTCACAATGATAGGTAAACACCGGAGCCGATGAATTTGAAAGTGCAACTTGATAGTAGTATATGAGAAACTCTTTATTTTGAATTGCAAGAATTATACCAAAAAAAGAAGATTATAGCAGACAAAGCTAGCCGTCATCGCGTGGTTTAAAATCGTGGCGATCTATGATAGATTGCTGAGTCTGCTGCATATTCCAGCAATAAGAGCCATCATGCTTTTGCAGAAATGACATCTCACGCTCACACAATCTGTTATTGAGTCAATGTCCTGCAATTGGCATCATTGGCATCACAATTAAATTGTCCGCCTGCTAAAGTAAAATCAACGCTTCCACCCACCCCGCTTGGCATCACATACGTATATGTCGTACCGCTCACTCTCCAGCAAGCGGTATCATTTAAGCCGCTGCATGTAGGCACTTGAGTTTCAAGTACTGAACGGCTAACACCAGCACCACCTTTATCTGCACTAAATGTAGATATAGCCGTAGATGCAATACCGTCATTATCTATAGACGTAATAGCTGTAAAATCACCTCTTAAAACTCTTAACTGTCTTTCATTGGCAAGTGCACAACGTACAGCTGCAATAGTAGCTTTTGCACTTGATATGTCAGCATCATCTCTCGTAGCTGCAAATCTTGGTATTGCAATGCTTGCTAATATGCCTATGACCACTATCACAAAAACAAGTTCGATCATAGTAAACGCTTTTTTCATATGAACTCCTTTGTATAATTGTACCAAAAAATAAACATAATAAAAATTTAAATAAATAGAAAATAAGAATGCATTGATTGTGTTTTAAAGAAGAAAAGAGGCAAAAAGCCTCTTTTTTTAATGTTTGGAGAAATTATCTCTCGATGGCAGTACCGCCGAATTTATGCTCACCTGTCAATTTATTGGTAGTAGCCAATGTTCGTGCATCATCTGCCCAGCTAACATCACTAGTACCATTTGCATCCACAGTTAATGTTTTAGTATCTTCGTCAAATTCAATACCAAAAATAGCCTCTTCAATAACGCTCGCACACGACGGAATAGCTGTAACATTAGCTTCGGTAGGCGCTTTTTGGGCGGTTGCATATGCACCTGCATCTTTGACACATGTCGCCAAATTATCAACCGCTTTGCTTATCTCGGCATCATCTCTAGTTGCAGCTAGTCTCGGTATGGCAATAGCTGCCAAAATTCCTATAATTACAATAACAAAGATCAATTCGATCATTGTAAAACCTCTTCTCATGTTAACTCCTCTTTTAGTAAATTATAAGAATCCACCGTTTTGGTGAAAACTTATTATTATTGTAATACTAAAAATAGATAAAGTCAAGAAAATAGAACAAAAAAATTTATTTAATTTTTTATTTATTGATATTATCTATTTTAGAAATGATACTATTGATTTGATTTTCATGTTCGCTTATTTGTTTGGCTAAGCGAAGATATGCCTTGAGAAGTTTATCTGTTTTGTTGTCTTTATCTAGAGCTATATCAGCACTGGCCAGATCATCTATGATAAATTTGGCCAATATTTTATTGACTTCAAATTCATATCTGGTACCATTTATAGTGACAGCTACTTTTTGCATGACTGCTATTCCAATAACGCCTCTATCTTAGCAATGATAGCCTCGATTTCCGCATCTTTTTGACTAAGCTCTTGTCTTAGGATCTTTATCTCTTCTTCCAGAGGTGCTATATTGGAGACTTGCATTTTCAATGCATCATTTTCCTCTTTTAAGAGGTCAAATGTGATCTTTAATTCCTCGATTTTATCTTGGAGCTTTTGAAGTGCGTGCATATTTCGCCTTTGGGTTCTGAATTTCTTTTGTTATAATATCACAAATTTATTATAACGGCACTTTTCACTAAAGCCATTTATGATTAAATTGCGAAACATAAGTAATACATAAAAAAGAAAATTTACAAACTAAGGAATCTTTTTTTGAAAAAGCCTTTTCGTGTCAACAGCCCATATGCTCCATCTGGTGACCAACCAAAAGCTATTGAACAATTAAGCAGGTCCATATTGGATGGCAATCGTTATCAAACATTGCTTGGCGTAACAGGTTCCGGCAAGACATACACTATGGCAAAGATCATAGAAACCGTCCAACGTCCTACCCTCATCATGACACACAACAAAACCTTGGCTGCCCAGCTGTATAGCGAATTTAAAAGCTTTTTTCCCGATAATCGCGTAGAATATTTCATCAGCTATTATGACTACTATCAGCCAGAAGCCTATATACCGCGTCAAGATCTATTTATCGAAAAAGACAGTTCTATAAACGAAGAATTAGAACGCTTGCGTTTAAGCACCACTGCGAGCCTGCTGAGCCACAAGGATGTCATTGTCATAGCTTCAGTATCCGCAAATTACGGGCTTGGTTCGCCAGAGGAATACAGCTCAGTAGTACAAAGTCTAGAACTTGGCCAACATTATCCGCAAAAAGCTCTTTTGCTTAGACTTGTCGAGATGGGTTACAAGAGAAATGATACTTTCTTTGATAGAGGGGATTTTAGGGTCAACGGCGATGTAGTGGATATATTTCCTGCATACAGCCAAGAAGAAGCTTTGCGTATAGAGTTTTTTGGCAATGAAATTGAAGATATGTATTATTTTGATGCCCTGACCGGCGAAAAGGGAGCTTCGCCAAAAGAGGTCACTATATATGCTGCCAATCAATTCATCGTCGGTAAAGAAAAATTGGCTCTGGCTATGAAAAGTATAGAAGATGAACTAGGAGAGAGATTGGCCTTTTTTGAAAGAGAAGGCCGCATGGTAGAATACAATAGACTCAAACAACGTACCGAATTTGACTTAGAGATGCTAGAAGCCACAGGAATATGCAAAGGAATTGAAAACTACTCAAGACATCTTACCGGCAAAAAAGCAGGTGAAACCCCATATTCACTTCAAGACTATTTTGAGGCTATGGGAGAGGATTATCTCGTCATTGTTGATGAATCGCATGTTAGCTTGCCACAGTTTCGCGGCATGTATGCAGGGGATAGAAGCAGAAAAGAAGTACTTGTAGAGTACGGTTTTAGATTGCCAAGTGCTTTGGATAACCGCCCCTTGATGTTTGATGAATTTATCCAAAAAGCTCCTCATTATCTGTTTGTATCTGCCACTCCGGCACCACTTGAACTTGAATATTCCAGTGTGGTAGCAAGCCAGGTAGTCCGGCCGACCGGTCTTTTGGATCCTGTCATAGAAATAGTGCCGAGCTCTTCACAAGTAGAACACTTATATGATGCCATGAAACCCGTCATCGAAAGAGGCGAAAAGGTGCTAGTAACAGTCTTGACCAAAAAAATGGCGCAGGAACTTGCTAATTACTACAATGATTTAGGTTTAAAAGCTAGATATATGCATTCTGATATGGATGCTATAGAAAGAAATCAAACCATCCGCTCATTAAGGCTTGGGGAATTTGATATACTTATAGGCATCAATCTGCTTCGTGAAGGGCTTGACCTTCCTGAGGTCAGCCTTGTAGCTGTTTTGGATGCGGACAAAGAGGGTTTTTTGCGTTCCCAGACAGCGTTGATCCAAACAGCAGGGAGGGCTGCTCGAAATGTAAACGGCAAAGTATTGATGTATGCAAACCGTATCACGCCAGCTATGGAATTTACTATCAAAACTACAAGCGAACGCAGAGCCAAACAAGAACTTTACAATAAAGAACACGGGATCACTCCTCAAACTACCATCCGTGAACTTGATGCCAATCTCAAACTTGAAGAGCATGGAGAGCTATATAGCAAAAAGTCAAAGCTTGACAAAATGCCAAAAGCTGAGCGGCAAAAACTCATGAATGAACTAAAAGCCAAGATGCTCGCGGCCGCCAAAAGCTTGGAATTTGAAGAAGCCGCCAGGTTGCGTGACGAGATAGCCAAGATAAAGAATTTGTAACAATAATTATCTTTCTATTCTTGTAATAATGGCCAACTAAGCTGCCTTGTCATCCTGAACTCGTTTCAGGATCTAAAATTTATTTTCTTTTCACTACTTTTTTAGAAAAAGTAGCGCAAAAATCGTCACCCTCTCGAATCGCACGATTTTATTTAGGCTAATCGCCTTGATAAAATCTAGCTTTCAAGGTGTGTTCGGGTAACAGTTTTTATTGTATAATGTCAAAAAAAAATATAGGCAAACATATGATAACTAATTTTCAAAATTATACACCCAAACTTGGAACAAATAGCTGGGTGGCCGAGGGTGCAAGCGTCATAGGGCGTGTAGAAATGGGGGAAGATAGTGCTGTATGGTTTGGGTGCGTTGTACGCGGAGATGTACACCATATAAAGATAGGAGATCGAAGCAATATCCAAGATCTTAGCATGGTGCATGTCACACATCACAAGCTTGATGATATGAGTGACGGCAATCCAACCATTATAGGAAACGATGTCACAGTCGGACATCGTGTAATGCTGCATGGCTGCACCATAGAGGATGCTTGCCTGATCGGCATGAGCGCAACCATACTTGATGGCGCGGTCATAGGAAAAGAATCAATAGTAGGTGCCGGAGCATTAGTGACCAAAAATAAAGTATTCCCTCCAAGAAGCCTCATCATGGGAAGTCCTGCTAAAGTTGTGAGAGAACTAACAGATGAAGAAGTTGCAGAGCTTTACGCAAGTGCAGCCAGATACGTAAAATTCAAAAATCAGTATCAATAAAAAATTTAATGTCACCCGAACGCTCGAAAAGCAGCAATATTTAGATCCTGAAACAAGTTCAGGATGACACATCATTCGTCATGCTGAATTTAGTTCAGCATCTCGTTTATTGGTTCAATAGTTCGTCAAGCTCGCTAACTCTTGCTCTCTTTTTTGGCCCGTCTCTCTTTTTTGCTCGATGATGCAAACCGGACAAGTTCATCGCTGCTCTTGACATGTTCAGGGATGGTCTCTAGGCTCTTTTTCATTACAAAAGAAGCAGACAAAGCGTCGCTATAAGCTCTATGATGCACAGTAGTCGGAATACCTAATGATTCTATAAGATATGCCAATCCATACCTCTCACTCTCAAAAGTCCGTTTGGCCAGATCAATACTGCACATGATAGGATTACCCAAATCGCCTAGTCCATGACGATGAAACGAAGCCGACAAAAAAGAGGCATCAAAGCTGGCATTGTGAGCTACAAATATAGCATCTTCCATAAAAAGCCGCAATTTTGTTAATGCATCTTTTGGACATGGAGCACCTATAAGATCTTCGTGTTCAATACCGGTGACTTTGGTAATATATTCAGGCAAGAATGCACACTCTACAAATGTTTCAAATTTATCGATGATCTTTCCGCCTTGCATCATAACAGCACCTATTTCAATAACTTGCGATGATGACGGTTTGCTCCCATTTGTCTCGATATCAACGATACAAAACCTCTCTTCGTGATATGGTGTAAAATATGGTTTGAACTTATAACCGCCCTCGTCTAAACTTTCTATGGGATACCCGGAAGCTTGAAGGAGACAAAAAATAGTTTCACTCTCTTCAAATAAAGTAGTATGTTTATACACAATACTATCAAAAATCTCTTGGCTAATTATACCGCCATGACGTCGAAATGTTTTTGTAAGATGTTCAAAGACGTTTTGCATGAACTATAAACTCTCTTACTTTAGCATGATCTTTTTTGCCCTTGCTTATCTCTACTCCGCTACTGACATCTACTCCATAAAAATTATACTTTTCAAGCTCATTGAGATTTTGAGAGGTCAAACCTCCTGCTAAGATAATTTTGGAGCAATCAACTCCATCAAACCAATCAAGTGCAATTCTTTTGCCTTCTCCTCCATAGCTTTCGACAAAAGCATCTGCTATGATATATTCATTTTTATATTTTTCTATATCTTCTCGACAAGTTGCTCTAACAACCCTAATATACGGTGTTGCTAATTGCGCAAAAAAATCATCATTGGCTTCAAAATGAATTTGGGCCATGTCTATGCCTGCAAAAGTACAAACTTTATCCACTTCAAATGCTTCAACATTTACAAAAAGACCTACAGTTTTTACAAATGGCGGTAAATTTTTTATGATCTCTTTTGCTTTTTGCGGCAAAATATATCTAGGAGATTTTTCATAAAATACAAACCCTAATGCGTCTGCTCCTGCATGAGAAGCTATTAGCGCATCGTCTAAATTTGTAATACCGCAGATTTTGATTTTCATTTTAATGCACTTATAGCCCGCGCGACACCGCTAGGATATTTATAGACAAATGATCCTGCTACTACTACATCTACACCAGCATCACGCAATAACTCTATATTTTTATCACTTACTCCCCCATCTACCTCTATAAGACAGTCTGGATTTTTTATTTTTATTAGCGACTTGAGCCGTTTGGCTTTTTCTAATACGGATGGAATAAATGACTGCCCTCCAAATCCAGGGTTGACACTCATCAGCAACACCATATCTACATCACTAAGCAAAAACTCTATAGCTTCCGGAGGTGTATGCGGATTAAGTACAAGAGCAGGACGTATACCGTATGAGCGTATCTTTTGTATGAGCCTATGAGGATGCTTCTCTTCTTCTATATGAAATGAGATAAATTCCGGCCTCAATGGAGCAAATAGATCTACAAAAAAAGCATTATTTTCTACCATCAGATGAATATCCAAAGGCATTGTTGCAGCTTTAGCTACAGCTTCTACTACTACCGGACCGATCGTTAGGTTTGGCACAAAGTGGCCGTCCATCACATCAACATGCACAAAATCGCAACCGCCATCACAAATGGCTTTTACATCATCTGCCAAATGTCCAAAGTCAGCAGATAAGATACTTGGTGCTACGAGCATATATGTCCTTTGTTTTAATTATTATTGAGTCGCATTATAACACAAAAAGATTTTTTATTTAAGTAATATTTAGGCTATTTTGGCTATAATCGCACACAAAAATGTCAGTTTTGTCCCTTATTATAGACAAAAACACATTCATTACTTTAAATAAAGGCAGATATTATGGCAAACAGATGTGCAATCAGCGGTAAAGGTCCATTAACTGGAAACAATGTATCACACGCAAATAACAAAACAAAGAGAAGACAACTTCCAAACCTAAGAACTCTTAGAATAGCAATGGAAGACGGCACTACAAGAAAAATCAAAGTAGCTGCTTCAACTCTTAGAACTATGAAAAAAATAGCTGCAAAAGCAACAGTAGAAAACAACTAATTTTTGGCAAAGCCCAAGATTAGGACTTCAGCAGTCGGCTCTTGCTGCTAGCTGCTCTTTAATCAATTTAGTAACTCTATACTACAAATTTAATTTGGAGAAACTCCAATGTTTCAAATTCTTTCACTAAAAAACGGTCTTGATAATGTCCAAGGTTTCTTTAACGGCTCTACAAATGTAGGTCTTCGCACCAAACCAAATGAAGACGGCTCACTTGATGGTGATGTTGCTTTTATACGCAGTGAAGTGCCATGCGATGTAGCAGCACGATTTACTACTAATCGTTTTGCGGCTGCACCTATCAAGCACTTTCAAAGATATCCTAATGATTTTCAAACTAATTTCATACTCATTAATGCCAAAAATGCGAATGCCATGACTGGAGCTAAAGGAGTTGAAGATATTGATGATCTATTAAATAAACTTGAGAGTCAAATCACACTGCATAATCCTATAATGAGTTCTACCGGCGTTATCGGATATAGATTGCCTCTAGAGAAATTATCAACTGCATTTGATCATTTTGATTTTAATGGCAAACAAAGTGAAAAAACTGCTAGAGCTATCATGACAACCGATAGCTTTAAAAAAGAGATTTGTTTTAAAATAACGCTTGATAACGGCGACTCGTTTCACATAGCAGCTATTGCCAAGGGTGCAGGGATGATAAATCCTGCTATGGCTACTATGCTGTGTTTTATTATAACTGACGCGGATATTCCTAGAGGCGATATGGATGAATTGCTTGGAAATGCTGTAGAAAATTCATTTAACCGTATTTCTGTTGACGGGGATACATCAACCAATGATACGGTTTTATTGCTAGCAAACAAGGCAAGCGGTGCATATGATAAAGAGGCTTTTAGAGAAGCTTTGAATAAGATCACATTTGAACTTGCCATGATGATACTGCGCGATGGGGAAGGTGCTACCAAGGTAGTCGCTTTTGAAGTCAAAGGTGCTGCAAACAACGAAGATGCAAAAAAAGCAAGTATGTTGTTAAGCAACTCATTATTGGTAAAAACAGCCTTATTTGGCGAAGACCCAAACTGGGGACGGATAGCATCGACTATAGGAGCAAGCGGTATAGAATGCGATGAGGATAAGCTTGTCATTCATTATGATAATTTGCTTATCTATTCCGGTGATCAAAGAGAATTAGACAAGGAAAGGGAAGAAAAAGCATACAAGATAATGAAGCAAGAGAGCTTTCATATTACATGCGACCTCGGGCTTGGAAATGGAAGTTATACTAGCTATGGATGTGATCTTAGCTATGATTATGTCAAGATAAATGCAGAATATAGAACATAGCACTGTCTGTGTATTTTAATGCATATTTCAAGACAAAAAAGATAAAATAATATATCAAATAAATTAGGAGTAACGATGTTACATGAATATAGAGACGAAATAACTGCTCTAAAACAAAGCAATGCACATTTCGCAAAAATTTTTGAAAAACATAATGAACTTGATCAAAAAGCAAAAGATGCCGATGAAGGCAGATTACATTTAAGTGATGTAGAACTTGAGCAAATCAAAAAAGAGAAGCTTCTATTAAAAGACGAAGCACTTAAACTCATCTTGGAATTCAAAAAAGCACAAGCTTAAATAAAATCCATAAAATCTCATCTGCAACGGTGAGGTTTTATAAATCTACATAAACTATTTTTCTTCTAATACTTCTTTTTTCATTTTCCATATATAAATGACGGCAATAAGTATAATAACCCCTAATGCTATCATGGTAGCCCGGCCTAAATAATGTTCGATCAATGTTTCATTTGAACCAACAAAATAACCTAAAAACATCAGTACTAATACCCATATAGCAGACCCTAATGTAGTATAAATAGAAAATTTAACAAGATTCATTTTGGCATATCCGGCAGGAAGAGAAATAAGATGACGAACTCCTAAAATCAATCTACCGCTAAATGTAGATATTTCGCCATGCTTGTTGAAAAAATGTTCTAGTTTTTCTAGTTTTTCCGGTGATAAAAGTATATACTTGCCATATCTAAGCAAAAAAGCTCTGCCATATTTCATAGCAAAATAGTAGTTAAACAGTGCACCGCCCAAAGAGCCTAATACTCCCATTAGCGTAGCCATGATAAAATTCATTTCGCCTTTTTGAGCCAAATAACCGGCCGGTATCATGACTACTTCGCTAGGAACAGGCACAAATGTGCTCTCCAAGAACATCAAGATAAAAATACCGGGGTATCCGACACCGCCAATGGCATCAACTATCCATTGGGCAATTTCATGCATCACAGAAAAACCTATCTATTCAGTAAATGCGCCAACAGATGTAAGCTTTGTATATCTCTTTTCTAACATCTCTTCAGTAGAAATTGCTTGAAGCTCTTTTAATGACTTGAGATAATATGCTTTAAGTACATTCGCTGCACTCTGTTTGTCTCTATGAGCACCGATTAACGGCTCATCAAGCACATCATCGACCAAATGATGCTTCATAAGATCGTCAGGAGTGATTTTTAGTGCTTTTGTAGCAACTTCGACTTTTTTAGGGTCATCCCACAATATAGCAGAACAACCTTCCGGAGAAATAACTGAAAATACCGAATAACGCATCATAGCAAGTCTATCTGCAACACTAATTGCCAAAGCTCCACCGCTGCCGCCTTCACCAATAACAACAGAGATAAGCGGTACTTTGATGCTTGTAAATTCAAATAGATTTCTTGCTATTGCTTCGCTTTGGCCTCTCTCTTCAGCTCCAAGTCCCGGATATGCGCCCGGAGTATCTACCAGCAAGAGTACAGGTATATCGAACTTTTCGGCCAATCTGACCGCACGCAACGCTTTACGGTAGCCCTCAGGATTTGGCATACCAAAATTTCTCTTGATCTTATTTTTTGTGCCTCTTCCCTTTTGCTCGCCTATGACCATTGTTTTATGTCCATCGATCCAGCCAATATAACAAACAAGTGCCGTATCATCGCGAAATGCCCTATCTCCATGGATCTCGTGGCTATTTTCCAAGATCAAACGGATATAATCAAGTGCATAAGGACGATCCGGATGACGTGCTAGTTGAAGCTTTTGATAATCATTCAAACCGCCATAAGTTTTTTGCACCTCTTTATCCAACTCTTTTTGAAGCTTTTCAAGAGCTTGCAGATCCCCATCGGCCTTTGCAGATTCTATAGCCTCATCTAGATGCTCGATACGTTTTTCGAAATCAAGATAAGTTACCATCAAAAATCCTTAAAGCTTTTTAAAAATAACAACACCGTTGGTTCCGCCAAAACCAAACGAATTGCTCATAGCAATATCTATATTTGCTTTTCTAGCCTCATTAGGAACATAATCCAAATCGCAATCAGGATCAGGCGTAGTGTAATTTATAGTAGGCGGTAAAATGCCGTCTCTCATAGCCATAAGAGTAATAACTGCTTCTATCGAGCCTGCAGCACCTAAGCAATGGCCTATTTGTCCTTTTGTTGAACTAACAACAGGAACGTTTGAGCCAAATACATCTTTGATAGCTGCAGTTTCATTTTTGTCATTAGCAGGAGTACTTGTACCATGGGCATTGATATAATCTACTTTTGGATTGCCTGCCATTGTAAGTGCAGCTTTCATGGCGCGAGCAGGCCCGTCTACTACAGGCGTAGTAATATGATTGGCATCTCCACTTTCACCAAAACCTATGATCTCGCCATAGATCTTGGCTCCTCTGGCAACCGCAGATTCATACTCTTCAAGCACCAAAGCTCCGGCACCTTCTCCCATTACAAATCCGTTTCTATCGCTATCAAAAGGTCTTGATGATTGCTGTGGATTTTCATTGTTCGTGCTAAGTGCTTTCATAGATGCAAATCCGCCTATTCCTACAGGACAAATCGCTGATTCAGCGCCGACGACCAACATTTTATCTGCTCCGCCTATCATGATCGTTTTTGCTGCTTCAGCGATAGCATGAGTTCCTGCTGCACAAGCTGTAACAGACGATAGGTTTGGCCCTTTTAGTCCGTGATCTATAGATATAAATCCTCCGAGCATATTGACAAGTGCCGATGGTATAAAAAACGGAGAAATTCTGCGTGGGCCCTTTTCTTCGCATACAAGCGAGTTTTTCTCAATATTTGGAAGCCCGCCTATACCGGAAGCTGATGAGATACCGAATCTCTCTGCGTTATATCCATCTTTAAATCCGGCATCTGCCATAGCTTCTTTGGCTGCTTTTATACCAAGATGGATAAATCTATCTGCTTTTTTAACCTCTTTTGGATCCATTACTTCATTTGGATCAAATCCTACAATTTCTCCTGCTATACGAACCGATTGTTCGCTAGGATCAAATAGTTCTATTGTTTTAATACCGCATTTGCCAGCTACAATAGCCTCAAAAGAACTCTCTTTGTCATGCCCTAAGCTATTTATCATACCTAGGCCGGTTACCACTACTCGTTTCACGATTTCTCCTCATTCTTTGCTCTGGCTAATATAAAAAATCTAAAACTTTTTACATTAGCCAATTCAATCCCCCCGCATAAGGGGCATTTTTGATATTTATTTATTGCTTTCGATAAAGTTGATTGCATCACTAACAGTGGCAATTTTTTCAGCTTGATCGTCAGGGATTTCGATATCAAATTTCTCTTCAAGAGCCATAACAAGCTCAACAACATCTAGGCTATCAGCACCAAGATCTTCTACAAATCTAGATTCTTCTTTTACTTCGTCCGGACTAACATTTAGTTGCTCTACAACTACGTCTTTTACTTCATCAAATAATGCCATTTGATACTCCTTGAATAATTATAATACGCAGAAGTATACCCAAAAAATCATAAAAGCACCAAACTAAAATGAAAAACAGCCATAAGATAATGTGAATTTTAAAGTAATTTAGAAGTAATTTTTATTATTTTTTGGATACCAATCGTCATTCCGTGCTTTGAGCCGGAATCCATAAAAGAGTGGATACCGAATCAAGTTCGGTATGACAAGAAAGTGTCATTGCATAGATCGCCACGCTTCGCTCGCGATGACGACTACCACACCTACACCCCCCCATATTTCCAATGGACATCCATAGGAGTAAGATTAAAAGAAATAATCTATTAAAACTTATATTTTAATTGCGCATAAAAATAACGTCCCGGCTCATTAAGTACCATTACATCAGGATCTGTACCGGTAAGCAATGTTAGATCTTTATAGCTATTTGATACTGCATATGTAGAATCAAAGAGATTGTCTACTCCTATGCTCAACTCTAACCCGCTGCCAAGATCTTTTGTAGCTTTTAGATCAAATACTATATAACCATCCAATCTGTGTTCACCGTTATCAAAATCATATCTGCTCCATGGGGCTGCAGCTATGATATCACCTTCGATCTTCAAGGTATCATCGTAAGCATATGTAGCTCCGATATTTGCTTTAAATGGCAGCACATCCGGTAAGTCGGTGTCGTTTTGGCCGGTTAACGGATGATCTTTCTCGCCTATTTGAAATGCCATACTGCCATCAATCGAAAAATCTTCAGTCACAAAATAAGACCCGCTCACATCTATGCCATAAAGAGCAGCATCCACGTTTTCGTAATGCTTGCTTGTAGCATTATAAGCTATATAATCGCTAAGGTCGCTATAGAAAACTTTAGCTTTGAGCGTAGCATTGTCAAATTTCTTTTCTATTCCTAGGTCGATCTCATGATTTGTCACAGCATCAAGGGTAGCTGTACCTGACCCCATGAGATAAAGCTCTTTTGCATCTGGTACACGGGTAGATCTTCCTATGCCTCCAAAGTATTTGAGTTCATTATCTGCTTTATATGTAGCAAACATATAACCGCTCAAATCGTTGAAATCTCTTTGTTTGATGTTGGCTTTATCTATAGTAGTATCATCATATCTCACACCTGCTTCAAGACTCACATTCTCATTGATCTTGATCTTGTCTTTTACAAATACGGCACGGTTTTTAGTATCAACATCATCAATCATTTTGCCCATAGGCGTTATTGAACCATCAGATACTTTAGTGCTATATTTATATCCATCCCAATTACGATTGTTTGCATCTATTCCTACTGTAATATCGTGGTTATCGATATCAAAACTGTTTGTAAGTTTTGCGCCCTCCATTTCGGTTTCCAAATGAGCTGTTGTATAATTTGCAGCACCGACATTTCTAAATTCTGTGCTCATCGGGTGATCTACAGTTGAGCGATAAAGTTCGAGCTCCAGTTTTTTGGAGTATTCGCCTAGATTTTTTGCAGTATAGCCTAAATTAAAGATATCAGAATCATCATATACTGCGTCCATTGGCGTATTTGGATACAAAACACTGTCGCTTCTATTTATCGTATACCCCAGCCTTAACTCTTGATCATCTGTGATATCCCAATACATTTTACCCATAAGCGTTTTTTTGGTAAATGCTTCTTTGTCTCTATATTTATCTTGATATTGATTGCCGATCATCGCATCACCATCACTTATCGCTCTATCGATCTGTCCTACGAAATCATTTCCGTCACCGTCTTCATATTGGTCGCCTTGCTCTGCTGAACCGCTGAGCAAAAATCTGACTTTATCCACGCCGCCGCTTAGCAAAAATGAACCTTTTTGATAATCCCAGCTGCCGGCATTTAAAGCAATTTCGCCATGTGTCTCTTGTGTAGGCTTAAGAGTATGAACTTTTACACCGGCACTTAGATTTCCAAATTCAGTTACATCAAACGGCCCTTCATTTATCTCTACATAATCAACATTATTAGAAAGTATATGAGAGATTGGCGGATCCATACGATTTGGACAAGCACCGCAAATTTTTGCTCCATCAACCGTGACTACTATATTATCCTTTTTTTGCCCTCTGATAACAACATCATTTGAGATCCCGCTTCGTCTGATTATATTTACGCTTGCAGATTCTTTGGCCAATGCTTCGCCTAGATCGGCGGATTTTATCTCCTCGCCGCTTACATTCTTAACCACTTGAGTATCAATTTTTTCTTCAACTTCAATAGTACCCAAAGATGTCTCAGCTGCACTTAATGCGGCACAACATGCCAGCGAAATGCCTATCCATTTAAGTTTCATCCCTTCTCCTTCTTGTTTTAAAGGATGAATTATGACATGAAAGTGTTAAGCTGGTGTTAAATCTTGTTAAATAGGCGTTAAATTAATACAAAATATATGTTGATTATAGGGAAGTATTTGAATTTTTAATATTTATATAATCAATAAAGAAAAATTTAAGAAAATAAAAAAATATTAATTTTTTACTAATCAGAGACCAAAGAATAACGCAGTGATATATGCATAGTAGCAGGTAAAGATACCGGTGAATTTCTGACATCTATTGGAAATGCTCTGGTTATCGCCTCTCTTGCGGCTCCTTTTAGTGCATTTGGGCCGCTTACGCTGATCTCGCTCACATTACCGTTCGGCAATATCACAAATGATGCTTGTATTACCCCTTCTATGCCTCTATTTTTAGCGACAGGGGGATAAAATTTATATTGATTTATACGATGTTTGATCATGGATTCAAATGCGCTGCTATCTATTTTTGTTGTATTTGTAGCCTGCGGTATGCTTTGCTTAATTGCTGTCTCATCAGACTTCAAATCAACCTTTTTACTGCTTGATGAGGCTTTCGTATGTTTGTTTTGTTCAAATGATCTTGATATTGGTTTTAGCTCTTCTAGCCTTTTTGCAGTTTCTTTTACAATGACATGTTTTTTCTCGATCGGCTTTGGTATCTCTTGCTTAACCGGTTGTTCTGGCATAATTTGTGTATTTTTTTTATTTTGATGTTCTTGAAATTGTGTTATATTGAATATAATAGTGTTTTGGACTGGAATAGGAGTACTTTTTTTGTATGTAAAATTGGAGATTATAAAAAATACAATCCCAAAAGAAATATAGACAAATAAACTACCGCACAAAGCAATCACGTAACGATAATTATTCATCTTTGTATTCTTTTAGGAGTTTTACAAAGGGGTAATAGAAGTATGACATGTAAATGTTAAATGGGTATTAAGCGTGAAAAATTATTTTAGAAATATCCAAAACTACTCTAGTACCCTCTCCTTTTTTTGAATAGATAGTGATATTAATACCTTCTTCATCACAATAATTTTTTACAACGGCAAGGCCTATACCTCTGCCGTCACTTTCAATATTGCCCTGATAATATCTCTCGTAAATATGAAGCATTTCAGTCTCATCCATGCCCTCGCCATTATCAATAATTTCCAATTTATTTGATTGTAGCAAAATAGTTATATGTTTATCGATAGGCGAATGTTTCATTGCATTAGAAATGATATTTTCCAAAACCTGCTCAAATCCTATTTTATCTGCAAATACAATTGTTGGAGATAAATCAAATATAAACTGATTACGTTCTTGGGCTATAAAAGGTTCGCTGCATTCTTGTATTATTTGCGAAAGTTCAAATTGCTCTTTTTTTACAGGGGCTATCTCTTTTGCAATAGTATATACAAGCGATTCGTAAAGTCTTTTAAGCCTTATGGCAGCATGTTCTATTCGTTCCAATCGTGCCTTTTCTTTGTCTGTTAAAACCGTTTTTGAAAGCATATTGGCATTTGCTGTAATAGTTGTTAGCGGAATATTTAGTTCGTGTATTATCTCATCGGTTATAAACATCAAGTTTCGCTGCATCTGATATTTTGATTCCAATAAATAAGATACAAATATGTAACCCAACGCTAACGATGCAAATATCATTACCGTCAAGATAAACCAAAAAGAATGAAATGAAAATCCATATACTTCCAAAAAAAGATATGATACTATCCATAACAATATCATCAATGTTTCAAAAAAAATTATTGCAATTACAACTTCTTGTTTTATCTTTCCAAACAATAGCCTATACCTCTGATATTTTGGATGTTATCATTAAAATACTTTTTTAGTTGAGTAATATAGACCCTCAAAGAACCATCACTTGCTTCGCTGGCACTGCTCCAGAGTGTGGTTTTTATCTCATCTAATGATAATACCCTTCCATTTGCTTCAAGCAATAGCTGCAATAACTGTCCTGCTTTTATACTCAGTTCCATCTCTTCATCGTCTTTAAAAAGCTTTTTACTATAAATATCAAAATGATATTCGCCGATCTGTACTTTTTGTACCCTGATCTGTCTTTTTAAAAGTGCGCGTACACGACACAGTAATTCATCCAAATCTATCGGTTTTTTGAGATAATCATCAGCCCCAACATCAAAACCTTGCTGTAAGGACATAATATCGTTTTTGGAGGTAATAAACATAGCCGGGGTCATGTCTCCGCTGTTTCTTAGCTTTGAAAGCATGTCAAACCCGCTTTCATAAGGCAATTTAACATCCAAAAGATAGCAATCATACTTCCTTTTATATGTCAGATCAAATGCACTATATGGGTCGAATGTTGCATCTACGGCAAACCCTTCATCTTCCAAAAAATCTTTTAGGGTTGCATTAAGCAATCTGTCATCTTCAAGTAGTAGTATTCTTGCTTGCATATTTTCTCCTAAGTTTTATAGATACATGCCGCCATTGACTTTTAATGTCTCACCCGTGATATAGCTAGAATGATCACTTAGCAAAAATGCTACTGCGTCAGCCACTTCTGAAGCTTCTCCAAATCTAGCCAATGGGATTTTAGCGGTAAATGCCGCTTTTATTTCATCTTTTAACACTTCTGTCATCTCGGTGGCTACAAAACCCGGAGTGATAGTATTGAATCTAATGCCTCTGCTTGCACCTTCAAGTGCAAAGCTTTTATTCATAGCTATCATACCGCCTTTGCTTGCTGCGTAATTTGTTTGGCCTGCATTTCCGCTCTCCCCTACTATAGAAGAGATATTTACCACAGCTCCAAAACGCTGCTTGCTCATGATCTTAAGCGATTCTCTGCACCCTACAAAAGCGGACTTGAGATTGGCTTCTATCACGCTCATAAAATCATCCGCGCTCATACGAAGAGCTAATTTATCATTTGTAATTCCTGCATTATTAACTAGATAGCTAAGTTCACCGTCAGTTGCTACGATATGTTTGATACCTTCCACAAAAGCTGCTTCATCGCTTACGTCAAATCCCAAAACTTCAGCTTTGCCGCCTGCATCTTCGATACTTTTTTTTACCTCAAGCGCCTGGGCTTCCCCGCTGCGATAATTGATCCATACTTTTAACCCATAGCCCGCCAAAACAGTAGCTATTTTTGCTCCAATTCCTCTGCTGGCTCCGGTGACCAATACATTTTTACCTTTAAATTTCATTATTCCTCCAGTTAAATTTTATTTTATTTCTCGCAAGAAAACAAACGATTTTTGATATATTCAAATTCTTCATAATCTTGAGGTGTTATCTCGTCTGAATATATGATATGATTTAATTGCTCCAATAAATGCATTTTGCTTATTTTATCATTACAGCAGGCATGGTTAATAATATCCAAATGCTCTTCGAGATCATAATCGCTATCTACGGCATTTTTTAAAAGGGATATTGCCTCTTCATGGCTGCATCCAAAATCTGCTCCCAGCAAAGAACAAAATAATGGTGCTTCCTTTGTAGCATCACGTTTATCTTTTTTGATGATATGTGCCAACAATATAGCTACTGACTGTTTTATTTTTGTTTCCATGGATCATCCCTCTGAAATCTTTTCTAAAATCATATCATAAAAAATTATTACTTCATTGATTCTATCTTTATTTTATAAATTACCGCAAAATGAAAAACAATTAATTTTTTTATATTAACGGCTTATCCATCTCGCTTGGAACTTCCAAGCCCATAAGTTTCAAGATTGTAGGAGCTATATTATTGAGTCCTCCGCCTTCGGCTACAGTTGCAATGCCGTCTGCTATTACAAAACACCATACATCGCCTACTGTATGGTTTGTAAGTATATGGCCTTGCAGATCACACATCTCTTCGCAGTTTCCGTGATCACTCACAATGATAACGGCATAATGATTCGTTGAAGCAACATTTAATATTTCACCTATCTCTTTATCTACTGCCTGTACGGCTTTTTTGGCGGCTTCATAATTGCCTGTATGTCCTACCATATCGCCATTGGCAAAATTCACCACGATAAAATCATACCCGTCATTGATGGCTTTTCTAGTAGCCTCTCCTACCTCGGGAGCCGACATCTCCGGCTGCATATCATAAGTACGCACATTCGGGCTAGGTATAAGCACCCTATCTTCGCCCTTCATAGGCTCTTCTACGCCGCCATTAAAGAAAAATGTCACGTGGGCATATTTTTCCGTCTCTGCTATGTGCATCTGTCTCAATCCTGCGCGGCTTATAACCTCGGCTAGAGTATTTGAAGGATTGACTTTCTGGAACATTATAGGATAAGGAAAAGATGCATCATAGGCTGTCATTGTAGCGATATTAAGATCTAGCTTTTTAGTCTCAAATTCTTTGAATTGATCATCGCCGATAGCTTGGGTGATTTCTCTTGCCCTATCTGAGCGGAAATTGACCATAATGACCCCATCCCCATCTGCCATACCGCTATATGCCTCAAATGCAGCAGGTTCTATAAATTCATCTGTTTCACCCTTCACATAACTCTGCTTGATATATTCGCTTGGGCTGAGTATACTTTTTGGCATTGCCTCTGCGATAGCTCTATAACCAAGTTCAACTCTGTCCCATCTCTTGTCTCTATCCATAGCATAGAAGCGGCCGCCTATAGTAGCTATAGCTATACTTTCATCGCAAATATCTTCTATCTGTGCTAGGTATTCCCCGGCAGATGTAGGGCTCACATCCCTGCCGTCTGTTATGAGATGCAGCCAAACTTTTTTGCCTTTTTCTTGGATCAGTTTAGCAACTCCGATGATGTGTTCAATATGTGAATGCACCCCTCCGTCACTCATGAGTCCTATGAGATGTATAGTATTGCTCTTGGCTAAAATTTCTAATAACACTTCATTTTTTGCCATGCTTCCGTCATCTAATGCTTTAGAAATTTTTACCAGATCCTGATACAGTATCCTGCCGCTTCCCAAAGTCATATGCCCAACTTCAGAATTACCCATTTGACCTTCCGGCAGGCCTACACTGAGTCCGTGTGTAGACACAAGAGCATGCGGAACATTAACAAAAAGCCTATCATAAGTCGGCTTTTTTGCATCTGTAAATGCATTACAATGACTTTTAGGCTTATGTCCTATACCGTCTGTGATAATAAGTAATGTTTTTTGACCTGTCATAAAATCTCTTTTTTTATAAATATATTATGCAATTTTTACTATATTAGTATACCAAATTTATTGACAAATATGGTTAAGTGCGCCAAAACAAAAACAACACCTCAATATTTTCTTAAGATATATAACTTTAGTACTTTTCAAATGGTTTTAATTTTTATAATATTTAGCTATTTTCTTAATACCGTTTTTTTATCCAAATCATAGTAAAATACATCTTATTACCTAGTGTGGTAATTAATTCACAACAAAGAAGTATATCGATGCTTTATGCTCTTGCTCATTTTTTTTCTATCAAATTCTTTGGCTATATCACTGTCAGAGTAGGTATTGCTTTTTTTCTCTCTTTGGGCTTGTCGCTTTTTTTAATGCCCCGCTATATCAGGTGGGCGATCGCTAAAAAAGCAAATCAACCTATCAACAAATATGTACCTGCCCATGAAGGTAAAAAACACACTCCTACGATGGGTGGAGCCGTATTTGTTTTTGCTGCAACGATAGCTACATTGATAAGCGGCAATTTAGTCAATCTCTACCTTATCGGCGGGCTTATAACCATTATCGGCTTTGGACTTGTTGGATTCAAAGATGACCTGGGCAAAGTGATGTCCGGCAATAATCTTGAAGGGCTTACCCCAAGAGGCAAATTTTTGTTGCAGATAGCGGTTTCTCTTATTGTGGTCGGACTATTATTTAGTATGAATTTCTCTACGCATTTTTATATACCGTTTTTGAAAACTCCATTATTTGATATGAGCTATATGTCTATTCCATTTTGGGTCATGGTATTTTTGGCTACCACAAATGCTGTCAATCTCACAGATGGCTTAGATGGATTAGCAACAGTACCATCAGCTATATCTCTTGCCACTCTAGGCTTTATCATATATGCTACCGGCCACATAGAGCTTAGCCGCTACCTGCTTATCCCTCATATCAGCGGAGTCGGCGAAGTGACTATTCTTATAGGTGCTTTTATAGGCGCTCTTTTGGGATTTTTGTGGTACAACTGTTATCCTGCAGAGATTTTTATGGGTGATACCGGCAGCTTGGCTGCAGGCGGGTTTATAGCCTATCTGGCAATATTGGGCAAAAGTGAAGTTTTGTTGATACTAATAGGTCTTGTTTTCGTAGTAGAAACTGTTTCTGTTATTTTGCAAGTGGGCAGTTATAAACTCAGAGGCCAACGAATATTTCTCATGGCACCTATTCATCACCATTTTGAACTTAAAAAATGGGCTGAAAATAAAATAATAGTACGTTTTTGGATGGTTGCATTTTTAGCAAATGTACTGGCACTTATTACATTGAAATTAAGATAAATAAGGTAAAAGGCAGAAGGCAGAAGGCAGAAGGAAATTAATCTAACAAGAACCCTTCATCCTTTAACCTTCTACCTTCTTCCTTTACAATTAAGGAACACAATGAACACAATTGATATCAAACCTACTCTTTTCGGATACGGAAAAACCACCAAAGCTATCGCCAAGCTTCACGGCGGGGGATGTACATTTTTTGATGACAATACATTTGAGCCATATATAGATGATATGGGTAATCATATACTTCCATCACACTTATTTGACCCTGAAGCCAGCAAGCTCGAAGTTATGACGCCAAGCTTCAAGCCATCTCACCCTTTGGTTCAAAATGCCAAACATTTACTGAGCGAATACGATTATATATTAGGCAGATTGCAGGACAAACCATATAATATCTGGATAAGCGGCACAAATGGCAAGACCACTACTACTCAAATGGTTACTCATCTATTATCCAAACGAGGTGCGCTAAGCGGAGGAAACATCGGTACCCCTCTGGCTGAACTTGACCCCGAGGCGCCTATCTGGGTACTTGAGACCAGTTCATTTACGCTTCACTATACGCATACTGCTTCGCCAAATATCTATCTGCTACTTCCTATCACACCTGATCATCTAGATTGGCATGGGAGCTCAGAAGGATATACGGCTGACAAACTTGCACCGCTTCTTACTATGAGGGAGGGTGAACTGGCTTTGGTACCAAAAGGATTGCCGTTACCATCTACCAATGCTTTTGTAGTAGAGTATGATACCAATGAGTTTGTGGCTAACTATTTTGGGATAGATACATCAAAGCTGAGATTCAAAGGTGCTTTTTTACAAGATGCGCTGCTTGCCCTTGCGGTTACCAAAGTATTGTATGATGAGATCGACTACGAATGTATGAATGCTTTCATCATAGAAGGACACCGTCAAGAAGAGCTCACTGACTCCAAAGGTCGCCTTTGGGTAAACGACTCCAAAGCTACCAATCTAGATGCTACCATACAAGCTGTCAAAGTCTATAGTGACAAGCCTTTGCACCTCATACTGGGCGGTGATGACAAAGGCGTTGAACTAGATGAACTTTTCGTAGCTATCAAACCATTTGCTCCTACTATATATACAGTAGGAGCAAATGAGGACAAACTATTAAAATTATCTGAAAAATATGGATTAAATGCCATAGCTTCACACACAGTATCAAATGCGGTACTGGAAATTGACAAAAACCACACCAAAGATTCAGTTGCCCTGCTCTCTCCTGCAGCAGCAAGCTTGGATCAATTTAGCTCTTACAAAGAGAGAGGTGATGTGTTTATGAGTAGTGTCAGGGCGTTGTAATACTCATCCCTTTCGATTTCTCTCGCTTCCATGCTGTGCAGATAACAGCAGACTGCCGTCATCCTCGGGCTTGACCCGGGGATCCATTCTTTCTATTTATTACTTCGTTCATCTTTCTATGGATTCCTGCCTTCGCAGGAATGACGATCATAAACAAATGCTAACTATAATATATGTACCCATATGCATCATGAAGAGAAAAACCAAAATATATTAACAAATCACATTAATTATCCATTAATTTCAGCAAACCTTAAACTTTATCCGCTATAATTCTCTCCTCTTTAACGTGGCTCGATAGCTCAGTCGGTAGAGCAGCAGACTGAAAATCTGCGTGTCGACGGTTCGATTCCGCCTCGAGCCACCACTTTTTGAGAATAATCAATAGATTTTTCAACAATCACAAAACTTATATACTCCTTATAAAGCCCTACTACACGGACTTTATCAACATATACTAAATTTTTTTATTAATTTTCCGTTAATTTTCTTGACATTTATAAATATTCTGTGTTATACTTGTGGTCATTCAAAACAAAAAAGGAGTATAGAATGAAAAAAACTTTGTTACTTTCAATAGTAGCTTCTACTATGATTATGGCGGGCGGTGATATCGCTCCAGTTGAACCAGCGGTTGTTACACCGGCTCCAGTAGTTGAGTCTAACTGGAAATTTAGCGGTCAAGGTGTAGTTTATTACCAAACTGATGATGCTGGTATTTCTGGTGCTAGCGGTCTTCCTGGTGATCTTTTTGACCAAGATAATTCAAGTGCAAATGCTGGTCTTCAATTGACAGCTACAAATGCTGACCTTATTGCAGGTATCGGTTTTGGTGTTCAACTAAACGCTCTTGGCACTCTTGGCCTAGAAGAAGATGTAGTATCTAACGTTATGCAAATGGGAGATTCTCTTAACTCTGCATACGTTTCACAACTTTACCTAACTTACGGTATCGGTAACACAAGCCTTAAAGTTGGTAGACAAGAACTTCCAAAATCACTTTCTCCATTTGCTTACTCTGAAGACTGGAACGTATTTACAAATACTTTCAATGCAGCATTGTTAGTAAATACAGATCTTCCTGATACTGTACTTGTAGGTGCATGGGTAAGAGATAACAACATAAATGGTATGGCTGCTCCAATGAATACTTTTGGCAGTACTAACTGGGAGAACGGCGTATTTATGTTGACTGCTCAAAACAAATCAATCGCTGATTTGACATTGACAGGTTCATGGTATTATGGAGCTGATTTTTCTAATACTTTAGTTCCAGGTACAAATGAAGACCTTCACATTCTTTGGGCTGATGCACAATATAATGCAGGTTTTGCTAACATAGGCCTTCAAGGTGGCGCAATTATGAATGATGCTTTGGCTGATGACACAACTGCATTTGGTGCTATGATCGGCGGTAAATTTGACGTAGTTAACCTATCAGCTGCATACTCTCATGTAAATGATTCAAGTCTAGGTATGTTCCAAGTAGGTGGTACTACATCAGCGCTTTACACTGATACTGCTTTGGATCAAGTTTCTCCAGTTGGTACTGACCTTAGAAATGACATGGATAAATTCGTAGTTGCTGCAAATGCAGATGTACTTGGCGGTAACCTTGCAGGTGTATATGCATATACTGATAGTGGAATTGTTGATTCAGTAAACGAAGTTGATGTTGTTTACTCTACAAACATCACTAGCAACCTAGTTGGTGTTCTTGCTTATGTTTATGCTGATGTTGACACTTTACCTGATAGTGTTAATCTTATCAGAGCTGTTGCTAAATACAACTTCTAAGAATTACTTTTCTTAAAGTTCTTCGAACCTAGGCTTTTGCCTTGGTTCACCCTCTTTTTAACTCATTTTTATCCCTTTTTTGTTATCATATTTTAGTCTTTTGCTGATATTTGTTATTGTGAATGATGGGTCATTATAAATATTTTGTCTCTCGTTCCCATGCTGGAGCATGGGAGTGTATATTGGTGTTTTGTATCCAGTATGCGTTCCCATCGAGGACGATGGGAACGAGATTAAAATTATAAAATAATGTCATCCGAGCATCATTATAAGTAGGCAATATTTCAAAGCGGTTAGCATGAAATATGCCGTAAACGATATTGCGAGAATGACGATTTTGGTTACTTTATAAAAAGTAACAATAAAAAAACAACTTTGTCATTATGAATTAAATTCGCTAACAATGACGAAAAAAAAGGAAAAAATTGAAATTACTAGAACCAAATTATCACTTCAATCTAGCCAATCTCATCACATTTGCCAACATCACATGCGGTATGATAGCCATATATCTAGTTACCCAACATCAGTTTGTCATAGCGGCCGTGCTAGCATGGTGTGCTGGAGCATTTGACATAATGGATGGCAAGATTGCCCGCAAATACGGGTTATCTACCGAATTTGGGGTGCAGTTGGATAGTTTCGCTGATTTTCTCTCATTTGTGGTCATGCCGTCTTTTTTTCTATTTTTTGCTCTTGAGTTTGATGATAACTTTGCTAAATTTATTGTCGGATTTATATTTATATGGTATGTCATAAGCGGGCTTAGAAGACTTGTGAGCTTCAATCTCATGAGTGACGTAGGAGAAGTCACCAAATACTTTACAGGAGTCCCTACTCCTCTTGGAGCTATACTGCTATGGATATTGTGGCTGTTATATATAAGCGGACTGCTTACAAATATCTTTGTGATATCGCTATTGGTTTTAACCATAGCTTGGTCGCTAAACAGCAAGGTAAAGATACCTCATTTATAAATATTTCCTCTCACTCCCATGCTCCGGCGCGAGGAGTGTATATCGGTCTTTTGGAATTTAGTATACATTCCCACGGAGACCGTGGGAACGAGATTAAAGTATAAAAATTGACTGCTGCACTACGCTCACAGTGACAGCTAAGAAAATAAAAAGGATTTATTTGAATAAAATATCAAAATACCTAAACAATTTCTCTGAACTGGTGATGTTCCAACACTCAGTATTTTCATTGCCATTTATCTTTATAGCTATGCTAGTTGCTGCTAACGGTTGGTTTGGATTAAAACTGCTTATCTTGGGAGTTTTTGCAGCTATTAGTGCTAGAAACTTTGCCATGGGAGTCAATCGTTACTTAGATCGCGACATAGATGTTCTAAATCCTCGTACGCAAAACAGGCCGTCCGTTGATGGACGTATAAGCTCTGCTAGTATGATCAGCTTTATCATCTTAAATGCGCTGTTATTCATAGCAGTAAGTTTTCTTATCAATCCATTGGCCCTTAAACTATCAATTCCGTTTTTGATAGTCCTTGGAGCTTATACGCTTTTTAAACGTTTTTGCTCATTGGCTCACTTGGTCCTTGGGCTTAGCCTGGGGCTTGCCCCGATAGCCGGTGCAGTAGCAGTGCTTGGAGATATTCCTTTGTGGTCGGTTTATCTAGCAATCGGTGTGATGTTTTGGGTAGCTGGGTTTGACCTGTTGTATTCACTCCAAGATATGGAGTTTGACAAAGCTCACGGGCTTCATTCCATCCCTTCAAAACTTGGCGCACCAAAAACTATGGCAATAGCAGCATTTTTTCATCTACTAGCCATAGTGTTTTGGACGATCTTTGTCATAGATGCACAGCTGGGACTGTTCGCGCAAATTGCGGTAATGGTAAGCACTGTGATGCTTTCGTATGAACACTACATCGTACATAATGATTTTGCCAAGATCGATAAAGCATTTTTCACTGTCAACGGCTATCTTGGATTTGTGTTTTTAGCGTTTATCATACTTGATATTTTGTTCTAGTATGATCTATTTTTTATCATGCTAAATAAATTAAGCATCTTTGTCTTTCATGCGAAGATGAGAGCCGATAATAAAACGACAACTGCTTGTCGTTTGTCGGTTCGGAACCAAAGGCGATGTCTCAAAGAGACTGCCGCCGGACAAATCCATGGATACCGAATCAAGTTCGGTATGACGGGAGTCTATAATTCCGCTATAATATTGTCCTCTCTCGCTCCCATGCCCTGCGTGAAAGTGCATAATGGTATGCATTCCCATCGAGGACGATGGGAACGAGATTGACATAATGACAAAAGAGTTAAAATGAAAAATGCAATAGACAATATAGATAGTTCATGGAATCTCGATCTTGGATCTCTGAATGATTCATATATAGAATTTTTAAAAAACGATAATAGCTACATACCCAAAAAAGAAAATATGCTCAATGCATTTAAAACTCTATCAAAAGATGATGTCAAATATGTACTTTTTGGACAAGATCCATATCCTAGGGAGGTGAGCGCGACCGGTTACGCCTTTATAGACGGCGGTGTCAAAAATATTTTTAGCTCAGGCGGGACTCTATCCAAAGAGGTCAATCGCGCAACAAGCTTAAGAAATTTTATAAAAATGGCTCTGGTTGCCAGAGGAGACTTGAGTATTGATGACACATCACCAAAAGCTATAGAAAATATAAACAAGACAAATCTCATAAACTCAGTTGAAGAACTTAGAAATAACTTTGAAAAAAACGGTGTACTGCTGCTTAATACTGCTCTTGTTTTTACAGATAAAAAAAGCTCTAAATATCATGCTAAAGCCTGGCAGCCTTTTATAGTAGATCTATTGTCATCACTTGATAACAATAAAGTAAAACTCATATTATTTGGCAATTTTGCCAAAGAGCTGTACAAAGAAATACCCAATATTTCAACATTTGAAGCCATAGAGCTCGAACATCCTTACAATTTATCGTTTATATCCAATCCAAAAGCCATAGAGCTGTTTGAGCCAATGGATCTGATGAGAAAACGGATGTAAATAAACTTGCATCAACATGACAAAATATTTTGCAATAATGTCATCCAAGCACTCGAAAAGCAGAGCTTGTGGCAGTAGTGCATATACAAGCTCTAGCGGTTTGCGAGGATGACGCTTTTTGGTTACTTTTTCTAAAAAAGTGACAAATAAAAATGATGCTTAGATGTCCGTTTCCACAGCAAACATGGGGGCAAGAATAAGTAATAATTCGCAGGAATGACTTTTGTACCGAAGAGAAGAATGATTTAAGCATATTGCGCTATAATTTCACTTCTACAATATATTGTGCATCCATAGCTTAGCTGGATAGAGCATCGGTTTGCGGTACCGAAGGTCTCAGGTTCGAATCCTGATGGGTGTACCATCTCTTTTTAATCAAATTTATACTACAATATTTTCAAAAGATTTATAAAGGATTTATTAGTATGAAGATAGTACTTATTAACAAAAATCCTGTTGTTTCAAAACTAATTGAACTCTCCATAAAAGATACAGACTATAAAATAATCGAAACAGAAGATCTAAATATCATCAATGAAGATTATGATATGTTTATTATAGATGATAGTTGCTATAATGCAGATATGGAACAGATAATATCGAATAAGAATGTGATATTATTGACCAATATAAAAAAATTCTCCGATGAATCACATACATATAAGACTCTTGCAAAGCCATTTTTACCCACACAGCTGTTTAATTTGATCAATTCCAGCTTATCAAACGAAGCAATATTGCTTAAATCAATAAACAATAATATTTTAAACAGCGATGACATATATAAGATAAAAGAGCTTCTAGAAAAACCGGATCTAACTTCTGACAATCAGATATATGAAGATAATTTATCTTATGTATTTGGCAAAAGCGAAGAGACGAAAGAAAAAAGAATATTAATGGCACTCCTAAAAATGAAACCGAAAAAACTTAAAAAACTTCTAAAGGGGGCCGAGATCACTTTTAGTATCCGTTTCCCAAAAGAGTCTTGATGGCTATCTTGGTACTATCAGGCCCTAGCGGAGCGGGCAAAAGCACTATTATAAATAACGCCGCGCCATATATAGGCAGTTATTACTTTTCAATATCTACAACAACAAGAGCTCCAAGAAACGGTGAAATACACGGCAAAGAGTATTATTTTGTTAGCAAAGAAGAGTTCGAAGCTGATATACAGGCAGGTAATTTTTTGGAATATGCAAAAGTACATGACAACTATTACGGCACATCATTAAAGCCTGTGAATGAAGCTTTAAACGAGGGAAAATTGGTCATCTTTGATATAGATGTACAAGGCCATAAGCTTGTACGTGAAAAACTCGACGATATCACTACTTCTATCTTTATAACACCGCCTACTCTAGGTGAGCTAGAACGCAGGCTAAACATTCGTTCGCTTGATGATGACAGTATTATACAAAGACGCATAACTAATGCCAAAAAAGAGATAGAATCTATTAAAGAGTTTGATTTTGTCATTATTAATGACACTATTGAGCAAGCAACTAAAGAGTTTATTGCTATATCAAATGCCGCTAGGCTTAAAAGAAGTTATATCGAGATAGACAATATAGTCAAATCTTGGAAAAATTAGACAAAATGGGGTATAATGCCCCTAGAATTACCACAAAGGAAATAAAATGGGATCATTTAGTATCACGCATTGGCTTATAGTATTGGCTGTAATTGTGCTTCTTTTTGGAGCGAAAAAAATACCTGAACTTGCAAAAGGATTAGGACAAGGGATCAAAAACTTCAAAGAAGCGGTCAATGAAGATGAAGAAAAAAAAACTGACACAAAAGAGATAGCTGCTACAGAAAAATCAGAGACTAAATCAGAAACTAAAACTGATAAAACTACTCAAAATAGCTAATGTTGCTTTAGCAACTTAGCTTTATTTACATACGAATCATTTATGAAACTTAAAACAACAATAAACACCATCATATCATCAGCACTTCAAGAAGCCAATATCAATGCACCGACTCTGAGCGTAACAAACGCTACTAGAAAAGAGTTTGGTGATTTCCAATATAACGGCGCCATGGGTCTAGCCAAATCACTTGGCGCTAATCCTAGAGAAATTGCTACTGATATATGCAAACATATCAAATCAAATACTATAGAAAAAGTAGAAATAGCAGGACCAGGGTTTATCAATATCTGGATAAATAACAATTGGCTCTCAAGAGAACTTAATGCAATATCGAAAGATAAAAACCTAGGCATATCCAAAGATAAAAAAAATGAAAAAATCGTAGTAGACTACTCTGGGCCAAATATGGCAAAAGAGATGCATGTAGGACATCTTCGTTCTACCATCATAGGTGATACGCTTGCAAATCTATTTGAATTTTTGGGTTATGATGTGATACGCCAAAACCATATTGGAGATTGGGGTACACAATTTGGTATGCTTATAGCATATCTCGAAGAGATCCAAAGCGAAGGCAGATCCTATGAAGAGCTCAAAGATCTTGAGCATTTTTATAAACTGGCTAAAGCCAAATTTGATAGTGATGCTTCATTTGCAAATAAAGCAAGAGAATATGTAGTAAAGATACAAAGCGGAGATGGCCATTGCCTTGAATTGTGGCAAAAATTCATAGATACTTCACTGGAGCATTGCGAAGAAGTTTACGACAAACTCGGGATCAAGCTTACAAAAAATGACGTTAAAGCTGAAAGTTCATATAATGAAATGCTTCCGCAGATCATCAATGACCTTGAAACAAAAGAGCTTATAACGATAAGCGATGGTGCAAAATGTATATTTTTGCCAAACAGCGATGTGCCTATCATTGTCCAAAAAAGCGATGGCGGATACCTGTATGCTACTACAGACTTAGCTGCACTGAAATATCGAAGTCAAATACTCGGTGCGAAACGTATCTGTTATGTGGTAGATGCGAGACAAAGCGAACATTTTCGTCAAGTATTTTGGGTCAGCAAAGAAGCGGGTTTTGCAGGAACTGATACAAGCTTGGAACATATAGCTTTTGGTACGATGATGGACAGGTCAGGCAAACCATTCAAAACTAGAGACGGCGGAACGGTAAAATTGATACATCTGCTTGATGAAGCGATAGTTAGAGCCAAGGATACAATATCAAGCAGAGAACAGCTAGATAGCGATGCTTTAGAACACATTGCCAAAGCGGTCGGGATCGGAGCTTTGAAATATGCGGATCTGTCGGTAAATCGCGAATCAAATTATATATTTGATTGGGATAAGATGCTGAGCTTTGACGGCAATACGGCTCTTTATATGCAGTATGCCTATGCTAGAATACAAAGTATACTGCGTCGTTTTGATGGAGAGCTAGACGGAGAGATCAATATTCAAAGCGATGTAGAGCATAAACTTGGCATGGCGCTTTTGGAATTTGACGACATACTCACAAAAACTGCAAACGATGCCATGCCAAATTATTTGACCGGTTATCTGTATGAGCTAGCAACTATTTTTATGCAGTTTTATGAACTAAGTCCGATACTAAAAGAAAACGATGAAATAAAAATAAGCAGATTGCTGCTAGCTGATCTGACAGCAAAAATTATAAAGCAAGGTCTGTCAATACTAGGTATTGAGGTAGTTGAAAAACTATAGCCGGAATGATATTTTATATAAAACAATGTCATCCGAGCATCATTATAAGTAGGCAATATTTCAAAGCGGTTAGCATGGAATATGCCGTAAACGATATTATTCGGATGACGCTTTTCTTTGGTTACCTTTCTTTATAAAAAGAAAGGTATAAAGAAATGAGGGTGTTTTTCCTTTGCTACATATAATTTTGTAGGGTTCGTTTCTAGCGCACAATTATAATAAAACGGCGGGTTAGCAGACCCGCACTAAACCATGTTACAATGATATGATCGCAACAGTAATAATTACTCTGCTTTTTTAGCCGTTAGTTCGCTCAAAAAAGCTTCCAATGAATATCGCTGACGATACTGCGGTATCATGATATGCACAAGTATATCGCCCATATCAGCTACTACCCACTCATCGCTGACATCTGAACCGATAAACTCTTCGCCTAAAGGCTTTAATTCCGTTTTTAAATGATCAAAGAGTGCCGCAGTGTGCTTACCGCCAAGAGAATTGGCAATTACTACTCTTTTGGCTATATAATCAGCATCATCAAGATTGAAAACCTCTATATCTTCGGCTTTTTTATCGTCTAGTACTTTTACTATTTTATCTATTCTTTCATCTAATGTCATTTGTTTCCTTGTTTTATATTAATAGTTCTCAAAATATGTTTTAACTTCATCTCTTATTTTTTCATCTACATTGGCTAGATCCATATTCTCTCTTATCAAAGTAGAACTAACAGCATTATCGATATGAAGCACTTTAAATGAGCGTAAAGCTGCAGTATTCAAGGAGTTATCTCCTCTAGTAACTACTATCCATGTGATTGTATCATTTAACCACTCAAAATTACGCCATAAAGTTATTTTTTCTAAATTATCTGCTCCTATTATGAGATAACGAACATCATACAAAGATCTAAAATGCTCTATACTTTGATAAGTATAGCAGATCTTATTATCTATCTCATAAGGATCTACGATAACATGTTCATTATCAAATACTTTTTTGCACCATAACAAACGCTGCATTGCCGGTGCAAACGGCGCAGCCTTAAACGGATTTTGGTATACAGGAAGTATCAAGAGATAGTCAATATCAAATTTTTTCAATACTTCACGTACTATTTCTTGGTGTCCTAAGTGCGGAGGATCGAAACTACCACCCAAAACAGCCGCTACGGCTTTGTCCTTTTTAACCAAAAAATAACCTCATTTATTGTAGAATAATGAAATTCTATCATAATATTCATAAGCTTAGGAGAAAGTATGGCAGTCAAAGTCGCAATCAATGGATTGGGAAGAATCGGCAAATGTGTAGCTAAAATTATATCTGATAGAGACGATATAGAATTGGTGGCAGTCAATGTAAGCGGATCTGATGAGACTATCGAGTATGGATTGAAATATGATAGTGTACACGGTACTAGAGATGACGTCAAAGTTGTTGACGGTTTTATACATATGGGCAATACAAAAGCAAAAATATTAGACAGCAGAGATCCTGCACAACTTGATTTCGCAAGCCATGGAGCTGAGATCGTTCTAGAGTGTACAGGTGCATTTTTAACAGCCCAGAGCGTACAGCCGTATCTTGCTAACGGTGTTAAAAAAGTTATCTTTTCTGCTCCAGCCAAAGATGATACTGCTACTTATGTTATCGGTGCCAATGAAAATGAATACAAAGGTGAAAGCATTATCTCAAATGCAAGTTGTACCACCAACGGCCTAGCTCCGCTTGTAAAAGTACTAGATGATAATTTCGGCATCAAAAAAGGCCTTATGACAACGATTCATAGTTATACAAGTTCACAGCCGATACTTGATCATAAGCCAAGCAAAAAAGATATGAGAAAAGGCCGAGCCGGAGCAGCCAATCTGGTTCCTACCACAACAGGAGCTGCCAAGGCTATCGGCAAAGTATTGCCAAAGCTTAACGGCAAACTAAACGGCCAATCAATTAGAGTTCCGACTGCCGATGTTTCTATCGTGGATCTGACTGTAACATTAGAAAAAAATATTACACTTGATGATGTCAAACAAGCTTTTGAAACAGCAAGCAAAACCACTCATAAAGGGATTTTGGGTATTGACAACGAATATAGGGTTTCAACCGATTTTATAGGCGAAGAGACCAGCACGGTTGTAGCAATGGATACCATACAAGTCATTGGCGACAATATGGTCAAAGTTCTCTCTTGGTACGATAATGAGTGGGGATACTCTTGCCGCTTGGTTGATTTAGCAATACTAGTAAGTAAAAAATAGAGAATTATATATGCCAAAAACGATTAAAGATATAAATATAGACGGTAAAAGAGTTTTTATAAGATGTGATTTTAATGTGCCTAAAGATGATGAGGGCAACATCACGGATGACAGACGTATCAGGGAGGCATTGCCGACAATTAGATATTGCCTAGACAGAGATTGCAAAGTTATCTTGGCTTCACATTACGAAAGACCAGAGCCTGGCAAATATGAAGAGAAGTATTCATTAAAACCTGTAAAATTAAGACTCCGCAAACTTCTCAAGCTCAACGGCGAAGTTAAAATTGCAGATGATGTCATAGGGCCAGATGCCAAAAGCAAGGCTGCTGCTTTAAAAGCTGGAGAGATACTAATCCTTGAAAATCTGAGATATGAAGCTGGAGAGACAAGCAATGATGAAAATTTTGCTAAAGAGTTGGCATCACTAGCTGATGTTTATATCAATGATGCTTTTGGCGCCTGTCACCGCAAGCATGCTTCCATATATGCTCTTGCACAACAATTTGCGCCGGAAAATAGAGGTATAGGCTTTTTAATGAATAAAGAGATCAATTTCTTTAGTAAAGTAATAGAAAATCCAACCCGTCCATTTGTAGCTGTTGTTGGCGGAAGCAAGGTATCGGGCAAACTTCAAGCTCTTATAAACCTTGTAGAAAAAGTTGACAAGATCGTAATAGGCGGCGGAATGGCGTTTACGTTTCTTAAAGCTCAAGGATTTGAGATCGGCAAATCAATAGTAGAAGATGATCTAATCGAAGATGCCAAAAAGATAATGGCAAGAGCAAAGACAAGAGGCGTAAAATTTTACTTGCCTGTCGACTTGGTAGTAGCAGATAAATTTAGCAGCGAGGCTATGATAAAATATCTTCCGTCTCAAGAGATACCAGGAGAATGGATGGGGCTTGATATCGGGCCGGCCAGCAGCAGACTTTTTAGAGAAGCTTTGCACGATGCACAAACTATCATATGGAACGGACCAATGGGTGTTTATGAGATAGACAAATTCTCAAAAGGAAGCATCTTGATGTCCCACAATATCGCTCAAAGCCATGCCACTACCATTGTAGGCGGCGGAGATACGGCCGATGTAACAGCAAGAGCCGGGGATATAGAAGAGATGAGCTTTGTAAGCACCGGCGGAGGAGCAAGTTTGGAGTTAATAGAGGGTAAAATACTTCCGGGCATATCGGTACTTCAATGATCTTTGCCGCAAATTTTAAAACAAATCACACTAGAGCTTCAACTTTGGTATATTGTGAGCAGCTAGAGCAGCAAATTTCAGATAACCAAAGTGACAAATTTTATATATTTCCGCCATCAACTGCATTATTTTCGCATTGCGGTAAAATAACTATCGGTGCACAAAATGCATATCCGGCAGCAAACGGTGCATTTACGGGAGAAATAGGATTAGAGCAATTAGAAGAATTTGGTATCAAAACGATCTTGATTGGCCATAGCGAACGAAGACAATTGCTAAAAGAATCCGCAGAAGATATAGCAAAAAAATTTGAATTTTATAAATCACAAAATTTTGAAATTATCTATTGTATAGGTGAACCGCTTGAAGTAAGAGAACAAGGTAATGATGCCGTACTGGCTTACCTCGCCGAACAATTTAACGGCATTGATATTAATTATGAAAAATTAATATTTGCTTATGAACCTATTTGGGCTATTGGTACTGGCAAGAGTGCAACAAACCATGAAATAGCCACAACGCACCAGTCATTAAGAGCATTGAGCCAAAAACCGCTTTTGTATGGCGGAAGTGTCAATATTGACAACATTAAAGAGATCTCTATGATCAAAAATGTAGACGGGGTATTGGTAGGCAGCGCATCGCTTAATGCAGCCAATTTTGCTGCGCTTATCACGGCAGCAAAATAATTATTAACGCAATATACAGGATTACGCCTGTATATAACAATAATCATATTTTTTATCTTCTTACATCATGTCCAAAAATAAATCATATTTAATCTTTTAAACAAATAATCAATCTTATTGGCTATATCTTTATATAAAAACTTTATAATAAAAATTATTAATACAAAAGAATCTCATAATGATAAAATTTATTGCTTTCAAAGTTTTATATCTGTATAATATAACATCATATTATAAAAGGAAACGCAATGAAAATCAAATCTATCGTTTTGTCTGCCGGATTGGTTTCTTTACTCATTCTAGCCGGATGTAAAGAAAAAGCATCTGATAATAATGCAAGTGCGGTCTTAGAACCTGCAAAAGCTGCTACTGTTGGACCTGCTGATGAATTGGCTAAAAAAGTCTTGGCTATGGGGCTTAAGCCTATACCTGCAGATCCGGAAGAACTAAGAAAACTAACAGAAGATGCTAATAATACTTTTTCTGAAGCGAAAATAGAACTGGGTAAAAAATTATATTTCGATCCTAGATTATCGCAAAGCAACCTGATAAGCTGTAATACCTGCCATAATTTGGCACTTGGTGGTGTAGATGGAGTAGAGGCTGCGATAGGAGATAAGTGGAGTGCAAATCCTCATTACTTAAACTCTCCTACAGTTTATAATTCGGTCTTTAATAAATCACAATTCTGGGATGGAAGAAGCCCACACCTAGAAGATCAAGCTCAAGGGCCAATGCAGGCAAACCCAGAGATGGCCTCTTCAAAAACATTGATTGAACAAAGAGTGACTTCTATCCCGGCTTATGTAGAAGAGTTTAAAAAGGCTTACGGAGATGATGTTAAGATCACATTTGAACTGATCGCTAGAACCATAGGGCTATTTGAGAGAACGTTGGTTACTCCTTCTAGATTTGATGACTTTTTAAATGGCGATAGCAATGCACTTACTGCCGAAGAAAAAGAAGGCTTGAAACTATTTGCTGATAAAGGTTGTACTGCTTGTCATACCGGTATCGCTCTTGGCGGTGATATGCAAAGCTTTGATGTACAAGGAATCTATAAATATAGAGATGTTGGTGATTTTAAAGGCAATGCAAATAAAATGGTAAAAACTCCGACCCTTAGAAATATAGAAGAGACAGCCCCATATTTCCACAATGGAAAGATTTGGACTCTAAAAGAAGCTATTCAAGAGATGGGCAAAGTACAATTGAATACACAAATAAGTGATGAAGATGCAGCTAAAATTGAAGTATTCCTAAAATCACTCACCGGCAGAAAACCTGCCATTACTTATCCTGTACTTCCTGCAAGTACCCAAAAAACTCCTCAACCTATCGTTAAATAACACTTTGACATCCTTTGGGATGTCACGTTATATACTCCTTTCTTGATCATGCCAAAATAAATTTGGTATGATTTTATAATATCTCAAGCTTTATTTTACTGCCTAAAATTTAATCATATTTATTGTTATTTTATGTTCAATATGCTGTTATACTTTGTTACATCACATTAATTAGGAGAACGAGATGAAAGTAAAAAAACTAAGTTTAATAGCTATCGTGGCAATAAGCAGTGCTTTATATGCAGACGGTGACATATCTGCAGCAGAAGCAGTTAGCACACCTGCTTCTGATTTTACGTATTCGACCAATATGGCGTTGACTAGCAATTATGTATGGAGAGGCATTAGTCAAACAGATAATTCGCCGGCAATCCAAGGAGGGATTGATCTTGGGTATAAAGGTTTTTATGCTGGGGTATGGGGATCGAATGTAGAATTTGGTTCAGTTTTGGATGAATCAATGGAGCTTGATCTTTACGGTGGATACAAAGGCGAGATAGCGGGAATCGGGTATGATCTAGGATATATAGAATATGCATACCCGCATAACTCTTCAGCACTTAATTTTGGAGAGGTATATGCTGGCCTAAGTAAAAGCATCGGAGATATTGGATTGTCGGGAAAATATTATTTTGGAGCAGATGCCCCATCTGGTGTTAAAAAATTAGACTACTATGAACTGGGTGCAAGCTATGCTCTTCCTTATGAAATATCATTAGGAGCAACTTATGGAGATTATGAAGATATTGGCAGCAACTACAGCGTAAAACTGTCATATCCGATAGGAAAATTTACAATCAGTTTGGCATATACTGATTTTAATGCGGACAGCTTATCTGGATATGATGATGAAGACCACATTGTTGGTGCCATAAGCACATCATTTTAATAAATAATTCAATTACTCCCTTTTGTTCAATGTTTCTAGCAATTCAAGCTAGAAACATTATTATTGATACATCATCCGCCAAGAGCCAAATAAAGACTAACTCTATTGATATATTGTCTATATAGATTGTCAACATATGACAACTGTGCATTTCTGGCAGTTTCTTCGGCATCTAACCAATCTTTTAGACTGGAAGCTCCTGCTCGATACCTTATCTCGTAAAGTTTCTGTGCCTCTTGTGCTTGCAAATACGCTTGCTTTAATTCTACGCCTTCTAATGCATATCGTTCATTTGCAGATAGTGCATCTTCAACCTCTTTCAAAGCATTGTAAAGCTTTTGACGAAATTCAACTTTTGCTTGTTCATATGCTACTTTTGAGATTTTGAGATTTATGCTGTTTTCATTCCAATTTAAAAAAGGCAATATTATATTTAATCCCAAAACACCTACAGGATTACGAAGCATCTCCGCTAAAGCATTTGAGCTTGTGCCTATACTGCCCGTTAAATTGAAAGACGGGTAAAAGCTGGATTTAGCTACATCTATACCCAATCCGGCTTCTTGCAAACGCATCTGGGCTGCATAAATGTCAGGCCTGTTGGATAAAGTATCTGCTGGTATATTAGCAGGGATATTAGACAATTCTTCTAGCGCAAATCTTTGTGGTATTTTGTCTGTATATTTTGCCGGCTCAATATCCAAAATTATCGCTAGAGCATGCATCGCCTCAGTGCGGGATTGGAACATCTTTTCATAAGATGCTTTTTGGCTGGCTAGTGAGCGTTCTGCCATTAGCAGATCAAGTTTTGATGCTGCTCCGGCTTTGTATCTTGTACGGATCAGGTCGACTATTTTTGTAGAAGAATTTATATTTTGTTTGGCGAGATATATATTTTCGCTCAAATATGCCAATTGCCAATATAATTTAGTCACTTCACCTTCTATAAAAAGTTTGCTTGCTTGCAGATCTTGTTCTGTAGCTAAAGCTTCAAGTTCTTTGATATTTTTAGTTGCAGATAATTTACCTCTGAGATCCAGTTCATACCCTACTGCCAGATTTGCTCCTGCATTTATTGTTGAAGCACTGCTTTTGTCTAAAGGCCTTGAGCTTGAAGCTTGGAGTGAGCCTGAAAAGATTGGAAGCATATTATTTGCAGCAAGATCTACATTTAATTTGGCTTGTTCGAGTTTGTAACTGGCTATAATAAGCGAAGTATTTTGATTTAAAGCCTGTTCTACTAAAAGATTTAGATCTTTTTGACCAAAACTCTCCCACCATTTTTTATCATTTTGGATATTTATAATGGAAGTGTTTTTTGGGATATTGATATTTTTTGATGCACAACCACTCAGCAGAAAAAATACCATACTTGTAGACGCTATCGTATAATGTAACGGTTTTTTATATATATAAATATTCATATCAGCTCCTATTCTCTGCTAAGTGCCACTACCGGGTCTAGTTTAGCTGCATTCTTGGCTGGTATAAAACCGAAAATTACACCTATCAAAGTGGAACAAATAAACGCAAAAATAATGGAACCTATTGAAAAGATCATACTAAACATGCTGCTCATTTGCCCGAATATCTCTCCTATCAAAAGTGCCAACCCAATTCCAAGCACTCCGCCAAAAAGACAAACCACGACCGATTCTATTAAAAATTGCTGCATAATATCACTCTGCCTAGCTCCGACTGCCATACGAACACCGATCTCACTTGTACGTTCGGTTACAGATACCAGCATAATATTCATTACTCCTATACCTCCAACCACAAGCGCAATCGCAGCGATCATAGAGATAAGCAACCTCATCGTTGCTGTGGTACTCTCTATGGTTTGGCGGATGCTATCTAGATTTGCCATATAAAAATCTTTTGTTCTGTGACGTTGTTCTAAAATTTTACCGATACCCTCTTCTGCGGCCGTACTTGTGACATCATCAGATACCCTTACGGTTATACTATTAAGATGCGATTGCCCTATCATCCTGCTCATTACCGTAGTATATGGCACCCAAATATTTATACTATCAGCTCCCATAAATGCACTAGATAATTTTTTACTAAGTCCTATGATACGTACAGGTACACTTCCAAGCATAATAGTTTGGCCTACAGGATTGACATCTTGTCCAAATAACTCTTTTTGTGCATTCGGGTCTATGACGGCCACTTGAGCATATTCTCCGACAAGCTTGTTGTCAAACATCATGCCCCTATCTATCTCTATACCTCTTACTTGGAAAAAATCTTCTCCTACCCCTTTAATCTGGGCATCAACAGAGATATTTCTATATCTTACGGTAACACTATCGTTGACACTTGGAGTAACACTATCTATAAAATCTTGTTTTTTTAAAACTTCTGCATCTGCTACTGTGAGTGTATGTATCTTTCTGGCATCGCGGTCGCCAAAACCCTTACCTGGATAGATATTTATGGTATTTGTGCCCATATTGCTTATATCTTTTAGAATCTTTTGGCGTGAACCCTCTCCCAAGGCTATAACAGATACCACTGATGCTATACCTATAATGATACCAAGCATTGTTAAAAATGTACGCATACGGTGAGCAAGCATTGATTTAAAAGCCATCGTGAAAGCCTCACTAAATCTGTCTATTGCTCCTTGCCAAGGATGTTTGCTGGCGATTTCGTTTTTGGATATAACTTTTTCTTGCAATTCTTCTTTTATAATACGTTTATCTGAAATGATCTCTCCGTCTTTTATCTCTATGATCCTATGGGCCGTATTGGCTATATTTATATCATGTGTTACTATGATTATGGTATGGCCGTCAGCATGAAGCTCTTGAAGTATCTCTATGACTTCTTGGCCGCTGCGGCTATCCAAGGCTCCTGTAGGCTCATCAGCAAGAATTATTTCTCCACCGTTCATAAGTGCTCTGGCTATACTTACTCTTTGCTGTTGTCCGCCAGAGAGCTGATTTGGCCTGTGATGCATCCTCTCGCCAAGTCCTAATCTAGTAAGAAGCTTGCCGGCTCTTTGGACTCTCTCTTCAAGTGTATAATTGGCATATATACTAGGTACTTCTACATTGCCTAAGGCATCCAAATCATTTAGCAAATGGTAACGCTGAAATATAAATCCAAAATGTTCTCTGCGAAGCCTTGAGAGCTCATCTGGATCCATCTCGTCTGTAGATCTGCCATGTACTTTATAGCTTCCGCTGCTAGGACGATCTAAGCATCCTAATATATTCATCAAAGTTGTTTTTCCTGAACCAGACTGTCCCATTATGGCAACCAGTTCACCGGCTTCAATAGTAAGATTGATATCCTTTAGTATAGTTACTTCATCATCACCCGAAGGAAATTTGCGATAAAGGTTTTTGACTTCCAAAATAGGCGGCATCTTTAATGGGCTCCCATTCTACTCATTCTAGCTTGTGCTCTAGCCTGTGTTGCAGTGCTTATTGTGGATGTGCCTTGAGATACTATGACTTGTTCATTCTCTTTTAATCCTGAGATTACTTCTGCATTAATATTGTTATTTACTCCTATACGTACCCATCTTTGGTCTATTTTGTTGTCTTTGCTTAATACTCTTACTTCATATTCGCCTTTTTTATTTTTGGCTCCAAGGGCTGCAGATGGAATAGCTAATACATTGTTAACTTTATTTACAAAAATTGTCATTTGGGTTGTCATTCCTATTTTGAGCCTTCTGTCATTGTTGTCAACATCCATCATGCCGTAATAATATATAGCATCAGTTAAAGTATTGACATCTATATTGCTGTTGTCTACTAAGGCAGTGGGGGCAGGATCTACTGAACGAAGTTTAGTCTTGTAATGATGTGAACTATCGCCTAAAATAGTAAAATCAACTTCCATTCCTTCTTTTAACCTAAATACATCGCCTTCGGAAATCTCTGCTTTAATAGTCATTTTATCTAATTGGGCAAGAACAAGTATGGTAGGAGTGGTTTGATTGGCATTGACCGTTTGTCCCTCTTCTACTGCAACAGACACCACCACTCCATCCATTGGAGCTAAGACCTTGGTATATCCCAATGAAACTTTTGCAGTTTCTATAGTCAGCTTGGAGCGTTTGATATTAGCTTTAGCTGTAGCTATGTTTGCCTTTGCTAGGGCTAATGAAGCTTTAGCATTATCATATTCTGCTTTAGATGTGGCTCCGCTCTTTATCATCATGGCTTGACGATCAAATTCTAACTTGGCTTTTTGAAGTGTGGCTTCATGGCTAACCAAGGCAGCTTCATTGCTTACTAGTTCTGCTTCTGCGCTTTGTAAATTGTTTCTTTGAGTCTGTGCATCAATAAGAGCCAAAACGTCTCCTTTTTTGACGTTTTGGCCTATCTGGGCATTTAGAGATTCGATCTGTCCCGATACTTGCGCACCAACATTTACTTGTTTATATGCATTTGTTACACCGGTAGCCAGTACGGTATCTTCTAAATCCATTTTAGTCACAATGGCAGTGACATTTGGATTTTCTTCTTTTGCAGGAAAAAATAAATATTTAATCACTAAGCCTATAGATGCTAAGAGCAATAACCAAATAACTCTTTTTACCCATTTATTTAATTTAGAAAACCAACTTTTCATGCTATTGCCTATTTATTATTTATTTTTTACAAGTGTACCCAATATATATTTAACGAAGGTAAACGGCTTAAATAATAATAACTAAAAAAAATATATTAAGTTGCTTTAAAATTGTGGATTTATTAAATTGTATCAAATCGCGTTAAACTATTAAAAGGTTTTAAAGCTTATATTTTAGGGGTTTAAATGATATTTATTGGATTGTGTTAGATTGTAGAATGGTGGGCATAGCTCTATCAAACACTTCGTATAATAGGGCTTTATATGGCTATTATATAATAGTTACCGTAAAAGTTACCGTAAAAAACTAATGCTACCAATTATTTTTCATAAGTTAAGTTCACCACTCCAAGCCAAAATTGTGAAAATCAGCGTGAGTCATATCCCTGTATTTTTTTCCGTTTTCTTGATAATAAATGCCTGAGATAGCTTTGCCATTTATTATTTTTATTTCACCCGACAAAGCACCTGATTTATAGTAGATTTTCATAATACCGTTCTTCTTGCCGTCTTTGTAATTCACTTCGCTACTCAAAGCACCTGATTCATAATAAGTTTTTGCAATGCCATTTAACTTGCCATCTTTATAGTTGCCTTCAAGCTTCAAAGCACCTGATTCATAATAAATTTTCCTAATGCCATTTTCTTTTCCATCTTTGTAGTTAAATTCGCCCTGCAAAACACCAGATTTATAATAATCTTTGGAAATACCATTCTTCTCACCATCTTTAAAATTTGTTTCACTCTCTAAAGCACCAGATTCATAGTAGTCTTTGTTAATACCATTTGGCTTGCCATCTTTAAAATTGTATTCATTCAGCAAAGCACCTGATTTATAGTAAAGTCTTACAACGCCATTTAGCTTATTACCTGTAGCCTTTTCAAAAAAAATACCTTGTTTGAACTCAACATCTGACAGTCCATAAACTGTCTGTGCAAAACTAACTGTGCCTACGAAAATCACCGCCATAAGTATTCGTTTCATTCTATTCCCTTGAACTTATTACAAAGCCTTTTTAAATTGTCTTATTATACACTCAAGCAAATAAAATATACTCTTCTTATTATAGTTTATCGTAGCCAAAGGTACTTCCAAACAATAAATAGCAAACAGGGTGGGCAAGCTCCCGAAAACTCGAGATTTTTCATACTCAAAAACAATTTAGTATTTATCTCACCGTAGGTGAAATACTAAAATTTACTAAGTAAATACTAATTTTTGCTAAAATATTCAAGCTTTAAAAGTCTTTTCTTTTTGTTTGGATTTTTTTATAGAGAGTATGTTCATTTTGCCGTTCCGTTTTGTGTTGCATTTTGCTGTTTCCTTTTTTATTCCAAAACTTCACCAAATCCCTTGTAGCCGTTGTTTCTTATTCCTGTAACTGTTGATTTACTGTGTCCTTTTGTTGCTACATTTTAGCGTTCATTCGCTGTTCACTTTTCCCAAAACTATCACAAACATTTTTAAACATAAAACTATCATCAAGCCCTATAATATCGCTAATCTCATAACATAAAACTATCGGTTTATTTTTGCCTTAAACTCGGTATCGTGGAGTTTACTGATACTTTTAATTCACTTGACTAATTTGATTATCTTGCGTTGTATCGCTGTTTGTATCTTGACTAACTATTATTATCTTATCATCTGCCAAATCCACTAAGTCAAGATCAAGATGTTAAATCTTGAAATTGTGCTTCAAAAAATGATTATTTGTAAAATGCCTGTATAGACGGTGTAGAGGGGCTTAAAAGGCTTTTGCTGTAGAAAAAGAGTATTTTATAACTTACACGCGTGAGATGAGGGCTTATAGCCTCTCAATCTCTACATCAAGATTTGATAATTTTTTGATACTCTTCTTGAGCTTGGGTATCAATCTCTCTAAATCTTTGAGCTTATACTCTTTGAGGTATGCACCTTTGAAACAAAATTCTAACCTCATCAAAATATCATCTCTTTTGATTTTTTCTTTTTTGTATTTATCATAAGTTTTTATATCTAGCTTTTGGTTAGTCTTTTTCTCTCTTGGTGTTTTATAGTAGGTTGAATTTGCATATCGAAAAATCTCTCTACCAACTAATATTTTTTTGATAACTGCTTTTGGTATATTGTCTTGAAAATCAATAGCAATATCAATCCTGCTAATCGTTCCATTTTGTAAATAACTCTTTAAATCATCATAACAAGCCTGTAAGTAGTTGGAGCGTTCATTATAAGAGTAAAATCCTGCAAACTCGATACATTCCTTGCCTCTACTGCTTGAAAATGTTTTAAGCGGTATTTCAAGCCCTGTAATGGTGTGTATGATACAAGCTCGGTTAATATTCCTTGTGAGCTTTTTGCCAAAGGCTTTTACCCACCTGCTCGGATTAAATATACTCTTGCTTTTAACCACCTCAAGGATATAATCATCTTGTAAATCTATGATTAAGCCCTCTATGTTTTGGCTTGTGATGTTCAAAGAGTCGATAACGGCTCTTTGATGTTTCATTAGCTACTCTCAAACCATTCTTTTTAATCGTGCCAAATATGCCTTTGTAAGTTTGATATTTTCGTCCGTTTGATTTAATCTTCGCTCTAAATGATAACCTCTATTTGTTAAGTTTGGCACTTCAACTTCTATGAGTTCAATACCTTTGTTTTTTAAAGTGCAAAAGTATTGATTGGAATTTTTAGCACCCTCAATAAATGATAATCTTTCACCGTTTAATAATTTGGTTAATGCTATGATTAAATAGCTTGTTTTTCTATTTTCCATCATAGCACCACCTCATCAAAAGTGATATTTATATCGCCTAAATCTTTGGTACATACTAGCTCTACAATAAAGCCTAAATCTACAATATCAAGGCTTTTGAGCTTATCTAGCACCTTGATACTTATCTCATATGTATATAAGTCCTCTATGTTCTCTATTTTAAGCATATCATCACATAGCCAACTTATAAGGCTCTCTTTGCTTTCGTTTGTGCTTTTACCGCTGTTATAAAAATCATCTATCGTGAGAGATACTATCTGTTCAATGCGTTTTTTCATTTCGCACCGCCATTGATAAAATCGTCAAGCTCTGACTTTTTAAATATCGTTACTTTATCGCTTAACTTGTATGCTTTGATTTTAGATTGAGCCACATAGTGCCACAGTGTCGATAATCCTACTCCTAAATATTTGTGAGCGACTTTGGCTCTCATATTTTCTGATGTTTCCATCTGTGTGTCTTTCTACTCTTTACCTTGAGTAAAAGGACTTTAGCTAAAGGTTTTCAATCCTGCTTGTATTGGTATTTGCAAGATTAAGTAATTACAAGTTGGATTTTATATGATAGTTAAAATAAAGTCTAACCAAAAATATAATTTATATTCATTTTTTTGGTTACTAAAAATTATCTTAAATTGATGATTTTTTGGTTTTTATATCCTGTCTATCAATTGCTTCATCTCTAAGGTTTGCCTCAATTTATAACATTTATTTGTATCTTGTAAGAATTTCTTAATAGCCTCTTTATTTGATGGATAGTCATCATTGGCTATTTGTTTTATATGAGCTTGTACTTCAGCAAGAGTTTCTATTGTAACAATATACGCTTTATCTGAAATAACATCATCTAAAACACTTGATGTTTTAAGTTGAAATAAAATATTTACAACTCTAAGTATATCAACCCGAGATATTGCGTAGCTATCCTTGATAAATTTGCTAAACTTAATTTTTGTATTATTATTTTTCCTAAACTTTTTAAACTCTTCAAGGTAATTGATTTCAGCTACGAATACTTGTATGGTAAGTTTTTTTACTTCTATTGGTATATTATCAAAAAAAGTAAGAAATGGCTCTAATTTCTCATAATCATAACCATCACTTTTATGGAGTTCTACACATTCTCTATAAAACTCTAAAGTTTCTTTGTTTTTATCTTTATCAATTCTTGCACTTTTTGGTATATCTCTCATTGCTTACCCTTCACCTCATCAAGATAATTACCATACCACCCTATAAGCCCTCTCATAGCTTCTATGTATGTGGCTCTATTGTATGCACTCTTAACCTTGTTTGGCTCTTTGTGTGCAAGTAATGCCTCAATAACCTCACTTGTATAGCCGTGTCCTTTTTGCGGGTCGTTGGCGTAAGTGTTGGCTATGGTTGAAAAGATACTTCTAAATGAGTGAGGCACTAACTGCTCTTTTGTGTATCCCATACGGCGTAAGGCAAGTATGAGGGTATTATCGCTTATAGCTCTATCTTTATAAACGCTGCTTACAAAAACATATTTGCTACTCATTTGATTTTCTTTTATCTCTTTGAGTATTGTTACCACTTGATGAGGCAAAGGCAAGATAAAAGCCTCTTTGGTTTTCATTTTCTCTTTTGGTATGTGCCACTCGTTTTTTTCAAAGTCTAATTCCGTCCACTCCATTAGTCTTAGATTTGAGTTTCTAACAAAAAGATAGGGTAAGACCTGCATAGCTTTTTGAGTGCTATAATCACCGTTATAATTATCAATAGCAAGTAAAAGATTTTTTATCTCTTTTGGATCTGTGATAGTCGGATAGTTATTTTGTTTGCGTGTGCCTAAAACTACTTTTTTATCAATATCAAAAATGATGTTATGCGGTATGTATTCGTGAGTAACTGCATATCTAAAAATCTGTTGCAGCATAACGGCTGTTCTGTTTGCGGTTTCCTGCAAACTTCTATCCTTGAGGGCTTCAAGTATGAATATAATATCTTTCCTTGTAACCTCATCTATGGGTTTATCTTTGATTGATAGTTTTTTGCCGTTGAGTTCGTGGGTTGCATAGAGATAGTTATCTAAGGCTTTTGATAATTTGAGATGATATTTTTCTGATACATTGGATTTATAGCTTATATGCCATTTTTGAGAGATGTTATAAAAAGTGTTTTGGTTTTTTGTTTCCTGCTCTTTTATAGCCTCTTTTTTATCTTTTCTAACCTGCAACGGATTAATCCCTTGACTTATCATCTCTTTGAGTTTTATAGCCTCTTTTCGTGCATTTATAAGAGTAACGGTCGGATATGTTCCTAATGATAGAGTTTGGCGTTTGTTTTCAAAGGTATAATCTAACCGCCACCATTTAAAGCCTTTTGGCGTGATGATGATATACAAGCCTTTACCATCTGATAATTTATATGGTTTATCTTTTGGTTTTGCTTGTTTTATTTTTATATCTGTTAGCGGTGTGGCGTGCTTTGGCATTTATTACCTCTCATTTTTGCGGTAACTCAAAATCTATAAATTACCGTAAATCATCGGTTACCGTAAAAGTTACCGTATAAAATATTAGCTTAACTTGTATTAGTTTAAACTTGTATAGTGTATGATATGCCTTGTAAGCTCGTATTTTAGGGCTTTATGTTATTTGATTTAAATTAGTTTGGATTGTGTTAGATTGTAGAATGGTGGAGCATAGCGGGATCGAACCGCTGACCTCTTCGCTGCCAGCGAAGCGCTCTCCCAGCTGAGCTAATGCCCCTCTGCTTAGGAATTGAAATTTTATACTATCAAAACCTAAAATAAGCTTAGGCATTGAAAAAATAACGATGTGTATCTTCTTTGGAAGCAAATGGTGCAACAGAGTAAACCTCATCACCGATAGTTACATCGTATAATTCATCTTTGTTGCTTTTGGCATAAGTGATGGCTATCCGTGCCGCTAATTCCTTATCAGAAAAAGAGGCAGATACACTAATGAGAGAGAACGGGCCAATAACCGGCAGTGTAAATGGCATATATTTGCTGCTATTGATCCCTTTGAGGGCTTCATTATCCGCTTCATCTCTTCCGACTATCAGTTTTGCTCCCTCAGGAAGCCTGAAATGCCGTCCGAATTTAAGTATCTCAATATCTTCTACATCAAAACTATCATGAGAAATATGCTCCCTGATGCGCTCGCTGTAATGGATATCAGTTAGCAAGCATCCACCGCCGGGACTTTCATACTCTTCCCACCCATGCTCAGCAGCTAGGGCTATCTGTCTGTCCCTGCTTCTGCCTGATATATCAAGCAGCTTTTCTCTATCTACCCATCCTTTTATTTCAGGTGTAGTGGGATCCATAAGCTTGGCAGAGAGCGGCCTAAGTATAAGCTTTTCATCCGTATCGTTTGCCAAACGGCTTACAAGTTTCATAGCATCGCTTCGCTGACTCATAGGACGCTGTCCAAGCACTTCACCGGTAACAATAAAAGATGCACCAAGCTCATCCATAAGCTCCTTTGCGATACGAAACATATACCCATGACAATCTATACAAGGATTGAAATTTTTACCATATCCATGTATGGGATTAAACAAAATCTTTTGAATATACTCTTCTCTTACATCTATTGCACGAAATGAAGCCCCAGCCATCATTGCTCTTTGCCTTAGGATATCATCTACATCCTTTTTGCCGCCAAAACCTATCTTGATGTGCAAGGCAATAACCTCTATGCCCATATCAGCGACCGTCTTTGCCGCTAACATGCTATCTAAACCTCCACTAAATAATGCCAATGCTCTCATGGTCTACCATCTCTCCTCTTTCTAACTTTGGTATGATCTCTGTTTTTATTGCTCTAATTAGAAGTGCTTTTCTCCCAAATGATATTGTAGTATCTGCTGTTATATTTTTTAGTTTGTCTTCATAATATTTGATTAGAAAATTTCGCAAAGCTTTTTGCAAATCAGCCTCACTCATCACTTTGGCATGTTCATTGAGTGCGAGCTGACGTACAAGTTGATGCTCGCTATCTCCTGTGATAATAGCTTGAAAATATTCTTCATATACTCCAAACATTGCCGGATGAACAATATCCAAAACATCATCTATCATCCTAGGATACTCCAATAGAGTTTTTAGCAAGCTGAGCTGCTCTATATCATATTTGGTTTGCTTGGAGACAGTCGGTGTAAATTTTTGGGTATTTTTACCTTTGCCAAACAGTGCAGTAGAAACACCAAGAGTCGATGCTGCAAATGATATATAAGATTCTTGCAAAATGTCGCTAAGGCCTGCTAAATATGAACGAATCGCTCCAAATGCGCTCTCTTTTTCTTTTGGATTGGATAGGTCGTATCCGCTGCTGAGTTTCTCTATGACAAACTCAATTAACGGCTTATATTCTCTAAACAATTTTGCTACTAATTCTGCTTCACCTTTTGCTATCAAATCAGCAGGATCCTGCCCATTTGGAAAAAGTACTACACCTCCGTCAAATCCGGCAAGGGAGAGCATTTGGGCGGCTTTTAGTGCAGCAGCGATTCCAGCCTTATCCCCGTCATATGCCAATATGATCTTCGGATCACCCTTCCGTAATAGCGGTAAATGCTCACTCGTAAGTGCCGTACCGAGTGTGGCTACTGCTTCTTTGAACCCTCCTTGATGAAGCATGATTACATCCAGATAGCCTTCGCAAATGATGATTTTTCTTGACGCATAAATATGCTCTTTTGCCTGATGATAACCATACAATAAACGGGATTTATTAAACAATTTCGTTTGTGGAGAATTGATATATTTGGCAGGATGGTTTGATATAGTTCGTCCGCCGAATCCTACCAACCCGCCGCTTGGAGAGTATATAGGAAATGTGATCCTATCAACCAGTCTGGCATACTTTCCATCTTCGCCGGCAGCTATGATGCCGGCTTCTTCGGCAGTCCCAAGAGGAATGAGAGTAGAATGCAAAAAATTCATTACTTCATTTCCGGATGGCACAAAACCGATACCAAATGTCTCTATGGAATTTTGATTTATCCCTCGATCATGAAGATACGATAAAGCACTGTTTGCGTGGCTTAAATTTTTAGCATACCATGTCTGCATAGCTTCAAGGACTCTTTTTGCTTCACTGTAGTCGCCCTTGCCTTCACTATATCTAAGAGAGACGTTGAACATAGAGGCTAACTTTTCTACCGCCTCAGGATATGTAAGTTTTTCTAGCTCCATCACAAATTTGATGCTGTCTCCGCCTACCCCGCAACCAAAGCAATGGTATATCTGCTTACCGGGGCTGACTACAAAAGATGCTGTCTTTTCACCATGAAACGGGCAGCAAGCCTTGTAATTTGCCCCTGCTTTTTTTAGCTCTATATAGTTGCCTATCACATCAACAATATCAATGGTATTTTTGAGTGTTTCAATCGAAGCTGTATCTATCATCTCGTCATTATAGCAAATTTGGTATAATCTTAGCAGATACAACCAAAAAAGGTATAGCCAAAATGGAACATATTTTACCAAAATACAATGATCCGCTATTTAGTATCCTGTTGATAGTAGGTTTAGGTTTTATCATTGCTGTAACGGTTTATATTTGGGAAGTATATTCAAAACAAAAAGAACATAATTCATTATTGAATTTTTTAGAAAAATTTGAAAGCAGTGAATGCTATATAAATACGAAAGATTTAATATACGAAGAGCATATGCTTACTCCGTTATCAACATTGGCTAAAGCGTTCGAACACAATGGGGAGTATCAAAAAGCTATAGAGACATATCTCTATCTTATCAAAAACATAAACGAAGAGTTACCACAGCTTGAACTTATGGAGCATTTGGGCAACACCTACTTTCATGCCGGATTTTTAGAAAGAGCAAAAACTATTTATCTGGATATATTATCAAAAACACCGAGAAATCCTAATGTTCTGTATTCATTAGAAATAATATATGAACTAATGCATGATTTTGATAAAGCGAAAGAGACTTTATTGCCTCTTAAAACTATAGGTGAAGATACAACTAGCCTAGAAGCTTTTTTGGAATTAGAGACGCTTACAGCCGATAAAAAAATATCCAAACAAGATAAGAGCGATAAATTAGTCGAATTATACAAACTTTACCCATCGCTTTATCGTCCCATAATGGAACAGATCTTCCGCAATGACCACACAAGGGCCTGGAATATTTTTGACGAAGATCGAATAGAAGATATTTTGGATATATTGTGGTTCTTGGATAACGAAAAGCTGGATATGAATATTATAAATACCTATGAATCTCTAAAAGTATTATATTATATCAAAGGCATTGAGGATACTTTATCGCAAACTTGCGGCATATTTAGTCTTGATATGCTAGCTATTGCCAAACAATATGGGTATGATAAAGGCGAATTATATTTTTCATATATTTGCAATAATTGCAGGCATACATTTCCTGTTAGCTTCAAAAGATGTCCAAATTGTAAAGCTATCAACTCAATAAAAGTGGAGGAACAAATTGCAAAATCAACAACGCAAAACGATAACCCTCTATTCTGACGGTTCAAGCCTAGGCAATCCAGGACCTGGAGGTTACGGCGGGATACTCGAGTTTCAAGGACACCGTAAACATTTCAGTGGCGGTGAAGCACATACTACAAACAATCGAATGGAACTTATGGGGGTTATCGAAGGGCTCAAACTTCTTAAAGAACCTTGTAATGTAATTATAATTTCCGATAGCAGTTATGTTGTCAATGCCATTAACAAATGGCTAAAAGGCTGGATATCCAAAAATTTTGCCAAAGTAAAAAATGTCGATTTGTGGAAAATGTACATAGATGCTTCTGCTCCGCATACAATTAACGCTCAATGGGTACGAGGGCATAACGGACATATTGAAAATGAACTTTGTGACCAAATGGCAAAAGCAGAAGCTATGAAATTTAAGGAATGATCATGAAAGCAAAATTTAATTTGACAATATTGTCAATATGCTTAACAATAACAAACGCATTAGCTATGCCAAGTGATGTTAATGCAACAAATATTGACAATAATGGATCAAAACAATACAAACAAATTGCTACGGGTAAATGCAGCTGGTACGGTTCAAAATTTAACGGCAGCCGTACTGCCAGCGGAGAGAGATTTGACAGTACACAAAAAACTGCTGCGCACAAAACCCTTCCTTTCGGTACCCTTCTTAGGGTCACAGAGCTCAAAACAGACAAAAGTGTAATTGTCAAAGTAACTGACAGAGGCCCATTTGTAAAACACAGGGTCCTTGATATTTCTCACGCGGCTGCAAAAGAGATCGGCGTAGTCAGCAAGGGTGTATTTTATGCCAAAATAGAATTAGTACAATAGGCATTGACATGAGATTTTTATACATATTGATCTTTAGTGCAGCATTGGCTAGCGCAAATGAAAGTGTTTACAGTGAAGTCAAAAGTATAATTTCTATTATGGAATCATCAAACAAACATACCGTAGTTAATCGTAACGGTTTTTTGGGCAAATATCAATTTGGTGCCATGAGCTTGGTTGACATAGGATTTTTGAAATTAGAAAACTACAGGGCTTTAACCTATATTAAAAAGACCAAAACCAGAGCAGCAAAAGTCATGTGGAGAGATGGATATAATTTAACTAAATTCCTAGATGATCCAAATAATTGGAATATTGAAGGCGGCAAACAAGCCTTTTTAAACAGTGTTGAACTTCAAGACAAGGCAATGGATACCATGCTTAGAATAAATACCAAAAGGCTTTTGCAAAAAGGTTTTAATCTAGATGATCCGTCATTTGCTAAATCTATGCTGATAGCATCGCATTTTGGCGGTGTAGGCAGTGCAGAAAAATACGCAATAGAGCATAAAGACTATAAAGATGATTTTGGCACAAGTATATCAAAATACTACAATGCTAGAAAGGGACACTATAACCCATAATATGCTATAATAAAAGCCAAATTAAGGAGTAATAATGGATAACTATAGTCAATTAGAACGCCAACTGGGGTATGTTTTTAATGACAAGCAATTGATTATTGAGGCTTTAACCCATAGAAGTTTTAAAAAGCCTTATAATAATGAGCGGCTTGAGTTTTTGGGAGACGCGGTACTTGACCTCATCGTAGGCGAATATCTATATAACAAATTCAAAGATTCAGACGAAGGAACACTGTCAAAAATAAGAGCATCACTTGTCAATGAAAGCGGATTTGCGCTTTTGGCAAAAATATTAAATTTAGGAAAATATATCTATCTGTCTCTTGCTGAAGAAAACAATGAAGGAAGAACTAAGCCTTCTTTGTTGTCCAATGCATTTGAAGCCATAATCGGTGCTATCTATATAGAAGGCGGGCTTGAAACAGCTAGAAAAATAGTTATAGAGTTATTGGAAAAATGTTATCCAACCATTGATCTGCAAACTCTCTCAAAAGATTACAAAACAGCTCTTCAAGAGTTGACTCAAGCCAAATATGGCGTAACTCCTGATTATGAGCTTGTACGTGCATTTGGGCCTGATCATAAAAAAGAGTTTGAGATATCTCTTACTTTAAATGGCAAAGAGATAGCAACAGCACAAGGAAAAAGCAAAAAAGAGGCTCAGCAAAAAGCTGCCAAGAGTGCTTTGGATATATTACTACAAGGCAAATGATATGAATACTTTTGGCAAAAAATTCACAATGACCACTTTTGGAGAGTCTCATGGTGTGGCTTTGGGCTGTATAGTAGATGGGGTTCCGGCCGGATTAGCAATTGATGAACTGCTTATCCAGAGTGAATTGGACCGTAGAAAACCGGGCAAGAGCAACCTAGAGACCAAACGCAAAGAAAGCGATAAAGTATCCATATTATCAGGAGTTTTTGAAGGTAAAAGCACAGGCACTCCAATTGCGATGATCATATACAATGAAGATCAAAAAAGCAAAGATTATGACTCTGTAAAAGATCTTTTTCGCCCAGGGCATGCCGATTTTACTTATTGGAACAAATACGGCATCAGAGATTACAGAGGCGGCGGACGAAGCAGTGCTAGAGAGACTGCTGCTAGAGTAGCAGCCGGCGCAATAGCAAAATTAATGCTTAGTACGATCGGTATAAGTATCCAAAGCGGCATAAAAGCTATCGGTAATATAAAAGGCATCATAGATGATTTTGAATATGCCAAATCAAGCCCCATACATGCGCTTGATAAAAATTATGAAGAAAAGCAAATAGAAGCTGTGACATTAGCCAGAGACGAACATGACTCTATAGGGGGTAGCGTACTTACTATTGCTACGGGTGTTCCAGTAGGCTTAGGAGAACCGATGTACCATAAATTAGACGGTGCATTAGCTGAAGCAATGATGGGCATCAATGCAGCCAAAGCCGTAGAAATCGGTGAGGGGGCAAAAAGTGCAACCCTTAAAGGCTCACAAAACAATGATCCTATAAGCTCAAGTGGCTTTGAGAGCAACAAAGCCGGAGGTATTTTGGGCGGAATTAGTAATGGTGATGATATAACGGTAACTACACACTTCAAGCCAACACCGTCAATATTTCAAGAACAGCACACTATCACTAAAGACGGAAGCGAGACTCTGTGTTCGCTCAAAGGCAGACACGACCCATGTGTTGCCATCAGAGGAAGTATAGTGTGTGAAGCTATGATGGCATTGGTGCTTGCGGATATGATATTGCTCAATATGGGCAGTCGCATGGAGCATATAGAAAAAATTTACAAAAAATAAAAATCTTTATACTATTTTAAAATTTTTATTTTGATTTTTTATCAGAAAAATTAAAAAATGACAATTTAGTCAATTCCTTTAACATTAAAGCTCTTACGATGCACTTCGCATCTGCCATGTTTGATTATGGCATCTATATGTGCTTTTGTGCCATATCCCTTGTGGTTGTCAAATCCATATTGCGGATACAGCGCAGCCAACTCTATCATGATTCTATCTCTTGTAACTTTGGCTAATATGCTAGCAGCACTTACTTCGAAGATTTTTTCATCTGCTTTTATCATAGTTTCTATATTTTGCACGCCAAATGTACAATTTCCGTCAAAAAGATAATCATGCCCCGGCAAATGATGCATAATCTCCAAAAGTCCTTGTCTCAAACATTCGGATATGCCCATATCATCAACCTGCCTTGCATCAAAGATAACTATATGATATCTTGAATTTTGAATAATTTGAATATAAATTTCTTCTCTTTTTTTTTCCGAAAGCTTCTTGGAATCCATGACGCCTTTGATCATTCCGTACAGTACCACTCCGGCAATCACAAGAGGCCCAGCCAACGGTCCTCTCCCTGATTCATCTATACCACATAAATATTGTTTATCATACATTAACTATTTTCTTTATTTTATTGTATATTGATTTACCATTTAGAGTTATACTTACATTGTTGCAAGAGTACTGCATACAAGTCTTTTTACTCCTTCCTTGTTTTGGTCCGTCCTACAGTACTCTTTGTGGGGCGGATTTTATCCTATAAATTTACCTTGACTGCGCAGATCAGCTTCCATTATTTCTATTTCTCTGTGTCCATTGTGTACTATTTCCGGATCCACACTAAAATCAAGTTCACTATTTCGCCCTTCGTAAGGCACATGATTTAATATTGTTTTAATGGCATTCAATCTAGCTTTAAATTTATCCACACTGCGTATAACGGTCCAAGGGGTTTTGATAGTATGTGTACGTTTAAGCATTTCATATTTCATCAAAGTGAATTCATCCCATTTTTCTTGCATCTGCACATCTATTTCACTTAATTTCCACTGTTTTAAAGGATTGTGCTCTCTTTCTAAAAATCTAGCATGCTGTTCTTCTTTGGTGACTGAGAAATATATCTTTACGAAATAAAACCCATGATCCACCAGGTCAGCTTCAAATTGCGGAACACTTTTTATGAAAGTTTTATACTGTTCTTTGGTACAAAATCCAAAAACAGGCTCAACCATTGCACGGTTATACCAGCTTCTGTCAAAAAGCACCATCTCTCCTCCGTGCGGAAATTGTTCTACATATCTTTGAAAATACCATTGTGTTTTTTGTACATCAGAAGGCTTGCCAAGAGCGACTACTCGATAATGCTTTTCATTCATATATCTAGTGATTCTACGAATTGCTCCGCCTTTGCCTGACGCATCTCTTCCTTCTATAAGAACGATCATTTTTTTTTGATGTTTTTCTAGATGATCTTGTAATTTAATAAGCTCAACTTGCAAAGGTTCCAATGAATCTTCTTGTACCGCATATGAGTATTTTTTATATACGTCTTTTCTGTATGCCTCATTTTTATTAAATTGTTCTAAAAATTCATTGAATTCCACATATCACTCCTATTCAAATTTATATCCAACGCCCCATACGGCATGAAAATATCCTAGTTTGCCTTCCGGGTCTATCTTTTTTTTAAGACGGTTAATTGCAACGTTCATAGCATTATAATTACTATTTTCTGTTTTATCCTGCCACAATGCATTGTGCAAAACTTCTCTGTCTATATTTTGACCTGCATTTTGTATCAAATAAGAGAGCAGATCGCTTTCAAATTGCGTTAAAGCAATGTCATTATTGCCGATAGAAACTGTTTTTTTTCTACAATTTAAAATGATCTCTTTATATTTGACAATATCGCCCGATGTCAATGCACCGCTTCTTTTTAGAAGAGCATTTACTCTAAGGATAAACTCTTTTGGATGAAATGGTTTTGTGATATAATCATCGCCGCCACTTTCAAATCCATCTTCTATATCACTTTGAGTGTCTTTAGCGGTCAAAAATATCACTGGAATTGTATATCCTTGTTCCCTTATCCCAGATACGAACCGACTGCCTTCTATATTGGGAAGATTGCGATCTACGATCAACAATGACGGGCTCTCCTCGTCCAAAAATTGTATTACGCGTTCGGTTGACAAAAAACCTGTAGTCTTATAGCCTTCTTTATTGAGCAAATACTCTACAAGCTCTAATATATCCTCTTCATCTTCGATAATAAGAATTTCTATCTTTTCTTTTTGCATACATAGTATTATACAAGAAAAAAAATATCATTTGCTTTCATTAACCTCTAACCGACATATCTTTTACGTTTGCTCTCCTTTAGCAATGATAAATCTGTCACTATAAAGCCATCTACACAATTGCCAAAATCTTTATCATATCCAAAATCAAAAAACTTTACACCGCCATCTTCGCATATTTCACTATATTGCTTGTAAAGTGTAGGTATAGCATAACCCATCATTCCCAACTTTTCTTTGAGCATTTGCAGATCTTTTTTATAATCATTATAAACAAAGATGTCTTTACATCTCTTGCTTGTCTCGAGTGATATTTTATAGGGATATTTATGTTTAACCAACGATTCATTGGTACCAAAATAATGTCTATAAAACTCTATCATCATACCTTTTGCCTCACTACTGAATGTGTCGCTCAAACTTACGGCGCCAAAAAGATAACGAATTTGGGGCTGCATTTTTATAAATGATCCTATTCCTTGCCAAAGATAATCAAGTGCCCTGCTATTCCAATATTTAGGCTGCACAAAACTGCGCCCAAGTTCAATACCTTGAGAGATATAGGAATCAAATTTATCATCAAAATCAAAAAGTTTGGAAGTATACAATCCTTTCGTACCGTAAATATCCAAGATATCTTTCCCGACACCTATCCTGTATGCTCCTGCTATCTCAAGGGCTTCATCATCCCATACTATCAAATGTTTATAATACATATCGAAACCGTCTATATCTCTTTTTTTGCCGCTTCCCTCGCCAACAAAACGAAAGCTAAGCTCTCTTAGCCTCCCTATCTCATTTAATACACAATCTTCTATATTACTAGAATAAAGCAGTATATGTTTATCATCAAAGGTCTTACCCAGCATAGTGGCATTCTTTAAAGCTTTTTTCAACTCTGCTCTTGCTTCTGGAGTTGCTATAATGTTTTGAGTAAGAAAAATCTCTCTACCGTCTTTTGCTATGCGATAAAAATGTTTACGAAGCAATTTTACGCTCTGTTTTGAAGATAGGCCGCTTAAATTATAAGATTCATAAGATATTGATTTTCCTATCTTAAAATCGATAGTTTTCTTATATGATTTAAACATTTCATGCGGCAAAGTCGCGGTTGCAAAAGAACGATTGAGCCATGAGAGCATATAAAAAGTTTTAGAATTTTTTGCCTTGATATATATCGGCAATATCGGGGCTCTTGTTTTTAAAGCGATCTTTAAAAAACCGCTTTTCCATGCAGTATCTTTGATCCCATCAACTCTTGCACGGCTCACTTCACCTGATGGAAATATAATAACTGCTTGCCCTTCGTCTAATGCATCGTAGATCTTTTTGAGTGAATTTTTGTCTGTTTTGTTGTGTATATTGTCAACTGGTATTAAGATATCTTTTAGTTGATCGAATTGATTTAAAAATGAATTTGCCACTATTTTGATATCTTTACGTATATCTTTGAGTAAATAAATAAGAGCCAATGCATCCAATGCACCAAGAGGATGATTTGCAATGATCACTACTTTGCCAAATGGAGGAATATGGTCAAGTTCTTGTTTGCGAAGGCCTATATTTACATTAAAATGATCCAATATTGCCTCAATAAATCCAAAAACTTCTTTATTTGTATTGGCTTCAATAAATGTATTGATCTGTTTTTCATGAAAAAAAGCTCTTAAAGAACTAAATAATAATTTCTGTAATTTTTCCGGAACGATCGAGAGCTTCGGATAATGATGAAGCATGTAATTTTCTATCTGTATTTGCATAGTATTCCCTGTTTGAGATATACCATATCATAAATCAGAAAAGAAACATTTTGATAACAATGTCTATGAAAGTTTATATCCTACCCCCCATACGGGAGTAAAGTAATGCTTTCTATCCAATGGATCTATTTTTTTCTTGAGACGATTGAGTGCTACATTTATAGTCTTATCATTAAAACTGCCATCATCTTCCCAAACTTCATCTCGTAAAAAATCTCTGCTGAGTGTTTGATGAGAATTTTTAATAAATGTTGTCAACAATTTAAACTCTAAATTTGTCAATGAAACTTGAGAATTATCAACATTTAATTCTTGTTTTTGACAATCAAGAACCATATCCCTATAGCGCAATTTATTATATTGGATAATTCCGCTTCGTTTAAGCAGCGCTTTAATGCGAGCAATTAATTCCTGCGGTTTAAAAGGCTTGGTCATATAATCATCGCCTCCGGCTTCAAAGCCATCCAAGATATCCTTGTCTCCATCCTTTGCTGTCAAAAAAATAACCGGCAGCTCATAACCCTTCGAACGCAAATGAGACACAAATTGACTTCCCTCCATCCCGGGAAGATTTCTGTCAACTATGAGAAATGCCGGATTTTCTTCTTCTAAAAATTGCTCTACATAATCTGTGGACAAAAAACCTGTAGCTTTATACCCTTCTTTTGTTAAGATATACTCGATGAGTTCAAGCACATCTTGCTCATCATCAATGACAACAATTTCGATTTCGTTTGATCTGTTCTTTTTCATCGTAAACCTCTCTATGATAAGATTAATCGGCGTGACAACTGTCGTATTGTAAATTTGCCATGCATGCCGCACGATCTGCGGTTTTTTCAATTTTTCTGATTAGTGAAAGTGCTTGGAAATATTCTTGAGAAAGTTCTTTTGCATTGAGCATTTCAACAAAAAGATCCTTTTCTACAAGCGAGTATATATCATCGGTTTTACTCTCTTCCATATTTGCTTTGATACATAGATCTTGTATAGCATCTTTATCTTCGATTGAAAGTATAGAAATAGCATATTTTAATGCCGCGACATTTGCTTTTTGCAACAAAATAATATTTTGAATGATACCGCCTAGATGCAACTCTCCGTCTGTTTTGATCGGAAAATTTTTAAGAAAACTTTTGGTATTTGATGCGGCTCTGACATACTCATTGGTCATTTTTAGATATGAAATAACATTTTTGAGATCTTTTGCTTCAGGACCAAATAGCGCCAATGTTACAATGATCTCTTGATCTATATTGCGCACCTCATCCTTGATGCCGACAAGAGTGTCTTTGGCTTCTTTGAAGTGCGAATAATCGCCTTTTTGCAAACCGTCAAGTATGACCTCGTTTGCATTTACGATCTTATTGCCTATTATCATCATCATTTTATTGATGCTATTTAATTTGTCTTCGTATTTTGTCAACATATCAACCAAACCTCCCTGTGATATAATCTTCTGTCTGTTTTATTTTAGGATTTAAAAATATCTGTTCAGTATCTCCAAATTCTATCAAATCGCCAAGATACATGAATGCAGTATAATCGCTAATGCGGCTGGCTTGCTGCATATTATGCGTAACAATTACGATACTTATATCTTTTTTAAGTTCCAATATAAGCTCTTCTATTGCCGCAGTTGAAATTGGATCAAGTGCACTTGTAGGCTCATCAAACAATAGAATTTCAGGCTTCAACGCAACCGCCCTTGCTATGCAGAGTCTTTGCTGCTGTCCGCCGCTAAGTCCCATTGCGCTATCTTTCATCCTGTCTTTAACTTCATCAAAAAGCGCACTGCCTTTAAGCGCAGCTTCTACTCTTCCTTCAAGATCGGATTTGCTTTTAATGCCTGCAATTCTAAGTCCATATGCTACATTATCGAATATACTCATAGGAAACGGGGTTGGTTTTTGGAATATCATACCAACTTTTTGCCTAAGAGAGATAAAATCATTCTCTTTTTTAATATCTAAAATATTTTCCATGGTTTTTGTTTGTTCATTTAACAACGACAACCTGCCTTCATATTTGTTTCCTGGATAAAGGTCGTGTATCCTATTTAATGACCTCAAAAGCGTTGACTTGCCGCAGCCGCTTGGGCCTATAAGCGCAGTTATATAGTTTTTTTTGATATTCATATTAATATTTTTCAAAGCCCTACTCGGTGCATTTGCATAAGTGAAGCTAAAATCTTCGATTTTCATAACGATAGACATTACTATTTTCCTTTTTTCGTATTTGATAAAAATCTACCCGCCAAGTTTATGGTCAAAACCAAACTGGTCAATATAAAAGAGCCTGCCCATGCAAGATCACGGCTCTTTTCCTGTGGGTCATTTGCTAGATCATATATACTGACAGTCAATGAAGGGAATGATTCGCTGAGATCTAAAGTAAAATAGTTACTTGTCTCGCTGGTAAAAAGAAGCGGTGCTGTTTCTCCTATGATCCTGGCAAACGATAATAGTAAACCTGTTACTATTCCTACTTTGGCGGCTTTAATGATAATATCTAAAATAACTCTGTATTTACTCGCCCCCAAGGCAATACCGGCTTCTCTAAGCTCCTTTGGAACAAGAGAGAGCATATTGTCCGTGGTATTGATAATAATCGGTATCATCATAATAGCCAAAGATATACTCCCCGCAATCCCGCTCGTGCCTCCTGTCGGTATGACAATTATCGCATATACAAAAGCTCCTATGACTATAGAAGGTGCGCTCATCATAATATCACTCAAATCTCTAAGCACCCTTACATGTTTGCCTCGGCCGTACTCTTGAAGATAAATCCCTGCAAGCATTCCTATAGGAATAGCTATGGCCGATGCAATACCGGCCATGATAAATTGGCCTACAATCAGATTTTTAAGCCCTCCATCTATCAAATCATTCAAAAATAACGAAAAGTGAAACGAAGTTATCCCTTTTTCTATGAGCGTAAAAAGTATCCATCCTAAAAATGTCAAACCAAGCATTGCAGAAAATGTGGATAAAAAAAGTATAATTTTATTTATCGCCAATCTCATTGTTGAGCCTTTCTAAAAAAATAAAATTTAGCAAAAGAGATAATGCCAAAGCTCAAAACAAATAAAATTAATGATAGATAAAAAAGCGAACCGAGCGTCAAGCCGGACGCTTCACCAAAATTATTTGCCATTGCAACCGTTATAGAAATAGTAGGATCTGTGATGTTTTGAGGCATTACAAATACAGAACCTATCAAAAATGCGACTGCCATCGTCTCTCCTAATGCCCTTCCGAGCGCCAAGATCACTGATCCTATTATTCCTGCTTTGGAATACGGAAAGATAACATCTTTGATCACTTCAAATTTAGTTGCTCCCATTGCATATGCAGACTCTTTTAAGACATCAGGCGTGGTTTTCATGCTGTCTCTAGTAATTGCTGCCATAAAAGGCAGTATCATAATGCCCAAAACAAGCCCTGCTGTTAGAAGGGAAACTTGATAGCCTCCAAAATACTCTTGAATCAAAGGAGCAAAATAAAACATACCCCACATCCCAAAGATAATACTCGGGATCGCTGCTAAAAGTTCTATTGCTACGCCGACGGGGCCTATTATATTTGCAGGAGCTATTTCTGCCAAATAAATAGCTATTCCCATAGCTATCGGCAAAGCAAACACCATAGCTATAAGAGTCGATAGCACAGATCCTACAATCGGTATCAACCCGCCATAAACTATTTTTGTTTCAGCCTCATTGGATGCTTCATGTCTCTTGACGAAATCCGGAACCTCATCATCCTCTGCTGTATCCATTATCTCTTCTTGTGTGCTTGAAACTTCTTGTTGACTTTTTTTAATAGGCACCTCAACCCCCCAGGAAGAGTCTGTTATAAATTTCAAACCATACTCATCGATAGCCGGTTTTGAACTATTATAAAGACTTACAAATATACCGGCAAGCGAAACAAATACCAATGCTGCGCTTGCCAAAGAGAGATTTTTAAAAAATTTATCCATTAAAAGTTCCGATATTATAGGGTTTCAAAAATGCACCGTTTGTACACTTTATAAAAATCTAGATCTGTCTGCCCTATAGAGCAGGCAGATGTGTTTTATAGGCCTTTTGAATTAAGGTAGCTATTAATTTTAGCGATCAAATCAGGAGTTAGCGGCACAAAGCCTAAGCTTGCTGCCACAGAGTCACCTTTTGCAAGCGACCATTCAAAAAATTTAGCAACTTCTTTATTGTTAAGAGAATCTTTTGGTATCAAGATGAAAGTAGCTGCAACCATTGGATATGCACCATTGCCTTTTGGGTTGGTGATAACGGCATAGAAATCTTTTGCAGGATTTAAGTTGGCTTTTGAAGCAGCAACTTTAAACGAAGCAATAGACGGAGCTATAAATTGACCTGCTGCATTTTGCAAGGCAGCCATTGCAAGGTTGTTGCTTTTGGCATCTGCGTAATCAACATAACCGATCGAATATGGAGTTTGTTTGATAAGAGCTGCAACACCTGTATTTGTTTTGCCTCCGACATGTTGTTTGCCCGGCCAATTAATAGACTTATCAGCACCATGCGTACTCCTCCATTCAGGAGATATCAAACTTAAATGGTAGGTAAAATTAAATGTTGTACCGCTGCCGTCTGCTCTATGCACAAATGTCACTTTTTGATGAGGAAGAGCTACTCCAGGATTTGCAGATGCAATGACGGCATCATCCCAATAAACAACTTTACCAAGGGCAATTGCTGCGAGAGCCTCCCTGCTTAATTTTAGATTTTTGACTCCTGGAATATTGTAACTCATAGTTATCGCGCCTATTACACTAGGTATTTGATATAGGCCGGCACTTGCAAGTTCACCTCTTGATAAAGCTTCATCCGTTCCGGCAAAATCAACACTTTTGGCTTTTATATCTTTGACTCCTGCCGAGCTGCCTTTTTTGACATAGTCAACTTTAATGCCGGTGGCTTGATTGTATGCTTTGATCCAGCCTTGATATACGCTAAACGGAAATGATGCTCCGCTGCCTTTGATATCTGCAGCATTAAGCAAACCGGTTGAAACTACCAATGCAGCCAATGAAGTTACTAGAAGATTCTTTTTCATCTGTTGTCCTTTGTTATATTTATAGCGACGAATAGTAGAAAAAATTGATAACATTTTGATTACAATGACCATTGCCAAACTATACATGTGTTACCAATCAAAAAAGAAAAAACTTCCTAAATGACAAATTTATAACATTGTATTTAATTTTATTTATACAGGTAAATATTGCAGATCAAGGTTATAAGGTAAGATTTTACAAAGATCGTAACAGAAATTTATCAAAGATGGATTTGCACGATATTGTGCCGACAATACGCATAAAGCGTATTATGTATCAATAACCAAAAACGGCTTTGAGAATAAAAAAGAATATACCGGCAAGAACTGTAGCAACAGGCAAAGTAATAATCCAAGAAAGCGCTATAGGCTTCATAAGTTTCCAGTTAGCATTGCGATTAAGCACCCCTATGCCTATGACCGCTCCAACCAATATATGTGTTGATGATACAGGAAGTCCCATTTTGGTCGCTACCAAGATAACAAGTGTAGCGCCAAGCTCGGCCGCAAAACCTGTCACTGGAAAAATTTCCGTTATTTTATGTCCTATTGTTTTGATAACCTCATGCCCCAAAAACCAAAGACCCGCAACTAGTGCAACGCCAAATGTGATCATCACAGGAAGCGGGACTGCAGCTTTTTCACCAATATCGCCGGTAGATAATATATCGATGATCGCCGCAAACGGCCCTATGGCATTTGCTATATCATTTGCGCCGTGGCTGAATGCAAAAGAAGACGCCGTCAGCACCTGAAGCATACTAAATAACCTCATGGTGGCTTTATGTGGGGTATCTCGGTGCATCTCTTTGACTATTGCATACGTCACACCGTAAGCCAATGCAGCAAAAGTTGACAACAAAAGTACTGCTTCTATCCCGTCAAATTTGACACCCGTATGCTTAAGCCCTTTAAAAAGCAATGTACCGCCTATTGTAACTACGGCAAATGATGCTACCAACGGGGCATGTGTACGTAACGCTCGAAACGCGGTGGTTTTTTTCTGCATAAGTGAAAGTTTTTCTGCCAACTTTTCATATTCTTCATTTTCTTCTTCAATTACACCGGATTCTCTCAATTTTCTCTTTTGAATTTTAAGATCTTCGATTTTGGCTTCCAATTTCTCATTATAATCCAAAATATACTTTTTAAGATACCAATATATACCGTACGATGCGATACCGCCCAAAATAGGAGATATAACCCAGCTTGTAACTATAGTTACGATCTGCTCCCATCGAATCAAAGCAAATACTCCGCTGCCTTCGCTCATAGTAGCATAGCCAAGCGCAATACCTCCACCCAAGATACCTCCGACGATAGCATGCGTAGTAGATACAGGCAAACCTTTAAATGTGGCATACAAGAGCCATAAGGCTGCCGAAAGCAATGAAGCCATCATGACAAATACGAGAAGCATGGGCTCAAAAGTCATAGCTCCAACATCTATGATGCCTTTTTTGATCGTATCTGTCACTTCTGCACCTGCAAGCATTGCACCGCTTAGTTCAAAAATAGCGGCTATAGCAAGTGCTTGTTTGACCGTAAGGGTCTTGGCTCCAACGCTGGTACCGAATGAATTGGCTACGTCATTGCCTC
>Ga0302251_1000073_pt1 | contig 121527 bp, 135 predicted proteins | sample AAG_RA_Gln_MG_FD_193534 | JGI IMG/M metagenome (GOLD analysis project Ga0302251, IMG submission 193534) | Enriched activated sludge microbial communities from anaerobic digester in WTTP, New Holstein, Wisconsin, United States - AAG_RA_Gln | ecosystem: Engineered > Bioreactor > Anaerobic >... | reverse complement strand
CCGAAGCGACGGCAAATTCAGAGTTCCTCACTTTTCTGCTGCGCAGGCATGATGTTTGGGCTATACCTTATCGATTTTTATTCAGATTGTATACACGTATATGAAGTTGCATAATCGTTGCATATATACATTCGTATTCATTATCGTGATCCGATGTAAACTCGATGTCAGACACCGAGTTTCTTCCAATCAAAAAGGACGCTCAAAGAGCGTCCTTTCATATAACTGTTAACCTTTAACCTGATCCATGCCAGCCTTCAAGGCCTTTAGATTGATCTCGACAAACTGCGGCTTCACGGTGTCGCGAATGACAGTCTCCCAATCAAGACTTTCCAGACCCATGGCTTTAATCAGCGTCCCCACGAGTACTACGTTCATGGTTCTAGGATTTCCCAGTTCTGCTGCAATCTCACCGGCCTTGATGACAACCGTCTCGGCCCGTTCACGAATTGCGTCCAAAATACCCTCCGGATAATCCGCGGAGCCCATCAAAATAGGTGCAGACCAAAGCTCGTGATCGTTGACGACGACTTTACCGTTTGGATTCATATAATCCAACCAGCGCATTGCCTCCATGCTTTCAAAGGAAACCAGCAAGTCCGCCTGTCCTTTGCCGATGATGGGTGAATACACCTTCTCACCATACCGCACTTGCGTGGTTACGCTGCCGCCACGCTGGGCCATGCCGTGAACCTCAGACATTTTTACATCATAACCGGCATTGATTAAACCTGCTGCCAAAATCTTACTCGCCAGAATAATGCCCTGGCCACCGACGCCTGCAAATAAGATGTTTTTAATCTCAGCCATGATTATTCACCCGCCTTCTTGATTGCTTTGAATGGACAAACCTGCAGACAGACTTCACAGCCTACACAGGCGTTAGGGTCAATGTAGGACTTCTTCTTGGTCTTGTCAAAGACAATGGCAGGGCAGCCGGTTTTATTGCAAAGACGGCAGCCGCGGCATTCTTCTTCAACCACATAGCAGACCGGTTTCTTCTCACCGAACTCTTTGATGTCTTCCGGAGAGAACTTTTTGAGGACACACGGCCATCTCGTAATGATGACAGATGGTCCCTCGTAAGCCAAGGCTGCGTCCAGTGCCTTTGTGACTGAATCCAGGTCCAGCGGATTGACATTGATCACCAGATCAACGCCGAGAGCGCGTACGACTTTATCAATTTCAATTTCTTTAACCTTTTGACCGGTCAGGGTATAACCTGTGCCAGGATTCTCCTGATGTCCCGTCATACCTGTGATACGGTTGTCAAGAATGACATTGACCGTATTGCCGCGGTTGTAAACCACATCGACCAATGATGTCATGCCTGAGTGGAAGAACGTGGAGTCACCAATAACTGAAACCACTTTCATCCCTTTTCCTGCCTTGTCGAGCACGCGCTGAGCACCATGGCCCATGGAAATCGACGCGCCCATGTCAATAACTGTATCTGTCGTATTAAGCGGCTCTGAAGCACCTAAAGTGTAACAGCCAATATCACCTGTGACCATGACGTTTTTCTTCTTTTTGAGTGCATAAAAGAAACCGCGGTGAGGACATCCGGCGCAAAGCGTAGGCGGTCTTCCCACCAGTTTATCCTGAGGAATCTCAAGCAGCGGACGTACTTCGCCCAAAAGGGATTTAGCAATGATATCCGGATTCAATTCGCCGACATTTGGAATCAATGCTTTGCCGACACAGTCAATGCCGGCAGCTTTAATCTGCTCCTCCATGAACGGCTCAAGTTCTTCGACAACGTACAGTGTCTCAACCTGTGAGGCAAAGTCTCGGATCTTATCCATAGGCAGCGGGTTTGTAAAGCCAAGCTTCAGGTAAGACGCGTTGTCGCCAAACACTTCTTTGGCATATTGATAAGCGACGCCTGAAGTAACGATGCCCACTTTCTTGTCTGCCCATTCAATGCGATTAAGTGATGTTTCATTGCTGAATTTCTCCATCTCGACCAGTTTTGCTTCTACAACAGGATGGAGCTTTTTCGCATGCGCCGGCGCTGCAATGTATTTCTCCGGACGTTTAACATACGGGATCAGGTCTTTTTCAACGCGCTCTCCAACTTCCACCAGACTCTTGGAGTGACAGACACGCGTCGTCATGCGCATCATGACCGCGACGTCAAATTGTTCGCTGATCTCATAAGCGGCTTTCATGTAATCGAGGCACTCCTGAGAGTCGCTAGGCTCAATGCAGGCTATCTTCGCGAACTTCGCGAGAATACGGTTGTCCTGCTCATTTTGCGAGCTGTGACATCCCGGATCATCCGCAGAAATTAAAACGAGACCGCCTGTTACACCTGTGTAGGAAATGGTCATAAGCGGATCCGCAGCGACGTTGACACCGACGTGCTTCATAGCGGCAAGGGCTCTGCCTCCGGCAATGGAAGCACCCAATACTGCTTCCAGCGCCACTTTTTCATTAGGCGCCCATTCAGAAATAATCTCCGGATATTGAGCGGTGTTTTCCAAAATTTCAGTACTCGGTGTGCCCGGATACGCCGAGGCATAGACAACGCCAGCTTCAAAAGCACCGCGTGCAACTGCCTCATTTCCTGTCATAAAGGTCTTCAAATCATGGTCACTCCTATCTCTTATGTATTTGACTGTGCTTGTCGACTATCATTTTTTCTCACACTTGTATTTCTGCCTGGCCTGCTGCGACGACACTGCCAAGAGCAATGGAGTAAAGCTTTACTTCAGCCGTGTCCGCTCGGGATACCAGAACCACAGGCACTTTGGCACCCATGATGATCCCTGCCGACTCCGCGTTTGCCAGATATGTCAGCGCTTTACCAATGCCATTTCCCACTTCTATGTTAGGCACCAGCAAAACATCCACATCTCCGGCAATTTCACTTTTAAAACCTTTAATGTCTGCCGCTTCCCTGGATACCGCCAGATCAAAGGCAAGCGGTCCTTCGACAATGGCCTTGTCTCCGAATGCCCCTTCTCGGCACATAATTTCCAGTGCGCGGGCATCCACTGTTGCCGGCATTTTATCATTGACTTTTTCCTTGGCGGCGAGGCACGCCACCTTGACGGTGTCCATGCCCAGCGCATAAGCAGCACTGAGCGCATTGCGTATGATGGTGGCTTTTTCAGCCAGAGTGGGCTCGATATTCATACCGCCGTCTGTCAAAAAGAGCAGTTTGTGATAGGTTGGCAGATCATAGAGCATGACGTGACTTAGTTGGTTCTCCGTTCTGAGGCCGTAATCACGGTTCAGCACAGCCTTAAGCAAAATTGAGGTGTCTATGAGACCCTTCATGAGAAAATCCGCTTTTCCGTCGCGAACCAGTTGGACACTGATTTGGGCGGAGGCCTCAAGGTCCTTTTCATCAATAATTTCGAACGCCCCACATTCAATTTGCTCCGAGGCACAAAGCTCGACAATTTTCTGACGATCCCCTACTAGAATAGGGACAATGAGCCCCATTTCAGTCGCTTTTGCCACAGCGCCCAGCACCTCCGGATCCTGCGCGGCTGCGACTGCAAGCCGCATAGTCTTCTGAGCTGCAGCTGACTCTAAAAGCTGATCAAAGTTTTTGATCAAACTGTTACAACCTCCTTTTATAAAACGCCCACTAATGCATCTTAACATTTGGCTTACCTGATACGGAAAGTTATTTTTGTTGAAGAGTTCAATATTTTTTGTAATTCTAAGTTCATTTTAATCAATATTGAGGAAAAGTTCAAGTAGGGATCATCCATTTTTCACAAAGTCTTCCCATTAAATGTTCAAAAAAAGCCGGTTCCTCACCGGCGATTTTGTTGTTTTTTATAAAATTTCACATTAATGTGATCAATCTGCTATGAAAGCCGGTTTGACTCTGTACCCAGCTGCCTGAGCCAGGCCGCCGTCACTTCATCCTCAGGATTGATCTCGTAAGCCCGTTCAATAAGTTGTCTGGCCTGTTTCAGATCACCCAAGTGCAGCATGACGATGCCTTTATTGCACAGTAAATCCGGAGAATCCGGATGCATCTTAAGCGCTTCGCTGTAAACGATCTCAGCATCATGAAACATGCTCAGAGACATCAAACACAGCCCAATTTCGTTGTGGATTTCAGGACTGCCGGTGTTTAAGCGCAGTGCACGTCTGAAATAATCCAGTGCCTCATTGTACTGCTCCTTTTGCCGGTAAGCCAGACCAATGAAGAAGAGCAGATTCCACCAATCATCGTGAAATTCCTCAAGGGGGAGGAGTTTGACAAGCCCCTCATCAGCGAAGCCATCCAAAACCAGCATGTAGCCTTCTTCATACTGTATGCGGCTCCACAGATCGTCCAGCTGACGCACCATTTCATCGCGCAGATCCTCGTCGACACCCAGGTGCATGGCCCGACGCCATGAGAACTCCGCCGCTTTATAGGACTTCCTGTTGACAAGCTGGAAGCCCATGAGATAGTAAAGCGGGGCGAAGTCCGGAAATTTCTCAATGGATTCAGACAACAGCTCGAAGACATCCTCTTCCAACTTCTTTTCCTCTGGCGAATTCTCGGCAAACCGCTCCGACTGACGGAGGGCACATCTTGCTAGATTATAGATCACCTGAGGCTGATCCGTTGCAATCTGAGCTGCGGCATGCAGGTAAATCACTGCATCCAGCCACTTCTCCTCTTCTTCGAGCCGCGAGACCTTTTCCTCAAGCAGCGCAAGCAGTCCCGGCATCAATTCAGCAAGGAATGCCTTATACGCCTCCGCATGAGGGAACTGCGGATCAAAACCAAGTGTCCAGCACATGCCCTCCGCTAGGTTATCCGCCGTAAAGTCCGTCTCACTGACCCCTTTGACTTTGTCGACCAAGCGGTCAACCCTGATTGGCAGGGGCACGCGTTCGTCCAGCGTAATGCCCCCCAGTGTCAATGTCTTTCCTTCCTTTAGTTCTATAAACATCACTTCATCCGCTCTGCGCTTCAAAAGCATGCGGCTGCGTTCCAGCATTTATAATCTACCTCCAGTAAAGACTAATCGCTCAGCACCCTGCTGACGCGCTTGTCGATGATTTTATTTCTGAATAGCTCAAAATAATCAAAATCCCCATAACGAAGAATTTTCACCTCTTTATGGGCGGCGCGCACTGAGATTTGCGAGATGAAATCGTCCGTGACCTTTCTGCCGTCGCAGGCGACGATCACCGCGCGCATCTGCGCCTTCACAATGGAAAAATCTATGACGGTTTCAATTGGTACTACCATGGAGGTCTTGAGTGGCCGGTTAATGCTGTTGTCGTTGGCATGAATCGGTGTGATCTGGTACACAGGCAATTCCGAATGAGTCGCTACGCCGCCTGCCCAGATCGCGTAACCCGTGGAACCAATAGGCGTTGAAATGATAAAGCCATCTCCCGTGAAGTAATTGAACGGCTTTCCGTCAATGTAGATTTTGACCTCGAGAAGCCTTGGCTCCAGATGCTTAATCAGGATTTCATTAAAGGCATAGCTGTCTATTTCGTCCCCATTCACGGTTTTGCAGCGTACCTCAAGCAACGGATAACTCTGGATGGAATAGTCCTTGTTTTCAAGCAGCTCCAGAATAATTTCCAGCTGATTGGGCGGGACGCTGGGCAGGAACCCCAGAGTGCCAGTATTGACGCCAAGAAAAGGAATTTTCAAAGCCCGGTATCGCCTGATCGCGCTCAGCATAGTGCCGTCGCCGCCTATGACAATGATGAGGTCAGCATTTTCGGATACAACCTTATAGCCTGCCGCTGTCAACATCCGGAACAATTTGTCCTTGACTTCCAGGGACGTTTTTTTTGTATTGCTGTAGAGCGTGATATTTTTCAAGTAGGACCACCGCCTTATCAAAGTAAATCATCAGTTGCGATACATGGTCTCCGTAAACAGGCGTTTGCGCCTGGTCGTTTTATATAAGACATCAAACAGATACCCTCTGTAAATCATTCCAAAACTGATTAATCCCGCTGAAACGATACTCAATACCAACAAATTAAGCCAGCCAAGTCCGAACGGCGTCAGTGCAGCGTCGATCAGGGCTCTTATCGCGAAGAGAAGGGCAAAGATCACTGCGTTGGGCACCAACCAGCTGACGGCATTTTCTCTGGTAAACTCAACAGTTTTTACAAAGGTATCCGCCTCGCTGAAATATTTCTGATAGATCATCTCCGGCAGCGGGTTCAATATGACAAAGGCAAAGAAATAAATGGCCACCAGGACAAACCCTAGACCCATGGCGTTCAAAATAGGTGACAAAAGAAGACTTGCTCCGTAATTCGCCACCCATACCACAAACAGGACCATATAGACCTTTCTAAAGTGTACGGTAAAACCATTTTTAAAATCATCCATATCAAATTTTCGACGCGTGATAACCTGATGGATGATGTGGAGATAATTGGAAATAATAGCTGCTTCCACTACAAAAATCAGAATACCACCCAAAAAACCCATCATGGCCGCGACGCTGCCTGCAACCATGGTCAATGCCATGTAGGGAATTGCCAGCAAAAAAATCAGCAAATTGTTTTTAAACGCGCTGACGGCTTTCTTTAAAACAGAACGGTTTGTCAGTGCCAAATCTTTCAAGATTTCCATAAAGTCACCTCAAGGCGCGCTTGCGCGTAATCGTAGTGTTCGCTGACAGAAGAACGCCGGGCAGTGTCCACCCAGCCCAGCCATAACCCGTGATCAGCATGGCCGAAGTCTCTTCGGCCTTCGATCCAGGCGCTCATGTCGACATCAAAAATCTGATAGCGGATGCGTTTAAGCAATGTCTTCACAGGGATGTCCGGTGCAGATGCTCTCAATGCTTCGTGGATCGCGGCTTTGAGCGCAGGCGATTCTTCTGGCTCCCACCCCTGTCTGTCGACCGCTTGAGTTGTACTTCGGCGTTTTGCCAGAGCGACCAGGCAGTCATAGTCCAGGAGTGTTTTAAATACAGGGTCGTACCAGCTCTGAGCTTGCAGAAATGCCTCAAGGTGCCCGTAATGCGCTTCGCTTCGGTAAACTTGTTGGTCATAGCCCCGCTGCCTGATAAACTCAGAAAAACCCAAAAAGAAGGCCGATGGTCGCTGTCCGCTCTTCTCAAGCGCCGCCTCTAGAGTCACTGAAAAGCCACCGGAATTGTAAAAGAGGTCGACCAGCGCTTCAATCCGCTTCAAGCTGGTTAATTGGGCAAAGTTAATATGAGCGTTGCCGAGAACTTCGTAGGGCGGATGAGACTCACTAACATATCCGAATTTTTCTGCCTGCTCTGAGAGCGGGGATCCTGGAATCAGCTTCAAAAATCCCAGCTGCAAGGCGTGGGGTCTCAAGTTGAACACTTCATCAAAGGATTTTAAAAATCTCTCATAGGTTTCGAAAGGCAGACCTGCTATGAGGTCAAGATGGAGATGAATATTGCCAAGGGCTTTCAGTTTCCTGCAGACTTCAGACGTCTTCTTAAAAGGAAGCGGCCGCATGACAGCCGTCATAGCTTCATCACAAGTGGACTGCACCCCAATTTCAAATTGAAACAGACCCGGCCTCGCTTTCGCCAGCAGTTCAAAATTCTGATCCCTGAGTAAAGCCGCGGTAATTTCAAAGTGGAATCCGGTGATTCCATTGTCCTTTTCGATCAGAAACTTAAAAATTTCACGGGTTCGATCTGAATCCACATTAAAAGTGCGGTCTACAAATTTGACCTGCATGACTTCAGCTTTTATAAATCTGGCGAGGTCTTCCTTGACACGGTCCAGGCTAAAAGTTCTGACACCCGGTTCTCTGGAGGAAAGACAATAGGCGCAGCGGTACGGACAGCCCCTGGAAGCTTCGTAATAGAGCATTCTTCCGGCGCCAAAGTCCTCTGATTCATACGGGAAAGGGATGCTGTCCAGCTCTGAGACCAGAGGAGCTTTCCCGTGATTGATAATGCCGGCGGCAGTCCGCTCCGTCAGACCCGAAATGGCATACGCCTCTGTTTTCTTCAACTTACGTTCCAAATAAGCGCCCAAAATCTCTTCGCCTTCACCTGTGACTATGACATCGATAAAATCGTGATGCTCGAGGTAAGCCTCCGAATCGAAGGCGGATTCGGGCCCACCAAACAAAATGACAGTTTCCGGCAGTACCTTTTTAAGTGAGGCCGCCAGCTTTAAAATGGCTTCAACATTCCAGATGTAGACAGAAAAACAGAGTACATCCGGTTTGGTTTCAAACAAGGTTCTGAGAATGTGCTCGTGGGGCTGGTTGATGGTGAATTCCAAAAGTCTGAGATTCAGAGGCGACTCCCCCGGCCCGGCAACACCAGTGTGACCTGGTTCTGGGGGGACGGTTGGGGAACCATCGGCAAAAACCCTCTCTGCTCTGGCTGAGGCACGAAGATTAAAGCGCCGTTCCAGCGCAGCCCTCAGGTAACGCAGGCTAAGGCTCATATGGGTATAGCGGGAGTTAAGTGTGGTCAGAACGACGTTCAAGGTGCGACCCCGCCTTTCGTTTGGATTGTCTCTACACTTGGGACAGCAAGGCTTCATACAGCACCACATACTGCGCTGCTATGGTCTGCTCCTCAAATGCAGAGGTGGCTCTATGCCGGGCGGCGGCTGCCATAGCCCGGTGACGCTCAGGACTCGATAAAATGGCGACTGCGTCGGCGATCATCTTTGCAGTATCGCCCACCTCTGACAGGGCCCCGCTGATGCCATCCTCGACGACCTCAGGGATGCCGCCGGTTCTTGTGGCTATGACCGGAACCTCGCAGGCCATGGCTTCCAGGGCGGCAAGACCAAAGCTCTCTTTTTCGGAGGGCAGCAAAAAGAGGTCGGAGCATGATAACAGGGCGACGACATTGTCCTGTTTGCCCATGAAGTGGACGCGGTCACACAGATTGAAGCGGTCGGCCAGCTCGTAGGCAGTCCGCATCTCCGGACCGTCGCCGACCAGCATTAAATGAGCGGGACACTCGGCATTCACGCCTCTGAAAATTTCCATGACGTCCTGAATGCGTTTGACGGTTCTGAAATTAGAGATATGAATTAAGAGTTTTTGCCCCTCTGGGACTTTCAGGCGAGCGCGTGAACAGAGCGTTGGCATTTTGCGGTACTGGGCGGTATTGACGAAATTGTGGATCATATGGATCGGTACGCTGACAGTCAGCGTTTTAAGGGCGACCTGCTTCAGATCTTCGGATACCGCGGTCAGCGCGTCCATTTGATTAATGCTGAATTCAGTGATATCTCTCAGGCTTTGGTCTTCTGCCATAATGGTCACATCTGTGCCGTGGAGTGTGGTGACGGTTCTGACTTGATCCCCCAGCATCTGGGCTGCCATGTGAACCGCCATGGTATGGGGCACGGCGTAATGAGCGTGGAGAATCTGAAGACCTTCCCGGCGGGCGACTTCATAGATCTTATTGGCGAGGGCCAGGATATAGGGCGGATACTTGAATACAGGGTAATTGGAGACATCCACTTCATGGAAGAAAATGTTCTCATGAAATTCAATCAGCCTGAAGGGCTTGTCATAAGTGATGAAGTGGATTTCATGGCCGAGATTGGCCAGATGGATGCCAAGCTCAGTCGCGACGACGCCGCTGCCGCCATAGGAAGGATAACATACCATGCCAATTTTCAATTGCGACAACTCCTTTGGGCTGCTTCAGCCGAGCATGATAATCCGATGATCCGGGTCGAGCGGTACCTCATTGATCAGAAAATCAATCAAGGAATCGCCGCTCTGCGCGTAGTACTGGAGGATGGACAAAGTCCGTTCCTGAAGGTGTCCGCCCGGCATAAGCTGAGCTTCTACAGCGGTCAGGTCTTGGGTGACTTGCTTGTGATTTCTTCTGTGAAAACGGTGGGCTTTTTCTTTCAGATAGTTCATCTGCGCTTTGATGAGCCCGATATTCTTCTCAGAGAGTGACTCGAGGTCCGGACTGATCTCCAGAACTTTTTGAAGGAGGGTTCTGTACTCATCCTCAAATTTCTCTATATAATTGTCAAACAGGGTGTCAATTCTGACCTCATCCCGAAGATCCAGAAGATGATCCCGGATGGCGCTGATGCCGCACATCAGAACATTTTCCGGAGACAGGTCATAATGGTTCAGCACCTCTGTGACATCTTTCTGGACCAGCGTAAAGTTTTCTCTCGGGTACAAAACCGGCGCCCGTCTGCCAAATACATGGTAAACTTTGTCCAGTTGAGCGTAATAGTTAAGTTCCCCAGGTCCCGCCACATAGGCCAGGGTCGGCAGCAAAACATCCTGAACGACGGGCCTGAGCACCACATTGGTGCTGAAGTCCTGAGGTCTTTGCGTTATACGGTCGAGAAGCACCTCTTTGGAATATCTGATCTGCTGACCGCCGTGCTCACAAAAGTAGCCCTCATGATCGCTGCGAAGTGCCAGACGTTCCTCATGCTCATAGATAAAAAGCTGCAGACCTTCCGGATCAAACTCGATTGCTTTTTGATAGCCCAGGTTTTCGACGAGCTCGGTCTGCTGCCTTAAGGCGGCTGTGACAAGGGCCTGCCGTTCTACGGCCATTTTAAAGAAATTGGTTTCTATAGCCCTGAGCTCAGGAATCATTGGATCCAGCAACACCAGGCCGTAATCGTGAAACAAACGGCTCATGATGCGGCCGAACCAGTTGCTGAGGGAATCCTTGTCAATAAAGGTCGTCGACAGAAGTGATTCGAAATGGTCAATGGATTCATTTCCGGCAAAGTCGGACAAAATCTGCTCGATTGAGTGCTTGACGCTGTTGTTGGTTTCCAGATGACCCACAGACATCTTCTTGAGATTGACGCGCTTCAAAGACTTTCGGTCTGTCTTGTCGATTTCAACCTTTTTTAGTCTGCCACCGGTAATATAGTGCGCAACTTTTATTTCATGAAAATCATGATCTTCAGAGGCAATCCAGAAGACCGGCACTACCGGCCTTCCAAGTTCTGCTTCTAAGTTTTTTGCAAGCTTCAGTGTCGTGATGGCCTTGTAAACCGTGTACAGCGCACCTGTGAAAATGCCTGCCTGCTGTCCCGTCACAACGACGACAGCGTCGCGCTGCTTCAATCTTTCGAGATTCTGCAGCGTCTTTTCTGAGCAGCCGAGGTTATGATTGTAGGTTTCCAGCGCCTTACACAGCGCTTCTCTGTCAATAGGCTGGTCCTCCAACTCTTTCAATCGGCGCAGAAAGCTCTCCGGATCGCGAAAATTTTTGCTGTAAAGGGACGCAGCGGTGTCATAGTGGTCAACGTAGGCACCAGCGAGCCCTTTGAAAATTTTAAATTGACTGGATTGAGCGCGAAGTTCCATAGTATACGTCCTTTGACTGTTGTGACATTTTTATGTCGCTATTTTCTGGTGCAGCTTGATTATGTGTCTGTTTTCCGATGTGATTTAGTGTCATTTGTTTAAGTTCGTCAGTTATCCTTTATTATACCATAAACAAGCCGGTCAACGCGCCCTTTAAAGGGTGAGATTGACCGGCTTGCGCTCGGACTCTGATCCGGTTATTCCGGAAGGTTGCCTACATTTTGACAGGCGCTTTGAGACTGATCAGGAACAGGGCATTTTTGATGGTTTGACGCGTCGCGTCGACCAGCGCCAGTCGCGCCGTTGACAACACCGCATCCTCAGACAGGATTGGATTGTCATGATAGAACCGGTTGAACTCCTGTGCCAGATTGACGACATAGCGCGTGATTAAGGATGGCTCATATTTCTCAGCCGCATCGCTGACGATTTCAGGGAACTGACGGATCAGTTTGACGACCTCGCTGGTTGCGTTGTCAGAAAGCTTGCTGAAGTCCACAGGCTGCTCGAGAAGCTGGGTAGCTGCTTTTCTGAGGACGCTGCAGGCACGGGCGTGGGTGTACTGAACATATGGCCCTGTCTCCCCGTCAAAGGAAAGGGTCTTGTCAAGGCTGAAGGTGTAGTCCTTGATCCGGTTGTTCGAAAGTTCCTGGAACACGACTGCGCCGATACCGACTTGCGCCGCGACCTCGTCTTTGTGTTCGAGATTCGGATTTTTGTCCGCAATGATTTCCTTCGTCTTTTCAACGGCTTTCTTTAAAACCTCTTCGAGGAAGACCACACGGCCTTTGCGGGTCGACAGGGATCCCTCTTCCAGAGCCACGGTGCCAAACTCAACGTGGATACAGTCTTTCACCCAGTCGTAGCCCATCAGCTCAACGACTTTCATCCACTGCTGGAAATGCAGCTTTTGAGGCGCTCCGACGACGTAGACATTCTTGTCAAAGTTATAATGTTTCTTTCTGTAGAGGGCCGCCGTGATGTCGCGGGTCAGGTAAAGCGTGGAGCCGTCTTTTTTGGTGATGAGCGCCGGCGGCATGCCATACGGCTCCAGGTCGACGATCTCAGCGCCCTCAGACACTTTCATGATGCCCTTTTGACGCATTTCATCAAGAACGGCCGGCATTTTGTCGGAATAGAAACTCTCGCCCGCGTAGGAATCAAAGTGGACGTCCAGCATGCCGTAAACGCGGCTGAACTCCTTCAGACTGATGTCCCTAAACCACTCCCAGAGGGCATAGGCTTCAGGGTCGTTGTCCTCCAGACGCTTGAACCAGCCTCTCGCTTCGTCTTCCAGGGCGGGGTTGCTCTCCGCCTCATCGTGGAACTTCACGTAGATCTTGAGGAGCTCCGGGATTGGGTCTGCTTCAATGGTGTCTTTGTCGCCCCAGAGCTTGAACGCGACGATCAGCTTGCCGAACTGCGTGCCATAGTCTCCCAGGTGATTTATGCCAATGGTATTGTAACCCAAAAACTTATGAATCCTGTAAAGAGAATTTCCGATCATAGTACTGCGGATATGCCCCATATGGAACGGTTTAGCGATGTTGGTGGACGAAAACTCAACAATGACGGTCTTGCCTTCGCCTTTGGTAGAGGAGCCGTAGAGATCTCCAAGCTCAAGAACGTCCTTCAGAACATCCTCGGCGAGCTGGGCTTTGTCCATGGTAAAGTTGACATAGGCACTTGCCGCCTCAACTTTTTCGTAGAGCGGATCACCGGATACTTTTTCCGCCAGCTCAGCGGCGATCAAGTTTGGCGCCTTTTTCAGCGCCTTCGCATATCTGAAGCACGGAAACGCAAAATCGCCCATGTCAGTGTACTTGGGCAGTTCAATGAGCGCCATAATCTCTTCTTCTGTAGCTATTTCAAGATGTGGCGCCAAATGTGACGCAATTATTTTTCTGTAGTCCTTCATGTGATTCCCTCCAGGTAAGTTAACTATTTTATGGTCATTAAACCGTTCTTCCGTCATTGTCCTGCTGCTGCGCTTTGTAGCTGACAGTGCCCTCAGATGCCGTAAAATCAAAAACGCCTCTATCCAGGGATAGAGACGATTCAACCGCGTTACCACTCTAATTGACATCCCGGGTAATGGGATGTCCTCTCAGATCCTGTAATGGCGGATTCACCAGCGCGCTCAGCGTGTTTTCGCCTGACGCACGTCTCCGGGGCGCGATTTCGCGGACTAGCCCATGTCATCCTCCCACCCTCGATGACTCGCTGAAAAAGACTCAATCTGCTACTTTCCCCTTCAAAGACACTTTAGCATCTTAATACACTGCATTTGTTAATCAGTTTACCACAGCCGCTCACGAGAATCAAGGGATGCCCTTGAACACGCGGTGTCTCTTTGTTATCATGGAGATACTGTGAGGTGTCCGCCATGATTTTAGAGCAAACCAAGAAACCCCTGTTTTTAAGTCATATTCTGATTATGATAAATGTGGCTGTCTTTTTAATAATGATGTTTTTTGATTCAAGTTTATCGACGCTGACGCTGATTCGCTTTGGCGCCAAGATCAACTACCGGATTGCGGATCTGGAACTTTACCGTTTAATCACACCAATGTTTCTCCACGCCAACCTCCTGCACCTCGGCTTCAACAGCTATGCCCTGCATTTGTTTGGCCGCGACACGGAGATGATCTTTGGCAGGACCCGCTTTCTGATCATTTATTTCGCTGCCGGCATCACTGGGACCGTAGGCAGTTTTCTCCTCAATGACAATATTTCTGTAGGTGCCTCAGGTGCCATCTTCGGTCTGATTGGGGCAAACCTTTATTTGTTCACACTGAATAAGGATGTTTATAGAAGAATCTTTGGAAATGATATTTTCGTACTGCTTGGCATCAACGTGGCTTACGGTTTTGTGAATCCCATGATTGACAATACGGCCCATCTGGCCGGTCTTTTGGGCGGGTTCCTGGCAGCCTGGTCCGTGGGTTACCGTTACCAGGTCAAGTACACTTTGAAAAACTGGGGTGCTCGGCTTGCCCTTGTCTTGACAGTCGCGGCATCTCTAACTTTTGGTCTGCCCACCTATAGATCCTCTGCAGAATACTTTTATAAAAAAGGTTATTTTTCCGCGGTAGACGGCCAGATCACAATAGCCCTCGATGCCCTTAAAACCGGCGAACAGCGTTTTCCTGAGGATGACCGCTTTCCTTCCCTCATCGCTGAGATTGAAAAACTTATTCAGGAACTTAATTTGAACAGCAACTAATTCAATTGGGTGACGCGGACAACTTTTAATTTGGTGACGCGGACAGTTTCAAAAAAAGTGCCAGAGCTTGACACAATTCACTACAATTCAAAAAACCTCCGCAGGGTGAGCATATCAAACACTCACGCCGCGGAGGTTTTTTCCATGTAGTTTATATCAGCGCCTTCTCCGAAATCACACCTATACCCTGATCTCTCAGCAACCTCACCGTCAGTCCCATTCCCGGTATTTTTACGCCCGCAAACATGCCATCATAGATCAGGCCGCTCCCGCAGGATGGGCTGCCTTCTTTCAGGATTGCGGCCTCGAGCTTCAGCAATTTGAAAATCTCAAGGGTTTCCTCAGCACCGCGCTGAAAGCTTTCTGTCACATCCAGCCCATCTTTAGTGATGACCCTGCCATTCAAAATCTCGGCAGGAGCCCGCGGCGTCGTCAGTCCGCCCAGCTGCTCCGGGCATACAGGGATCAGTGTGAACCTCTCAGCTAATTGTCTGACTGCCTCTTCCGCGTAGTTGCTGGTTCCGTCATATTTACAGCGGACCCCCAAAAGGCACGCCGACACACCAATCCGCGTCCCAACCGGCAGTGTCTGAAGGTCGAAATCCAACTTTAGATCCACCAAATCTCACCTCCGAAAAATCAGGTTAAACCACACCTACTTCAGCTCCAGTACCGTAACCCCTATGCCGCCTTCTCCATAAGCGCCGTCCCGCGCCGTCTTGACATGAGGATGACTCCTGAAATAGGGCTTAAGTCCAGCCTTCAAGGCCCCGGTACCGATACCGTGAATAATCCTGACGGTCTTCAGATTGGCAAGACAGGCATCATCCAGATATTTATCCAGCTCCGCCATAGCTTCCTCAACGTTCAGACCTCTAAGATCAATTTCTGTCCTGGCATTCAGACTCTTTGTCTCAAATCCGCGGCCACCGCCTTTTGACTGACGCTTAGTCTGAGCCGGCTTCTCTTCAATCTTCTTCAGATTGCTGACATTGACACTGATCTTCATGATCCCAACCTGTACCATCAAATCTCCACTGGCATCCGGCAAGGTCACGACATTGCCCCGTTGATTCAGGTGGACCAGCTGGACGAGATCCCCGAGCTTGAGATTTTTAGGCGGCTCCACCTCATAAAGATCCTCGAGCAGCGGCGTTTGCAGGTCATCCATGTTTGACTTCAGCTTGCGTCTGAGTTCCTCAACTCTTCGGAGGTGGTCTTTGGAAAGACCGCCGGAAATGTCACGGAGCTCCTTCGCGAGAGCATCGGCTTCTTCCTTGGCCTCTTTCAAAAGCTTGCGCGCTTCTTCCTTCGCCTCCCGGATCAACTTGGCCCGCTGCTCGGCAATCTTTTCATCCTTTTCTTCGAGGGTTTTTCGCAGTTTTTCCGCTTCAATCCTCATGCGAACCGCCTCATCCCGTTCCGCTTCTGAGGTTTTTCGGTTGTATTCGATCTTCGCCAGCACATCCTCAAAAGCTATGGCATTGGTCTCAATCCAGGTTTTTGCGCTCTCAATGATTTCTTTGCTGAGACCAAGCTTTCGTGAGATTTCAAAAGCATTGGACTTGCCCGGGACGCCAATCAGCAGCTTGTAAGTCGGACTTAAAGTCTCGACATCAAATTCCACGCTGGCATTTTCGACCCCAGGGGTCACCAGCGCAAACTCTTTCAGCTCGCTGTAGTGGGTCGTCGCCACAGTGGTGACTTTCCAGGCAAACAGCTTAGTCAGAATCGCCTTAGCCAAAGCCGCGCCTTCAGTTGGATCCGTTCCGGCGCCAAGCTCGTCAAAGAGCACCAGAGAATTGGCATCCACATGGTTGAGGATGTCCACAATATTGGTCATATGGGACGAGAATGTGGAGAGACTCTGCTCAATGGACTGCTCATCTCCAATATCCGCGAAGACCTGATCGAAAACCGCGATTTTCGAGCCATAATCCGCCGGAATGTGGAGGCCGCACTGAGTCATCAGCGTCAGCAGGCCGACAGTCTTAAGCGTCACCGTTTTACCGCCGGTGTTCGGGCCGGTGATCAGCAGCGTCTTGAAATTCTCCCCGATCCAGAAATTCGTCGGTACGACCACTTTTGGATCAATCAAAGGGTGGCGCCCATTTTTAAGCCTGATCTTACCCTCGCGGTTGAGCTCCGGCGAGGTCGCCTTCATTTTGTGAGCCAGTTTACCCTTGGCCAGAATAAAGTCGAGCTGAACCAGTGTTTCCTGATTCGACAGCAGCGTGTCTGCGACCTCAGCTACCTCAGCCGTAATCTCTGTGAGGATTCTGACAATCTCCTCCTGCTCCTTCAGCCTGAGTTCCTTCAAGCCGTTGTTGAGCTCCACGACCGCAAACGGTTCAATGTATAGCGTCGAGCCGCTCCCGGACTGGTCGTGAACCAGACCTTTGATCATGTGCTTGTACTCGTTTTTAACCGGTACCACAAAGCGGTCCTGGCGAATGGTCACCAACGCGTCCTGCAGGTACTTTTGGTTTGACGTATCTCGGATAATGGAATCCAGCTTATTTCGAATTGCCTGATGCTTGTTCTCGATCTCTCTTCGAATCTTTCGCAGCTCATGGCTGGCGTTGTCGGAGACCAGATTTTCACCCAGGATGGCATTATTGATGGTGTCTTCGAGTGGTTTGACGGGTACAAGACCATCGGCCAAGCCCTTGAGAATAGGCATTTCACTGCCTTCACCGGCATTTTTCGCTATAAACTGCTTCACATTTCTGGCAGTTCTCAGCGTATCCGAGACCTCCATCAACTGTCCTGGCGACAAAAATGACCCTATGGCTGAGATTTTCGCATGAGCCCTCAAATCGTGAACCGGACCAAAAGGCGGACTGGAATGGCGCATGATCAGTGCGCTCGCTTCGTCCGTTTCATTCAGTCTGTCACGGACTTCGCCAAAATCGCCGCTGGGCTCGAGGTCGAGGACCTTTTCACGGGTTAAACCACAGGAAACGAGCTCTGCCAGCATGGCTATGATTTTGGGCAGCTCAAGAACACGTATAGATCTGGGATTCATGGTGCAACCCTCCTGAATACTATTCTAAAAAAATTCAAATTGCTTTTGTACACTCATTAATAAAATGCACTGCTTTGCGCTGACCTAATATGCCCCTCTGAAAAAGTGCCCGTGGGTTCTTGGAAACTCGGTACGAACAGGCGTCCGTTTGCCCGCGATCCGCTCCTGATGGGCCAGTACGAGGTCCATAATCTCGTCCGGCGACTCAATGGTAAAATGCAGCCTGTAACGGGTCACCCCCGCAGCGCTGAGCCTCTCCAGCTGATCCGACAAATCCAGCACGCGGCTGTTCAAGACCTCTGTCCAGCACGGCCCCGTCTTCATCACCGGGAAAATCGCCCCCGTCTTGTCGCGCAGGCCGTAAGCCTTCCCGCTGCAGAGCGCGCAGCCTTGAGCCGGCCCTCCAAGTCCGGTGCGAATAGGACAGTGCGGCGTCACCATGACCGGCAGGTGCCCAAACCCTATGATTTCAAGATCTCCTAAGGCGTTTTTGCCGATGGTCTCTATACCTTCCCCTGTCAGCTCCGGAGACAAGGTGACCACTTCAGCGCCGAGTCCTCTGACCACGCGCTCTGAGCCGGCATTCAACACATTAAGGCCGTAATCTGCAGTCACATGTTCCGCAAACTGCTTTGCCCAGCCAATCAAACCGGGCGAATTGACAACCATACGAGCCGGCTTCAAACGACTGAGGATCTCAGTGTTTTTTTCCACCATACGGCTGGTATTGGGCCTGGACCACTGCCACGCCAAATTGGCCTGATAGCGCTGAGCCAGACTTTGAGCCTGTTCCAGATCGCTCAGCGGTCCTCTGAAATAAACTTCTTTTAAACCGGCCTCCAGTGACAAATGAAGTCTGCCCAGGTCGGGAACAGAAGCACAGAGGGTGATCAGGATTTCCCGCCTCTTGTTCTCAGCTTCACTTGTGCCGGGTTCAACGGCGACGGGTTCGGTACCAGCCTCAGCAACCTTCTCGAAACTATTCTCGGTTCCATTCTCGCTATCCGACTCTGAAGCCGTTGCTTTTAATGTCAATGTCGACGCAGCCGCAAGCGCAGCAGACGCCGCAGGCACTTCCGCACTTTTTTCTGGTGTGCCGTTTTCTTCAGCCAGCGACTTCTCAACCGCCACAGCCATGGATTGTGTGCGCGCCGCGTCCAATCTCTCGGCCGCCAGACGCCTGGTTTCATTGATGACTTTAATAGGCAGAGTGGAAATCTCGTCCAGCGACAATTCGAATTCTATGGCGTCATACGATGTTGTGCCAAGTTTGGAGAGCTGCTCGAGCAGCCGCTCCCGATCCAGAGGCTTCTTAATGGCAGTCTCGGCCAGCATTTCGGAGACCGCACAGCCTGTGTGCCCTTGAGGATCTGTCAGGCATACCTCCAGCGGCAAACCAGTTTTTAAGACTGACGTAACCTTGACCGGGATTCGTCTTGCGCGCTCGTGAATCTCAGCCTGCAGGCGGTCCATTTCCTTCTTGTCATAGGTTCGTCTGAGGAGGTCCCCCTTGTGACAGGCTGCTTTATAATTGATTCTGACTTGAAGTCCTTTTGCGGCAGTTTTGACTCTCTGTCCCTTATGGAGGATATACTCTACGCGGCATCCGCTGTTTTCCTTGCCCTTACGGATCTGAAGCTCGTCGCCGACAGCGAGGTCTTCGAGGAGCTCGATCTCTGCCTCTTCCGCACGGGCGTCAAAACGATTCACTCTTGCCACCGGGAGGCCTTGGTTGCCCGGGATTTCAGCACTCAAATAGCTGTCGCCGCGCTCCCCCAGGACCCAGCCCTTTGTAAATCCACGATTAAAAATCTTCTCCAAACTTCTGTCCGTCTCTTCAAGTTCCTGAGGACTAAAGGCTGCGCCCATCAAATGACGGTCTATGGCCGTTCTGTATGCTTTAACGGTCTGATAGACGAATTCCGGTCCCTTCATGCGGCCCTCAATTTTCAGTGAGGTTACGCCGGCATCCATTATATCGCCTATGTGATCCAGCGTATTCAGGTCCCTTGGACTGAGGCGGTAAATGCCGGTGTTGCCGCCGACGCTCTCCTCGGTCTCCAGATCGATCAAATCATAAGCCTGGCGGCAGGACTGGGCACATTGTCCTCGATTGCCGCTGCGGCCCCCAATCATGCTGCTCATGTAGCACTGGCCTGACACGCTCACGCATAGCGCGCCGTGGACGAAGAGCTCCAGCTCCGCGCCCGTCTGATCAAATATTGAGCGCACTTCCTCAAGACGCATTTCCCGAGGCAGGACAACGCGCTTGACTCCCAGCGCTGTGAGCGCCTTGACGTCCTGAACGTTTTGCGCCGCCATTTGCGTGGAGGCGTGGATTTCCATTTGCGGATAGCGTTTCCGCGCCCATTCCAGCACCCCAAAGTCCTGGACAATCCAAGCGTCCAGCCCTATTCCAGCCATCCTGTCCAGAAACGCCTCCAGTGCCTTTCTTTCATGGTCATAGACCAGAGTATTGACGGTCAGGTAAACCCGGACGCCCAGCAAATGTGCATCACGTACCGCTTCTGACAGTGACGCGTCGTCAAAGTTCGCAGCACTGTGACGTGCGCCAAAGGCGTCTCCGCCCAGATATATGGCATCTGCGCCTGCCTTCAGAGCTGCTTCAAAAGAAGCCCTGCTCCCGGCTGGCGCCAGTAATTCAAATTTGGACATAGTGGTCCCCTTCTTTCAAGTGGTGTTATGCAGAAGTTTTGTTTCAGAGAAACTCAGGGTTGATAAGCTTAAGCTGCTGACACCGAGTTTCTCTTTTCTCGAATCATAAAAAAGTGGCGGAAATAGTCCCGCCACTTTATTGTATCAGCCTTCCTGAAAACTGTCGAGAAAATCGACCAGCTCCCGTTCCTTCAGCGCTAACTGTTCAGAAAGCTCTGCTTTCTCGGATTCCAGAACAATAACTTTGCTCTCCCGCTCGCTGATCGTACGGCTTTGTTCTTCAATTTTCAGCTTTAGTGCCACAATTGTCTTGTCATGCTCTCTGGCACTTTGTGAAAGCTTGTCAAAATCCGTAGCCAGACGCTCGTATTCAAGGCTTTTAAGCTCATAATTCCTGTGCAGGGCGTCAATCTTATCCTGAACTTCCTGTTGATTGATCGTAGGGTCCTGAATGCGCTTTTCAAGTTCTTCGTTTCGCGCCGCGATCTTGAGATACTCATCCGTGACATTCAGGGCCGTCAGCACGGCGATCATGGAAGTGCTGAGTTTCTTGTTGGCAGAAGCGATTTCCTTCATTTTGTCGTCTACCACATTGGCCACGCGCTGCATGTATTCCCTGGTATCTTCACTGACCAAGGTATATTCGTGTCCCATGATGCGGACGACGACTTTATTTTTGTCCGGCATTTCTTCCGACCCCTTTCCTGCTGTGCGTTATTACTCCGGTGTTTAAATGTCTGAATCCCCTCACGCCAAAGTGGCTATTTTGAAGGATTGCCATCCATTTCAACGTCAACTGCTAAAACACCGGAATAATGAATAGGTCCACTCCGGAATGGCCGACGAGCATACTGCGCCCGTCGACCATTCCGAAGTCACTCGAATTATCTATTCGATACCCATTTCAAATTCCCTTCAACCTCATACAAGAAAGTATAAATTTTTATCTTTATCTCAGCTTTGCGCCAACTGCTGTGGAAAGTGCCGCCAGCTGCGCCTCGAAGACCTTGCTGACCTCAGCGTCCGTCAAAGTTCTGTCCCCTGCCCGGTAAACCAGGGCATAGGCCATGGACTTGTGACCTGCTTCAATCTGCTTGCCTTTATAGACGTCGAACAGCGCCACGCTCTCCAGAATCTTTCCGCCATTTTGCTTCAGGATCTCGAGCATCTCCGCATTGGTCACCTCGTCGCGGACGAGGACTGCCAGGTCCCTGGACATAGCCGGGAACTTAGGCAGCGGATTGTATTTGCGATCGAGGTTCGCTTTTTCGATCATCCAAGCCAGTTCAAGCTCTGCCAGATAAGCCTTGCCCTCAAAGCCAAAAGCTTCGACGACTTTGGGATGCACTTCGCCCACTGTGCCGAGGCAGCAGTCGCCGTGGAAAACCTGTGCGCAGCGGCCTGGATGATAACTTGTGTGGGTCGACACCGGACGCCACTCTACGCCCTGAATGCCATACAGATCCAGAAGATTTTCAACGCTGCCCTTCATGGTGAAGAAGGATTCCGTTTGTCCAAAAGCGCCCATGACCAGGGTCTGGCGCTCTTCCGGCAGTTCCTGCAGCGGCAGAGACTCCGCAATGAAACGGTATCCAATCTCAAAAGACCGCACCGCAGGCAAACGGCGGTTGAAGTTCCTTGCCAATACTTCAAGCTGGTTCGCCGCCAGCGTCGTTCTCATAACGCTGTACTCTTCACCCAACGGATTGATCAGCCTGATCTGCAGCCGCTCAGGCGCGTCTTCAGGGAGATTCAGCCAGTCCGGCTGAGAAGGGCTTACAAAGGAATAAGTCGACGTTTCATTGTAGCCGTCTGCAGTGAGCTGAGCCCGCGCAGCCGCCACGAGAGTCTGATTATAATTCAGTCCGCCCGTTGAAGCGTCGTGCGGCAGCGTCGTGTCAACGACATCATACCCATGCATTCTGGCGACTTCCTCTACGAGATCAATTTCCTTTTCCAGATCCAGTCGGTGCGCAGGCACCTGGCAGCGAAGCACGCCATTCTCCAGCACGCACACGATCTCAAGGCGCTCCAGATACCCTTTAATGGCCTCTTCAGAGAGCTTTGTGCCGATGATCGCGTTGATCCGCGACGGACGCGCCACTATCTCTTTGCCTTCGAGGGGCTTAGGATAGACGTCAATGACACCGCCGACGACATCCCCAGCATCGAGCTGATGAATCAGTTGAACCACCCGGTCGACAACCGGCATGACATGACAGTGAGCCACGCCTTTTTCAAATCGCGCCGACGCCTCGGTACGCAGTCCAAGGGCCTTGGAGCTGCGGCGGATATTCGTCTTGTCAAAGGAGGCGACTTCGATCAGAATATTTTTAGTGTGATCCGTGATCTCTGTATTCTCGCCGCCCATAATACCGGCAAGACCAACCGGATGCGTCGCATCCGCGATGACCAGCGTCTCGTGATCCAGCGTTCTTTCAACGCTGTCCAGCGTCACGATCTTCTCACCTTCATGGGCTCTGCGGACAATGATCTTGCCGCCGCCAAGGGTATCGAAGTCAAAGGCGTGAATGGGCTGACCATATTCCAGCATCACGTAGTTCGTGATATCTACAATATTGTTGATTGGGCGAACGCCCGCCTTCATCAGTCTGAGCTGCATCCACATAGGAGATGGCGCGATTCGGACATTCTGAACCACTTTCGCCGCATAACGAGGGCAAAGGTCCGCGTCGAGGATCTCCACAGACGCGACATCGTTGATGTCTCCGGCTTCCGGAACATCAACGCGTGCAACTTCACGCTTAGGACGCTCAAAAGTCGCAGCCGCTTCACGGGCGATCCCAAGCATACTGAGGCAGTCCGGGCGGTTTGGCGTGATTTCAAATTCAACGACCTGATCCGCAAACTCCGGCACCGCTTCCTGGAGAGGCGCGCCAAGCGGGAGCGGTCCGTCGAGGATATAGATCCCATCGGCAAATTTCTTTGGAATGACATTATCCGCAAATCCGAGCTCTTCCAGGGAACAGAGCATGCCATCCGAATCAATGCCTCTGAGCTTGCTCTTCTTGATCTTGACACCGCCGCAGATCCACGAATTATGGACCGCCACAGGAATAAAGGCGCCCTCAAAGCAGTTGTCCGCGCCGGTGACAATCTGTGTCACGCGCTCTCCCAGGTCGACTTGCATGACCCAAAGCTTATCCGCTTCCGGGTGGCGCTTTACTTCTGTAATTTTACCAACCACAATATTTTTGATGCCCTGGCAGACTTCGGAAATTGCCTCAGTCTTGGAACCGGACATGACCATACGGTCTTCAAAATGGGTCAGTGAAAGATCGTCGATCTCCACATAATCTTTTAACCACGCTATAGGTACCAGCATTATCTTCTCGCCCTCCTAAAACTGTTCAATGAAACGCATGTCGTTTTCAAACATCAGACGGATGTCGTCGATCTCAAGTCTCAGCATGGTCACTCGGTCAAGACCCATGCCAAAGGCAAATCCCGTGTATTTTTCAGAGTCGATGCCGCACTCCTCGAGGACGTTTGGATGCACCATGCCGCAGCCCAGGATTTCGATCCAGCCGCTGCCCTTGCAGACCCGGCAGCCCTTGCCGCCGCATTTGAAGCAAGTGACGTCCACTTCGGCGCTTGGCTCAGTGAACGGGAAGTAGTGCGGGCGGAACTTCGTCTTGGTGTGTTCGCCAAACAGACGTTTCGCGAAGACATCCAAAGTGCCCTTCAGATCAGCCATGGTGATGTTCTCATCCACCACTAAGCCCTCGATCTGATGGAACATTGGAGAATGCGTCGCGTCCAGCTCGTCGAAACGGAAGCAGCGGCCCGGTGAAATGACTTTGATAGGGGGACTGCTCGCCTTCATAGTCCTGACCTGAACCGGTGACGTCTGGGTTCTGAGGAGAATCTCCTCAGTGATGTAGAACGTATCCGAAAGGCTCCTGGACGGATGATCCGCCGGCGAATTCAGCGCGTCAAAGTTATTGTAAACCGTATCCACCTCAGGACCCTCAGCGACGCTGAAGCCCATGCCTATAAAGATGTCCTGGATCTCGTTCAAAACCACCGTCAGCGGATGCAAATGTCCGCGCTTTTTCGCCACCCCCGGAAGGGTGACGTCGATCTGTTCCTGGATCAGTTTGTCGTTAAGGGCGCTGGCGGATTTGACCGCTTTTGCCTCTTCAAGGGCTGCTTCAATAGCTTCTCTGGCCTCGTTGATGATGCGGCCCATCTCCGGTCTGTCTTCAGGCGCCACCGCGCCCATGGATCTCAGCAGCGTCGTCACCTCGCCCTTTTTTCCGAGGTATTTGACGCGGAGGGCTTCAATCGCCGCCAAATCCGCGGCGCCATTAATCTCGGACAGGGCCTGCGTCAACATGCTCTGAACATTGTCTTTCATGAGTACATCTCCTCTCAGTTTTCATTTTCATGCCAGTGCGGTTTTTTGCCGATGGTCTTCACACCCGCACCCTCACCAGCCTTCATTAAAGGTTATTTGTAAAATGGATGTTTTTGGACAAATAAAAAAATCCCCATCCCAAAGGGACGAAGACTTTACTCCGTGGTACCACCCAATTGACGCAGCGATCCAATCGCCTTGCCACTCATTGACAGTCCCTAACGCGGACCGGACGTTTTCAGCTACTAAAATTTTCACCGAAAAAGCTCAGGAGTGAACTTCATCCACATCAAATCAAAAGGCTCCCACCATTCCTTTTTCGCTGAAGATCTGTGCCATGGACTACTCTCTCCGTCATTGCCCGAACTTGCTTCATTTCAATTGTAAATACTATAGCATAATGAAACGCCAGGATGCAAGCATGATTTTCCGCTTGACAACGCAGTGCGACGCTTTTCAGACGTTTCACAGTCGTCGTTGACGTGTGGCTTCGAATATAATAACCCCAGCTGCAACAGCTGCGTTCAGACTCTCCGCACCCCCGCGAATTGGAATCCGAAGGCGCTGGGTCGCCAAGGTCTGAATCTCCTCAGAGATTCCCTCGGCTTCATTGCCAATAACCAAGACCGTTGGCTTTGTCCAGTCGTAAAGGGCGTAATCCTCCGAATCCTCGAGGACCGCTGCAGCGATCTCAAAGCCTTGCGCCTTGAATGCCATAAGCGCTTGTGCAAAGTCCGAACACTGAACCAACGGCACATCGAAGAGGGAACCCATTGTGGAACGCACGACTTTTTCATTGAAGGGCTCCACACAGCCTTTGGAAAGCAGGACCCCATCCAGGCCCGCAGCGTCAGAGGTCCTAAGTATAGTTCCGAGATTGCCAGGATCACGGATTTGATCCAGCGCTAAAAATAGACTGCCTTCCAGCGGTCGGGGTGCAAGCTCCGGCATTGCCGCAACGCCGAGACAGCCCTGAGAATTGACGGTTTCAGATAAAGCTTCAAACAATTCTCCTTCGAGAATGGTTACGTTTATGCCCTTGTTTTCAGCGTGCTGCGCGAGCTGACTCAACTCGCTGCGATCTGCTTCTCTGTGGTCCAGGATCAAATCGCGGAGCGGCCATCCCCGTTCCATCACATGACGCACCAAACGGACCCCTTCAATCAGGAAAGCGCCTTGCTGAGTACGGTATTTCTTGGACAACAGACTCTTGAAACCTTTGTAAATTTCATTTTGTGAAGAAGATATGTGCTTCATTTAAAAGGGCTCCCTTCAGGTCAGGATTGGTGCGAACAGACCATCGGCATCAACCACGCGTACACCGGGCAGGAATACTGCTTATGACTTGTCGATCCGGTTCAAATCGTCATTATGTCCAATGACGACCAGGACATCACCTTCGCGAACCACTTCGTCCGGGCCTACAGCGACTTTGATGTCAAAGCCCTGCTTGACTGCCATGACGTTGATCCCGTATCTGGCCCGCAGGTTCAGCTGCCTCAGGTTCTTCCCAATCCAGTGATCCAGGGCCACAATTTCGACAATACTGTAATCCGGCGCCAACTCAATATAATCCAATATATTGTCAGAAACCAGATTCTTCGCTATTTTTATGCCCATTTCCCGTTCAGGGAAGACCACGCGGTCCGCGCCAGTCTTGTACAAAACTTTTCCGTGCAGCTCGTTTTGAGCTTTGGAGATCACATATTTGACCCCCAGTTCCTTGCACATGAGTGTGATCAGTATGGAAGACTGAATGTCGGATCCAATCGTGACGACTGCGACGTCGAAATTCCGGATTCCGAGTGAACGGATGGTTTGCTCATCTGTAGCGTCCGCTTGGACTGCATAGGTGACAGACTCGGAAATGGTCTGAATAATTTCCTCGTTCTTATCAACCACCATAACCTCTTCACCGAGCTCGGTCAGCTTCATGGCAACACTGCTTCCAAACCGGCCGCAGCCGATGACAACAAATTGTTTTTTCAAATGTAGGCCTCCTCACTCAACCAACGTTGACTTTGCTTTCAGGATAACGCACAAGCGCCCGGTTCATGGATTGGCGTCTGGCCAATGCCATAACCAGTGTCATTGGACCCAGTCGACCAAAGAACATAGTCACAGCAAGCACGAGCTTGCTGCCGTCATTCAGCAAAGGCGTTATACCTGTACTCAGACCCACCGTGCCAAAGGCTGAAACCGTTTCGAACATCAGCGCCATAAACTCAAATTCTCTCTCATTGAAAGACAAAATCATGGTGACAATGATCACAAGCGCCAGTGCCATCGACATTAAAGCTAGTGCCCGGCTAATGTACACCTGGGAGACCCGCCTCTTGAACATGACCGTCTCTTCATAACCGCTGATGACTGACCCAATATTAAACAGAATCAGACCAAAGGTCGTTGTCTTAATCCCGCCCGCAGTCGATGCCGGACATCCACCAATAAACATCAGCACTATGGTCATTAAAAGTGAGCTCATGGTCAGCTTGTTTATTGGCAATGTATTGAACCCGGCAGTTCTTGGCGTTACAGACTGAAACATGGATGCCATCCACTTTTCAAGCATGCTCAAATTCCCAATGGTATCGGGATTGTTGTACTCCACTATAAAGAAAAATAGTGTGCCGAAGGCAATCAAAGCCGCCGTCACGGTCACCGCCAACTTTGTATTCAAATTCAAGGTTTTGAAATTTCTTTTAAGCGCAAGATCTGACAACACTGTAAAACCAAGGCCCCCGGTCACGATCAAACCCATAATGGTAAAGTTGACCACCGGATCCTTCACGTAAGCTGTCAAACTGTTAAAATTCCCCATCAAATCAAAGCCCGCGTTGCAGAAGGCCGAAACCGAATGAAAGATTGATAGGAAAATCCCATGCCCCAGACCGAATTCCGGCACAAATTTCGTCGACAGAATCACAGCGCCCAGCGCTTCAATTGAGAAGGTCATAACCAAGACATTTCTCGTCACGCGAACGACACCTGAAATGTTCTGATGGCTGAGCGCTTCCTGCATGACCAGTCTGCTCTTCAATGAAATCTTTTTGCCGACAACCAGCGCAAACATGGTCGCCATGGTCATAAATCCAAGGCCGCCAATCTGGATCAACATCAGGATGATCAATTGACCAAACAAAGTCCAGTGGGTCGCCGTATCCACCACAACGAGTCCAGTGACACACACCGCCGAGGTTGCTGTAAATAGCGCGTTAATAAATCCAACGCTTTCAAAAGACTTCGACGCAACGGGGAGGTCGAGCAGAAGTGCCCCAAGCAGGATGACGCCACTGAATCCCAAAGCCAGCACTTGTGCCGGATTCAGGTTTATCATTTTATCGGTTTGCACGCGCTTTGCGTACCCAAGCCACGTTCTCATGCGCTCACCTCATTTGACACTCAAACTAAAAGCATTATAGCATAATTTTATGTTGGGAAGAAGGTGTCGGCGGCTGTATGCCTATTGCGGCCTATGCCTATTGCGACGTTTGCCTATTACGGCTTATGCCTATTTACCCCCGCTTCCATCCATTTTCATCCACCATAACAAAAGCCACTGCGCTAACGCAGTGGCTTTTGATCCAACTGTCAACATCAGCCGACAGTCTGTCTTCTCGCTTCTAACTTCAGCTGCGAAAATTACTTCGCGAGGCTGGATTTAGCAGTCTCAACCAGCTTGGCGAAGCCAGCCGGATCATGGATTGCCATTTCAGAAAGCATTTTGCGGTTGATCTGAATGTTGGCAACTTTAAGGCCGTTCATGAATCTGCTGTAGCTCATGCCGCTAAGACGAGTCGCTGCATTGATACGCGCGATCCAAAGTTTTCTGAAGTCTCTCTTGCGGTTCTTTCTTCCAACATAGGAAGAACGAAGGGAGCGCATCATTGCAGGGTTAGCTGCTCTGAAGACTTTGCTCTTCTGGCCGTAAAAGCCCTTGGTCAGTTTGAGAACTTTTCTATGTTTCTTCTTGGCGTTTAACGCCTTTTTTACTCTTGCCATGATTTAAATCCTCCTGATCTTAAGAATAAGGCAACAGCGTTCTGATACGCTTCATGTCGCTGCTGGAAACCATTGTAGCTTTTCTGAGATTACGCTTTCTTTTAGGCGTCTTCTTAGTCAGGATATGGCTCGTGTGTGAATGGGACCGCTTGAGTCCACCGCTACCAGTTACTTTAACGCGCTTTGCCAAGCCTCTGTGTGTCTTCATCTTTGGCATGCTCGTTTCCTCCCTTCAAATCAACAAATTATTTTTTAGGTGTAAATATCGCTACGAGAGTACGTCCCTCAAGGGACGGCTTCTTCTCGATATCTCCGCTGTCAGCAATCATTTCAGCAAAGTGTTTGATAACGGCTTCGCCAAGGTGAGCATGCCCCATTTCACGGCCGCGGAATCTAAGTGACACCTTGACCTTGTCTCCCTTTTGGAGGAACTTGGCAGCGTTCTTGGCTTTTGTTTCGAGATCGTGCTCCTCGATGTTAAGGCCAAGTCTTACCTCTTTAATTTCTACCGTCTTTTGCTTTTTGCGCGCTTCTTTGTCGCGCTTTGACATTTCGTACTTGTGTTTGCCAAAGTCCATGATTCTGCAGACCGGCGGCACAGCTTGCGGCGCAATCTTGACCAGATCGAGCTTTTTCTCGGCTGCCAGTTCCAAGGCTTCCTTGGCTGACATTATGCCGAACTGTTCCCCATCCTCACCGATAACTCGGAGCTCGCGGTCACGTATGGCTTCATTGATCTCAGTCTTTTTGTTAATGTTCCTCGCACCTCCTGAAAAAATAAAGCGGGTTTCCAAGTAAGAAACCCGCTAAAAGACAAGAATCATCCGGGCCCAACTTGAGCCCAAACATCAACTGTGTGTCTTTTATGAACCCGGGCGTGCCAGTGCAGCCGGGTGAGAAGCGAGCTTCTTCTTGATTAACAACAGTCGTATCATATCACGTCCTATAGGGACGTGTCAAGCACGATTAAAAGAATTTTCTTTCTGAGACTTCAGCCGCCACCAAATCAGCAAAATCCGCAACACTGAAGACGCCAAGCTCGCCGCGATCTCTTGAGCGGACAGAAAGATTTCCATCCTCAATCTCTTTATCTCCGACGACCAGCATATAAGGCACTTTTTCAAGCTGAGCTTCGCGGATCTTGTAGCCGACCTTTTCACTACGGTCATCCAGCTCTACCCTGAGACCTTTTGCCTTCAAGGCCTTCATGACAGATTCGCCATATTCTGCATGCCGCGACGCAACCGGAAGGATCTTGACATGAACCGGAGAAAGCCATGTAGGGAACTTGCCCGCGAAGTGCTCGATCAAAATGCCCATGAAGCGTTCAATAGAACCATAAACGACTCGGTGGATCATGACCGGTCTATGGCGCTCCCCATCTCTTCCTATATACGTCAAATCAAAGCGCTGCGGCATCTGCATGTCCAGCTGGATTGTGCCACATTGCCATGTTCTTCCAATACAATCCTCAAGATGGAAGTCAATTTTAGGACCATAGAAAGCGCCATCCCCCGGATTGAGTTTGTATTTCATGCCCGCTTCTTCCAGAGCCGCCTTGAGTGCCGTCTCCGCATAGTCCCATTCTTCTTCCGAACCCATTGAATCCTCAGGCCGCGTGGAAAGTTCGACATGATATTTGAAGCCAAACTGTGTGTATACCTCATCGACGAGATGTGCGACATTCTTGATCTCATCCTTAATTTGCTCCGGCAGCATGTAGATGTGCGCGTCGTCCTGGGTGAACGCTCTGACGCGCATCAGCCCGTGAAGGGCTCCGGAAAGCTCGTGTCTGTGAACTCGGCCCACCTCACCCACGCGGAGAGGAAAATCCTTGTAGGAGCGCATTTCCGTTTTGTATACGAGCATGCTGCCCGGACAGTTCATAGGTTTAACTGCGAATTCTTCTTCATCAATAGTCAGCGTGTACATGTTGTCGCGATAATGGTACCAGTGTCCCGAAGTCTCCCAAAGGTGGTGGTTCAGCATGATTGGCGTCTCAATTTCCACGTAGCCGGCACGGTCATGAACCTCTCTCCAGTATTTCATCAGTTCGTTCTTAACGACCATGCCCTTTGGCAGCATGAATGGGAAGCCTGGTCCTTCCTCAAGCAGAGCGAACAATTTGAGCTCTTTCCCGAGTTTTCTGTGGTCGCGTTTCTTAGCCTCTTCAAGGCGCGTAATGTACTCTTCAAGCTGGCTGGCTTTAGGGAAAGACGTCCCATACACACGCTGCAGCATCTTGCGGCTGGAATCCCCGCGCCAGTAAGCGCCTGCAACACTCAGGACTTTAATGGCCTTGACTCTGTCCGTCGCTGGAACGTGAGGACCGGCGCACAGGTCGACAAACTCACCTTGTTTGTAGAAAGAGATGACCTCGTCCTCAGGAAGATCACGAATCAGTTCGACTTTATAGGCCTCGCCCTTCTCTTCCATGTACTTGACCGCTTCGTCCCTTGGAAGCTCAAACCGCTCAATTTCATAGGCTTCTTTGACAATTTTCTTCATTTCCTCTTCTATCAGAGCGAAATCCTCTTCCGTAAAAATGTGCTCTGAATCGAAATCATAATAGAATCCGTTGTCGATGGCAGGTCCAATCGCGAGCTGTGTTCCCGGGAACAATCTCTGAACTGCCTGCGCCAGAATGTGGGAGGACGTATGACGAAATGCGTCTTCGCCATCCTCTTCTTCAAATTTCAAGATCTCAATTTCCGCGTCTTCCTCAAGTTTGTAAAACATGTCGACCACTTTGCCGTTGACAGTGCCTACCAGACCTTCTTTAGCCAGACGGCCGCTGATTTCCTTGGCGACTTCAAACAGTGTCGTGCCTTGTTCAACTTCACGGACAGAGCCGTCCTTAAGCGTCAATTTAACTTTTGCCATTTTTGCTGCCTCCTTCAGGATTTCAAACAATTCATAAAAACATTTTGCCGATGGTATTCAATCCTCAAACCCCAAGTGATTCACTTTTAGTCGCGAAGTTTCGAAATTTTGTCAACAAAAAAACTCCGGTCGCATGGAAAGATGATTGAAAACAAACATCTGTCATGGGACGAGAGTCACTCGCGGTTCCACCCAAGTTGCCCAAATTTTCACTCTAGGGCCAGCTCGATCTGCCTTAACGCGGCACACGCCGTCTTTTCGGATCTGCTAACGACCTAATCAGACGGTGCTCGAAAGTTAGTGTTCCCTGACAGTCCTGTCCGCGAGATGCTCACAGCCAAGGCATCCGCTCTCTGAAGGGGATCTGTTAGGTACTCGTCTTTCTCATCGCAACCTAATTATCTTATCTCATGTTACGCCTGTTGAGAAGTGATGTCAAGACAAAATTGTCTACAAGACAAACAGAACCAGACTCCCCTGTAAAAGACCAATGACAAAGCCAATCACGCCGCCAAGCCATTCGATATGGTGCAGCTCTTTGCTGGCAACTTCAAAAATAATCCCTTCAATCTTTCTAAAATCAAAGTCGTTTATTTTTTCTTCAACCAGCGTCCCTATACTGACTTTTTCGGCGGCGCGGTGCACCACCTGTTCACTGATTTCGGTAATGGCTGCATCAGCGTTCTCATCAATCGCTTCTTCAATATACTTAAAAATCATGCCCCTGAAAGCGCTCGGGATAATGGACGGCATTTTCTGTTCCGCGATTTGTGTCACTCTAACCTTCACCATCCGGACAATTTCTTCCTTATCCAGATCTTCAATCATTTTATCTACTATTTCCTCAACAGTGACCAGTTCCCGTTCCACCGTCTGACCGACAGTGCGGGCGATTTCGTGGCGCCGCTTCGGCATAAGTCCCTGGAAAACAAGCGGTAAAAGCGGGATCTTATAGGGTTCATAGGGTCTGAATAAGAGTTTGATGGCAAGCCAGTTCGTAGCCCACCCAATTAAAGCGCCAATCAGCGCCATTATGGCCAATTTCAATATCATGATAAACTGCCTCCTGATGCACTAAACGTAAGTTTCTATTAAATAGGCCTGACCTTTCAGATACATGACCTCTATTGCAGCGGCCTTATCCATCCAGATCAGTTGGTGATCTGTTTCAAGCTGCGCGTGACCACAGGAAACGATTTCAGTTCTGTAAGCCGCAATGCGTTTATGATAGGCCATCTCCGTGCCTTTGACGATCACATATTCGTCCACAGTTTCGAGAAACTCGCCTACTGCAAGCATACAGCCTGCTTCTTCAAGGCCTTCCCGAATCAGACAGGCTTCATCCGTCTCGCCCGGCTCAATGCCGCCGCCAATCAAAAAATACCCGAGCGGTGCCTTCACCACACCTACCTGCCCTTCTCGAGTCAATAATCCATAGGCGCCCGGACGGTAAAAATAATTGACGTGAGGTTCAACTTTACCAAAGATTTTCAATATGCCACCTCCTGGCTTTGTCCCTCAAAAATATAAACAAAAGCACCAGCCCTCACGAGCTGGTGCGTCCACGAACTAATTTGGAGCGGAAGACGAGATTCGAACTCGCGACCCTCGCCTTGGCAAGGCGATGCTCTACCTCTGAGCCACTTCCGCTTACAACGTATTGCCAAGAACCATATTAGCGCATGCACCTTTAGATTGTCAAGACGTTAAATTGTTTTTATTTTGTTTTTTGCCCAAGTGTCGTGTAATGGCGCAATTGTTCCTCGGTTGTCTGATCCGAAATTCTCGATTAGACCTCTACCATTTCAAGAATTTTCACCAGATCATCGCGATCAAAATGATAATTTTTATTACAGAAATGGCAGTGGACATCTGCCTTGCCGTCTTCCTCAATCATCTGCGAGATCTCACTCGTGCCGAGCACCATGATGCCGCGTTCAAATTTCTCGCGGCTGCAGTCACAGCGATATGCGTTCTCTGTCACACCGGTGACCTCTGTGTCAAAGCCCGCCATGGCAATAGCAATCAGAGATTCCATATCCTCTGACCCCGCCAGCAGCTCTGTCATGGTCGGCATGTGGGCTGCCAAATCCTCAAGCTGGTCAATGACCGCGTCATCCGCAAACGGCATAGGCTGAATCACCATACCGCCCGCATGTTCAACAGTACCATCCGCCCCAACAAAGACCCCAAGGGAGACTATGGAAGGCTGCTGCTCGGAATACATGAAATAAGCCGCCAGATCTTCTGCGATCTCACCGGAAACCAGATGGACCCGACCAACAAACGGCTCCTTCAGGCCGTAATCCTTGATCACGATCATCTCACCTTCAGTCCCTACTGCAGTACCCACGTCCAGCTTCCCATTTTCCTTTGGCGGCAGCTCGACATTCGGATGCCCTGCATAGCCCTTGACATTTCCCGTCGAGTCAGAGACCGCCAGCAGTACCCCAAGAGGCCCGTTCCCCTTTACCTGAAACGTCAGTTTGTCTGTGTCATTTTTCAGCATAATGCCCATCAGCGATGCTGCGGTCAGCACTCTTCCCAGGGCAGCAGCTGCAACTGGCGACAATTGGTGCAGTCTTCTCGCCTCTTCCACCAGATCCGTCGTATCCGTCACAAAAAATCTCACGGCATGATCCGCTGCCATGCCTCTATATAGTTTTCCCAATGTTATCTCCTCCGAAAAATAATTAATGCCCGTTCTGAAGCCGGCCTCAGCTGCAGCATGGTTTCACTGTCCAAAATTTCAACCGTTTCAAACCAGTCGTGCGCCAGACTCGCCAGGACTGCTGCCTCATGGGCATGCTGCACATGAGTCTCTGCAAAGCGTTCATAAAGGTTGGGCTGATCCTCACACTTCAGAAAAAAGGTCAGATGCATCGTTTGTGTTCTGAGTCCCGGATCATAGGCGTTTTCCCAAATCATCGAAATCTCTTCATCGCTCTCAGCAATAGTCGTGTTTCCCAAAACGTGCTCCAGTTTATATGGCGTGCTGAACTCCATCAGCAGAAGCCCCCCGGACACAAGTGCGCCTGCCATATGCTCAAAGGCACTTTTCAGCCGAGCCTCTCCCTCAATATAATTGATGCCGTCATTGATCATGGTCAGCAAATCCACAGGTCTGTGCAGTTTCAGCGTCACCAGATCCTGAAGCAGATAGCGGACCTTGAGGTGCGCTTCATAAGCCTTGTCCTGAGCAATGGAAAGCATGGGCTGCGACAGATCTACACCTACGACATCATAACCCCGTTCCGCAAGGGCGTTGGTGATGTTTCCGGTTCCGCAGGCCAGGTCCGCAATTTTTGCAGGCTTAGCGCCATGTCTTAAAGCAACCTCAAGAAGCCGGTCCGTCCAGTCGTTGTAGTCCACCTCAGACATGAGCGCGTCATAACACAGGGCAAATCCGGTATAGGCGTCCGTCATGATAAAATCCCCCTGAACATCAGAATCAGGTACACGCCAATCGCCACATAGAGTACAGCGCCGCTCCAAAGCGGCAGACTTTCCCTCAATTTCATTTTAGGGCGTTCGCCTTTGACCCAGTGCCGGTTTGAGAGTCTGACCTGCCGTTCACTTCTGACCGCTTTAAGGTCGACCAGACTGATGGCATCCTCATAATGTTCAACAGTTGGAACCTGATCATAAGGATACAGCCAAGCCAGTGCGGCTCCCCCACCCTTTTGAGCAAGAGGCCTGCCTGTCACGACGAACTGTTGACCGGATATTTTGAGGATGTCTCCGGGTTTCAAATACTCCTGGCGAATCGAGCGATAGATCATGAGCCCGAAAGCAACCATCGGCACAGCAACCACGAACAGGACGCCCGCAGCGCCGGCCAGACTGGCAATAAGCATGTCTTTATTTTCAAGAAACAGTTCTGTAAGATCCATCCCCGTCTCCATGCTGATCTCCTGGCCTCGGGTCATGAGATAGGAAATTGTCACGGCGAAGCCATTGTTGACCGCGTGCCCAATCATGCCGGCGTAGATGGAATCCGTCACCTGCACCAGCCAGCCGAAAAGCAGCCCCAGAAATATTGGACCGACGAGATTGGCGAGATTGAAGTGAAACAGGCCAAAGAGGACGGCGCTCAAAACTGCCGCAAAGCGGTATCCGAACCGGCCCTCCAGCGCGTTCATCACCATGCCCCTGAAGAAGAGCTCCTCGCAGATCCCGGGGGTGATGGCCATGACAAAAAAACTGACCAAAAAACCGGTCCCTGCCGATGCTTCCGGTATTGTCTGAGGTATAAAATGGACCGTCATCATGAGAATGGCAATGACAGTGACATTCAAAAATGCGACGCCGGGAATCATTAAAAGGGAGGCGCCAAAAATTTTCAATCCAATTCTAACCGGGATTGGATTGAATCGCAAGGCTTTCTTCAAGTCCACCTTAAAAACGAGTCCAATCAGGACCAGTGGGATCACCAGCAGTCCGTATTCCGTAAAGAGGACACCAAGCTCAAAATTCGCAGACTGGGCCATAGATCCAAGGGTCAAAAATGCCGCAGCCAGAATCAGAAAAGCCCAGCTGACAGGGGTCAGAGGATAGTGGGGACTAAGTTGATCCTTCATATCAAAACCCCGGCTTTTTCAAACACTTTGATCATAGCGGATACGCCGTTCAGCAGCACATTTTCATCGAAATTGAAACACTCGTGGTGAAGGCCGAACAGATGGCCTTGAGACGCGTCTCTGCATCCCACGAATACAAAAAGTCCCGGTACGGCTTCCTGGTAGTAGGAAAAGTCCTCTGCCAGCATCTGAGGCTCTATGTCCAGTACATTTTCCCGCCCCACTGCTTCAACAAACAGCTCGGCCAGCCCCGGATCGTTGAGCACCGGCGGATACATTGGCCTGACCTCGATCTCCGCTTCGCAGTCATAGCCCTTGGCAACGCCGTTGACAATGGCTTCCATTCGAGCGAGGGAGGTTTCAAAGACGTCCTTGGAAAAAGCTCTGAATGTCCCTTCAAGCCGTGCGTGTCCAGCGATCACATTGCGCTTTTCACCGGAAATCATTTTCCCCACCGTCAGAACTGCCGATTCGGTGGGTTTGACATTTCTGCTGACTACGCTTTGCAGAACCGAGACGAGGCTCGATGCCGCCAGTAAAGCATCTTTTCCGAGATGAGGCATGGCACCATGAGCACTTTTTCCTATAATTTCTATGTCAAACTCACCAGTCATGGCCATTAATGGGCCGCTCCTGGTCGCGAAAAGACCAGAGGCCACTTCCGGAAACAGATGATAGCCAAAGACGGACTCCACATTATACTTTTCAAAGATCCCTGAATCAACGAGGACTTTGGCGCCGCCAGGACCTTCTTCAGCAGGCTGAAACAGAATCAGCACACTCTTTTTCAATCTGTGGCGCTGTTCGGAAAGTGACTGGGCCAAAAGCAGGGCCATGGTCATATGACCGTCATGGCCGCAGGCATGCATCCTGCCTTTATAAGTTGATGCGAAGGCCAAGCCGGTTTTCTCTGTGACCTCCAGCGCGTCCATATCCGCTCTGAAGGCTATACTCGTCTCGCTTTCACCACGGATCCATGCGAGAACGCCCGTCTGCGCAACGCTCTCGACCACGACACCGTCAAGCGCCTTCAGCGCAGAAAGGATATAGCGCTGAGTTTCAACCTCCTGAAATCCAACTTCTGGTATTTGATGCAGCGCGCGCCTGTGGCGAATCGCCAGCTCGAGTTTATCTTTTGTGATTTGATCCGGTATAAACATACATTTCCCTCCCAAGTTACAGGTTCTATCCAACACCCATTATACCTTAAAGTGAAGGAACCCGACAAACTTTATTGACATCCGGGGTCTTGAATGCTATTATTAAAAAAATTTAATAGTTTTATTCATTAATTATGTTATAACAGCAACGCATTTAAGTGACTCTAAAATGCTGTTCCCCGCATGCGCAAACCGATCCATCGCCGCGCGAAATATGCATTTTTCTGTATAAAGCATTCATTTAGAAGGAGGCAATTTTACATGAAAAAAATTAACATCGCGGTCGTCGGCGCAACCGGTATGGTCGGCCGCAACTTTCTGAAGGTCCTTGAAGATCGTGATTTCCCGTTTGACAACCTTTATTGCTTCGCCAGCGAGCGTTCTGCCGGCCAGGTCCTTACCTGCAAAGGCAAGGAATATGTCGTCGAGCCGCTGAACGAGCAGTCTTTTGATCGCGACATCCAAATCGCCCTCTTTTCCGCCGGCGGCGACACCAGCTTGAAGTATTCTCCAATCGCAGCTTCCAAAGGCGTCATCGTCGTAGACAACAGCAGCGCGTTCCGAATGGATCCGGAAGTGCCGCTTGTCGTGCCGGAAGTCAATCCGGAGGCGCTGGACAACCACAAGAATATCATCGCCAATCCAAACTGCTCGACTATTCAAGCAGTTGTCGCCCTCAAGCCGCTTTACGACAAGTACGGCATCGAGCGCGTGATCTACTCTACTTATCAAGCCGTTTCCGGCAGCGGTGTCAAAGGCATGTCGGATCTTGAAGAAGGCCTCAAAGGCAACCACCTCAAGAAAGCCTATCCACACCCTATCGCAGGAAACTGCCTGCCGCAAATCGATGTGTTCCTCGACAACGGCTACACCAAAGAAGAAATGAAGATGATTGATGAATCCAAGAAAATCATGGGTGACCAATCTCTCAGAATTACTGCCACGACAGTTCGCGTTCCAATTTTCTACAGCCACAGCGAATCCATCAACGTCGAACTGAAAAAGCCATTCGAAGTTGAAGACGTCAAAGCGCTGTTCGCATCAAGCCCAGGCATTGTTCTTCAGGATGATCCTGCAAACAGCGTTTATCCGCTGGCAGCAGAAGCTGCAGGCAAAGATCTTGTCTACGTCGGCCGAGTCCGCAGAGACTTCAGCGTTGAGAACGGTCTGAACCTATGGGTCGTCGCCGACAACACCAGAAAAGGCGCAGCTACAAACGCAGTTCAAATAGCGGAGTTGCTCGCAGAAAAGTTTTAGTCCCGCTATTTTATGCTATAATAGGAATCAGCAGGACCCAGGAGGCTTCCCGGGTCCTTTCTTCACATCAAGCTGAATTTGGGCAGTGCAGCCTGAGTCCCGTCAGGAACTCGGGGGCACAGAACCCGGAAACTATTTATACATAAACAACCTAATTTGAAAGGATGATTTTTGATGAGTTTATTCAAAGGCGCCGGTGTCGCAATCGTCACTCCGTTCGACGCTGAAAACAAAATCAACTTCGCAAAGCTCAAAGAGTTGATCGATTGGCAGATTTCTGAAAAAACAGATGCCATCATCATTTGCGGCACTACAGGCGAAGCGCCGACGCTGCGAGATGACGAACATATGGAAGCTATCAAATTCGCAGTTGAGGCTGTCGCAGGCCGCGTGCCGGTCATTGCAGGCACGGGCAGCAATGATACGCAGCACGCCATTGAAATGAGCCAGTACGCTGAGTCCGTTGGCGCTGATGCTCTACTCCTTGTCACCCCATATTACAACAAGGCGACGCAGTCTGGTCTGATCCGTCATTTCAACGCTATTGCTGACAGCGTCAATATTCCCATCATCCTTTACAGCGTACCCGGGCGCACCAGTGTCAATATCGATCCGCAAACCGTCCTGGCCCTGTCTAAGCACCCCAATATTCAAGGGATCAAAGAAGCGTCCGGCAACATTGCACAAGTGGTCGAAATTGCCCGCCTGATTCCGGAGGATTTTTATCTCTATTCCGGCAACGACGACATGATCGTACCTCTGATGTCCGTTGGCGGAGACGGTGTTATCTCCGTACTGTCCAACATCATGCCGCGCGAGACACACGACATGGTCATGCATTATCTTGACGGCAACTTCTCGAAATCTCTGGATCTGCAGCTCGGCCTCAAGCCGCTGATTGACGCCTTGTTCTGCGAAGTAAATCCCATCCCGGTCAAAACTGCTTTGAATCTGATGGGCAAGGAAGTCGGCCCGCTCAGAGGCCCACTCTATGAAATGGAACCTAAAAACGTGGAGCGCCTGGAGCGCGAGCTCAAAGCAGCAGGACTTCTATAAACCAGTGAGGTGATCCCATGATCCGAATCATTCTTTCAGGCGCGAACGGCGCTATGGGCAAAAATGTCCGTGAACTCGTCGCTGAACAGCCAGACCTGGTCATTTCCTGCGGCATTGACCGTCATCCTGATCCAGAAGCCAAGTTTCCTCAGTTCGATTCTTTTGAAGCTGAGGGTATTGAGGGTGACGTCATCATAGATTTCTCCCATTACACCGCAGTGCCGGGCTTGGTGAACTTCGCCGTTTCCAGCGGCATTCCGGCTGTCATTTGCACCACCGGACTTTCTGAAGACATCATTTCGGACATCGAAGCGAAAGCTTCGAAAGTCGCGCTGTTTCGTTCCGGCAACATGTCCCTTGGCATCAACCTGCTGATCGATCTTGCCCGCCGTGCATCAGAAATCCTTGGACAGCGCTATGACATTGAAATTATTGAAAAGCACCACAACAAGAAATTGGATGCGCCAAGCGGCACGGCACTGATGATTGCGGACGGTGTCAACGAAGCGGCCAACAAGGCTTATGATTATCAGCACGGCCGCCATGGCAAGGACGCAAAGCGCATGCCAAATGAAATCGGAATCCATGCGGTTCGCGGCGGAACCATTGTGGGCGAACACCAAATTCTGTTCGCCGGTACTGATGAAGTCCTTGAAATCAGACACAGTGCGGCATCCAAGAAAGTCTTCGCGGAAGGTGCCATAAAAGCTGCCAGATTCCTCAAAGACGCCGGACCTGGTCTCTACAGCATGAAAGATATCCTTTAAAAAATTATAAGAAAAGAGGCTTGCCAATTTATGACGTATGATATGACAAACCCCTATGAAATCGCGCGTTATATTAAAGACGCCAAGAAATCCACGCCTGTCAAAGCATATATCCGCGGTCACATCTCCCTGCCTGAAGGCTCAACAATCCGCTGTTTTGGCGAAGCACCCTTCCTCGTGCTCTTCGGTGAAGCGGATGAGGTAATGGACCTGATCGAAACCCAGAACCAGGGTATTGATGATTATGTGATTGAGAATGATCGCCGAAATACTGCGATCCCAATGCTTGACCTTAGAAAGCTCAAAGCCAGAATTGAGCCCGGTGCAGTCATTAGAGACCGCGTTAAAATCGGTGAAAACGTCGTAGTCATGATGGGCGCTGTCATCAATATTGGCGCTGAAATTGGCGATAATACCATGATCGACATGAATGCAGTACTCGGCGCTCGCGCCACTGTCGGCAAGAACGCCCATGTTGGCGCCGGTGCGGTCCTGGCAGGTGTACTCGAGCCACCCAGCGCTACACCTGTCATCATTGAAGACGGCGTCCTGATCGGCGCCAACGCAGTGGTTCTGGAAGGTGTCAAAGTTGGTAAGAATTCCGTCGTCGCCGCCGGTGCCATAGTCACGGAAGATGTGCCTGAAGGCGTCGTCGTCGCCGGAGCGCCAGCGAAAATCATCAAATCGAAAGACGAAAAAACCGAAGGCAAGACACAGCTCCTGGATGATCTCAGGAAGTAGGCGTCGCAACCATCGGCTAAAGCCTTAATCTTATAATTCAAAACAGCCTCATGGCGCCAGGGTGCGAATATGCGCTGCCGGCGGACCTTGAGGCTGTTTCTGTTTGACGGGCAGGATTTGAAGTGAAACTGCCGGCTAAACTTTAGTCGACAAAGGCAAAGACGTGATCGACATTGCGGAAGTAGTCGCCATAGTTGAGGCCATAGCCGACAATGAACATATCCGGAATGGTAAAGCCGACATAATCAGGCTCGAATTCAACCTGACGTCTGGAAGGCTTGTCGAGGAGGACGCAGCATTTGACGCTGTCCGCGCCTTTGCGCTTCAAATGCTTGAAAACGCCTGTCATAGTGTGGGCGGAGTCCGTTATATCGTCCACGACAAGAACGTCATAACCCTCCAGAGAGTCTATCCCGATATCCTGGGTCACCTCAACGCTGCCCGTAGACTCCTCGCCATGACCATAACTGGAAGTAGTCATAAACTCGACCCGCAGTTGAAGGTCGATTTTACGGACAAGATCTGCGGTAAAAATAAAGCTGCCTTTGAGCAGCGACACCACCAGCAGATTTTTCCCGTGATAGTCCTTGGTTAATTCCTGACCAAGCTCTGCAACCCGGCGTTCTATTTCTTCTCTGGAAACCAGAATTTCTCTGCGTTTGTTTTCTATACTCACGAATAGGTCACCCCTTAAGGTCTGATTTCTTATATTTTATGCTTTTTTGACTTTAAATTCAACTGATTTGAAGGGAAAATGGCCGCGGATGCCGAACAAGTACATCCTGAGTTCAGATTCAATCCGTCGGTTGGCGACGAAAGAGGTGTTGACATGCTCCAACTTTGGTTAAGAAGTTTAATAATTGGTTTGTCTATTGCCGCGCCGGTGGGTCCGATTGGACTGCTGTGCATCCGCAGAACTCTTGCAGATGGTCGCCGCGCCGGACTCATGACAGGCCTGGGCGCCGCGTTTGCAGACGGCGTTTATGGTGCCGTGGCGGCCTTCGGTCTCAGCGCAGTATCAGCCTTTCTCATTGATCAGCAGAATGTTATGAGGATAGGCGGAGGACTTTTCTTGATTTATCTGGGTCTGGGAATCCTTCGATCCAAGCCTGCAGAGCGCGCTGCGGACTCAAACAGAAGTGAATCAGGCGCTGGCAGCAGCGACCTCGGAATGCTGTTTTCCACCTTTTTTTTGACGCTGACCAATCCTATGACAATCCTGTCCTTCATTGCAATTTTTTCAGGTCTGGGGCTCGCGGGGGGTGTTGCGTCTTATGGCGCTGCCGCACCGCTGCTCACCGTGGCGGGCGTCTTTACAGGTTCGGCACTGTGGTGGCTGATGCTGACGTTCGCACTTTCCAGGCTGAAAGTCTTGTCCAGACCGGGTAATCTCATATGGATCAATCGCTTGTCCGGCCTTATTATTTTAGCATTTGGACTAATGGCGCTTTGGCAGGGGTTTGCTGCAAGGTGAAACAAATGGCGTTAGAAGCGGATGTCGGCGGCCGCGGCTTATCGCCCCCTACTCCAACACAATATTGTAAATAAAGGCAGCACCATGAAGAACTCACTTCACGGCGCTGCCTTTTCGTCTGTACGACGCTTAACCTTCACATTACTGACTGATTTTATATTTCAAAAGCTCTAATCCTTCAAACCCTGTCAAATCGGCCTTTTCAGACAGATGTTCCGGCACGGCGACACGATCTGCCCTGCCATCACTGATAAAGCGCTTCTCAGGATTAGCGGCATAACCATCCAGCCAGTCCGTCAGCTGAAGGTGACCGTCACCACTCTGGACCCTTTGTATAGAGGCAAAGTCAAAACTTGCATCAAACGGCGAGACGCTGGGTTTCCACCCCACGTTGAGAATGGCAATATTTTTGTAAGCCACGCCCTCAAACTGACCTTCGATCAGCGTCCCTCTCTGGCCTTCTGCAGGCCGTTCACCGTAAGGAAGCGCCAACAAATCGATCTCATAGTTTTCAGGGAGAAGTTTTTTTAACTGCACTGCATTTTTACCAAGCGCCACTTCCACTTCCTGAGCACTCAGCGGTTTAAAATGCTCATGGCCAAAACTATGATTTCCTATGTCCATGCCATTTTCCAGCATATAATTGAATTTGAACGCGACAGAATCTTTCTGACCAAATGGGGTTCCCCCATTAAAGAAAAAAGTTGCGTGCATGCCAAAATCCGGGTGTTCCTCTGCAAACGCTGACATGATCCCTACCACGCAGTTCGGATCAATGGTCTGGTCCTCCAGAAGTTTGAAATTTGTGCTGTGTCCATCATCAAAGGTCAGGACCACCGGTGTATAGCCTGCAGGTGTAGTAATGTTGCCTTTTACGAGATCCCTGAGCGGCAATGTCCTGAAGCCCATCTCATAGAGTCGCTCCAGGTCAGCGCGAAAGGATTCCGGCGTACGTGCGTAATCTGTATTTTTGTCACCTAAATTGTGATACATAATCACCATGACTTCTCCCAATTCATTGGGTTTGACCACGTTGAAGTCAATTTCAGGCAGCGCAGGCGCTTCTGGCTCCGCCGGCATCTCAACGGGCCCCGGCGATTCAACAATGACTTCCGGCGGTGTCACTTCACCATTCGGAGAAGAAGATTCTGCAGAATTTATGTCAGCACTGCATCCACCAAATAAGGATACTGCAAAGAGCAAAGACAAAAGTACAGAGGCAGAGGATCTGTTATGATTTTTTAGTTTATGACGTTTGAAATACTTAGATGACAACAGCATTTTATGTCCGCCCTTCAAATTTATATTTCTATTTCCATTCCCATTTATGTAATTTAAGTATATTAGAATGAGCGTCATAACACAGTAAAAAAAGTAAAATGTAACTAAACATTTACCATTTATAAGCGTCTGAGAAATGCGCGTCCTCATTTTTTTGTGGTTTATGGTATAATAGGGATACATTTATCAGATACAAGCAAGGTGGTGATCCTGTGTTTTTTGATGACTCTAAACAACAAATTGAAAAGAAGATGTTACTGCTGGAAGGGATCGCCCTGCTCAAAGATCCAGCCCACGACATTTTGATGGATTTGATGCTCAGAGATGGCCGAATGAATTATTTCGAATTCACGCACTGTCTGGGCGAACTCAAAGACTCAGGCCTGGTGCGGGATGCAGGAACCAATCGGTATCGTCTGACAGAGCGCGGTGAAAATGCTATTTTGTACTTCTCAGACCGCGTTGAAGAAGAGACTTTGAACGCTTTGAAAACGACTGTCGAAACCTTGAACACCCATACCCCAACCTACACTTCTGAGTGGGCGGTATACGAAGGTGCTCAAGTCCTTAAGCTTATGCACTCTGATCGCGGACTCTGCCTCATGCTCAGCATGGAAGACCGCAAACTCGGCGAAGCCATGGCAAAAGCCTGGACACAACAAAATCGACAAGCCTTGACCGCACTCATGAATCTATTGACAGACGCGCTGTTCGCACCCCCGAGAGAATGAATGTTCCTGCACTGTAGTTTTACAATCGCCAAGTGAGTAAGGTCCCTGTAACCAAAACCTAAACCTAAACCTAAACCTAAATCTAAATCTAAATCTAAATCTAAACTTAAACTTAAACTGAAATGAAAAAGGAAGAAAGTGCCTGTCAGGGTCTCGTACTGTAATCGAGTCCTCCGACTTGTACCTTCTTCCTTTTTTGATCCCGCATCACGCTGTCCGCGATTAATATTTAACCAACGTGCTGTTCAGGAAGATAAAGATAAAACTGAGTACCAATATTGCGCCAAACAAGAAGATCGAATACGTCACCGTGCTGATATTGAAGTTTGCCCTATAAACCGCTTTTCTGACCGTGGTCTCGCCTTCATCTTTAAGCTTGTGACCTTTTCTGAGGCTTTCGTCTGCCAGATGCGCAATAGCCTCTCCGGAACGGTGCAGGGGCTCTGACAATTTTTCGCCTGTCAGTTTGCCCAGGGCAGCATCCCCTTTTTCAATCAGCGGCTGAGCGAACTTGCCAGAGGAAGCATTTTCCATTGATTCTATCAAGTGAGTTCCAGCGTCAGAAAGATTGATCCCATTCGTCTCAATCCATTTCTTAGGTTTTACATCCGCGAGTTTGTGCAGTGAGTCACTTATAAATTCACCAAGACGAATCAACCACTGATCAAAGAATCTGAAGAAAATGGTCATCCCTTTGAAGATCGCAGTAAAAACCGGGATCATCAAATCCTCTTCAATTCTGAAGAATGAATTTGAAGGATTCACATAAACCGCGTGGCCATCCACCCGTCTTCGCAGGTACATCCTTATAAATGTCGCGTACATGACAAAACCGAGCACAAAAATGACACCAGATGCCCTCAGTGCTTCGTTTGCAAAGAGATGCGGATGAACCTCGCCACTCGCCCCCAAGATCTTGGCAGCTTGAGACAGCGGGGCGTACACCCACTCAGGCCGCATGCCAAAAATAGCTATCGCGCCAGATAAAATAGACATTGGCAGCAGAACCGGCCATTTAATTAAATGTCTGTGCTGCCCATAATACGCATCATTTTTCTCAATAAAGACGGCGACGAAAAACTTCAGCATATACGCCACGGTCATGGCACTGCCAAAATAAAACAACATATCCAGAATGCTGAACAGCGGCCCCGGAAATTCATGGGCAGCTTCAAGCAGCGCTTCATGGATCATTGTTTTGCTGGCATAGCCATTGAGTCCGGGCAAACCCGCCACCGCAAGGGCACCAAAGAGAAACAGCGCTTTAAGGAAGTGCTTTAAACGGCCAAAACCGTAGATAACGTTGATACTCAGCTCATGAAGCGCAATATAGATAACGCCGGCGCCAATAAACAGCAGCGTCTTGATAATGCCATGGTTGACAATATGAAACAGTGTGCCATAGACGGCTATACCACCATGACTGCCAAGGATCTCGATCAACGCGATTCCCAAAAGAATATAACCCATCTGACTCATGCTCGAATAGGCCAGAATCCGCTTGACGTTCCTTTGGAACATGGCCAAGGCACCGCCCACCAGAATCGTCAGCATGCCGAGAATCAAAATAGCATACGAAATCACTGGCTCACCATCCAGGAGATAGTGGAGCGTCAGCATAATTCCGAAAACGCCTGTCTTAGCGAGCACCGCTGACAAGATAATGGTCGCAGGCATCGGTGCCGCTGTGTACGCTTTTGGCAGCCAAACATGCAGCGGAAATAAACTCGCCTTAATCCCGAAGCCAATCAGAATCAGGGAACCAATGGCAACTCTGGTAACTTGCGAAGCATCTTTCAAATCCATCTCAGATATGATCAAAGTCCCCGCGAAGTTATAGGCCAGAAGGATGCCCAACAAAACCAACAAACCACCGGCTATAGCCATAGCCAAATATGAGGCACCCGCACGGTGGGCATATTCATCCTCGTCGTGAATAACCAGGAAGTAAGACGAAATGGACATTAACTCAAAAAAGGTAAATAAATTAAGAATGTTTTCAGAGAGAAACATGCCCATGGTACTGAAATAGGTCAGCATATACAAGGCATAATATCTGTTTCTGTTTTTATGTCGAATCAGATACTGTGTGGAGAAAATCATAGCCAAAGGCCAAATGAATGCTGTCAGCCAAACGAAGATGTATCTCAGCATATCCAGTTTCAACATCAATCCGGTCCCCATCAGGTTAGGCACAAACACCACAATGTCCCCCTGGCTGACTGGCTCATACAGCAATACGACTATGCCGAATACAAAGGCATATACCAGCAGGTGCAGCGTATTCCTCAGGCTTTCGTTCTTATTTCCCTGAATGGCGCCAATCAAGGACGCGGCGCCGGGAATGACAAGCATCATTAAAATCCAAAAACTGTTCGCCATTTAGAACACCTCCCCGGCAATGCGCGTTACAATGCTGACGATAGGATTCGGAAGGATGCCGAGCAGTATGATGATCGCGGTCAACAAAAATATTGGGATTAACATGGTATCTGATGGATCCAGGGATTTGCCTTCGCCAATAGCATCGAGCTCCGGTGTCTCTTTCTTGCTGAAAAAAGCTTGCACAGTAATTGGAAGAAGATAGGCCGCCGTTAGAAAGGCGCTGAGGAGAAGCGCAACCGCATAGAGGACGTTGTGCGCTTTAAGCGCGCCCAGTGCCAGATACCACTTGCTGACAAACCCGTTGGTCGGAGGAATGCCAATCAATGAAATGACCGAAAGCCCAAAACAGATCATAGTCACTTTCATGCGCTTTCCAATGCCATCCAGCTGATGCACGTATTTGAATCCCGTCTGATAATAGATTGCTCCGGCTACAAAGAACAACGTAATTTTGATTACCGCGTGGTTGATCAAATGCAGCAGTGCGCCTATAAACGCGTCCTGGTTTAGCAGTGCTATACCAAGGATAATGTAACCCAACTGACTGATCGTGGAATAAGCCAGCCGCTTTTTGAGGTTGTCCTGATGCAGTGCCATCAGCGATCCCATGACTATAGTCAAAACAATAATAGGCAGCAAATAATTTGAAGCCCCGAGCATAGCGACACTGACCGGTCCAAAGAGGAAATAAGTTGTGCGCATAAGAGAAAAGATCCCGGATTTGACAACAGCTACAGCATGCAGCAGTGCACTTACCGGTGTAGGCGCGACCATGGCGTTGGGAAGCCAGGCATGAAACGGCGCAAGTGCCGCCTTGACGCCGAATCCCAGAAAGAGACTCATGTAGCCGGCAAGGAGCATGATAAACTCGTTGTGGTCCGTGCCTCCAAAATGACTAAAATTCACGATTCCCCCCGGCAAAAAGCTCAGGTCATTGGTGATGCTGAAGACAAGCAGCATGCCAAGAAGCACAAGCGTCGCCCCGGAAAACGAGTAAATGATATATTTCTTGCCGCTTGCCAACGCCTCGTCACTGCCTGCGTGAATAACGAGAGGAAAAGTCGCCAGCGTCAGCAGCTCGTAGAAGATATAAAGCGTAAACATATTTCCTGAAAAGGCTATGCCGATGGTGACGCCAAGCGTAAACAGGAAGAATACAAAAAACTGTCGGACCCGATTCTCATGCTTCATGTACTCAAACGCATAAAAAGTTGTAAAAATCCATAGCAGCGATGCCAGCACCGCGAAGAGAATCCCCAGACTGTCCGGCCTGAGATAGATGTCGATGAATCGGTTGACCATCAGCAAATGAAATCGGACCTTAGGAAACACTGAAACAACAGCAAACATCACAATGAAATTTGTGATAACGACCGCCGCCACATAAGGCTTAAGCCTTTTTTCAGTGATAATTTTACTCTGTGTGGCAATGATCGATGCCAGCCAAGGCAGAAAAATAGGCAATACAATTAAAAATGTCATGGACAAGCCGCCTTTACAAAGAAGGCATCGCGCTGGCGATCCAGTCCAGTATTGGACCAGACCCAAATCCGACGATCACCATCATGATTGAAAGCAAAATCAGAGGAACGAGCTCACGAACCGGTTTCATCTTCGATTTGTAAATCTTGCCTTCTAAATTCGCGTTGCCGAAATACCCGTTAATAATAATCGGAAAATAGTAACTGACGTTGAGCAAGCTGCTCGCCAGGATGATCAGCAGCAAAAAGATTTGTCCGTAATCTATGGCAGCCAAAGCGAGATTCCATTTACTTACAAAGCCCGGCAACATTGGAATACCCACCATGGACAAGCCCCCTAGTGAGAAGATCGCCAATGTTATGGGCATCTCGCGTCCGATCCCCCGCATTTTATCAATTTCCCTTTGCCCCGTCTGTTCAATAAATGAGCTGACAGAGAGAAACAGGCAGGATTTCGTCAAACCATGAGCCAGGATATGATAGATGGCTATTGTCATACCAAGAGCATTGCCGAGGCCAAAGCCAAAGAAGATGTACCCCATCTGTGCAACGCTGGAATAAGCTACCATACGTTTCAGATCCGTTTGTACACGGGCGAACAAGGAGCCCATAATCATACCCGTTGCACCAAAGATCAAAATAAGGTTCAGAATCACGGTATCCTTTAAAATCTCATGCCCATAAACCATAAACAGCACTTTGAAGAGCAAAACGACCGGCGCCTTGATAACTATTCCGGACAGAATGGCGCTGGAAGGTCCCGGCGCAGAAGCATGTGCGTCCGGCAGCCAAACGTGAAGCGGAAACATGGCAGCCTTGATGCCAAGTCCAATAGTAAACATGGTCAAGCTCACCAAAATTGCCCTTTCATTTCCGACCACGCTTACCTGAAGGGTTTCATGGATAGCGCGCATGTTCAGATGACCAGTCATGGAATATAAATAGGCAATCCCCATGAGAACGAGTCCGGAGCCGAGACTGCTCAAAATCAGATACTTCATGGTTGCTTTGATGTTCTCCGGCTTATCCTTGATGGCAATCAATCCGCAAGCCGCCAGGGTGCTGACTTCAATGAAGACAAAACTGTTAAACAAGTCTGAGGTGAACACGATCCCGAGAAGCGAAGCCAGAAGCAGATGAATTAAGGTGTAAAAGAGTTTAACTCGGTTTTCCTTAATTTCTTTATGAATGCCGAAGCTCGCATACCAGACCACCATAGTGGAAACAAAGGCAAACAGTACGCCCACAACTGCTTCAATGGGTCCAATGTCGAAGGTAATCCCAAAAGGCGCGTCATAGTGGCCGATGGTCGCGGTGTAATGCTCCACCTTGGCCACATCCACAGCAACCAAAGCCAGCATCACCAGGACAACCCCCATGGTTGCAAGACTGACTTTTGTCACCAGTTGACGTTGCTTTATGACAGGCATTATAAACGCAGTAATCATCAGGATCAGTATGGATAATAAACTCGTCAGATGTAAACCTTGCATCTAATCCCCCCCAGAGTCAATCACTTCAGAAAGATCAATGGTTCCGAAGCGTTCGTAAAACAGTATGGTCAGCGCCAGCGCAAAAGCGGTAGTACTGACCGCGACAACTATACCCGTCAGCATCAGTCCGGTAGGAATTGGTGTTACATAGGCGTCAATGCCCTTGAAACCTCCATTTATGATAGGTGCTTCACGTCCGCCCGAATAGCCTATGGTGATGAAAAACAGGAATATGCTGGTATCCATGATGTTCAGTCCAATAATTTTTCGAATCAGATTATTATTGAGCAGCAGTGTCATAAACCCTACCCCAAACAGAATCACGGTGCCAATCTGAAAATAGTGTGAGACTAAAAATGAAATCACAGGTGTCCCTCCTCAAACAGCGTAGCAATCAGATAGAAGGCAACTGCCACCACAATACCTACGAGAACATTCAGCGGCAGAATCAAACCGCTGCTGAGGATGTTTCCAGGCGTCCCCAGAGGAACCGGAAGTCCGTTCATGTGCAGGACCCCTGCAAGGAACGACTGGCCTTTGAGAAACCCATAAAGCAAAAGTGCGGCAAGTGCCAGCTTGAGCAGCCGTTCTCCGGTAAACCTCGCACCAAATGCATTTGCTCCATTAACATGTCGGTCGAGAATCAGGCAGGCCCCCAGAACACTGCCCCCTGAAAATCCGCCGCCCGGCGACAAATGACCGAATAACATAATGTAAAAGCTGAATATCCAGAGGCATGGCAAAAGCCACTCCACTATACGCCTAATGATAGGTGTGGTCATTGCCATCACCTCCCACCGCTTTATCGTTTTTTTGAAGCAGCATGAGCACCAGAACCAGAGCTGTAAATATGACAGAGGCTTCAATAAACGTGTCAAAGGCCCTGTAATCCAGAATCATGCCAGCCACGGCATTGACTGCTCCGGTTTCTTCAATGGATTTTTCCAGGTAACGGGCTGTTACCTCGTTGTAAACAGCGCTGTCAGCCGTTCCATAAGGAGGAAAATCCGACAGGCCAATCAGCAGGAAAGCAATGAAAAAAACTGTGATCAAAACGGCTGCAACTTTTCTTTTCATGAGACCTTCCTCCTGACTCTTCGAATAGCCAGTACAAACAGGACTGTCGTGATCCCTGCGCCTACCGCTGCCTCAGTGATGGCCAGATCCGGTGCGTTCAGCTGTTCCCAGAGAACCGCCATCATCAGGCTGTAAATCATAAATACAATAACGGCGCTCATTAAATTTTTGACATATGAGACCGCAACACTGCCTAAAATCATCAACCCTAATATAAGCATGGAAAATGTATTCAATGGGATTCAGACCTCCCCTGTGAATTGAGCTTCGACTTCAGAATGCCGCGGGCAATTGCGTGGGTCGCAGTGGGATTTGTAACCCAGATAAAAACTATGACCATCAGCAGCTTCAGCGAAGCCGTATTGAAACCTGAGTAAAGCATAAGTCCGACTAAACACAGTGCGGCCCCTAAAGTGTCGCACTTCGCTGCGCCATGGGCACGTGTCAGTGCGTCCGGAAATCTAAGGATGCCAAGTGTCCCAACGATAAAGAAGAACAATCCGAACAACATAAATAGGATGACAAGAATATCACGCATGCTGCTCGTCCTCCTCTTCAGACTCCTCAGCGAATTCCCTGGAAATAAATATTGAAGCTATAAAGCTGATCAGCGCATAGACGAGGACGACGTCCAGAAAATAGGTCTCCCTAAGTACGAATGCAATTAATGCAATTATGACAATGGTCTTCGTCCCAACGACGTTGATCCCGATAATCCGGTCACCCTTTGTCGGACCTATGATGACCCGAACAAGGCAGATCAGCGAGGTTAATGCAAGCGCGACTGACATTGCTAGTAAAAACTTATCCATTGAGCCGCGCCTCCACTTTGAGAAGAATTTTTTCTATGGGATTGCCATAAAGCGCCTTGTAATAATCTTCATTCAGCGCGTGAATTGTCAGATGGTCTTGTTCAAGTTCCACAGTCATTGTCCCAGGTGTCAGCGTAATGGCGTTTGACAAAAGTACAATCAGCCGCTCATCTTTTAGACTGGTGGTATAGTGATAAATTTGGGGTTCAATTCGCATATTTTTGCTGAGTACAATTTTCGCCACCTGAAAATTCGCTGAAATGATCTCTTTGATGAGAACAGCCACCAAATATAGCCATGACATCCACAGACTCGGAGCATACAGCGGGGTCTCGATGCTTTCTGCAACCTTGACACGCACGAGTTTCAACACTAACCACGAAAGGAGCAATCCAATAATGACGGCTTCAAGTGTAATTCTCTCTGCTAACATCAGGAAAAACAGCATAAGACCAATTAACGGAATAATTTTTTTCATATTCATCACCCTCTGTATTAATACGCAAATTTCATGCCAAATACCATGTTGCAAGTTGTATTATTAAAATATTCATAAATGCAGTTTTTTCAATCCTTTTAAACGTGTTAAATTTACCCAGTTCATCCTTCTTTTTTTATCCCGGTCACTATTGTATCATAATGAGTCACTAGGTTTCTCAACAAAAACAATAAATGTCTCAAAACAATACATCTGCATCATTTTGAGACATCTCGATTCATAGCTATGCCATGAGACTCCATTTTCCTGTAAAGCGTTGCCCTGCCAATGCCCAGTGCGCGTGCAGCCTGCGCTACGTTTCCTTTGCAGACCTTCAGCGCATGAAGAACAGCCTGTCGCTCAATTTCTGAAAGAGGCAGAGTGCGCTCTTCAGAAGCGACAAACTCCCGGCGGGCATCCAGACGAATGTAACTTGGAATCAGCTTTTCCTCCAAGGGGGCTTCCCCCGCCAGACTGACCATCATCTGCATGACATTTTGCAATTCGCGAACATTGCCCGGCCAGTCATAATTGGTCATGATCCTATAGAATCCCTCAGCGATAGGCGGACTGTCCACTGAGCGTTTATGAAACTGGATGTAAAAGTTGTCGATCAGCTTGGGAATGTCACTTCTGCGCTCTCTGAGTGCCGGTGTATAGATTGGCATAACATTGAGTCTATAGTAAAGGTCACTTCTGAAGTTTCCTTTTTCGACTTCCGTTTTTAAATTTTTATGTGTCGCGGCGATTACCCGGACATCTACAGGAAGGACATCATAACCGCCAACCCTCACGACCTGTCTGGTTTCCAGAACGCGAAGCAGCATTGCCTGAGTATCCAGCGGCATGTCGCCAATCTCGTCCAGGAACAGCGTCCCTCCGTCTGAGAGTTCGAACTTGCCCGGTTGTCCGCCTTTGCGCGCGCCGGTAAAAGCGCCCTCCACATACCCAAAGAGTTCACTGGCGACCAAATCTCGCGGAATTGCGCCGCAGTTGATAAAAACAAAAGGCTGATTCTTCCTTCTGCTGGCGTTATGTATGCCCTGGGCGAACATTTCCTTGCCCGTGCCGCTTTCTCCGTAGAGAAGAATATTGGCGTCAGAGTCCGCCACCCTTTTTGCCGTATCCACCGCCTGTTTGATTTCCCGACTGTCTCCGAGAATATCATTAAAAGTGTAGATCGCCGTTGCACCAACGATTTTATTGACCAGGCTGTGCACGCGTTTGGACTCTCTGAAAGTCAAAACCGCTTCTTTTTTTCCACTCTGTGTCTGACTGATCGGCGTCATATTGACAAGGACAGAAACGCGCTTTCCGTTTTTCTTTCGAAGAAAAACCTCCACCTCGTCCAGTCTGGAACTGCTTTTGACCATATTGATATAGCCTTTCAGCTTTTCTGCTTCAATTAAAGTTTCAAGCTTCTGGCCCAAAATTTCCTTCTCATTGTAACCGAGGTATTTTCTTGCGAAATGGTTGATTTCAGTAATTTCACCTGTCGAGTCGACGCATAAAATACCTTCCCGAATGGACTCCATAATAGCCAAATAGTGCTCACTGGCCCGCTTTGCTTCCAGGTGCGCTGCCTCGAGCTCCAATTCGTGCTCTATTGCTTCAGCAGATGCCATGACCATGCCAAGGGTGTGCGGATGAACCAGATCATAGTCTCCCGACATACTGATCACAGCCACCACTTCACCATGAGTGCCATGAATTGGCGAAGCTGATGTCGTCCAGTCATGAAACGCCCTGTGATAATGCTCAGCGCCCATAACCTGAATTGATTGATCCGCCTTTAAAGCGATCCCAATCCCGTTGGTCCCAATGGCAGACTCGCTGACGTTGCAGCCGCTGTGGAGTCTGAGGTGTCTGTTTTCCTCCAGCATTTTCTGGTCGCCATAGCTTCCGAGAACCCATCCCTCGCGGTCTGTCAGTCTGAGGATCATTCTGGATTCGCCGACGGCCTTATACAAGGTCTCCATAAAAGGTTTCGCTATTTTAAGGACGTCCCCCAGCTGCTCACGTCTGATTTCTAGTTCTTTCTCATTTAAGTCCTCATCAGCCCAGGGACCCTCCTGATGGACGCCAGCGAATCTGCAGCGTTCCCAGGATTCTACAATTTCCGGTCTAAGCACTTTTGAATCGATGAGCCCTGTCTCATAGAATCTCAGCCATGCTTTTTCAAGTTTAGAACGATTTTGCAGCAATTTTCTCGTCGACAAAAGCTCACCTCCCCCGGAAAATCTCAAGTAAAGAAAGGACGGAAGAGGGAGGGTCATGGGCCGGTGCCCATTGACTGCCTCTTCCATGTGAGTAAAGAGGAGATCTCCAGCTGACGCCTTTTGATCCCCCTTCACACTGTTTATTCCTAACTATTCATTCCAAAGCCTATGTCTCAGCAAAGTTCTGACTTCACCAATCATATACAGGGACCCAAAGCACAAGACTGCGTCATTCGATCCAGGCGTTACCTGCTCAAAGGCTAAGTCGAGCGCTTCCGAAATTGCGGGGCGAACAATGACCGTCTTGCCATAAGATGTCATGCGCTCAGCCAGACCATCTGCGCTCATTTTTCTTGGATTGTTTGGTTCAGTTGCAATGACAGTGTCGACCAGCGGCATCATCACGCTCAGCATGCCGGAGATATCTTTGTCCCCAAGGATCCCGACAACGGCGACAATCCGCCTGCCCGGCATAAGCCGCTTCACAGCAGCAGCAAGGCCGGAGGCGCCGTGAAAATTATGGGCGCCGTCGATCATAACCAGCGGTTCATGGGACATGACTTCAAGACGTCCCGGCCAGACAGCGGCTGCCAACCCGTCCCTAATAGCATTGTCGGAGATTTCAATATCATAGGCTTCCTTTAAAGCTTCTGCAGCAGTCAACGCCACAACGGCATTATTGACTTGATAGTCGCCAATCAACTTTAAACAGTAAGCATTATCAAAAAGTTTAAAGACGGTTCCTTCAAGTGTAGCAGATTGGATCGAGGCCTCCTGGCAGGGCGCCACTACAAGGCGCGTGCCAAGCTCCTGGCAGCGGGACGCTATGACAGACAAAGCTTCCGGAGCTTGGGGATGAATCACGCAAACCGAGTCCGGCTTGATGATGCCCGCCTTTTCAAAGGCGACTTTGTCGAGAGTGTCCCCCAAGTATTCCACGTGATCGAGATCCACAGGTGTAATCACGGACACCAAGGGCTTCCTGATGACATTTGTGGAGTCGAGGCGGCCGCCCAGGCCGACCTCCAGCACCACATAATCCACTTTATGTCTGGCGTAATACTCAAACGCCACCGCGGTGACGATTTCAAATTCTGTCGGATGGCTGCAGCCTTCACTCAGCATCCGGTCCACATGAGTCTTTACAAAGGAGACAACCTCCGCAAGTGACTGGTCATCAATGTTCTCCCCGTTAATTCGGATGCGCTCATTGAAGACTTCCAAATAGGGCGACGTGTAGAGCCCCACTTTGTAGCCTTGGGCTCTCAAAATTGAATAAATCATGGTCGACGTGGAACCCTTGCCGTTTGTCCCGGCTACGTGGATATACGCCAGCCGGTCCTGAGGATTGCCCATATAACCGAGGAGTTGTGTAATGTTGTCGAGGCCAAGCTTGCTGCCAAATTGATAGGTGCTATGGATATAATCAATCGCTTCACGAACATTCATGCCGCTTCTCTCCTAATTGAGTTTGGATTTGACTTTATCGAGTCTGTCCTGAGAGAGGGCCAGCATCTCTGCCAGTGTCACGCGCTTCGCGCGTTCTTCCTCAACCAGCTGCGCCGGCGCTTTAGCGACAAAGCCAGCATTGCCCAGTTTTGAGTCAATGCGCTCAATTTCCGCAGTCAGCTTCTTCACTTCTCTTTCAAGGCGCTCAGATTCCTTTTTATAGTCTATCAAATCATCCAGAGGCATAAGCAGCTCTCCGCCCGGAACGACCACCGAAACAGCATCTTCAACGACTTCACCTTCGACAAATGCCCACACCTCAGAGGCCGAGGCAAGGCTTTCGAGATAAGTTTTCTGATCCAGGAAGACCGGCATAAGTTCCGGTGTCACTTTGACTATGAGTCGCGCTTTTCTGGATGGCGCGACCTCCATTTCAGCCCGTGAGTTACGGATGCTGCGGATGGCGTCCATCAGAATCTCCATGGCACGTTCAGCTTCAGCGTCCACATGACCCGGGTTCGCAACCGGCCAAGGCGTCACAATCAAGTCAGCGTCCTTGGATGGCAGGTGCTGCCAGATTTCTTCAGTAATAAACGGTATGAACGGATGAAGCAGTTTTAGAATATCTCTGAGTACGGACAGAAGGACCTTCTGAACGGTCGTTTTCTCCTCAGGATTTTCACCATATAGACGCTTCTTCGCAGTTTCAATGTACCAGTCACAGTATTCGTTCCATACGAATTCATAGATTTTATTGGCTGCGACGCCAAGTTCAAACTTTTCAAGGTTTTCTGTTGACTCAGACGTCAGTTGCGACAATCTGGAGAGAATCCAGCGGTCCGCCAGCGTCAACGTCTCAGAGCCGTCCAAAGCACCAGGGTCTTTTTCGATGCCCATCAGCACAAAGCGGGAGGCGTTCCACAGTTTATTCGCGAAGTTCCGGCTGGACTCGACGCGGTCAATCTGGAATTTAAGGTCATTACCAGGGCTGTTGCCAGTCGCCAGCATAAAGCGCAGCGCGTCAGCACCAAACTGGTCAATAATGTCCAGCGGGTCAACACCGTTGCCGAGAGACTTGGACATTTTCTTGCCGTCCGCCGCTCTGACCAAACCATGGATGAACACTTTATCAAACGGTATGTCGCCCATGGCTTCAAGGCCCGAGAAGACCATACGGACGACCCAGAAGAAAATGATGTCATAGCCGGTGACCAAAACACTGGTCGGATAAAAATAATCGAGGTCAGGTGTTTTTTCTGGCCAGCCCAAAGTTGAAAACGGCCAAAGCGCTGAGCTGAACCAAGTATCGAGGACGTCCTCGTCCTGTCGGAAATTAGTTCCCCCGCAGTCTGCGCAGGTATCCGGCATTTCCCTGGCAACGACAACTTTGCCGCAATGCTCACAATAGTAAGCCGGGATTCGGTGCCCCCACCAGAGTTGTCTGGAGATACACCAGTCGCGGATGTTCTCGAGCCAGTGCATATAAATTTTTGTGAAACGCTCCGGCACAAATTCCAACGTGCTGTTCTTGACAACTTCAATTGCCGGCGCCGCAAGGGGTTCCATGCTGACAAACCATTGGTCGGACAGCATTGGTTCAATGATCGTGTGGCAGCGATAACATGTGCCGACATTGTGCTGGTGCTCTTTGATTTCAATAAGGTTGCCGGAAGCTTTCAGTTTTTCAACCACGGCTTTTCTGCAGGTGAAACGGTCCATGCCGACGAATTCCCCGGCAGCGTCGTTCATGGTGCCATCGAAGTTCATGGCTTCGACAGTCTCCAAATTGTGACGCTTGCCAATTTCATAGTCATTAGGGTCATGGGCAGGGGTTACTTTGAGTGCACCGGTACCGACCTCGCGGTCGACGTAGGCGTCCGCGACTATCGGCAGAGCTCTGCCAACGAGCGGAAGGATTGCCACTTTGCCAACGTATTTCGCATAGCGCGGATCCTCCGGATGCACCGCTATGCCCGTATCGCCCAGCATAGTTTCCGGGCGGGTTGTGGCGATTTCAAGATAGTCGTCCTCAGAATCCTGGAGGTAGTATTTGATATGATAGAAGGCGCCTTGCTTCTCTTCGTGCTCCACCTCAGCATCCGACAAGGTCGTCATACAGTCCGGGCACCAGTTGATCAAACGGTTGCCGCGGTAAATGAGGCCTTTTTCATAGAGGCGTATAAAAACCTCCGTTACTGCTTGGTTGCAGCCTTCGTCCATAGTGAAGCGCTCGCGGTCCCAGTCGCAGGAGCTGCCCAGTTTCATCATTTGATTGACGATCTGGCGGCCGTAATCCTCACGCCATGCCCACGCACGCTCCAGGAAGCCGTCACGTCCGACGTCTTCTTTACTCAGGCCTTCTTCCTTCTTGATCTTCTCAACCACTTTGACTTCGGTGGCTATGCTGGCATGGTCCGTTCCCGGAAGCCAGAGTGCTTCAAAGCCCTGCATGCGCCGCCAGCGGATCAGGATATCCTGAAGGGTCTGATCCAGGGCGTGGCCCATGTGAAGCTGCCCTGTAATATTCGGCGGCGGCAGCACAATTGTGTACGGCTTCTTGTCCGGATTGACCTCCGCCTTGAATTGTTTCTTGTCCATCCAGCCTGCGTAAATTTTGTCCTCAAAGGCTTTGGGATCATAAGTTTTGCCCATTTCACCCGCGGCTGGCGCTTCCTGTGTCATTTTTTCAATGTTGTTTTCTTCCACATTGCTCACTCCCGACTATGATTCTTTTTGCTGACCTTTTCCGACCTTTTCCGATCTTTTGGGAAATAAAAAAAACTCCATCCCAATCAAGGGACGAAGTCTATTCGCGTTACCACCCCAGTTCCGCCTGCTCATCCCGGGGCACCATGCACTGCAAGCGTCTCCGAGACTCCGCTTCGCGGCACCTCCATTGACGTCAAACGGCGTCACCCGTCCAGCGCTTGGCTTATTAAAAGCGTTCGCGCCGGCCGCTCCACAGCGACCTTCAGCCTCACAACCCGCGAAGTGTCTCCCAGCCATGGACACTCTCTCTGAACACATTGTAAAGGCTTACTCCTCTGTTTCTCAGCGTTTTAAGTGCTCTGCCTGCCGATGGTCATCCAACCGCAGACATAATCACATTCTTCATTTAGTATGCTGAGCACATTATACAAGAAGCAGGCCCACTAGTCAAGGAGGCAATAGGCGTAAGCCGCAATAGGCGCAAGCCGCAATAGGCGCCACCTCGACCATAGACACCACGAAACGTGATGGCGTGTAAATTGTGACCATCGGATGCGCGCCTTTATTCTTTACCGCACTATTTCAGAAGATGCATACAGCACCGGCGTTCCAGATACCCCACCAATTCGCGGGCCATACTTCTGAAGTCGTAATGAAATATGCTCCAGTCCCGCTGATAATTTACATAGACAATCCGTTTAATGCTCATGGAGGGCAAATAAGGATTACCATCCACGGAGGATGAATCCTGATAAATGCACAGACGGGTCACGCGGCCCATGCCCCGTTTCATAGTCTCTGGGTCAATGCCGGTCTCCACCGGCTCTTCATGTACAATCGCAAACCAAAGCATGCCGTCAATCTCGCCTTCCAGATACCCTCTATGTCTGTGATCGTTGATGACCTTGATATTATGCTCATAAGAACCCATATGACATCCCACCTATCTGTCCGACGACGAAGCCCCCACAAAAACCAGAGGGAATACCAGAATAATATATTTCTAGTATTCCCAAATTTGAATGGTCTACACAGGAACTTTATTGAAAGCCACGCTTATAAACTTGGGACGTTAACAATATTACTGGGTATACGCAAATACAATAACATTCAAGTGGACCTCATCGAAAGATCACAAAAAATATTTGTGAAATTTTATGTGTACCGCCCTGAAGGAGGTTTATATTGTGTACTATTTCGTCTCAGCAAATTACAGAATATTACAAAATCCACCTAAGAAAGCCACAAAAAAATTATCGAGAAAGCAACATAAAGAAGTTATTGAAAAGTTGAAGCATCAAAATGAGTATAAGAATTCAGTCCGCAGTTTGAAAATAGATGATTGAATGAATCATGCTGTTAGGTCCTATTCTGAAAAGGGGGGGATATGGATTGAATGTATTGATTGCGAAAGTTAAAGAGGTTGTTTTTTCCGTTTTACCTATTACTGTCATTGTGATCTTATTAAATTTCACACTAACACCTTTGGCGCCTCCAGTCCTCATCAGATTTCTAATAGGCGCGATCTTCATCGTTTCAGGATTGTCCATTTTTCTATTCGGCATTGAGCTCGGAATCACACCCATTGGAAGTTTACTGGGCTCCAGTATTGCGAAAACCAACAAAATAAGCATTGTACTGCTAGCTGGAATAATCCTGGGATTCGTAATCTCTATCGCCGAACCAGACCTGCATATACTTGCGGGAGAAGTCGAGTTGGTTACTTCAGGATCAGTTTCGAAAACAAGTACTGTAATAATTGTTTCAGTCGGGATCGCTTTCATGATGTCATTTGGTCTGATAAGGATTGTTTACAACATACCACTATATCTCATTCTGACCGCGATCTATGGCTTAATTTTGCTTATATCACCATTTGTCTCAAGAGAATTTCTTGCCATTGCCTTTGATGCCTCCGGCGCTACTACTGGCGCACTGACCGTTCCGTTCATTTTGGCTATAGCCATTGGTATTTCGGATTTAAAGAAAGACATAAAGGCATCCGAAAAAGACAGCTTCGGTCTGGTGGCCATCACTTCAACAGGTGCCATACTTACAGTTCTAATCTCAAACTTGATTTCAAAATCAAATGCATTCCAAGCTGAGGTCGACTTTGAGCTTCATTTGCCAGAATCCACTATCGAAGTGTTCATCAATGAGTTTCTTTCGATTTCAAAAGAAAGTTTCTTTGCACTATTGCCTATTCTGATTATATTTTTAGTTACTCATAAATTTTCCCTTCATCTATCCAGAAAATCACTTCGTAAAATCACAATGGGACTTCTTTTGACTTACATTGGCTTAGTTATTTATATGCTTGGCGTTCGAGCCGGTTTTATGGAAACAGGCAATCTCATCGGATTTGGCATTGCCTCATTGCAAAACAACGCTTATCTCCCGGCAGTTGGATTTTGTTTAGGTTTTGTGACTATACTGGCAGAACCGGCAGTCTATGTATTAACAAAACAAATCGAAGAAGTTACGAGCGGTTATGTCAGACAAAAAATAATTACATGGACTTTGGCTATTGGTGTAGGCGCTGCTATCTCATTGTCCATGCTTCGAATTCTCATACCAGAACTTCAACTATGGCATTATTTGCTTCCCGGATATCTTGTTTCAATTATTCTGACGTATTTTACCCCGAAACTTTTTGTTGGAATCGCATTTGATTCAGGCGGTGTTGCTTCGGGACCTATGACAGCGACCTTTATCTTAGCATTTACGTATGGCGCCGCACAAGCGATTGACGGAGCAAACGTTCTAGTGGACGGTTTTGGAATGATTGCTATGGTCGCTTTAGCACCCCTGATCACTTTGCAAATACTAGGTTTAATATTCAAATACAACACCAGGAAGGAGGTTTGAAGAGACATGAGTTTAAAAGTAGTCCAATCAAAAAATGAATTGATCGTCGCCGTTGTTCCCTTTGGTTTGGGAAGCAAGGTATTGCACGTTTCCAAAAAATGCGGTGTAACAGGTGGTACGATTTTTCTTGGAAAAGGGACCATTCACAACACAATTCTGAATCTTTTATCCATTACCGATATAAGAAAAGAAATTGTTCTTATGGCCGCCTCCACAGAGGTAGCTTCCTGTGTTCTAAAATCACTGTATCATAAATTCAGTTTTGGAAAACCGAATCATGGCATTATTTTCACACTGCTTATATCAGAGGTTTTAGGAACCCGCTGTCTTGAATGCGAGGTCCAGAATGTAAAAAAGGTGGGGAATCATATGAAGTATCAACTTATTACTATAATTGTCGATAAAGGAAAAGCAGAACAGGTCATAGATGCAGCGACTCAGGCTGGCGCAACCGGTGGAACCATAATTAATGCAAGAGGTTCAGGCATTCACGAAACAAGCAAAATATTCGCGATGGACATTGAACCAGAAAAGGAAATAATCATCATTCTGGAAAAGGGTGAAAAGATTGATTTGATTGTAGATAAAATCAATTCTGAACTCAAAATGGATTTGCCTGGAAATGGTATCCTTTTTACACAAAACGTCAACAAAGCATTTGGGATACTGAAGTAAGTCTAAAAGGCCACTTCGTTGATCGAAGCGGCCTTTTCCGTTGAAAAGTACAATCTTAGATGTTTATCAATCTCACTGAATCCCTGCGTTTAAAAGATGACTGTTCTGAGCGGTTCAATTAAATAGGACATCAATCTCCGCCACAGCGGATTTGATCACCAGGTCAATCCGTTCCTGCGACTGGTCGTAGCCCTCTGAATAATAAATCCCGTCCTCTTTGACGAAGCCATTTCTAGAAAGGGACTGATCCCCCACGACACCTTTATAATCGACGCTGACGCCGACACCCTCCGGCACCACAAGGCGGATGGAGGTCGCACCGCAGTTGATTTCAACAGTTGAACGCTCGACGAGGCTCCCCATTCTGAGGTCAAGGTCTCCGGCACCCATATTGATTTGCAGTCTCTCAACCGGGATTTTTTCCAGACTCATGTCACTCTCCATGGCACCGGCATCAATTTTCAGGTCCCACTTGACCTTTGGATTCAAGTACAGATCATAATCCAATTTTTCATGAACATTATCAAAGCGCAGACCTTCTTCAGGTTTAAAGCTATAGGCAATATCGTTGTCATTTCTTCGGCTGCCTACCTGATACAGCTTGCCTGGTACGACATACGACATGGCGTTTTGGTCTGTAACGCCAACCTTGAAGGTTCCTGCCGGCAGGGCAATATCGACACTCGCTTTTTCTATGCCATCCAAATCAGCAATATCAAAACTGCCGCTGGTAACACCCGAGACCCAATCCGACGCGTTTCTGTCCCCACGCTCAACAATAGTCCATGGCAACGTCATTCCAAAGAAATCAAAATCGCGGTTCCGGCTGCCCACCATTGTGCCATAGAGAAGAATTGCCGCAATGAACAGCACCCAGGTTATGAGGCTAATGTAAGGAAACCTTCTGAAAATAATATTGATGCCTACGACGACAAAGATCAACGGCCACAGATCGAAGAGGGCACTGACTATGGAGATGTTGATATACCCAAACTTAACCAGAAGCCAGACAACACCTATGGCAATGAAGGTCAGACCGACGCCTATCCCGTCTGCAATCTGTTTATGGCGTCTTCTTCGAAGCGCTTTGTCCCGCTCTTCGATCTCAGCGCCGGTCAGCGCTGCACCGTTTTTTGAATAAGCACCTTGCCGGGGCTCCGTTTTGGGTTGTTCCTGCTGCTCAGATGGATTAGTTTGTTGCTGATCGTCCATGTTCAGTCACCTCTGCCTTTCATAACAATCAATCCGCCTATAAGGATGAGTACCACCGGCAAAATCAGAGAAAAATCAAACCACGGCAGGATTTGTCTGAAAAACAGCAGTCCGCCAAGTCCTATAAAACCGAGGCCTATGATGAGCCGGGCATTGTCATTGTTGAATTCGTGGGTTTTTCTGCCGCCTGTTGAAGCCGGATCAACGCCGTCATAACCTTGATCCTCCTGAACGAATTCATAGCCGACATCACCCACCGGGCGCTTTGGGATGACTATGGCGCATATGATATACGCCAGAAGTCCTGTACCGCCGAAAATGACCATGACCGCCCACAGTATTCTCACAATCACAGGGTCTATGTTGAAATATTCCGCCACGCCGCTGCATACACCGGCTATAACGACATCATTGTTGGATCGATAAAGTCGTTTCATGATTGGACCTCCTCGTTAGACTTAGTTGTTGGTTCAATTTGCTCAAGGACCGAATTCGCTGCGTCCTGTGTTTCGCTGCCGGAAATCTCAGGTTCCGTGATTATTTCAGATTTTGAGTACCCTGCAGGAGGGTCTTCCGGTTTGACTTCCGGTTTGACTTCCGGCTTCGCTTCGGGTTTCGCCCCGGCTACAGGGTCGAAGGTTTCTTCTTCGCGTCTGCTTCCGGCATTATTGCTGCTGCCGTAGCCCCTGTTTTCACCCGGCGCGCGTCTTGGCTCTTCCGGAATAATCAAGCCCGCTGCGATATAAAACAAAATTCCGACACCCGCAAAACCAATTAAGATCATGCCAAGTCGAATGACGGTGGGATCAACGCCTATATAATCACCAATGCCGCCACAGACACCAAACAACATTCGATTTTCCCGTGATCGATACAATTTTCTTTCCATATGTTTGACCTCCTCTTCTTTACAGCATGATCATACCATATGCTATCTTGTTTTGCAAGGTACTCAGTTAAACACTATAGATTAAATGATTCTTAAGAAAGCCTTAAGATCATATGAAGTCTTTGCAATCCCTGAGGTCTCTTGTTGTCCGCGTTTATGCGCATATAAGTTCACCTAAATTCACGTTAATTCCACAAGGGATTTGCAAAAGATTTGCACCCAGATTAGCAAGTGGGGTATCGCCATGCCTGACATATAAAAAAGCCCCGGATGCAGTCCGAGGCTTTTATTTATTTCTGATTCATTTTTTCTAGATTACTATTTAATCGATTTAGTTGTCTCATTATTAACCAATTTTGTTCGACAAGAGCTGATAAATATGTAACTTTTGCTTGCTCTTCAGCCCTGGCGAAACTCAATGCCATGCCCGCTTTAAGAAATCCATTTCCAGCGAGATCCGCAGCTATCTTTTTTATGACTATTAGATCTTTATGATCTATCTCGTCAAGCTGATACCTTTCCATAAATTTTTGGAGTTCTTTATCTTGCTTTTCTTCCTTTGTCTCTTTCGCTCCGAACATTAAACAACCTCCTAATATTTGATATTATTGTCATACCCTAAATATTTAGAATCAAAAGGTCTAATATTGTCGAACGCTACAATATAATATATGAAGTTAAGCCATTGTTAAATGGACGTTAATTTCACAAATTTATTTTGCTTTAACAATTAAGTATTTTCAATGCTTTATGCATGTTTAATTACATATTTTACATTTGTAATATGATCAATAACACATGGTTTAAGTAACAAATCGTAACAGTTTCTTTGCATTAAAAAAACCTCGGATCACTCCGAGGTTTTCGTACTATTCTTATTTTAATAGCGATTTAATAGCGATGATTATAAGAATGAGTCACACTCTGTTTACGTTAAAACATTAGCCTTTGTACTATTCATCTGATCTATCATCCAATTTACTTTTAGCAAATTGATTTGTTTTTAAATATTTTAACATCTGAAGCAAATATTCGCCTTTCAAACCTGTTTCATCTGGGTCTAATTTTCTTTTTCCAAAATTCACAAATCCGTTAGTTGAATAGAATTCTGTTAATTTTGGATGGTCTTCACACTCTAAATAAACAAATTTTCCACCTAATTCTGATTGTATGCTGTAAACTCTATCACATGCAAATTTCAGCAATTCACTGCCTGTAATTAGTCTATTGTAGTCATTATAATAATTCTTGCCCAATTGAGCTATTAGAGGCGCGCTTAATACATATTGCTTTAAATCCCCGTTGAATGTACCAAACTGCTGAATTTTCCTTTGCAAAGACTTTGACAAAGCATTTTTTCTAACCATAATTGTTTTCGGAGACAAAGTAAAATAGCCTGCCAAAACAAGTTCATCTTTATAATCAGTGTATACAAGGTGAGTTTTAGCCCATCCTTGTGCTGCAAATGTGATAGCCTTTTGTTTTATGAAAGTTTCCAAGTCTATGTTTGAAGGACATGAAAAATCAAGGAGCATAGATTTTACTCTATCCTCCCCAAGGCTTTCGACCATATCACTTAAATTAATAATCTTATATCCACTCATCTATGACTCCCAAAAAGTGATTTAATTTGATCCTTATGGATAGTCTCAACTGTTTTGGTAACTATTACTTTTTGGCTTGATTTGTTTTTAGCATTTTCTAAGGCTGAAACAAATGCTCTTCCGAGATGTTTTGATCTAATATCGACATTTTTTGTTATACTCTTAGTAGCCATGTTCTTCACCCTTTTTTCATCTTTTTAAATAATCATCTTATTCAATCATCATATTAACCAATCATCATCTTATCTTTATCATCATCTAATATTTATTATTATCATGGCTCATCTATGTTTTACTATACCCCAAATTGCGTCATTTGTAGATACAAAATGTAAAGTTTTCTTTAATTTTTAACAGATTTATTATCAAAAATCAAAAAAAGACCCCTTTCGGGGTCTCAGTAATGATCCGGATCAGCGGCAGGTTCCGCGATCTCATCAAATGTCACAGTAGTCTTCTTAACAGCAAAGTCATACCCACCGGTGGCTGTCAGCGTCAGGAGCAGCGCGTTGATCAGTGTCAAGGCAATAGCCTCCAGCACCAATTCAGGCCGGACAAAGATCATTAGATGTAACAGCGCTATGATAAAGACCAAATACTTCGTCGGAAGCTTGCTGATCAGCGGCAGCTCTTTTACAAATTGCGTGATCAACATGATCACAACAATGGATCCCAGGTATGAGGTGACATAGTCCACACTTAAAAAATCGTTAAATTCCATCTATTTTGCCTCCTTCATATTTGCATAGACCGCCGCGAACTCAGCCCATGTAACAACGTCGTCAGGATCGTGCCAAGATCCAACAACCTTATCATCCATCATCTGACGTATCAGGGAATCGCCCCAGTGAGCGGTTTTGACGACTTCAACGACATATTTCATGCCTAGCATCTGGCACAAGATCGCCGCCTGGGCTTCGGCCAGCTTCTTAAGGTTTTCGCTCGATTTCAGCCAGGCTTCATCCTGTGTATTCGAATGAAATCCGGATTCGACCAGGAAGATGTGCGGACATCCGGCAGCTGCTGCCGACCGAATTACGCCATAGTAATCCTGACCTGGACTGGCCGCGGATCCTTTTGTGAGTGCGCCACGGTTTGGATTGCCCATCAGCTGCGATGACTGGATCGCGATCTCAGCAGCCCATTTCTTGTCGTTTGGCCTGAGCGCTGAATAATAAACCTCGCAACCTCTAGCCAATGCCGCACCGCCATTTGAGTGTTGGCTGATGAAGCAATCATAGCCTTTGGCCATAGCGCCCCTGGCTGTTGTACCAAGATAAGCATCCTCCGCCCTTGTGAGCGCTGCAGTGATGCCGCACCGGATCAGCGCTGCCTGAAGGTGCTTTGACAAGATCCACATACCTACGTGCTCAAAATATCCGGTAGGTCCTTTGTTCGCGTTTCCTGGACCGTGGCCAGGGTCGATCAATACTTTTGTCATATCATCACCTCGAAAAATTGCTAAGTACAAATCCGACAGCGCCGGACGTGAGTGAAGTAATCACAACTGTAATAACAAGCTTTTGTCGCACGAGAGCGTCATTTGCCGGCATCTGCTCAACCACTTTTAACCTGGCATCATGATCTTCTTGGCTTGTTTTCAGTGCTTCCAAAATTTTTTCCTGATTCTTGTTTGAAATTCTGATTTCTGTGGTGACCTCGTTGATTGCGTCAGTAAGATTCTCTGTTTTTTCGATGCGCTCAAATGATTTTTTTATAAGCTCGTCATGCTTAGCTAGAGTTTTGTCTAGGCCAGAAACGAACAAGCTCATGTTACTCATTCCAGTTTCTAGCGCTACAACGTCCTCCTTGATATTTCTTATTTCAGCTTCAACCGCTTTATGGTTTGCGCAATCCGGCACGTTATCACCTCGCTAATATAATCGCTTGATACTGCTGTTTTGACCTTTCCCGCTGACCTTCTCAATCAGATCGCGCAGCTGTGGCTTACCTATGACACCAGCGCTATCGACAGTAAAACTCGTCGTAAAGCCACCAGTCCCAAAGCTATGGCTGACTGTCGTGATCAGTCCAAGCAGATGCGTCCCATCGTCTGCGACTATCTCAGCTTCATCCCCCGGAATGATATGCGGCCTGAATGGTCCTGAAAACTGCTCGATGATGCCTGAGTATGCCATCCTGGATGACAGCGCGTCAGCCAGATCCTGAAGCTCTGCAAGCACAGTGTCATCAGGTGCAGTGAGATAGAGCGTCTTGTTTGGCGCATAGGCCCACTCGAACGCATGGAGTACATTTGCATAGGCCCTTATGGTCGTCTCAGGCGTCGTCTCCGCGGCCGATTGTTTCGACTGGTAACAGACCCGGCTGTATACTTCATTGTCATCTCTGCTCACGCCTCGGCTGAAAAGGTCAGATCCTCGGTTGAAGGTGTATTTGCTGTTAAGATCAATGATCGGCTGATAGGTCACGGTGGATCCGGCAATAATCTGGCCATCGAGTGTCTCTCTGGCGACCCAGTTTAGTGAGATACCAATCATTTCAAGGAATCCAGTGAGCATGTCCATGTCTGGCGGGTACTCAAGACCGAGGCTCCACGGTGTCTCTCCAACGGATGGCTGAACATCATAGTCTGTAATTCCGGCGTTGTCGAGCAGCGCCTCAACCGTGTCCGAATAAGGCAGGATTGGATATGAGTTGTTCGCGTCGAACGTCTGATCTTTAAGCAGCTTCCCGCTGATGTTTCGACAATCCACCGTGATAGTCTCCCCAGCTGCCGTCATGTCGATCCGGTCACAGTAAAAGACACCCATTGGATAGTCCGCGCTGTCACCAGCTGTAAAGAACAGCTCAATCTTATTGCCTGGCGTCATGCGACTGTTTGTCTCTCCGCTTAGATGCTGAGATGGATTTTTGAATGTGAAGCTCGCACTTGCCACAATATTATCCAGGTCCATCCGGATCTCACCTGACTCAAGATAATTGGTTATATCATTGAGTGCATCCCAAATTGCGAAGCGCTGGCGCTCCGGCGTAATGACCGTCTCACCATCCATGACAGCGTCCTGGTGCCAGGCACCAAACATGCCTACGCGCGGGACATTTTTCATGCGGTAAAGGCTTAGCGATTTGTCCCTTGTCGCAATAAAAGCATCCCCAAAGACTGGCGTCGCCCATGGCACATCGCCCGGATTCGGCGTCCATTTCTGCGCTTTAAGTCTTCCAGCATCCACTGCAAACAAGTACACGCTGTTATCAGGCAAATGAATAGCAGCGGGGTTGACCCCGCTGCCTAAGTTTGCGCTATGCTCAAAATGAAGTTCCACCATTCATCACTCCCTCGATGCATGCACGCTTATTCTTTACCCCAATATGTGTATCCGCCGCCGCCTTTATACCATCCCTGCCAGTGTATTTTACCTGTTCCAGTGATAGTTTTGACGTTGAATGAAGTAATCTGAAATCCAAGCGGGGTCCATGTCGAAGCTGGTAGAAATATTTCCTTCTCGGAATCGTTTGCTTTTAGAACGCAGTCAACAGTTGGATAGACGAGCATTTGACGAATCATGTCGTCCGGCGCAACTGCTACTTCGAGATATGCAGCAGTCACATCAACACTGCCTGCGTCATATTCATAAAAGAGAGTTGCGTGGTTAGCGTATGCTTTTGGCATTATTCCACCTCATTCTCTAAAATAGATTGTTCTGGTATTGGATCCCCATTAAAATCATTCACTTTCTTACAAGCCATGCAGATTACTTGCGGATATATACTTTCAACGAAATAGACATTCCCACATTCGCATTCGATTTGTCCGCGCTTCATAATATCATTCATCATCTACACACTCCCATATTGAATCGTCAAAGTTACATCAAGGACATGATCTGAGTCCTTTGGAATGTAATCTACCCACCAGTCACCAGTTATTGCGGCGCCATTCGACGGCGCGGTAGTAAATGTAACAGTTGTTGTAGACTCTGAATTGCTCAACGTGTAATCTACGCCTTGTGTTTTTTCAACGCCATCAAGATAAATTTTATAGGTTTTAGTTGTGTTGATGTCAGACCACGGGAGGTTAAATGCAACAGTTGAACCATTGCCAGTTCCAATTGCCTTACCGACGAAATTATAACCTTCCCAGAATTGATTTGGAAAAACAGTTCTAAATAATGGTCTTGCTCCAGAATATTCTGTGTACCAAGCCAATGACCATATTTTCTGATTTGCAACACTTGTGCCATAACGAAGTCGGTTAGTTTTTGATCTCTTGTTCGGAATATCAAATACTGAGAAATGAGAGCTTGTCAGAATAACTCCTGAATTGTATGCCGTTGTTACAACGGTAGCGGCTTTGTTCGTTGAAGCATAAAGTTTTGTAAAACTCGCTCTGTTAGTTGACGATATTTCATAAAATGCAATACCCATCCCGTTTGTTGTTAATCCCAACATTGCATCTACTAGCGCATTCTTAAAAGTCGAATGTAAAAGTGCATCTATTCCAGAAGGAAAATTTAATTCAACATACAGAGTTGCATATATCGTTATCTCTTGAGTATCAGTTTTAGGCCCAATTGAAATAGGATTGCCTTCCGAGTCCTCAAGCATTGCGTGTGATATTAAAGTACCGTCTGTTCCTAATCCGACTTCGGTTATCGTGACACCTACATGATCTTGAGGCGGAATCACTATTTTCTTTTTCGCATAACTTGCGAGCGGCGGTGCATTATAAACACTTTCAACTAATGACGCAGAATAATACCCCGAGTGATTAAACAATGTAGTCCTAGTTGGAGCAAAAGTACCCGAACCACTTCCAAAATTTATTCTATTCGCCATAAGGTTCGAATAACTACTCGCTAAAATATTGTAAACACCATTAAGTACGATGTTTTCAGCTTGTGCGCGCTTCACAATTTCGCCGCTCAAAATATCTTTTACCTCAATATCAAATCTATTATGGAGCCTTGCTCCTATTTTAATATCCATTACTTCACCCCTCTATGCTGGTTCTTGACCAGACTGATAGAATGCTATTGTGGCTGATACGGATGCAGTTAACGTCTCGTCTATGGCTTGACCTGATGTTTTGGATATTTCCAAAAAGTCTATCAAAGCACTTATCGACGCAAGCAAGATTTCTGAATTTGGCGGCGCTTCCCTTTTCTTTTTTTTGCCAAGAACTATTTGCCTTATAAGAAATATCAAAGTATCGCCCCCATATCTATACCGGCGCATCGTCTATGTGCCAGAATGCAATCAAAGCACTTACGGACGCTGTCAGCGTGTGATCATCGTTAAATCCATTGAGTTTTGAAATATACTTGAGTTGAATGTCGGCTGAAACAGCAGCTGTAAGGGTTTCGTCCACATACCCGATCGGAGGTTGACCTTCTGCGATTGTTGCAAACGACGAAATAAGCCGTCTACAATAATCCGTCACATAAGTCCTTAACGCTGCACTAAACTCGCTATATGCAATATCGAGATTTGCATCAGCGGAAACATCCTCATCTATTGTCAAAACGATCTTGTTACCGGAAGCCCCTGCCGTTACAGACAGAACGTCATAAACTACGGCACCACTATTAAATGACACGGTGAAAGCATCCTCAGAACCAACAAAATCAATGACCTGCTGATTGAATTCAAGGACAATTTTATTAAGTTCAAGCCTTGTAGCTGATACAAGTGCAGGATCTGGAACGTCAAATGCACACAGTTCACACTCTGGAACTGATACGGACGCTATTAACGTTTCATCAGGTGAGAATCCGTCAATATAGGTTATCGGGATCATTTCTATCTCAGCAGACACAGAGGCAGTCAATGTATCCGGCCATATACTCATGCCAGCCCAGTTACGAGCTGTTAAAAGCCAGTACATAACCCCACCGGTAGAAATCATAAAACCGATTCTAAAGTCATTGGTTCTAAACAAAGCGAGATCTGTACATGTCGTCAAGACCTCAGCCACATTCCGCTCCACTTCCCAGAGCTTCCCGCCGCCCACCTGGATGCAGTACGACCGGTAATAAACCAGCCCATCTGTCTTGATGTACGCCACAATCAATCCCTGGTCATTCGATTGATCCCCATTGGCTGGCAGCCATCCCCGTATCGCGCAGACCTTCACCACATCCGTCGCCAGCGTTATCTCTGCGTCTTCCCAGTACTTAGCATATAGCGTCCCACCTTGGACGTAGAATAACCACGGATATTCCTCCGTCACAAAGTTAAACCGCCGCGTCGCATAATCCCGGTCCCAGTACCCGTCAAACTCAATCGCCACCGCGGTCGCACTCAGAGCCACCGTCATTCTATCCACCCACGGGATCTGATCATCATACGGCAGCGGCTTCGACTTCACCTGGGCCACCCCGTCATTAATCGCCAGCGCATACGCCTCCGCCGGTTCAGCCGATGTATCCGTGCGCTTCACCGTCACATCCACATCCGTCAGCTCCGCGCCCTCCTGGATCGTGAACACCTGGAACAGCTCATTGATAAATCCCCGGCTGAGATAAACCTTCATGGCAGGACCTGAATTCTCAGCCGGCACCTGCCATTTCTTTTTCACCCGCTCAAGCAGCTCCGATGGTATCGCGCGCATCAGACCACCGCCTCGATGCTCAGCGTCAGCGTCGTCTGATAGTACCCGCGTCGCATCTTCGACCAGTCGCCCTTCTCAAGGATCCTCCCGGAGTACTCGTTACCTTCTTCATCCTCCACCGTCACAAGCCCGCCAGAAGCGTCCAGCGCGTCGATCATCTCCCGCCCCATCAAATCCACCGCCAGCTCAATCGCCAGCCGCGTGACCTCCGTGCCGATGATCTGCACATGCTCCGATCCATCCAGCAGTGTGTTCACAATCTTACGAGGCGTCACCTGCCGGACGACGCGCAGGTATCTGGTGATTAATGTCGATCCATCAAATAATCCCGTCATTTCCTGCGCACCTCCCTCCTAAGCTCGTCTAATACCATATTCATAACAGTCACAGTTTGACCTTCACTGTTAACACCCTCAACACGGAACGTACCTGTGTGTGTCATAGTTCCGGCGACAGCTCCAGCGGTCGCGACGCTTCCCATACTATTCGAGACGGATGACAAAGCACGCTTAGTGCTTTCCAGGCCTTTGATCAATCCTTCACCTGTGTACTCACCAAGCCCCTCCATAACTCTCGAAGGAGATTGAATTTTAAGCGCTTTTTTTATACCTCCGGTGATCGTTTCAGCTATGTTGCCGATGGTTTCTCTGACCTTCGTGATCATGGCTTTTACACCATCGATCAGCCCGCCAATGATGTTTTTTCCAATCTCAAATAGATTGATCTTCTTAAGAGTATCTATCGCATTGGTGATTGGAGTGACAATTGCATCTTTCGTTTTATTGAAACTTTCTTTGATACTTTCATACATGGCCACCGCTGCCGCTTTGATGGTGTCCCAGTTCTTATAAAGCGCTACGCCGATGGCGATTAAAGCAGCAATGATGGCAATGACAATGCCAACCGGACCCACCAAAAAAGCAATCCCGCCACCTAGTACTGGCAAAATACCAATAATTGCACCTATTCCGCTTGCTACGGCACCTAAGACAATAAGCAGAGGGCCTATCGCCGCCGCAACTCCAGCTACGATTACAATGGTCCTTTGCATTTCCGGCGACATATTACCAAACCGCTCAATGATTTCTTTAAGCTTTGCTATGAGTGGTGTGATTACCGGCAAAAGTATCTCACCAATTTCGGTTCCGATATTCTTGAGCTCAGTAACTAAACCCCGCATACTACCTGACGCCCCGCCGGCTTCCCTTCCAGCTTGGCCTTGAGCATCTGCGGTCTGTTCCATGATCAGCGCTAAAGTTGCTGCTTGTTTTGCGGCTAAACTCAATTCTTCTTTTTCTTTTATGAGGCCCATTTCTAGTGCTTTTGATTTGATGGTTGCTTCATTGACGCCCATGCCGTAATTATCCAGCATGGATGCATTGCCTTTTAAAGCGCCTGTCAGTGCTTGCACTGCGCTTTCTGTAGAGCCGCCAAACATGGCCGCCAAATCTCCGGAGAGCTGCACTAATGTTTCAGCTTGCTTGGCCGCTTCCGCCTCACTAAGACCGCCAATGTTTTGCAACATAGATCCCATCGTATTGGCGTAAGTAAGCGCCTCGCCTTCTGCAATGCCGTAATAGCTTTCTAGGTTGTCCGCCCAGTTTTTAACCTCATCTGATGATGACTTAAAGATCTGATCGGTTGCTCCAAACGCATCTTGTAAATCAGCTGCCATCTTAAATGATGCCGCGCCAGCTGCTACAATAGGAAGCGTAACAGCTGCCGTCATATCCTTTCCGACACCAATGGCTTTTCCGCCAAAGTCCTGCATTGATTTACCGGCGTCTTTGAATTTCTGCGACATGGTGTGACTCATTTGTTCAGATGCTTCAGTCAACCTTTTGAGGTCTTGTTCAGTCCTGACGATTGTCCTTTGTAATTCTCTGACCGCGTCCTCAGCAACCTCGCCGCGCTGAAATTGTTCAATGACTTGTCGTTCAGCTTCTTTTAACTGGCCTAATTTGTCAGATGTCGCAGAAATTGCGCCGGCTAAAATCTTTTGTTTCTGAGTTATAAGGTCTGTGTTTTTCGGATCCAACTTTAGGAGCCGGTTGACACTGGCGAGTTCAGTCTGCAGATCCTTTGATTTTTTATTGACTTCTGACATGGATTTTTGGAGCTGAACGGTCGAACCACCGATTTCAATGGTTAAGCCTTTTATTTTAGTTGACATTATTTTCACCTACCTTCAAAATCGGTCAATGTCAAACTGAGTCGCTTCCCTGGCTGCGTCTTCATCGGCATCTTCCTGGTCATTGACGCACTCGATCAGAAAATCAGTGATCATGCCGACGGTCATTAGTTCAAAGTCAGATAATAGCAAACCCCTTTTGATCGCCATCAGGATTAAAGTTTCCGTGGTCATTTCAAAAGGGGTTTGTTCGTCACTACTTATTTTTTTTTTATAGATTTCGTTGTCGTGAATGATTTCGTCATCATTTCCATCCACGTTTCTAGGTTCTCAAGCAGCGGGAATTCGCTGAATGTGTCGAGCCAATCAAGTGGTGGCGGAATCGTCGGATCGGCGGCCTTAGCCATGACCCAGACCATTTCGTAAAACATTTGAAGGTCGAGCGCGTCGAGATCAAGTTCATCTTCGTCATTCTCATCCTTTTTCTTTTCTTTGTCCTTATCCTTGTCCTTGACCATTTTTTGCAGTTTCGAAAGGTCTCTAATGGCGTCACGCCCAAACTGTGCTTTGTAGCGCAAGATAAAAGCGGCGGTGCTTTTAAATGGCACCTGCCGCCCGTCAATCATTAAATTGAGTTCCATGAAATCACTCCTAAGCCGCTACAGTGAGGGCTACAGTTACTGCATTGCCTTTGACAAACTCAACCGTCAGCGTGTATGTTCCGTTATCAAGAGCAGCCACAAACGCGCTCGCGATAGTTACATCAACGCCAGTTACAGTGAGGTTGACACCGCCAATGTTCACACCATCAATCATGACGTTCTTAGCTGTGTTCGTCGCGTCGGATGAAGTCGTGTTAATCGTCACATCGGCAGGAGCTGCCTTGCTAAAGGTTGCGGTTGCTGCCGCAGTATTCACAACGCCATTTTTCTCATAAACAGCTGAAAAGAATGTGTCATAACCGGTTTGGCCAGCATAAAGCTTGGCTTTTACGTCTTTCGTATAAGGTGATGGCCTTGCGGTGATGTTCATAGATTCTGTCTTAGGTTCTTTGCTTGCGGTCTTCGTGGATCCTTCGACTCTTGGTCTTGATGCAGTCAAATAATAATTGACGCGTCTGGCTTTCTTTAGATCGCCGTCAATTTCATACATCAATGCGAATTTCTTGGCCACCGCGTCAGCATTTTCGATGATAGCGCCGTTTGAATCGATGGTATAACCAAAGACATCGACCTTGAATTGATCCGAGACAAGCGCCATTTCTAAGTTGCCTTCGTAACCTTCATTGGTCTCTTCTTCAAAAAACACCTTATTGTCAGCATAAAACTTGACGCTTTCACCGGATGGATTCAGCGTGAGATTTACCGCTCCAATGATTGGCTTTGGCGTTCCGTAAGTGATTGCCGCTCCGGTGTCTGTGGCGACAGCATAATACACATTCTCAAGACCAAATTTAACCTTATTTTCTGGCATTAATTACACCCCTTTTTTAATTTGATTGACGACCGCCGCCGCCATTTCGTCAACAGATGATTCAAATGTCTTTTTTATAAATGGACTGCCGTGGTTAGTTGAATACTCTATGATATTCGCAAGCGGTATTTCTCCGTCTGGTCCCTGGACCATTGTTGAGTTACCAACATAACGGAGCATCTTATATTTTTTGCCTTTGCTCTTCCAATTCTTTGCGAAATTAACTTTGTGCGGAGGGCTTCCTGGGCTGGCGGCCTTGAGGTTTTTAATCAAGATTGATTCTGCGACATCGAGACCTTCCTCAGTTAATTGATAGATTTCGTCGCCGTATTCTTCCATAATCTCTGCAATGGCGTCTTCCAGTTCGCTCGTCTGAATAAATCTACCCGCTACAGCCACTAGACCACCCGCCAATATTCAAACTCGAATACTGTCACCATGTAGCCAATACCATCCACGTCACCGGCGTCAAAGCGTCCAAACGGAAGTGTAAACCCAGCTGCTTTCATGGCGGATTCAATCAGGTATTCTCTTGCCTGGATGATTTGTCTTGTAGCGTAGTTGTCGAGCTTTTCAGATCGATAATAAAATCTAACCGTAGGATTTGCCGCTTTGACCAACACCTTATTATCGGCGTGAAATTCTTCCGCGTCACCGGAGAGCGAATAAACGACATACATATCAGCATCCGGTCCGCTCTTTCGCTGTTCGTGGACGTATACACCGAGAGGATAAAGCGCGGTATCGAGGGTAACTTGGACTAGGTTTTTGATCACAGGCCCTCATACCTCCTGACTTTAAACTCAAGAAATTGGTTAGCTTCTTTGACGTTGTCCACGCCGCCCCAAAGTTCATAGACATTTGGATTGTTTTTATCAGGTGCGCCCGCAACGATAGCGCTCTCATCCGCGTTTTTAATCACGACAACCCTTGTGGTTCTCAGTTTTGCGTAAACATCCGGACTATAAGTCATTCTGATGCTTGCTGAGTCATTCACACCAAGCGCCTGTGCTGACATCGCACGATCACCGAACGTACCATTCCATTCACAGTAATACACGCTATAACCGCCACCAGTGACGTTCTGCCACGTTGTGGTGTTGCCTTGCCCTGGTACGTAAGTCGTTGTCATAGCATAAAATTTGAGCGGTGTCGTTGGATTAAATTTCAGCATCGACTACCACCGTCCTATTTTGCGCGATGATCGATATAAGTACCGGGTGATTAGTGAGCTGCGCCGGATCTGTGGACTGTGACATCTTGCAGTAAAGGACTATTGCATCAGTCGCCAAAGCGTCAGGGGCAGAACCAACGTCCCACCCCGCGCCTTTGAAATAAAGTTTTGCCGCGTCAATCATTTGCTGTACTTCAGCGTCTTTGGCGGTTTCGGAGTAGAACACCCCGAGTCCGCGTTTTACGTCATCAATCAGCGCCATACTCCGTTACCCCCTTAAACTATCAAATATACATCAATGTCGCTGCCGCCAAGAGCTGCAGTTGGATCAAGATGATTCAGGCAGAGTGTCGTTTCGCTGAAGCTGCCAGCGGCTACTGTTGTGGCAGTTTTATTGTTGTAAATAGCGAGTACTGTATTGTACGGCAGGAGATAAGGAATGCCGAATTTGTCTGAGGTGCCAACTTTGATGGCATCCGCTTCAGCAGTTCGGGCAGGGAAAACCACGCTGTCAACAAAGGCGAATGCCTTAGTACCAAGAACCGTACCCGCACCCGTGCTCGCGATAGTCTCAGTGATAGTCGCACCGGCAATATCTTTTCCTGTGATCACAACGTCGCCCGTAGCTGTAGCGCCGTTGCCGGTTACTGATAATACTCTGGCGCAAAGAGGCTGGTGATCAAGTGTGACAGCCGCTTTTGTAGTGGTTTCTCCGTCTGCAAGTGTTACATAGCCAATAATGCCATCCGTTGCAGCTGTGTCATTTTCTGAATCAGAGAGATGGAAGTGAGCGATAAAACCTCTATCACAGACAACACCCGCAGCGTTCGATTGAATCTTCTGGCCCATTTTTGGATTGAATGGATACATAATTAGTTACCTCCTCTGAGGATTTTTTTAAGTTAAGAGGGCGGTTGCCCGCCCTCTAGTCAGCTATGAACTATGCGCCTTTCTTGACGACGACAACACCATTTGGATCAATCAACTTACCATCTGCGATAAGCAGCGCTTTATCGACCCATTGGTTCTTGTCGTGGTCAAGCCATCTGTACATAGTCATTTGCATATTGGAGTTTACACCGTAGTCTGAAAGTTTACAGAAAACAGCGACAACATCGCCAACATTTGCAGAGTCATAAGCAGCGAGTACATCATCTTCAACAAGCAGAACTTCTTTGCCTGCGAAGCGCTCCTGCGTACCATCTGCAACACCATAGTTAATGCGGCCAACCGGCTGACCATTTGTATCCGTCATGCCATCGATGTAGCCTTCAAACGTACCTGCGGCCATAATAAATGCACCGCCAGCACGATATGCAAGTGGAATCTTAGCAAATACTTTCTTCTTCCAGCCTTCGTATGTTGCAAAATCTGCAGCTGAAAGTGTGATAACCTGGCCAGCAGGAACACGGGTATCAACTGCGATACCAAGAGGCTCAGTAGTGCCAACACCTTTCATGATAGCGATATCAAGCGCTTTCGCCATCGCTTCAACGATAAGATCAACGAGCGTAGACTCAAAGCTATCAACAGAAACTTCGTTGACAAGCAAGGATGATGCGACTTTACATTCCAGGCCGAAGTAAGAGAATGATACAGATCCGGAAGCGGTAATTTTAAGACGATCAGACGGAGCCGCTTCGGTGATCCAAGATGCAGTAGGCTTGAGTGAAACGATAGGTACGTTCACGCCGCCCTTAATGTTGAGCTTGCGAATTCTTGAAAACAGGCTGCCGTAAGCAGTCATTTTCTTGACGATCTCATTCATGACCGTGGTAGGAATCATAGCTGCAGCTTCTACCGTGTCAGCGAAAGCATCAAGACGATTTTCCATAGGCGCGCCAGTTTTGCAGAAATTCATGAAAGCTTCACGATATTCCATCGATGCGAATTTGTCACCGCGAGCTTCATCATCTTTCTTTGAGTTCATGCTAGAAACAACGACACCAGGAACATCGCCTGTTACTGCAGCTGTTCTTTCGGACTGCGCTGGCGCTTTCTCTAATTCTGCAATAGCTGCTTCAATTTCTCTGATTTCGTCGTTGAGTTCTTCAAGCGACGTGTTAATGCCTCTGAGTTCTTCGACGTTGTCACATTCTTTTGCTCTTTTTTCGAGGTTGACTTTCTTAGCTGTTCTTTGCTCTAACATCTTTTTAAGTTTATTTTTCATAATTTTCACCTGTCCCCTTTTATAGTTTTGATAGTATTTGCGCTCTTAACCTGAGTACTTCCAACTCGTTCTTTTCGCTGTCCAGCGCGGACCTTGCATTCTCCAATGCGAGTTTGTCGGAGCTGTCCAGCTCCCCGTCCCGAGCTTCTATGTTAGTCCCCTTGTAAGCTGGACTCCATAACGCTGATATTTCACCGATCTTTTCAAATTTCAAGATCTCCCTGGTTGGTACCGGCTTATCCATGTTGAGCCATTTTTCTTCCTTGAGCCGGAAGGCGAAAGACATGCCAGACACATCGCCGCGCGAAATTGCTGAGTAAAGCGCCTTAGACTCTGAATTGTTTTCAACATCCAGTTCGGCTCTGAAATGTAAACCCTTGCTGTCCGGCGTGAGTGTCATGGTGGACTTGCCATTGTTGCGTCTACTCCTGGCAAGAGGTATCTTTTCTTTCTGATGATGCACAAACAGAGGCACATCAGTCAGATCCGCGCCATCAAGCGCGCCTTGTCTCACAATTTCATTGAACCAGCCGCCAATGCTTGTCAACTGGTCATAAACAACGGCGTAACCTTCGATGATATAACCCGCGTCCTCTGTTGGATCGATTGCTCTTAACTCAAGCACTTCGTTGTATCTCGAATACTGCTGATTTGCTTTGTTTGGTAGCTCTTTGTTATTTTTCACCTTCTGCACCTCCTGCGCTTGCGCCTGACTTGCTCTTTTGATATTCGTCAATGACTTTTAAACTGACATAGTTGAGGCTCTGTAAGCGCCTGTCACCGTCTTCAAATGGCTGAATGCCGAACATCTCGTTGATCTCATTAAGGTTCATGATGCCGGTCTCTTTGGCGAGATTCGCCAGCTCAAGCTTGTCTTTAGTGGCCATGTAGTTGACCTTGCTGTAATAGCACTTGATTCGGTGACCGACATCCTGCTCTCGTCCGCTGAAAAGGCACGCTGTGGCTGCTTGTTCAAATTGGACAATGAAATCCTCAATGACCGTCTGATAAAAGGCGCTGTGCTGATCGCCGGTGTAATCGCCTGAAATGATCGCGGCTGATATGCCGTAGCGCTCCCGGATGATGGACTTTAAGAAGTTGAGCGCCGTTTCCGGCACGTTTGCCGGAGACACATTGACCGGCGTAAACTCACCAGCTAGATCCGTTGCAACGATGCCTGATGAGGTTGAATGAAGGTGAGTTTCGAAGTCTGTGATCATCTTGGTTAATTTACTTGCATCCGCGAGTGTTTTAGCGGAATAAACACCTTTGATTTGCAAGCTCGCCTCGATACTCTTTGGCAGCCCTTGAATGACTTTGTCCAGGGCATTGATTGTCCTGGTAATGTCGTAGTTGTTGATTTGTCCGGAGTCATCCCCGCCGCCAGCTGTTAGGTTTGTGCCGCGTCGCCATCTGAGGTGAATGAGATCCGCATAAGGCAGGACGTAGCTGGACCCGTCGTTGAAATCAAATCTTATTTCCCAAGGCTCGCCATTAATCTCACCGATATAAACCGCAGACGGATTGAGCGGGTAAAATGCTGTGAATTTCTTAAATGTTCGACCATCCGGCATCTTCACAGAATCATATTTTGGATAAATGAAAGCATTACCATTCTTACGCCTGAGCCACTCAACACTTGAGATAAAATCACTAGTTGTCTGCAGCGGGTTCGGCTTAAAGCGAAATAGCCTGGTAATATCGTCGTTTTCAATCCTGACAAAGTTGCCGTTTTGCACGACGCTTTTAACTTCAATCTTTGAAACCTCGCTTGCCACCCGGTCAATCGCGTTATTTACGAAGTCGCTCAGATAAATATTGCTTCCGAAATCAGAGAGAATCGGTCTTGAATTTGAATACCACGACCTATAAGCCGCTCTTTTCAGTGGTGGAAATATTGATATCAGATAATTAAACAGCCCCAAATTGACACCCCCTAACTTATAAGGCTCATAAACTCAGATCTAAACCATTCGAGCGTTGCATAAGCGATGACCTTTGAGGCTGTACCGTCAATACGCTTTGTTGTTTGCATCTTGTGCGGAGCAATTCGGCCCATATTGTCGAGCTTGATGCCGGTATTTTTAAAGCACCACACGCAGACCGGATTGTTTTGGTAGATTGCGTTTTTGTCCCTCATGTCCGCCTCAAGCGTCCGCATTGGATTGTTCAGGACCTTGGCTTCCTGCGGAATGTTGATGGTGATCTTCTCGCCAAAGATCTCGATGTACCTGGACTGAAAGTCTTTGGCATATCTATTGTCAAAGCCGGATTTGTACGGTTTGAGATCGTATTCCTCAAGTAATTCAAAATGCCAATCAGCGACCAAGGACGTGTTTACTGCGTTTCCTTCGACGATTGTCAGCCAACCATCTTTGGCCCACTGACGATAATCGACATCATCCTGCGCATTGTCTAATTTGCTTTCCGGGATCCAGTAGCGTGTATGAAGATAGGTCTTGCGGTCATTTGGTTTCTTGAGCAAGATCGTCGATGAGCAAAGGTCTGTCGTCTCCGCGAAGTCATTGCCGGAAATATAAAAACCCCCGACAAATTCTTTTAAGTCGAAGGTATCGATATTCACTATGTCGCCAAGCTGCAGCCATGCCTGAGCGTTTGACTGTTTAATATTAAAATCCTTCGCCAGCATGAACGCCCTGGTGGCGCTGTTAGTTTTGGATTCCTCAACGAGCTCTTCTAGGAATGACCACTGCTTTGATACACCAAGGTTTGGATTGCTCTTAAACCATGTTGTTTTGTCCTGCCAGATCTCTTCCTCGTTGTCCTGGGTGTAGAGCCATACGAGCCAGCGCGGTCTTTTGATTTCTCCCTTAAGCACCTGGCGTGCATCCTTTAGGAGCCCATCCAGATATCCATCTTCGGTGAATCCCTCTGTGGTTATTTCATTGAGCATCGGTTCCGGCTTTGTAGACATCGACTGCCAGATCGGCATGACCAGGCTGTTATCTTTCATCTCGTGTGTCTCGTCAATGATGGCCTTGTCGATGTTCTTGCCTTCCTTGGCCCCGGTCTTTGCTGAAAGCTTCTTGATCTTGGCTTTATTCTGGTAGCTGTATTTGCCCTTTTTATTCTTCTGTTTCGGATTCCCCATGAAGATGCCTTTGATATTCTTGCGGCTGACCTTCATTAGCTTCGGGCTTTCTTCGCGCATGTTATTGATTTCGTCGAAGATGATGCCGGCCTGTTCATAGTCGTTCGATGCGCAGAGGACATTGGTACCGACATTGCCGCAGAAGAATTCAGCATTGCCATCAGCTGCACAAAGTGAGGTCTTTCCGTTCTTCCTGCCTACCATGAGGAGGCTCCTGGTGAAGCGCCTGAACCACTGGCCTTCTCTGTAAAGATAAAAGCCGTAAAGCGTTTCAAGGTATGCCTTCTCCCAAAGTTCAAGCAGAAAAGGCTTGCCCGCAAATGGACTTATGCTGTGTTTGCATTCATGCTCTATGAACTTAATGCGCTTGTGAGCTTCGGCCACATCGTATTTATAATTCGGATCCTCAAGATCAGCCATTAAGATTTTAAGCATTGCCATCAATTCGCGACCAACAATGATTTCACCGGATTTACACTTGTCGTAGTACTCGACAAGGTAACTATTCATAATCTTCGAGTCCTTCATCTTCATCATCCATTTCAACCGCCAGATGTTTCATCAGCTTGTCCATGATGTTCGTGAGGGCCGCAGAGTGCTTTGAAATCTCACCCGAAACAGGTAAAGTCTGCTGAATTGCCGGATTATCCGGATGAAATTTGACCAGGCCAGATACCAAAGCTTGCTCATTAAGCCGCCTCAAATAGATTCGTTCGTAAGCTGCTTGTTCGATCAGCGCATCCAGAGCGCGCAGCTTGTAATCATCCGCACCTGGAAATTCACCTTTTAGCCTTGCAATCTCGACCGACAACTCGGAAGTATTCATTCTCTCACCCACTCTTTTTTGATCTGAAATATTTAAAAATGAAAAGTCAAAATCTTGATGTGTATCACGCAGAGGCCCACTCTCAGTATGTCAACCGCAATAAAAAACACCGAGGCCGGGGGGTTATGTGTATCTCTCCCACCAATCATCGATGTAATCAAGCCACGCCTTAGATTTACCACTCGCCTCAAGGCGCTCTATGCACTCCTGCTTTGTTGCCTCACAGTATATGAGCTCTGCGCCAAGGCTCTGAGCAAGCCGCTCTCGCTCGTACTTGTCAGGATATCCGCCAATAATGTACGCATCGTACCACTCGCCATACCTCATCTTGATCTGGCTCAGCAGCTCGTCACGCATCTTAAAGATGTTGAACCTAAGATTGTTTGGCTTGATGTACTCTCCCTGGAATGACAGCGCTTGCCACAGTGCATCCATGTCCATGATTATATCTCCGTACTGCATCATGTCTTTGACCATGGAATTCTTTCCGGATAGTGGAGATCCATACACTATGTAAACCTTCTGCTTGTGACCAAAGCGCCTGTGCTCTTTATTGTGCTCTTTAAAACTAATGATCTCGATGTTGTCTGGATTAAGCGCGATGTTAGGATCACTGACATTGTCCTCAGTCAGCTCAACCTTATGGTGTCCTATGAGCTGCGACATATCATCAAACATTTCGCCGGTGCGTTCACACTTGCCGCCACGTTCGATCTTAAGTCTCATGGCAAGATCACGCCATGCCTTACTGCAATAGAAAGCATGTAGTTTATCCATACTGATCACCAATACTTTTTCGCATTGATTTCCTTCTCCATCTTGAGCTTCTCGTCATCAAGCTTCTCTTTGTTCGCATTTCTGCGCCACTTATCAGATCTGCGATTGTTGAGCCACATAGCCATAGCCAGCGTGTCCGGCGGAATAAATGTATCGAGCTCAACAACTTGCACTGTCTCACGTTCGCACCTGTTGCCATTCTCGTCGTAATAGATTTCTTTACACTTAAACGCCTTGCCTTCTTTGACGTAATGACCCACACACTTTTTATAAAGACTGTTCTCAACTTCATAATCAACGATCTCTTTTCCCTTTTTTAGAGCGTCGCGGAGTTCTGGATGATTTTTCTTATGCTCTTCAAAGGTCGATACAGATACGCCGAGTTGTTTGGCAATGTCTTTTTCAAGCATGCCTTCCTTGCACCACATCTCGATAAGGAATAAATTCTTTTCAATCGTTGGCCATTTGCTCCTTGCCATAACTATCACCTACCTTTATCTGACCACACCCTTATTGATATTGATATAATGCGGCTTTTGATGATCAATCAGTGATCCAAACTCATCCACCGTCAGGATCCGTCTTGCCGCCTCACGGAAGTACGGTTTCTTTGGCATCTTACCCTTGTATAAAGTCTTTACAAGTATCAGACAGCCTTTACGTTTGTTAAAGTGACTGTGTTCATCACGGCCATCAACAGTAACAATCCAGCCGTCATGTACCTTCTTGATGATGAATTGGATCCTATTCAACCAATCATCTCCTCGGTAGTTAGAAGACCGGGTGTTGGAATCGAACCAACTTGTACTAAACGCCTAGCCAATAGGATAACCCGGTATGTTGTCGCCAAAAGGCGAGGCCGGTGATAGGCTCGCGAGTCTAGTTGCACCGGCCTTTTATCATCAAGCCAAACGACACAGGAGTCCATTTAAGTATCAGCCATGTCGTTGGCTTTGATGCCATTGAATCAGTGACGCAAACCCTTTAAAATCGTCACCCGACGTGCGCACCGCCTTTTTTACGCGATGTCTTAATGCTCGCGAAGGAACAAACGCGCTGTTGATGGTATTAAAAGACCGCGGGTCCTAAGATCGCCGCGGTTCGAACTGCCAATAAAATGGCCGCCAAGCGAAAGGAGGGTGTAACGCCGGCGGCCCTGAAGATCTATTCTTACTGATGCCATATTACCACATGTTGTAGTGTGAAAACGGCAAACTTTCGGAAAACTACTATATACGGTATCCCAACCGGTCAGCCACCAGCTGAATGATCTCACGCCGCCAGTTTCTGTATGTCCGCTCTGAGATCCCAATCTCCTGCTGGATCCCATAGTCAGTAAGATGTTTGTCAAAGTACTTCAGCTTAAGAAGCTTGATCCTATCCTTGTCTGGATGACATTCAAGCAGCTTTACAGCGTGCTCGATTGCTTTGACTCGCCTTTCAGTCTCTCTTATGGCCACACTTGACATCAACGCATCTGCCTTTTTGCAAGTGACATCCGTAACGCCATTCTGGACCCGTAACCCTTCACCAGATGCCGTTGATTCAATGATGTCATTCTTCATTGCTTCCAGCTCCTGCTTCGACTCGTGATAATTGTAAAGCTCTAGCTCGATCATTTTAAAATTGGCACGTCTGATGCTTTGATACTTACTCACCAAGTCACCCCCGACATTTATTGATCTCTATGTTTATCCAGCCTTTAACACTCCACCCGCGACCCATTAACTTGTCAACGTGCGCCCGGATCGCCTCCGGCACATCCTCGCCAGTCGCATCTATTGTTCCAATCGCGACCTGGATAAGATCCAGCAGCTCACTGTTTAGACGCTTGGCATCACCCTTCCCGGCATTCATGTCGTGAAGTTCCTCGCAAACCTCCGTAAACTCTTCAGACAACTTCTTTTGGTGCTGCCCCCATGTTTCACGCTTCCACAAGATCGGCATCGAGACTTTCATTTGCAACCTCCTTGTCATGGCATTCGTTGCAAAGATAGATCTGCCGATAGTTATCATGCCACACACCCACCTTGGCCATGGGTTGTTTCTTGCAAATGTCACAAGTTGGAGGATACTTCAAATACTTATGCTCCATCATCCAAGATCAACTCCCAACAACTCGGCTGCCTTTTCAAATCCTTCAAGCCATATGTTCAGTTCTTCCTGGCGCTGGCGCAGCTCTTGCTCAATCTTCATACAATCAATAATATTTAGAGCAAGCTTTTCATAATCGGCGACTTTATGCGAATAGGTGTCGAATATCGCATCGTTTGATTTCAACTCAGTCATAACTTCAGGTTCAGCGACCTGTGTCACAATATTTTCAACTGTTTCGTCAGGCTCAACTGACTCAATAGGTGCGTCAGCTGTGACTGTCATAACCTCCGGAATCGGATGGACTGCGGCAATTTCCTCCTCAAACCGTTCCTCAGACACATCCTTGATTGGTTTTATCATTTTCGAACGCAATATCTCAAGGTTAGCGGCTGCCTTCTGTATATTTTTATATTCATGTAAAGTAGGGACTCCAAGCTTATCAGCAAGACCAGTCATACCACCAATTGGACCATAAATTGTCTTCTCGTATTTCTTGAGCTTCTTAGACATTGCTGACCAAGCCGGAACATGCTCGGTGATGCCACTTTCCTCCATGAAATTTTTAACCGCCTCAATAACCTCATTTGCATCATAAATTTTCGCCACTTCGTCATCATCCTTTTTCTTTAGATTTCGTACATTGATCAGCGATCCAATTTTCTTTCCGGATCCTTTACAGGCACCGTAGCGCTTTTCGATTTCCTCTGGCGTCAATTTGTAGGTTTTAACCTCATTGCAATCCGCCAGATGCTTTGTTTCGTACTCAGCTTCTCTCTCTAAATCGCGCCTCTCAAATTTGAAGTTGTTGTAATTCACACTATCACCTCGCTAAAATGGTACTTCGTCGTCATCTTGATAGCTGCCACTGAAATCGCCTGGATCATACATGCCCTGATCCTGATCAGCTGCCGATTGTTGGTTGTTTGCCTTCTCAATAAACTCCAAGTGATTCGCAGTTACCTCTGTCGTGTACCTGGTCTCACCGTCATTTGTCTTAAAGGACCCAGTTGTGATCTGCCCATCAATCGCAACCTTTTGACCTTTTCTAAGATACTGTGCTGCCACTTCGGCTGTTTTGCCCCAGACATTGACTCGAATGAAGTCAGCTGTCGAAATGCCCTTCTGCTGATATTCTGCCTTTTTATCCTTGCTCAGCTGCCGATCCACGGCCAGCGTGAAATTGCAGACAGCTCTTCCGGTTGATGCTACGTGTCTAAGTTCTGGATCCTTGGTCAATCTTCCGATCAGTACGACTTTATTCATGATCATTCTCCTTCTGGTTCGTCATTGTGGGCTTATGCGCACCTTCGTTAAATTCAAAATTCAAAAGTTTATCTTCATACAATTTCTTCTCGTACCAACAGAGCAACGATTTTACGCTCTGGAATGTGTAAAGTGTTCCACAAACGACTTTTGTTAATCTAAAATCTTCCTCAAATGCTTTTTCTAAAGCTCGGCCAATGTGTGCAAGAGGTAAAGTAAATTTGTTTAAATAACATTTATCTGGCGTTGAAGGATTTGGACAGTTCGCCACAAAAGCGCATTTATGACAGTTTTCATATTCGTTATTAGATTTAGAGTCATGTTCTTGTCGTATTCTTGACTCGTTCCAAGACTTAATCGCTTCATCGTGTGATGTTGCTCTGCGGGTTTTTAAATTACCGCAATTCTCACAAATCGGCATATACCTTTCTCTTTCGAGATACGACATATAAATTCGTCCACCGCATTTGCAATTAATTGCTTTTTCTCCGTCTGATGTTTCTTTGTTTCTGTTAGGCAGTTCATCATAATTCATATCAACACCATCCTTTTTCAAAACTCAACTTGCTCACCTTTATTTGGCTGAAGCAAAGCTGACCAAGTTAATCTTTGTCCACAGTCATTACAAAAATTTTCTTCTGCAAAAACTCTCGTCTTACAAATTGGGCAAACGTAATAAGGTAGTTGTCTTAATGGCTTTTGCGCAATGTCTTTTTCAAGCAACATAACCGCAAACGCAATCGCTTCTGCGAGTTCGTTTGTGTCATCAGGTGAATGATCTTCTAAAATTTCAATCACATCTTGTGTTGTCACAAGTTCGTCACACCTTTCAACTACGCCCTTGTGGGCTTATTCGTACTTCTTAGTTTCATAATTTCGCTTTCTGTCACTGTGAACGATTCAACATCAATACTTAGCACTCGATATAAAATTTCATCAATATCATCCACGCAGATTCTTTTTATTAGTCGCCCTTTTAGTGGAAGTTCTGACAGTGTGATCGGGAAAGGTATTTCTAATTCGAGTTCTTTTGCTATTTCTAAAATATTTGCAACCCTTACTTTGTTTGCGCATAAAATATACATATCGTGTTTCGATGCGTGTTTTACAAGTTCGGTAGTTTTACCACTTCGTCTGCCACCGCATATAATCATTACTTCGTCACACCTTTCTACTCGCTTGTTGTGGACTCATTCGATTTATCAGTAAACCTAACTTCATGTGGATAACACTCCGTTACTACACCATCCTCATATTCTATGATGGCCACGTCTATTTCCATTTGACCGCCTGTGTGACCTCCAGCCATTATTGACGGCTCAATGACCCAAGCTTTGTGTTCCCATTTGTGGAAAGTAGCCTTACGATTTTTCACCATACAAGGTCTTTCTTTTTCCATCTGCTTCACTTCCCTTCATCTACGAATCAAGCAGCTCAGGATCATCGTAGATGTTTCCAACGACTTCCCTGGATGTCATTTGAAAACAGTCACCCAACAATTGATAAAAATCATCATCATATTGCAAGTCTCGTCTATCACGCTTAACGTTCTTGCCCCACCAAGCGACTCTATGCTCATCCCAAAAGACAATGTATAGTCCTGGCTTGTAATTTCCAGTTATTCTAACGATGTCACCTTCATAAATCTTGTAGCCTTCGCAATCCTTGAGCCCCGTCCACTGACCCACCGTCTCCGGATCCACCTTGATCGGATTACCTACTCGATAAGGTGTGATGTAAACTGTACCGCTTGGACCTTTTGAATAATAGCCTTTGACCCACTCGCCTGTGTCCAGTCGCTTGCCGCGGAATCGAATGTCTCTCATATTTACACCTCCAAAAACTCAGGATTGTCATGGATGTTACCGATAACTTCAACTTTCCAAGCATGAAACCCACGCCCATTCATTTCTAAAAATGTTTTATTTTCATAATCAGCGATCCACCACGCCATCCACCCGTGTGTGAATTCCACCACACCAGTGCTTTCATGTACGGAAACATCGTGTGTGTACCAACAAGCAGATACTATGTCCCCCTCATAAATTTCAACGCCATTCTTGTCTTTTAGGCCGGTGCATTGCTCAATTGGTTTTTTTATTGGATAAACTTTGTGATAATCGTCCGGATCGGCAGGAGGCACGTGCATATTCCATCCGGATCCACAAGAGCTGACAACTTTCACAGGGTATCCGTAAACCCATTCGTTTATATCAATTCGCTTACCCCTAAACTTAATTGGTCTCATCAACAATTTCCTCCATTCCAAATACCTGTTGAAGCTGCTTAAGACTCAGCCGCCCAGATTTCTGCATCCGTTTTGCCAGGCAGTAGATCTGATTGTCCACCAGCTCCACTGCTGCCGGATCGTCCAGCAGCTCAGTCACATCCGTCGAGATCCAAAGCCGCTCACCTCTGGCTGATTTCACCCTGGACCCTAAGCTGTTAATCCAAGCAGCCACATCAGATGTGCGCCTGAGCTCGATGTACTTCAGGAATACCGCCTCTGTTTCATTCACCGGCTCACGTCTAAGCACGTCTTTGAGCCTGTGATAAAACTCGACCTGGTCTTCTAATGATTTCAGTGTTACCTGATGCTTTCTTGCCACCTTTTCACCGCCCTGAGGATGTCTTATCGTAATATTTTAGGAATGTCGCCAAATTGCCGCGGCATAAAGTAATATCAACGTCAAAACCGCATTTCAATATTTCTTGACATTCCTGTTCGCTCATTAAGACACTATTCATAATCAAAATTAAACACGGCATCATCAATTGCGTCCTGCTCGATGCCAATATAGACCAGAGTCACCCTGGGTGTTGAATGATTAAGTAGCTTCTGTAGCGTCACAACGTCGCCTGTCTGCTTGTAATAGTGGTAGCCAAAGGTTTTCCTCATGGTATGTGTTCCGACGCTCTCAAGGCCAGCCAGACGCCCAGCATGCCTTATGACCTCGTAAGCCCTCCTGCTGACAATGGGTTGATTCTTTCCCTGCCTGGACTTTACCAGGTAATCTTCAGGATTTCGGCCGCTACAGTATCGGTTGAGCTCCTTGGCCAGATTCTTGTTGATCCGAAAGCGCTTTGCCTTGCCAGTCTTCTTTTCCCGGATGTCGATATGATCACGGCCATACACGTCTTTTACCTTAATCTGGAGAATATCGCTGATCCTTAGACCCGAGTAGATTCCAATCAGAAACATGATCCGGTACTTCTCATCCTGGGCGCCAAGGATCCGCTCTACCTCGTCTATCTTTGCTTTTAACTTAATAGGCTGCACCTTGTTCATTCGATCAACCTCATTCCACTTGCGACATTAGCGATTAAAGCCTTAACATCAGCCGGCAGCGCCTCATGATCCTTTGCGACCTTCTGCTTTGAGCCAAAAGACTTGATAAACTGGCTCTGCACTACTGTCTCAAGCTCCGGTACCGCCATAGCTGCCCACTCTTTGATGGCGTGATGGTTGCCGATGGCGACCTGTACCAGCTCCGGAAGTCGCTCAAATTCTTCCTTTGCGTGATAATTGCCGTTCTTAATAGCCGCCCTCACGAGTGCCCAGGCTTCCATGCCCGTCATTCCTCTGTTGCCACCCGAGCTGATCAGCCTCACACGCTCAAGAATCTCAGCGATAGAAGGCGGCCACTTTTCTGACGTGACATGCGCTTTGGCGGCAGCTCTGACATAGTCAGGATTTGAATCCATAAGAGCGTCCGACCATACCTCAATCATAATTTTGGCGTCCGTGGCTTTTAAATCGCGAGCCCATTGAGGGTATGATGCTTTGATATAGCCAAGCAGCTTAATAACGTCTTCTTTTTGCATCAATAGTCACCCCTCTCAAGAATTTTTACAAATGGGTTGTCTGTCGAACTGTCACCGCGTTTGTCTTTGAGCTCATAAATGCCGGTCCATCCGTTGGTGATGGATTGATTTAGGATTTCAACCTGATCATAAGGATTAATGGTCATGTCATTGAGCTTTTTCATTAACAGCTCAATTGCTCTGTCGGTCATAGGCTTTTTAATTTTCTTTCGAAACTCAGCAAACTCGATCAAGGCTTTATTCAAATTCTCATCATCCGAGTACCTAATATCTTTTATATTTGATCTCTTTTGATTTGATTTGATTTGATTTGATTTGATTTGATTAGCATTACTATCGCATTGCGTTTGTAATGCGTTCGCATCATCCTGCTTATTCCAACGTGCGTAGGCTGATATTTTCGCTTTTTCTGACTTTTCATCGAACGCTTTCATGCGATTTAAAAGCGAGTTAGACCAGAAAAAATTTTCGTCTGAATCGAAGAGTTCAAACTCAAAAATACAGTCATTTATGAATTCTTCGGTCTTGTTTTTTTCGCATTGCGTTTGCATTGCGATCGCATTAATACGGTCAAGTCTGAGCTTATAATCTGTCTGCTCTCTTAGCATTTCGACAATGATCCAGTACATCGCGTAACCTTCAAGACCCCACTTGGCTCTCATCTCGCAAATATTTGGATCATGCCTGGCGTTGGAATCGTGGCTGAAGTAGAAGCTGTCCTTACGTCGTGCCAAATTATCACCCTGTGTCTTTTTAGACGTGATATAATTTATGTGCTTTGACTCTGAGCCTGTTTGGCCTGCCCGCCATCAGGCTCTTTTTTCAATTGATTCATAAAGCTTACACGCTTCAAATCCGTTGATTCTATCTGCTTTGACTCTCATTTGTGCAATAGCTTTGTTCATTTCGTTTCTCTCAATTTGCCTGCCTTCCTCTATGCCTACAACTCTGCCATTTTCAAAGCTGTCTTTGCTGCCGATCCGCACACCAGTTAAGATTGAGATCGCAAACATAGCCACCAGGATGATCATTCCGTACTCTTCCACTTGAAACCCTCCTTCAAATCTTTAGCGCAGATTTTGCAGAAATGAACGTCGTTGCCGTTAGTCAGTGAGCACCGCTTACAGATATGCCTGTCACAAGTGACTGTGTGCGGTGTGCAAGTTTCTCTATATCTTGTAAAAATCCTGAATTTTGGCATGTCGCAAGCATATTCGGCTATTCTTTTCCTACAGATCTGACAAGCTTCCATGCTTTTCTGCCCTCCACGAGGATTGTCTCGTATTCGTTCTCACCTGAGCTGCACAAGGCACGACAGTGATTTTCATGATATCGTCATCCAGTAGCACAACCACACCATTAGCATTTGGAAATGCGTCCATAATGGCCTTTTTTATTTTGTGGATCTTATTTTTCACGGTTGAACCTCCCTGGCCATGGCCTTAAATTTCTGCCTGGTATTTGACCATTCACGATTCTTCCAGAGCCACCTGATGCAGCGATAGTAATAGCCAATCACTTAATCTCCTCCTTCAGCCATCTTTTGCAGCATTCAATTTCAACGTCACAAAGTATCTCTCCATCAGGGCCAGGCGGACAATCGCCTTTACAATAATCGTCAGTGAAATTGATTCGAACAATAAGCTCAGCAGCTTCATCAATAGTCAATGATTTAAGTTCTTCAAACCTTGTCAAATCAGCTCATCCTCCTCACCGCTCGCGCACCACTCTGGCCATACTGTCAATATAAATTCGCCTTTGACCAGGTCTTGTCTCTGATCGTCAAGCCCAATAAAGACATGACCATCAAATATATTGATGAGCTGGCGATACTTCTCAATCTGGTATAGCGACGTGTGTTTAAGCATATCGTCGAAAAACTTTGTCCGGCTGAAGACATATTTTTTCCCGGCCTCAAACATCACCACCGCCTCCCTGTTGCGCTCGCTATTAACTCAAGTTGACGCTTGATTCTGTTCGTTTCACTGATCAGCCTTGGCACAGATCCGAACTCAGGATAAACATTTGGAGCAAAGACTATGCCTTTTATTTGCTTTTTATCTGATAGCTTCAAATACTTTACCTTCCGCCCTTTCCTCGTCCTCATACCTTACCTCCAAGCTTCCGGCATGCAGCGCACGTATTCGGATGCCGCCAAGGACACTTTTCACAATCACACATCAGAAATACCTCCATTTCACCATCATTAGGCCAAACATGACGCATAGAAAAAGAAATCCTACCGCCGCCGCAGATCCGCATGCCGGTCCATAATTATCGATAATCTCGATCAGCATGTGAATCGCAGTGGCGACTAATAAAACCAGGAGCAATATCAGTAACAGAGTAATAAATGTTGTCATCCAATCACCCGCATCAGCTGTGTTACTTCCTCAGTTGATAATGACGCAAAGTCAACCTCCTCAAGCTCGTTGACCACAACCTTGACGATAATGCAGTCACCAGCGATAAAATCAGCGCCGTAGCTTCGATGCATATGCGTGGATGCTCTTTCGTTGTGCGGCAGACGCATGTTCTTGCCTTCCTCATTGACGACAAGCTGATAATCAAATGGCAGCCGGATCCTCGGGCTCACAGTCTCAATAAATCCACCAACCTGCGCCTGGAGCCAACCAAGGATTGACCCGTTGTTGTCCTGAGGTGTTACGGTATTCACGCTGCCATCAGCGCTCAATTTAATTGCAAACATAATTACTGCCTCCTTATATTCGACATTCTTCGAAGTTTTGTAAATCATTTCAAAATGGTATGGTTTAGGAGAAAGGTGGTGATTAAGTGAGACTAACTAAAGATGCAGATAAATTAATTTGTATGATTTATGCTGATTACAAGAAAAAGAGAGCAGATGGCATGTCAAAAGAAAAAGCAAAAAGAATTGGAAGCTCTAAGAGTGTTCAACAATCCATTGTTCCAAAATGGTCCTTTGAAGACGTTGATGATACTTTTAGAGAACTTGATCGTGCTGGTATGCTACATTGCTTTTACGCAGACAACGTAGTGTATAGCGCAAGCATTACAGATGAATGTATTATCAAAATGGAAAACAGATTTCCTGATGGATTAGCGTCTATTCTGGATTTCGTTTCAAAATTTCTTTAACCGCTGAATCTATTTCAGACAGACCGTATTCTGGAATACGTCTTTCACTAAACCTCTCTTGCAAAACCGCAAGAGGTGTATTTTTTATATAGTCCTCAGAGAACAGAAATTCTGGGCCAATGTAAAATTTCATTGGTTCTTTAAACTCCTTCATTCCAACAGATTCCATCCACTCACGCTTCTCTTTACTGATCTCTGCCATTTCAATCGCGCCTCCTTCAAAAATAAATCGGATTATTGATACCTTCAGCGACGCATGCATGATTCAGCAATAAAAATTCTTCCGTGGTAATTGCATCAAGCTCTCGCGCCATCTTAATAGCGCCGTAGGATTCATAAAGAGCATCTCTCGGTATTGTGGCCTTCTTTGCTCTCTCAATTCGGTCCAAAAGCTTCATGTACATTTCTAAGTATCCTCCTATTTATCTCGTAGCCTCTCGTCTAAAAATTTCAATGACATCTTCTTCATCACTATTAAGTTCCTGCATGTCTTCATCGCACATCAGCGTAATCTCTGAAATGACGCCATCTTTACGCCCATCTGTCATGCATTGAACAGTATCAATTTTCTTTACACTTAGCGTCCGTTCGCCTGGACCAGACGGAAGCCACTGTTCAAAATACACTTCTGCGTCGCCTGGCATACACTCGAGCGCTCTGATCATTTCACTTGCATTCATAATTCATTCCTCCTCAACTTTTTATTCATCTTCGCCAACATATTGTTGATACAGCCACCCAATAAACTCCGCCCGCTCTTTTTCGTTCGTCGCTGAATAAAATTCATCCAGGCGCCCGTGATCCGTCAGCCATCGGTCGATTTTCTTAATACACTTCTCCGGGTTGTAGCGGTAATTCATCTTTCCGTGGACATCATAACGATCATCTGTCTCCGCAAATCCCTCATCAATCATCTTTCTAAATGGTATGGTCTGTTTAGATTTTGGGTGACATATCCCAACGACACGCAGTAGCTTCCCAAAGACCTTTGGCCCAATCGAAACCTGAAACTTTAGTCCCAGATCCGTAAGCGACACGAAACCAAACTTACTCTCTGTGACACGGTGCCTGGCAATCTCCATTTCCAGCTGCTTCTTATGCTCAAGCTTCGCTTGCTCAAGCTCGATCTGATTCGCCTTTGACAGCTGCAGCGCTTCCGCGGCGTTCATGTTCGCTTCCTGGACGATTTTGGCCACAATCTGCATATTAAGCGCGCTAAGTTGCTCGACTGTAAGGCTGTTAATGTTGATGTTTGCAAGTTCGTTACTCATCGTGTATCACCTCATAATCACTCTCCATAATGTTCATCACAACATCATAATCTGGTAACATCTCGTTCATTTCATCCACCCACTTCTGTACCATGCCGATGGTCTCTGCAACATTCTTCATCACCACCCGTTCTTTCTTGACCAGACTCATATATGGGGCAAATTTGATTGGTGCCAACTCCGTTGCTATGAATTGTTCAATTTTCTTAGATAATCCGGCGACTTCTTTCATCATCAGGAATTCGCCGCGAATAGAATTTCGCTCTTTAGTTAGACTTTCAACCTCTCGCTTGATGGCGTCATACTTGTTTGCATCCGATTCATAAAGGTTCGCTTTGCGTTCGTAAAGCTTTTTTTGATCTTCAGCGTGTTTGAGTTGATCTTCGAGCTCTTTCGCCTTCGATTCCATTTCGGCCAGGCGTCGCTTGGATGAAAAGTAATCTACAGGTGTTGTCTGTTTTTCGACGATATGCTCAACGATCTCAGGTCCTTTGTTCTTGAGGTCTTCAAGTTCTTTTTCAAGTCGCTTTTTATCGGCAATAGCTGCCTTGAGTTCTCTGGTGGTCATGCCTTCAACTGGGTTGGATTCGATGAAGTCTTGGCGCTCATCCTGCGGGACATCAAGGAGTAACCAAAGTTTTTCAGTTCCTAAAAGCGAAGTCGCATTCGTATTTGAATATTCTTCAGATATTTTCATAAACTTTTGTGCGGTTCTTGGTGTAAAATCCACCTTCTCTTCTAACCAAGGAAGCCACTCGCCATGAGAAAGCATGTCTTTGACCTCTATTAATCGTCTACCAATTTCAATAATGTTTTGAGCTGTCTGTTGCTTATAAACGAGTATTTCTGAAGTTAATTTTGTTAACTTATTTATTTCAATTTCGTTCATTTCGCCCTCCTTGTGGTATAATATGGATGAGTGATAATACTTTTTGTCTTGGGCCGCAGCTGCGCTCAGGACAAATTTTGTTTTTTTGAGCCTATTTAGAAGTACTTTGGGTTGTTTATTCCTTCAGCTACACACTCGTGATTGAGTTTAAAATACTCGTCTGTAGTGATTGCCTTCAGCTCATGCGCCATCTTAATAGCGCCGTATGTTTCGTAAAGAGCGTCTCTGGGGATGGTTGATGTCTTTGCGTACTCAATCCGTTTCATAAGGTTTTTAAACATTCTTAAGCCTCCTATTCAATAACTTCATGGCATATGCTCCAGTCACCGCTTTTAAACTGTTCCATTTGATCAAACTCTGCTTGGTTATAAGGGAAGGCGTAACTCAGGATTCTGCTGTCTTTGTCCTTCCAGGCTTTGTCTCCGTAGTGTTCAATGAATTTCTTATTAGCGGCTGGAAGCGTGTCAGCCCTGATCTTTACATAGCCCCTAAAGAATAGCTGTCCTTCAGATCCGAACGTGAAGTAAAAATAATTATTCATTTAGAACTCTCCCTTTACATAAGTTTTTGTATGAATTGTTCAAGTTCTTTGTTCGAGATCCGAGCGCATCCCCTTATTTTTGTGCGTTTAATCTGTCCAGAATAGACAAGACGCTTGAGTGTGCTTTCTGAGATGGTCAGTGTCTCAGCGGCTTCCTTATACGTGAGGAATTGCTTTGTCATACTCACCCTCCTTTGCGATTCGTGTTTTATTCGCTATCTAACTTTGCGTTTCGTGTAGTTTGAAGGCAAAAAAAATCATTGTTGATTTTGATTAAAAAGATACTCAAAAGGCTTATTCAGTTTCTTTACTATTTTTGCGATTTCTTTATCCATGAAAGGCCTGCTTTCAGATTCCTTCATGAAATATGACGATTCTGCAATTCCTAATTCATTTGCCATATCTAAAGCAGTAAATCCTTGAACCTTTCTTTCGTGTCTTAAGTTCTCATGCATCGTTTTCGCACCTCCTTATTTCAATTTGTTAAGTCAATACTACTACACGCTTCGCAAAGTGTCAACACGTTTCGTGTAGTTTTGTTAGATTTATTTTCACTTGAAATTACACGTTGCGTGTAGTAATGTTAATCTGTAAAGGAGGCCGTAATGATGAGTTTTACTTCCAGACGCGAATGTATCGCAGCAAAGATAAAATCTGTAAGGGAGGACCATGGGCTTACTCAAAAGGAAATGGCAAAAGCTATAGGTGTTGCCGATTCAACGATTAGCAATTATGAGACAGGCTATAGATCTCCGGATATTCAAACACTTGAAAAAATTTCAGAACAATTCAGTGTAGAACTTGTAGATCTCCTTTGTCTAAAGTCTGAACAAACAGAAAAAATATTTAAATCCGAGTTACCTGACGAATTAAAGAATTTAGATATCGAAAGTATAGGCGCTTATGCAGAATTAAAAAAATCTGGTATTGGACCAGACGAGATAAAGGCTATTTTGAGCTTATTAAAAAATCCGAGCAAATTAAAAGAGTAGCAGCTTTTTCAAACTGCTACTCTTTTTCTCCTTCATAATCCATATTTATGTAAACAACATGCTCAGTCACAATATAGTCTATAGTCTTAACTCCAAGTGAAACAAGTTTATGTGATATCTCCGGCATGGCGCATACCTCCTTTAAAATATCGAACATACGTTCTTATTTTTCTCGACACTTATAACTTAACAAGTTAAAATTAAAGTGTCAACGATCGTATTAAGTCGTATTTTGTCGAATGGAGGTAATAAAATGAGAGGTCACGTTAGAAAACGCGGCAATACCTGGTCCATCGTCATTTATGCGGGGCAGGATCCAGACGGAAAAAAATCATATAAGTGGTTCAGCGGCTATAAAAGTAAAAGAGAGGCTGAAAAGGATCTCCCAAATAAAATCAAAGAGGTTGAATCCAACGGCCATTTACTTGCAGATGATCCCTTGCTGACAGAATACCTGAAAACCTATCTCGAGCAGGTCATTGATAAAGGTATGACCAAACAAACTGGCAAACTTTACAGATACACCATGGACAAAATCAAGGCTTCAAATTTGTCCAGGATGAAGATCCGCGAGGTGACGTCTTACGACATTCAGCTTTTCGTTGATTCCATGAATCTCAGCCCGGCTTCTGTCCGCTCTTATTGCGGTCTGCTGCTTGGAGCTTTCAAGCACGCTGTCAGATATAAGATGCTCTCAAGCAATCCTATGGACGCTGTAAAATTCCCATACAAGGATCGCAAAGAGAACGTCGTGTGGTCAAAAGAAGACTTCAAACGGTTTTATGACGTCTGCCGTAACCACGCTGTCAGGGATGCTGCGGTCATAGCGGTTTATACCGGTATGAGAATAGGCGAAATTTGCGCCATAAAGGCCACAGATTGGCTACAGCATATGGATTATGTGGATGTCGACTCTATCATTGATATAGACAGAGAAATGCGCTTAGGCACAAAAAATAGGGTTGTGAGACGCATTCCCATCAGTACGGAGTTGAGGCGATATCTGGCAGAAATGATGATGCGTCAAAATATCCAGTTTGCACAGCTTGAAAAAGAGCGTCTTGACCGTCTGCTGATCAGTGTGAGAGGTGTTAAGGTAAACCCTAAGGTTTTATCCAGGCAGTTTTCAAACGAGCTGCAGATGCTTGAATTCGAGCCAAAGATCACTTTTCACGGCCTTAGGCATACCTTTGCCACCTGGCAGCTCGAAGCCGGCGCGGATCTGAAAACCATCCAGGTACTCCTTGGTCACAAGTCCTATAATACGACTGCAAATATCTATACCCATGTACCGGATGAGCTCAGAATGAATTCGGTAAATGCGGTGCAGCTTGATTTGGATTTGCAAAGGATTAGCAATGACGCATAATTTGCCGTTGGAGTCGTTGAAATCAGCGCATCAAACAATATACACCGATTAAATGATTCTTAAGATCTTAATGATTTTTTAACAAACTGCTGAGGTGTAAGATTGAAATGGGGGTCAATGGGCGACAGCCGCCGGCACGCATCCACCCCAAGAAAAAAGCCCCGGACACGTTCTCCGGGGCTTATTAATTATTCGTGCTGCTTCATTTAACTATTAACCCCGTCCATGTCCAGGACCAAAGATTCTCTCCGCGATCCGAATCCCTGTCGGCGTTGCCGCAAGTCCACCCATGGCTGTTTCTCTGAGCGTCGGGGACATGACCTTGCCTACTCGGTACATGGCGTCCACGACTTCATCAAACGGAATCGCTGTTTCAAGCCCCGCAAGAGCCATATCTGCCGAAAGAATGGCATTAGCCGTGCCCAGCGCGTTTCGCTTCGCGCAGGGGCATTCCACCAGACCTGCAATTGGATCACAAACGAGTCCCAATATGTTCTTGATGGTAAAAGACGCCGCACTCAGCGCAGCCGCAGGACTGCCGCCCATCATTTCCACTATGCCGGCGGAGGCCATAGCAGATGCCGTACCCGTCTCCGCCTGACATCCTCCTTCAGACCCTGCTACCGTAGCGTTTCTGGAAAATAGAAAACCTATCGCTGATGCCGTCAAAAGCGCCTCCACCAGCTCATCATCTGACTTGCCCTGCTTTAGACCAGTTGATACCAACGCCCCCGGCACAATCCCACAGGATCCCGCCGTAGGGGATGCTACAATCCGCCCCATGGAGGCGTTGACCTCCATGACCGACATAGCATTGGTCATAGCTTGAAACATATCCCGCCCGGACAGCGGCTCATGAGTCGCAGCGTACTGCGAAAGTCTGTAAGCCTCACCGCCAATCAGTCCGCTGACTGACTTGACACCTTCATGAAGCCCTGCCTGAATCGCTGTCTTCATGACGTTGAGACTGTCCAGCATCTGCCCGCGAATCTCTTTCGCGCTTCTTTTCGACATTTCCACTTCCCTCGCCAGCATGACCTGAGCAATGGTCATCTGTTTCTCACCGCAAATTTCCAGAAGTTCTTCACCGGTTGTAAATCTATAAGTCATAGGTCACCTCTCATATCAGATAGACATCGACAATGCCCGGAAATGTGCGAATCGCGCGCAATGCCTCGTCACTGACAACATCTGAAACTTCAATCACCATGACACCCTCGTCATCACGATTCTTTTTCTTATGAAAACTCATATACAGAACATCGAGGTTACAAGCCATCAGGATGTTGGTCATGCCCGAAATGATGCCCTTGCTCGTATTATGTCTGACTATAATGGTTGGGTGCTCACCGCTGATCGTGAGGTCAATCCCGTTGAGGTGCACAATATTTATGTTTCCTCCGCCGATGGACGACCCAATCAGCACCACTTCAGAATCATCCGACCGTCTGATGACAATCTTGACAGAATTCGGATGCATCAAATCGCCGAGATCTTTCTCCTGAAAACTGTAGGCAACGCCCCTTTGTGCGGCAATCTCAAAAGCATCTCTGAGTCTGTCATCACTCTCGCCAAAGCCCAGTACGCCGGCCAGGAGCGCCTTATCTGTTCCGTGGCCCCGATAGGTTTTCGCGAAGGAGCCATGCAGGTAAAAATCCACGCTTTTAATGTCGTCTCCAGCAAATTTGTGAGCCATTTTTCCTATTCTGGCCGCACCTGCGGTATGGGAGCTCGAAGGTCCAATCATCACCGGGCCAAGGATATCAAACATACTATAATCTACCAAGTTGCCACCTCCTTTTTTAATGAATATACACAAATTTTACGAAAAAGAAAAGATGGGCGGATACCCATCTTAATATTTATTTTTAATTTACTTATATTTAAATCATTTTAAAATATATGCATTGAATGTATATTGTATTTCACTTAAATGAAATAAGAATGGAACGATAGGCATATCATGATTGCAGCGCCAAAACTACAATCCTGCTGCTGCTCTTACCATCTCTTGATGTTTTGGATCCTTGGTTCGCGTGCTGTGAAGCTTGCTGTCCCTAAAGTGAAGGCAGAAATGCCCTGAAACGCCATTGTTCTTCACCATGTCAAAATTGTAGCCATAACCATAGCCCGCCGAGCGGTCGTTGATATATTTTCCCTCCGGCTGATTCTCCAGACCCGCATGGGGCATGCCATTCATGGATGCTGCGATAATGCGGTTGTTGAAATGAACCAGGATCGCTCTGCGGGACCAGTTGTAGGAGCCGCCCCAAAGTTTTTTGATAATCTCCGCGTCTTCTTTTGTAACAGGCTCAATGTCCGCATGGACGCCACCATAAGTGACTTTCACTTTAAATATTGTGCCTGTTTTAAAGTCTTCCAGCGTCAGAACCGTTGAGCCACGCTTCAGCGATCCCTGAATGTCATTCCAGGTAATATATTCGCCCACTCGGCGCTCACCGACACCTCTCGAGACGACCGTTTGCTCTGAAGTGGCTGGCACGGTGTCGTCTGTGGTCGTCAGCAATATGTAGCCCAGCTCCGCCATTTTGGCAAGAACGGCTTCACCCGCTTTGCCATCTGCCGTCATTTTAAATTTCGTCTGGAACGCCTTGACGGCCTCTTCTGTCATAGCACCATAAAAATCAGTTGGTTGATCGATATCCAAATAACCAAACTTCATTAAGGTTGATTGAATCCAGTAAACACTTTTTGAAGTATCTCCAAATTTATATTCGGCCCGTTTAACTTCAGGAATTCTGTTTTGAGCCTGAAGCTGAGCCAGTGTGCTTGTTCCCGCTATACCGTCTGCAGTTAGTCCGACACTTTTCTGATAAGCCTTCACGGCCTGTTGAGTCGTCGGCCCGTAGTTCAAAGTAAACGCATGGTCCTTGTAGAAGCCAGCATCGTTCAGTGCCCGCTGCAGCCAGTAAACATCCTTGCTTACTGATCCTAATTTATAGACGGGCTGTTTAAAGTGCTCCGTCACATCTGCAAAGCCACTGCCAAGCGCCAATGTGCCGCCTATCAGCAGCAATGTCATCACCTTTTTGATCATAAAAACCTCCATCGGCAAATTTTATGTTAACTATACACGCCGATAGGTGATAAATCAAGGCTTTTAGGTTTTTTGTTACTTTTTAATCAGGGTGCGAACGACGTAGGACGCCATGAAAAAACCCGATACCGGGGGCACAAAAGACACACTGCCTGGTGTAACCTTTCTGGGATTCGATGGATTCGGATCTAAATTTTGGGGCTCCACTGGCAATTCTGTGGAAAACACCACCATGAGCTTTTTCACCCCGCGGGCCTTCAGCTCCTTGCGCATGACCTTCGCTAAAGGGCAGACCGAGGTCTTGGAGATGTCCGCCATAGCAAGCCGGGTCGGATCCAGTTTGTTGCCGGTACCCATGGAGCTCACCACTGGGATGTCGCGCTCCTGGCAGGTCACGATCAGGTGCAGCTTTGACGTGACCATGTCTATGGCGTCGATGACGAAATCGAAACCATCGGCAAAAATGCTTTCAGAGGTGTCCGCATCATAGCGCTGTTTGACGGCATTCACCTGAATCTCAGGATTGATGAGGGCGATGCGTTCTTTCATGACGTCGACCTTGTATTGGCCGATGGTCGTGTCAAGAGCATGGAGCTGGCGGTTCAAATTCGTCAGCGCGATCCGGTCGAAGTCGACGAGGGTCAGGCGTCCGACGCCGGATCTTGCCAGTGCCTCTGCCGCAAAGGATCCCACGCCGCCTATGCCAAAGATGGCCACATGGGCATTTTTTAGGATGTCCAGGCCTTCGGAACCTACGACCATTTCGGTGCGTGTCAATCTGTTGATACTCATCTTTCATACCGCCTTTTCAGCGAAACGGCGGACGGTTTCGACTATGACTTCGACGGCTTTGTCCATGGAGGCCATTGGGATGTACTCATAACGGCCGTGATAATTGTGGCCGCCTGTAAAGATGTTTGGTGTCGGAAGGCCCATGTAAGAAAGCCGGGAGCCGTCAGTGCCGCCGCGGATGGCCTTAATGAGTGGCTTGACGCCCACTGCTTCCATGGCACCTTTGACCTTTTCCACAATTTCCATCACCGGCAGGATTTTTTCTTTCATGTTGAAATAGGAGTCTTTGAGGATCAGTTCAACCGTGCCGGCGCCGTATCTTTGGTTCATGTAATTGGATGCTTCGGTCATGAGGCGCTTTCTCGCCTCAAATTTTTCAAGATCGTGGTCCCGGATGATGTAGTGGAGCTCTGTAAGTTCAACATCACCCTTCATTTCGTTCAAATGGAAGAAGCCTTCATAGCCTGTGGTGTGCTCCGGCCGCTCTGATGCTGGGAGCATGGCATTGAAAGTCATGGCCAGATGCATGGAATTGACCATTTTATCTTTGGCGTTTCCAGGATGAATGTTGCGGCCATGGAGTTTCACCGTTGCTGAGGCGGCGTTGAAGTTTTCGTATTCGAGTTCTCCGAGTTCTCCACCGTCCAGGGTGTAGGCGAAGTCAGCCGCAAACTTATCGACGTCAAAGTGGTCTGCGCCGCGGCCTACCTCTTCGTCCGGCGTGAAGCCAATTTTGAGATCCCCTCTTGGGATCTCGGGATTTGCCATGAAGAATTCCACTGCGCTCAGGATTTCCGCTATACCGGCTTTGTCATCCGCGCCGAGCAGTGTGGTTCCGTCCGTGGTGATGAGGTCTTGACCTGTATATTTGAGGAGCTCCGGGAAGTCCTTTGGCGACATGATGATAGTTTTCTCCTGATTGAGAAGAATGTCCCCGCCGTCATAATTTTTGATGATCTGCGGATTGACTCCGGTCGCCGTGAAATCAGGGCTGGTGTCCATGTGGGCGATCAGTCCTATGACCGGTGCTTTGGGTGTGTTGCCAGGCAGTGTTGCCATGAGATAGCCATTGTCGTCCAGACTGACGTTTTCAAGTCCTATGGCTCTCATCTCTTCTTCGAGGAGTTTTGCGAGCTCGAATTGTTTTTTCGTGGAAGGTGTGGTATTGGAGTGATGATCAGAGGCGGTGTCTATTTTGACATATCTCAGAAATCTTTCATGTACAGGATTCAAGGCGGATTCACTCCCAGTCAATTTTTTCAAGCGAGGTTTGGACGATGCGGTCATAGCCTTCCTGAAGTTTTTTGAGGATCGGATTTCCAGGTGAGTTGATTTTCTGATCGTCGATCTGCGCTACAGGCAACAGTCCTATGGACGTGCCCGTGATGAAGCAGGCATCGTAAAGTTGTATCTCCGAGGCCTTGATTTCCGCCTCCTCAAAGGCAATGCCAAGTGCTTCTATTGATGTGAGCAGCTTCTGCCGCGTGATCCCCAGCAGTACATCACTGGACTTTGGCGTCAGCAGGCGGTCGCCTTTGATGAAGAAGACGTTGGAGCGGCTGCCTTCAGTGATGCAGCCTTCACTGTCCACAAGCAATCCCTCAAAGATCTCCGTCGTTTCCCTCAAGGTGTCTACTTTGGCGCTCAGCTCGGCATTGATGACTTTTGCATTTGGATTTTCTCTCTCCACCTGCATCAGCACTGTCTTGACGCCGTATTCATAATAGTCTCTCGGCGGATAAAAGCTCTTGACCGGAAAGACCACATAGCTGAAAGCGCCGCTTTCGAGATAGCCTGCAACTATTTTCAGATTGTTGTCCTTGATCTCACAATGCGCCACGACTTGCTTCATGTCTTCAGCGACAGCCGCTTCAATGCCTTCCATAGGCATGCCCAGAGTAAGACCGGACTGCTTCAGTCTTTCAAGGTGCTCATCCATGAACAGCGGTTTTCCCGCCATGATTCGGATCACCTCGTAAATGGTCTTGCCTTGAAACGGCCATTCTTCTAAATCGTACGCATAATACACCTGACCGTCTGCCGCCACAAACGGCAAATTGGATGTTATTTTCAAATGGTTCACCCCATTCAGCAATAATAATTTCAGGCCCTCAGGCCCTGTTACATTGTACCATATTTCCGTTTGCCTTTGGAATTGGTGTTGGTGACGCGGACGGGTTTTAGTTGAGTGACAGGCACCAAGTTAAAAACAGTGCCAGAGCTTCACACAATTCCGGCACAATTCTTGTGTATGATGGCAGCACTTCTAAAGAAAAAACGTGTGATTGCCAAAGCAGTCACACGTTTTTCACCTTACTCATTACGTATCGCCTCCAGCGCACTCAACTTCATAGCTCTCAGCGCCGGATAAAAACCAGCGGCTATACCCACGACTGTCGCAAAGACCAGCGCTGCACCGCTCAGCCACAACGGAATAAAGGATATCCCTCCTGTAGTTTCGCCCCATCCAATGTTGAAGAGGCTCACCCCCACAGAATTGACCAGCCAGGAGATCAAATAACTCAGCACCAGCCCCAGAAGGCCCCCAAAGAAGCCAATCATGCCGGCTTCAAACAAAAACAGTTTCTTGATGACCGGAAGCTCCGCACCAAGCACTTTCATGACGCCAATCTCCCGCGTCCGCTCATAAATCGACATGACCATAGTGTTCGTGATCCCCAGCGCCGCTACAAACAGCGACACTGCGCCTATACCGCCGAGCACCGCCCTGATCCCGGCCGTTGTCTGCTTCATGGATTCCAAAATATCCGAAAGACTCCAGGCTTGCAGCCCCATATCCTTAATCTGTTGCTGCACTTCCTGGACCTTATTCAGGTCATTGACCTTGACCTTGAGCTGTCCGTATTTGTCCGCATTGGGATCCGGCCTGACGCGGCCTCCGCCTCCGCCGCCGCCATTATTGCCCGACAATTTGGCCAGCTCTTCCTTCAGCTTGGTCATCTGAGTGATGTCCATATAAACCGTCCAGTCCCGCTCGTTATTGCTCTGGACCAGAATGCCCGACGCCTGAACCTTCACACCTCGGGGACGCTGGGTGATGTCCACATTGTCCGGCAGCGCCAGAAGACGCGCCGTCATCAGTTCCACCTGAGGCGGACCCGTATAGACACGGGACTTCGGATCATAGAACGAATCCTTGATGCCGCTGCCGAACAATAACTCGTATTTTCCGGAACCATCGGGCAATGCGCCTTGCTCTACCTGAAAGTCAAAAAAATCCGACTTGCTCATGTCAATGCCATTTAAGTTGAGATACGTGAAATAACGACCGGCGTTCAGCTGCATCCCTTGGAACATTATAGGCATCACCGCGTCCACGCCCGGAATCTGCTCAATTAAAGCAACTGTCTCATCATTCAGCTTTGGCGCTTCGCCGCCACCCGGCCCCGGCGCCGGCATGCCCGGCTCCACATAGCCCCAGTTCGGGCTGACATCAATGATATTGAGACTCCCCATATTCTTGAGCTGTTCCTCAAAGTTGCGGTTCATCCCAATCCCCAGGGACATCATCACCACGATGGAAGCCGTTCCTATGACGACCCCCAGCACGGTCAGAATCGTTCGCGTCTTGCGGCGCAGCAGATTCTTGACGCCCATTGCAATTAAATCTGCGCTATTCATTGTCCTCCACCGCCTCAATTTCAGCCGCGCGTTTCTTATCAGCCCTGCGTTTCCAGAGCATCACGCCGCCAAGCAGCGCCGCCATTGCGGCCAGAATCGCCAGAATCACCAATTTGGAACCCGGACCCGGCATAGGACCGCCTTCGCCCGGAATCCCCTCGCCAGGCACTTCCTCACCCGGGAATCCTTCGCCGGGAACCCCCATAGGATCAGCCATGACATTGACAGAAAACGGCTTTTCAATACGACCGGCCTCGCCGTTGGCATCCTCATACTCGAAGACGACCATGCCGGTGGCCTCACCCTCTGCCATTGGGATCAGCGTCGTGTCAAAATAATCGCTTCTCCCCGCTTCAAAGTTGCCCACATAATAATTGGACCCCTGAATCTGGAAGTCCCCTTCCACTTTGACCATCATGTTATAAAGCGTTGACTTCCCGAGGTTATAGAACTCAAAGGACAAAGGCACCGGATTATTCACATAGGCCTCAAACGGCAGCCCTATCTCGGAGGTTTCCAGCCGCACCGGCTGAATCACCGGAATGCTGACAACCTCTTCTTCCTTATATGGATTCTTCTGATCATCATACGCATTGCCCTTGCTGTCCTCATATTCAAAGGTCACCGTCAGTGCGTACGCCTTCACCGCCGCGTCGTTCTTGACGCGCATCCTCACGATCTTCGACTGCAGCTCCTGGCGCCCCATAGCCTCAATAAAGAATGAACTCGCCATGTCAATAGGCGAAAACACGCCCTCCTCCGGCTTCAGCGTCACCTTGATATTGCGGATCCCCTCACTGCTGCTGGTGTTGTACAGATCCAGCTGAAGGTCAAATTCCGTACCTGCCAGCACGGCGTCCCCGCCAATGCCATAATCCCGAATGATAATTTTAGGTCTGCCGGAAGCTCCGCCATCCGCACCGCCGGACCCCAAAATAGACACCCCGGCGTACTCCCGAACCTGCAGCTGCTCCTCTTTCCCCACACTGCTGTACTTGACCACCGCGTATAAATCATAAAAATTCGCCGCGACTTCCTTCCTCGCCTGGAACGTGAATGTCAGTGTCTCCGACGCCCCCGCCGCAATGGTTCTGAACGTCCTTTTCGGCGACGTCTTAGGCACCACCGCCTCGCTCGGGTACTCCATGGACACCTCCACGAGCTCCGCGTCCGAACGCCCTTCGTTTTTCACCATAAACGACACCGAGAAAATCCCGCCGGCGCTCACCGCTCTTGGTCTTGACAGGTTCAGAATCTTCATGTCCAGCGCGCTGAGCTCATTGCCCTCAATGGGCACATAAATCTTGGAGGTCGTCGTGTAAGCCTTCCCGTCCAAATCAATATAAGTCATCTCCGCAGTCAGCTCATGGGTCCCGCTCGCAGCCCCGGACGGCGCCAGAATATTGAACGTCACCACCGACGTCCGCTTCCCGCCAATAATCCCCACAAACTTCGTCTCCATGTCTCCATCGAGCCTCAGGTTGGCAGCGTCAAAGCCCGTCAGCCTGATCCGCACATCGCCGGCATCAATTGTTCCGGCGTTTTCAAGCACCAAACCAATCTGATCCTTGACCCCTGCAACCACCTTTTCCCCCATAAACCTATAGTTCGTTATGCCGATGGTCGGTTCCACATTCGCCGCCTTCACCCGTACATAGTAAACCAGGCTGGCATCTGTATGAGGTTTGTCGTCAGAATCCTTATACTGCAGATTGAGCTTGATGGCATAAATACGCGTCTGCGCCGTAGGCGACACCACGACATCAAATCTCGCGATCTCCGTATCCTCCGATCGCAGGCGGTCAATAGTGTCATGGGTCACGCTCTGGTCGAGTTTAAACGGCGTGGTGCCGGGATCCGCGAAAGTCACAATGACATTTTTCGCGTCGTCGTCCGAGATGTTGGTCAGCGGAATCTCCAGCGTCGCTTTTGTGCCGGACAGCATCAGCGGCGTCGTTGTGGACTCCTTGACGCGGATGACCGGCTGGTAGACCGGCACTTCCGTCACGGGGTCCTCATCCACGGTCCGGATGCCGGGCACGACAATGGTTTCCTCCGTGGTGCCGTCAGCGGTTCGGATGACTATTGGCAGTGTCGCCTCACCGTTGCCCTTGTACCGGAGGTCGATTCTGTAAACGTCGTAATTGGCGGCATTCTCACTTGAAATTCCCAGCCCGGAGAGAACTGCTGCTGACGGCGACGCCACCTTCGACATCCCCGCAAGCCCACTCAACGGACTAAAGGTGCTTAGAGAGGCGTTACTGATTGCCACGCTCTGGTAGGCCGTCTCGTCCGAATGGCTTAAAGCCAGCACCAACGCAAAAGTCGAGTCCGTCCGGATCGATGTCACATTGGTTGAAAGCGAAGTGTTCATAGTACCTACTTTTTGAATATACTGGCTGGTTCCCACGTCCGCCGCAGCACTCGGCAGCGGCATTCCTGTCAGCAGCATGACCAGCATCAGGCCAAGGGCCATCACCCGTTTAAGCATGAACATATTCCTTCACTTCTCCCCTCATGATTTCAACCGATTCAATGTTGCCGTCCCTGATGTGGACGACTTTATCCGCAAAGGCGGCGACTTCCGGGTCGTGGGTGACGATCACCAGCGTCTGGTGATTTTGCCGCGCCATTCCCAGCATAATCTCCATGACCGACTCCGAAGTTTTGCTGTCCAGGTTGCCCGTTGGCTCATCCGCGAAGATGATGTTCGGGGACCCCACAAAGGCCCGGGCTATGCCCACACGCTGCTGCTGCCCACCGCTCATCTGATTGGGCTTGTGGGCAATGTATTTTTCCAGCCCGACCTTCATCAGAATATCCATGGCCATTTCCTCCCGCTCGCCCTTGGGCACACGGCGGAACATCAGCGGCATCATAACGTTTTCAAGAGCATTGAGCGAGGCGATCAGATTATAGGACTGAAAGACGAAACCCACATTCTGCTGCCTGAAGCGGGCCAGTTCCGCCTCGTTCATGGTGCTGATCCGGTGTCCTTCTATTTCAATGGTACCCTTGGTGGGCTTTTCCAGCCCTGCCATCATGTTGAGCAGCGTCGACTTCCCTGAGCCCGAGGTGCCAAGGATACAGCAGACTTCTCCCTTTTCAATTTCAAGGTCGACCTTGTCGAGGGCCACCACTTTTTCGTGGCCCAAGCGATAAACTTTTCTGAGCTCTTTGACTTCAATTGCGGCCAAGTCGATCCCTCCCCTCCGTGTTTCGACTCCTTGAGTTTCACAGCCTTATATTACTACCCCTGTTAATTCCATAACAATATTAATTTTTCTCAATAATTCAAGTTTTTTTAGCCGATGGTCATTTAATCCAGCACCTTCCGGCAAGCTTCCCTTTCGGGCAAAAGACTTGTAAGCAAAGCATTAGACGCCCGCCTCAAGCCATTGGTTCCTCATTTTAAAGGCAGACGCAATATTTTTTCTCGTATTGAAACAGAACGTTTGTTCTGTTAAAATGAAAGTGAGGAAGCGGGTTTCTCACACCGCCCTCCACTTAGGAAGATAGAAACCGGGTGTCTGCGGCCAGCGCCTATCAACCCCGAGTTTCGCTTTGCCAAAATTACAAAGGAGGGAGATCGTCTCATGTCAACTTCGCGCATTGTCTTTCACGTCGACGTGAACTCCGCCTATTTGTCCTGGGAGGCCGCCTACCGCCTGCAGATGGGGGAATCCCTGGATCTGAGGACCATCCCGTCCGCAGTGGGCGGCGACGTGACCAAGCGCCGCGGGATCATTCTCGCGAAATCCATCCCCGCCAAAGCTTACAACATACAAACCGGCGAAAGCGTGGGCGCCGCGCTGCTCAAATGCCCAAACCTCGTTCTGGTTCGCCCGACCTACGGGCTTTACATCCGCTGCCACCGTGCCATGCTGGAAATCCTGAAAGAGTATTCGCCCCGTGTTCAGGTGTTTTCCATTGATGAGTGCTTCCTGGAGATGACCGACGTACGCCTTGGCGGCAGAAGCCCGGTGGAAGTTGCCCACGAGATTCGAAACAGAATCCGGACAGAACTGGGCTTTACGGTCAACGTCGGGATTTCCGTCAACAAGCTCCTGGCCAAAGTCGCCTCGGACTTTCGAAAGCCAGACCAAGTCCACACCCTGTACCCGGAGGAAATCGAGGAGAAAATGTGGCCGCTTCCCGCCGGCGACCTGTTTATGGTGGGCCGCGCCACCAAAGAGAAACTCGACCGCATGGGCATCCACACCATTGGCGAAATCGCGCGCTTCGACCGTACACTGCTTCGGATCCGTTTCAAAAAGCATGGCGACGTGATCTGGAATTACGCCAACGGCATCGACAGCAACCACATGCTGGAATCGGAAAGCGACGGCGTCAAGGGCATTGGGAACTCCACCACCATTCCCTTTGATGTGGACGACCCCAAAATCGCCCGACTGTACCTGCTGTCCCTTTCTGAAATGGTCGGCATGCGCCTCAGGGATAAAGGGCTGACCTATGGCCTCGTTTCCGTGTCGATCCGTCATTCGGATTTCGAGCATTTTTCCCATCAAAAGAAACTGCTCTACCGCAGCGATTCCACAGATGACCTTTACCGGGAGGTCTGCGGCCTGTTTGACGCCCTTTGGACCGGCGTCCCGCTTCGCCACGTTGGCGTTCGGGTCAGCGAGCTTTCAACAAAGGCGGCGCAGCAGCTGTCCTTTTTCGATCACCCAAAAGCCCTCGCCCGCAGTGCGCTCGACAAAACCATTGATGACCTTCGCCTCAAATACGGCAACAGTGTCATTCAGCGGGGCTCCTTCCTCCACACCGGGATCCAGCCGGTCATGGGCGGCGTCGGGGACGAGGATTACCCCATGATGCGCTCCGCACTTTAGAGTCAACGTACACAGCTTCACACCACCGAAAAAAAGGACTGTCTGGCAATGCGCTTTATAAGGCATTTTTCAGACAGTCCTTTTGTATTTCACTCTCAGATCTATTCAGGCTTGATCTCCTCTTCAACTCTAAATTCCTTGAACAAATTTCCAAAGGCTTCGCGCATGTACGAGTTCAGCGTGTTCTCATCAAAGGTAGAGCCGCCGTGCACCTTGCCCACACGTCTGGTCTGCGCCTTTTTTTCACCGGCGACGACATAGCCCAGGATGGTTGATTCGACCATATCATCCACAGCATCATATTTGCCTACTTTAACCTCAATAAATTTGTCCCGGCGCGTGAAGCGGATGAAATTTTCACGAATGGAAAAGCGGATAATAGTGTCGCCTTCAGGGCCTTCAAAAGCAACGCTTCCATCAGCGACCGCCAAAACATCTTCGAGGTCCTCAGCCAGTCTCCCAAAATAGTCGAAGATGAGCTGCTCCGCCTCGTCAATCTGCTGAACCCGAGTCATTTCATGACGATATTTTTCGATATCCTCCGCAAATTGCTCTTTCAGTTTTTTGGTCAACACTTCGCGAAAATTGTAGTGAAAATGATGGACGCTCATGGGTCAGACCCCCCTCTTACGGATTTGTTGTTCTTTATATACCCCGATATACCGAAAGACTCGCCCAAAGAGAGATATTTTTTTTAACATCACCGATGATGATCCACTCCATCCTCTGCTGAAATTCGAAAAGGACTCCAAACAGTGCCATTTAGGCTAAATCTTGAACAGCATCCACTTGCAGGCCTCAATGTCGTACTTGAGTTCAAAGACGCGCTCGACCCCTTCAATTTCACTCTGACAGCGATACACGAACATAGGGTGTCCCGCCAGTTTCTCGCGCTCCACGCAGAGCACCTGATCCACCTTGACGGTCACGCGCCGTTCATTCTCCTCTTCCATACGGAACCTGACCGGTCGGATGGCCCCGCCATCCTCTTCAAAATAGGCAATCATTTCAACGGGCTTCGCTACGATTTTCACGAGATTCACCTTCTTTCACAGGGCCTTTGATGCTTTCAGTATATCGAACATTTGTTCTATTGTCAAACCCTGTTTTTCTCGTGATCCGACGCCTGTCTTCATCCCATCCGGATCAGATTTGCCTCCAGACCCGCCGGCAGATCATCCCGGCAGGTAAAGTAAAGCACTTGACGCCGTTTTGAAATGGTTTCCAGCAGCGCATCGAATCCGCTGCGGCGAACGCGGTCAAAATTGACCGCCACATCATCCAAAAATACGGGCCAGTTTCCCTCGGGATCAAGTGTGTCCACCAACCCCAGCTTAAGCGCCAGATAGACCTGCTCCTGAGTGCCGCGGCTGAGTCGTCCATCCACAGGCTTAAGACCCTCCGGCCCTTCCACCATAAACCTGCCGGGGGATTCCGCCCGAGCCAGAAGCGCTGTATAGCGTTCATTCGTAAGTTTTTTTAAATACACCGTGGACTCGGCGAGAAAATCATAGCGGCGGCGGGATCTGAAGGCTTGGTCTGCCGACGCCACAATCAGGCTTTCTAAAAGCATGCGGTTCCATTCAGAGACACACTGGGACTGACGGCGCTCGAGGCCGAGAATCTCGCGCTCCAAATCCTCAATTTCCGCGGCGATCTCCTGGCGCCTCGATTTTAGTTCAAGTGCCAGACGGCGATTCTCAAGGGCCGCCAGCTCAAGACGAGCGTTCATTGCGAAGCTCTGAGCGTCCTCCAGAAGCTGATTCGGCAGCCATGCGCTAAACCGCGCGTAGTCCAAATCTGCATTCAAGCGGGTCCTCAGGATCGCCTCCTTCTCTCTGAGTTCAAGCAGCGCAAGGCTTTCTTCCACTGCGAGCGGACCCTGGAACGGCAATTCCTGGATAAAACGCGCCTCTTCCCGCTCCATCTTACGGCGCTGACTCTCTAAAAGGGCCGCTTGCCGGTTGTCCTTCAATCCTCTCCAGATCAGGAGAAACGCTGCCGCTATTCCCGCGAAAGCGAGGTAAGAGATGCGCAGGACAGCACTCAATCCAAGCGTGCCGGTCAAAAGGATTGCCGCAGCACTCAAGAAACCCACAGCGGATTTTTTAGCCCTGTTTTCAGGCTCTACAATTCCCTCCAGGCGCTGTCTGTTTTTTTCATAGACCTCAAAGGCTTCACGATCCGGCAAAATCAAGTCATCTTGCGCCTCGAGCTTTTGAGCGTACCACTGGACCTCCCGAACCAGCGCCAATAAGTCCGGGCGCTGATGAATCTGATCCGCGCGGCTTTGCCACAGGCGCGCTTCCGATTCCGCGGCCTCAAGTCGGATCGAAATCTCCGCGATCTGCTGATCCAGTCCCGCTTCCGCATCCATGGCCGTGACCGCGGCCAAACGCTGCTCCCGTTTGGTTCTCAGTGCTGACAGGATCGCTTTCAGTTCAAAGTTGCCACGGCCATTTTCACGATAAATTGCAGACATTTCCCTGGACAGCTGATCCAGCACTTCAGAAGGCAGTGCCATGCCCGTCGATGCCAAGTGCCCCACCAGTCTGCTTTCGATTGTCTCCCAATCCTGAGTCCTGAGTTCGCTCAGCTCATCCACGCCTATGGAAAACAATGACGCGAACACCTCAGGCTCCATGCCGTCAAAGGCTGCGCCATTGCCAATGCTCACCGCTTCCGAATTCGCTTCGGAAATGCGCTGGCCATTCATCCGTTTGCCGTATGCCCGCAAAATCCTGACACTACCGCCCTCTGTGGAGAAACGCGCTTCCACCCGGGCCTGCTCCGAATCCATATGTCGATCCTGGGCAGATCTGAATCCCACCAACGCAATCTCTGCCGCGCGCTTCAGACTGGATTTTCCGGCCTCATTTGGCCCGATGAGGAGATTCAGACCGGGCTTGAATTCGAAGGTCTTCGACTGATCATAGCCGCCTATGCCTTCCAGTTTCAGTTCTGTCAGATTCATGCCTGATCACCGCCCATCCGCCTTGACAACTGCATCCAGCGCGGCCAAAGGTCATGAAGGGCCTCCTCAAGCAGCTGCGCCTTACCGTCCTCAACATTCAGACCCGACCTGAAGCCATTGTCATCATCGAGTCCCGGGCGCTCTGCCCTCTCAGTCTCAAAAGTCAGGGCACGCTGAGCATAAGCGGCCCACAGGTTCGCCATAAACTCCGGATCCTCCAGACATGTGTTGAGATGCGCCGCAAAAGTATCCCCCGTCCGCTGAAGCTCCAGGACGCGCTCCGGCACCATATCCGACCGTATCTCGACTTCCGCAGCGTTCACCGCGTTTCCAATCCGGTCCCGCAGGGTCTCCGGGTCATGGCGGACAGCTGTCAGTATTGCGTCGTTCACACCGCTGATCGAAAGTCTCAGCATCAAACGGCTTCTCTGATTGGAAATTGACAGTTCATCTGCGCCGCTGCGGCTGCGTGCGAGGTTCCCATTGTCAAAACGCTCCAAATAGGGTGCCAATCCAGGATTTGAAATCTGCGTCTCGGTTTTCGACTGAACAAGATCGACAAACTGCGCCAAAGACAACTCTGGCGTCACAGTGATTTGAACGGTTTTCCACTCCAGTGTCGACAGTTCGAGAAACCGGCTTTTAACCGCGCCGTACCCAAGCGTATGCAGCCAGGCGCCGTGGGATCCCGTCTCCTTATGGCTGAGCCCCGTCAGACTGCCGGCGTAAAACGCCGCAGCGCCTGCCATTTCAATTTTATAGGGCAGATGAACGTGTCCCAGACAGATCAGGTCATACCCCAGCCGTGTCAGATCTGCTTTTATGCACGGAAAATAGAGGTCTCCAGGCTCGAGCCCGGGCGGCAGCTCGGCAGCTTCCCCCATATGGCCTCCGCTGCTCAATGACGCAGAACCCTGAACAGAGCCATGCAGCAAGCCGATGGTCATCACGCCGTCCGCCTTAACCGGATAGGTTCTCACCCTATTCTCCACAAGCCCCCTGTCTTCATGGCCAGACCCCACTAATCTGTAAGGCGTGCCGTTTCTGGCCTTAAGCATGACTTCCCGGACTTTGCCGTCAAACAAATGAACACCGTGGGCTTCCAGGAGCTGATCCAGCGACTGAGCCTCCAAATAGGTTTTAGGATCATGATTTCCCGTCATCCAAGCCATTTCCACCTTTGCGCCTTCCAATTCCGAAAACGCCTGCTCCAGCATATTCCTGGTTTTCAAGCTGATGCGCCGCTCGCCGTCCAGCAGATCCCCCGCCCAGACAAAGAGATCCACCTGTCGGTCAATCGCAGTCTCTACCGCCGCCATGAGTGCTGCTTCCCGGCACTCATCCAGGAGACGTTTGCGTTCAGGTCTATTTAGGTAATAGGCGTCATCAAAATGACAATCTCCCAAGTGCAATATTTGAACCATTTTTGCTCCCCATTTCGTCGGCAACTTATGAACTTCCTTAACTTTCAGTGTAGCAAAATTTTTCCGTTTTTGCAGCAGCACACGCATGGTTAATTGAGGTTATTACTCTGGTGTTTAAATGGTTGAATTCTTTCTCATCAAAATGATGATTAGGAATTACTTCAACCAATTTCAAGTTTGACTGCTCAAACACCGGAGTAACGAATCCATGGGAACCATTGAATTTACAATACAACCTTATCAGCATCGATAATTTGTTATATAATATTCAAAAGGCCTATCTCTGAAAATTGATAGATGAGGGGTGAAAGTACATGAGCGAAGCGTTCATGGAACTATTTGACATAAAAGAAGTCTTTGAACAAAATTCCAGGCAGCGTATTCTGATGGGAACACCTAAGCGTTCTCCTGATGAAATCGTGGTCATCAATCGCTTTTATCGGGATGAAACCTTTGACGAAAGCCTCTATCTGCTTTTAAAGCGCTCGCTTAAAAATCTGGTGCATATTGAAAATACAGTTTCTGAACTGGTTGTAGTGACCGCTTACCCTGAGGGGGCGCCACTCGCTGCGTTGATTGAGTCTCCTCGGCTCCTTCCCAGCGACCGGATGAAGCTGGCTGAATTTTATCTGGAACAGGCTGCTGCCTATGAAGGGCTGCCGCCTGCCATCCAGTTATTGCTCATAGACCTCAATCAATTTGTCGTCCAGGATACCGGACTAGAGCCTAAAGAATTAATTGTCCTTGATCGCGGGTTCAATCCGAAGCAGGAACCATCGGCAGTCACCAAAAAACTTTCAGGGGTTCTCAACCAGATTTTGAAACCAGAGGTCGCGGCCTACGAGGAGTTTGAATCTGACGGAATACGAAACCTGATCACCGGGCTGACCGTGGGCGCCATTGCTACCATTTCGGCTGCAAGGGGCACTTTCGTAGGTCTCATGGCTTCAAGCGAACGTGTTTCCGGAACCATTCATACGCCCACACCCGAGGTTACCGCAACAACCACTGCAGAATCAGGTGCCGCCGCATCGGAGCGAAGCGTCAACACGCCACCAAAAACTACCCGCTTCGAATCGGACCACAACGCCTCCGGCGGTATGGGTACAGGCGCGGCAGTATTAGGCGCTGCAGCCGTCGGGGCCGCAGCTTTGGGAGCATCTGCCGGAGGCGCTGCACCCGGCGGGGCAACCGCCCCGGGATCAGCCGGCAAAGTCTCTGGCACTGCAAATGGAGACTCTCGTACCGGTGCCATTGGCATAGAGCTTGACAATCTCTTTATTTCTGAGGAGCCCGCAAAACGCTCCAGCCCTCCGAGGAAAAAAACAGTCAAGAAAAGACAATTCAAGTGGATTGCCTGGCTGCTGCTCATAGCCGTCGCATGCCTGGTCCTCTTTGGCATCTTCAATATCCTGACGGGACTGTTTGTCAGAAAGGCTCCGGTCGCACGGTTTGAGACCCAGATTGATAACGGAACCTATAGTTTTATCAACAAAAGCACCATTTCAGGCTCTGACAATAAGCTGACTCAGATTTCATGGCGAATCGAAAAGGACGGCACCGAGCTGCTCTCCTCTGACGAATTTGATTTAACAGTGTCCTTCAAGAACGAAGGCAAATACAAAGTGACACTTATGGTTAAAGACCGCTACCGCTGGAGCAGCGCCTACAGTCAAGTTATGGAGCACGAACTTTCCGAGGGCGCAGTCATACCATCGGCAGAAGGCGAACCGGTGACGGTCAGCGAAACAGATGACCCCCTGAGCGGCATAAAGACCTCAAACGTCAGCGCCAATGTCAGCTATGACGAAAAAATTTCCAGAACCGGAACCTCCTCGCTCAAACTGGACATGACCGACTCGGATCAAGCTCAGTTGTCCCTGGACGGATTGGCTGTCAGTCGTTCAACGGCGCTTTCTTTCTGGATGAAATCCAGCGAAACAGATCGCGTCATCCTGACTGTCTTTGGTTATGACGACAACGGTTTAAAATTCACAAAAAAGCTCACTTTGATGCCGCAGTCGACCGCGAACTGGGAAATGGTTACAATTCAATCCAACTACGACGGGATCACTTCCATGAAGCTCCAATTCAGCGCACCGGGAACCATTTTATGGCTGGATAATTTTGAACTCGCAGCATTTAAGTAACCAAAAACCGGATCAACGTCAAGCAAATTAGCTTGACACCGATCCGGTTTTGTTTTATTCTGAAGTCGAAGTGCTAAATAATCTACGCCTCCGGGCGAAAGGAGTGTTGTTTTATGACGCAGAGTGTGACTTTTGAGGATATTGTGATCTGACAATAACGCGCAGAGCGGGACAGCTGCTCTGGTCCACCATCCTTTCGTCAAAGTTTTTTCAGCAGGCAGCGCAAAACATGATGAGGCTACCCTCTTTTTGTTGTGCCTGTCAGAGGAATGACTTGTCCTATGCCGAACGGGTCCAGCCCGTTCATTTTTATTTTTTGGATATTGGAGGTTTTATATTGAATCAATCATCAATGGCGTTCTTCATGGATGAACGTCTTAAAAGCCAATGGATCCGTACCTTTGGAGATGCCTTGGAGCCGGCAAGAGTCATAGCATCCTACGGTCATGCCTGGCGTGTTGTCAGCGCCAGAGGAGAGATGCAGGCAGATTTGACCGGAAGATTTCGACACAACGCACTTTCTCCTTCTGATTATCCCGTGACCGGGGATTATGTCGGCTTAAAATTTTCTGAAGATCAGACCCTCGCCTTAATCGACGGTTTAATTGAACGCCGCAGCGCGCTGGTACGAAAAGCCGCTGGTACAGCGTTCGTGGAACAGGTCGTCGCAGCCAATTTTGATTATGTCCTGATCGCTTTGCCCGTTACCCCTGAAATGAGGCTAAATACTATTGAGCGGTATTTAAGCGCCGCATGGGACAGCGGCGGTGTGCCAGTGATTTTGCTGACGAAGCGGGATTTGTGTCCGCAGTGGGAGACTGTCGTGAAAGATCTTCAGACCAGACTGCACGGCGTCAGCGTCATAGCCATCAGCGCCCTGATGAATGAGGGGCTTGATGGGCTTTCACCATGGCTCCACCCAGGCGCAACGCTTGCACTTGTAGGGGCTTCAGGTGTAGGTAAGTCATCCTTGGTAAACGCACTAACCCATCAAACCACCATGAAAGTAAAAGAAGTCCGTGATGGTGATGGTAAAGGACGCCATACCACAACCCACCGGGAGCTCATTCAGCTGCCAGGCGGGGCTTATCTGCTGGATACGCCCGGAATGAGAGAATTCGGACTTTGGCGGACTGACGGGGGTGTCGGGGATACCTTTGAAGAGATTGAGTCGCTGGCTGCAAACTGCCGCTTCAAGGACTGCCGTCATATCGACGAGCCCGGCTGCGCCGTTCTCGAAGCAATCGAGCTTCAGCAGCTGGAGCAAAGAGAGCTGGACCACTACCTGAAGCTTCAGCGCGAAGCTAAATATATCGAAAGCAAAACGGATCCTGAGCTTAGAAATCAGATGCGAAACAAGTGGAAAATCATCCACAAACAACTGCGCCAAGACCCTTATCTGAGGCGTAAGAAATAAACAAAAAAAGCTAAAGGCACGTTCCCTGAAACTAACGGAGCGTGCCTTTAACTGTACATTTCAATTTCCAAAATACGATGTTCCTTTACGATTGATTTTTTTCCACTCGAGTGTTGATGCTTATGCTCACCGACTTACCTAGTGGGTTGATGTAGCGCCAACCACTGCAAACTGCATTAACTTCGCTTACATATTACTTAAATTCTTAAAACGTGTTGCTGTCAACATCATGGTATTTCTAAAACCTTTGTTGCCTTATTGCTATTCAATTGTTTAATGCTTTACTGCTTTATTGCTTTATTGCTTTATTGCTTTATTGCTTTTGAAACAATCTTTCAAAATCCGGTATTGCCAATACAAAATCAACGTAATGGTACTGGTAGTGCCGGTATTTCTTGTTAAAGTCATTGCTTAGGATCCTTTAAATCAGGTATTGAGGTGTTGCCTTTTAATGTGTTGCTGGTAATTCAAAGTGATGTGTTGCTGATCTTACTTTTGCTGTACAGCGGTGTTGCCTTTTAAAAAGTTAATTCTGGTGCTTTTATTGATTATAAATGGTGTTGACTTAATGCCAAGTGCCTTAATGATGTTGACGGTAATGCTGTGTTGCTTGTCTTGCAGGCGTAACTTGTAATACAGGTGTAACTTGTATTGCAGGCGTAACTTGTATTGCAGGTGTAACTTGTATTGCAGGTGTAACTCGTAATACAGGTATTGCTGGTAATACGGGTGTAACTCGTAATACAGGTATAACTTGTAATACAGGTGTAACTTGTAATACAGGTGTTGCTTGTATTGCAGGTATTGCTTGTAATACAGGTGTTGCTTGTGTTGATGTGCGTTTCGCAGAGTCACTCGTCACATCAACATGCCGTTTAGGCTGCCGAATCGCCAACCAAAGTTAAAGGTTAGAGCGTCGGGATGGAAAAGACGAATGGCCACTCGAAATCAAACTCAAAACTTCTGCATTTGTATTTGGTGGAACCACCCCTTTCCTTTACTCGGTGAGCTTCAAAAATACGAAAAAATTAAGATGATTCAATTAACCTTATGGTGAACTTAACGCCTCTACGGGATTAAAGTACACTAACAAGCAACTGATCTCTTAACTTTTTGTATGGCCTTATTATATCACAATATTCTGAAAATTCAAGTCCAGAAACTGGCAGTTTGGATATTATGTTGACCTAAACAGTCGGCCAATCCCTCTAAGACTCTTAAATTGCGGACATACCCTTAAAAACTTTATTTTTTTAATGCAAAAAACCAGAGATGGGAACTCAAGGTGTGTTGGAGTTGTACACCACTTCAAGCAGTGACGCATGTCCAAGTTCCCTCAAATTCCCATCTTCCCTAAAGTCCAATCCGGGCAGCAAAAGCGTCTATTCTGGTGTCAATCCCTTTGTTTCTCAACACACTCAGCGGTTCATTGGCAATCTCAATCAATGCAAAATATGGCGGCAGCATAAATCCTTTATTCAGGCAAAGACCGTCAATCAGCTGCATGGCGACGCTGTCTCCGCCGGAGTTCGCCGAGACCACAACCCCGTAGATCCGCTTGTGATCCAGTCGTACGGTTCTGTAGATCCCAGACATTCTGTTAATCGTCGCCATCAGCGTCGCGCTGATCGTGTCATTATAGTTGGGACATACCCACACTATTGCGTCAGTTTCTTCAATTGATGCAAATATTTTATCAAAGTTATCCCCTGTATAAAAACAGGCCTTTTGCTCTGCAAAGGTCATGCAGGTA